>Ga0070729_10006134_pt1 | contig 11990 bp, 11 predicted proteins | sample tdDd472_FD_66725 | JGI IMG/M metagenome (GOLD analysis project Ga0070729, IMG submission 66725) | Marine sediment microbial communities from the Atlantic coast under amendment with organic carbon and nitrate - tdDd47.2 | ecosystem: Environmental > Aquatic > Marine > Coastal > Sediment | place...
GGCTCGTTTGTTGAGGGAAGGGATCAGCCCCCGCGTGTGAGCGATTCGAGGAATTCTGCGTTGGTTTTTGTTTTCCTCAAGCGATCGCACAGTAGTTCCATAGCCTCAGCTGGCGACAGTGGGTTGAGGACCTTTCGAAGCACCCAAAGGCGATTCAATTCCATCTTACTGAGAAGGAGTTCTTCCTTGCGCGTACCCGATTTGCTGATATCGATAGCGGGGAAAACCCTGCGATCCGAGAGCTTGCGATCCAGCAATACTTCCATGTTGCCGGTACCTTTAAATTCCTCAAAAATGACATCATCCATTCGGCTTCCCGTCTCTACAAGGGCGGTTGAAATGATCGTCAGGCTACCGCCATCTTCGATGTTCCGAGCGGCACCAAAAAAACGCTTGGGGCGCTGAAGCGCGTTGGAATCGACACCGCCACTGAGTACCTTTCCGCTGGGCGGTACAACCGTGTTATAAGCCCGGGCGAGTCGGGTGATGGAGTCCAGGAGAATGACAACATCCTTGCCATATTCGACTAATTTTTTTGCTTTCTCGATCACCATTTCGGCAACTTGGACGTGCCGCAGGGCAGGCTCGTCGAACGTGGAACTGACAACCTCTCCTTTGACAGAACGTTCCATGTCGGTGACTTCTTCCGGACGTTCATCGATCAATAGTACGATCAGGTTGATATCGGGGTGATTTTTGGAAATTGAATTGGCAATGCTCTGCAGCATCATGGTTTTACCCGTACGCGGCGGCGCCACAATGAGTCCCCTCTGGCCAAGACCAATGGGCGTAATTAGGTCCATGACTCTGCCAGAAAGATCAGCTGGGTCGCTTTCCAGAATGATGCGTTGATCGGGGTAGAGCGGTACCAAATTGTCAAAGGTGGTGCGCGATAGAGATTTGTCGGGATCCTCAAAATTGATGGCTTCTACACGCAGTAATGCAAAATAGTGTTCGTCATCGCGGGGCGGTCGAATTTGCCCACTAATGGTGTCGCCTGTGTTCAATTCAAATTTGCGGATCTGGGACGGTGACACGTAAACATCATCATGGCTCAACAGGTAATTGTTAACGGGCGAACGCAGGAAGCCATATCCATCCTGGTGAATTTCCAACACACCTTCACCGAAGAGCAGCCCTTCATCGGTCTGTTTCTCAAGGATTTGGAACACCAGTTCGTCGTGGCTTAGCTTTGTGAAGCCTTTGATTCCACTCTCTTTTGCAACTTTTTTCAGCTCATCGAGCGTCATTTTCTTGAGTTCAGCTATATTCATGGTCATTCCTGTCGTTAGGGTTTGGCTGGTCCAGGCACGTGGTGATGCAATCCCAAATCGAGGGGATGCCCGCACCGGTCTGGGCCGAGGTCAAAAGGAGTCGATCCTTAGGAAGTTGAAGAATTCGCGCATGCTGGCTGGCCTGTTTTTGGGCCTTGCCTCGACTCATCTTATCGGCCTTGGTCAAAACGGCCATAAATGGCAAATCATAGTGACCCAGCCAATCTTGGAGTTGAAGGTCTTGTGATGTTGGTTCGTGTCGGCTGTCAATGAGAGAAAAAATCATGCGTATCTGTTCGCTTTGAACGAAATAGCGCTCAATAAGTTTCTGCCAGGACTGGCGTTCGGTTTTACTCACTCGCGCGAAGCCGTAACCCGGAAGATCGACAAAGTAAAAACGGTCATTAATGAGGAAAAAATTGATGAGCCGTGTTTTTCCTGGCTTTGAACTGATTTTTGCAAGTCCCTTTCTCCCGGTCAACTTGTTTAAAAGACTCGACTTACCTACATTCGACCGCCCTGCAAAAACAAAGTGCGGAATGGGTCTCTTGGGGAATTGGGAAACATGGGCGGCAGATATGATGTACTCGGCAGATTGGATTTTCATGGGTGTTGAATGTCTGTTTTCATGGGGCGATCATGTTGAAATGATCATTTCTGGTTCCGTGGATGACAAGGCACTCAGGAAAGCGCTGTCAGAGGAATGAGGTCATTGTTGGGATGGAGGACTAAAACTATCATACTGGAAGAGGTGCCAGGCGGGCAAGACTTTTGGCGGCCGGGAGTCCTGAGCGTGCCCAGGAGGTCCCACCGCTCCATATGGGGTTATCCAGCCTTATCCTGAAGCACCGGATAGGATTCGCCTTTCTGCTCAACGACATCCCGGGTCACTTTGAAGGCGGAGTTCTCTTTACGCTCCGGAAGCGTGAAGAGGTGTTCCAACAAAATGTTTTCCAAAATCAGTCTCAGGCCACGCGCTCCAAGTTTTCGATCGATGGCCATTTGGGCAATCAACTCGATAGCTTCTGGGTCGAATTCCAGGCTGACTTGTTCCATCTCGAAGGTTTTTTGGTATTGCTTGACGAGCGCATTTTTTGGTTTGGTCAGGATCTCGACGAGATGATCTTTGTCCAGTGGGTGGAGGTGCGAAAGGATGGGCACCCTGCCCACAAATTCGGGAATTAGCCCGAACTTCATAAGATCTTCTGGTTCCACCAATTCAAACAGATTTGAACGATCCGTCGCGTTTTTGGAGGTTGGGGTCGCAGTAAAGCCTAACGATTTTTTGCCCACCCGTTTTTCGATGATCTTCTCGAGGCCTACAAATGCGCCACCACAGATAAAGAGAATATTCTTGGTGTCCAGCTGATAGAATTCCTGGTGAGGATGCTTGCGTCCCCCTTGAGGTGGGACATTGGCAACGGTTCCTTCAAGGATTTTCAGCAGCGCCTGTTGCACACCCTCCCCACTGACATCGCGGGTAATGCTGGGGTTTTCGCTCTTGCGGGATATCTTGTCAATTTCATCGATATAGATGATTCCGCGCTGCGCCTTTTCGACGTCGTAATCAGCAGCCTGCATCAGCCTGAGCAGGATATTTTCAACATCTTCGCCGACATAACCGGCTTCGGTAAGTGTCGTCGCATCGGCGATGGCGAATGGCACATCGAGAAGTTTCGCCAAGGTGCGGGCCATCAGGGTTTTACCTGTGCCAGTGTCGCCGATCATGAGAACATTGGACTTCTCGAGTTCCGTCTCATCCTTTTTTTTCTTCTGGCTGATCCGTTTGTAGTGCAGGTAGACTGCTACGGAAAGTTTCTTTTTTGCAAGGTCCTGTCCAAGGACATATTGATCAAGGAACTCCTTGATTTCACGAGGACTATGGACTTTTGAGAAAGTCGGTTGCTCTGTGAAAAGGGTATCCTCTTGAATAATTTCCATGCAAACGTCGATACATTCGTCGCAAATGAAGACATCGGGGCCCGCAATTAATTTGCGAACCTCGCGTTGACTTTTATTGCAGAATGAGCAGCGCAGCTCATTGGTTGGCTTCATGTTTTATGGGGTCTCCTGTTGGGGGTTTCGTGGATCAACTGCGCGAGCTGATGACTTCGTCAATAATACCGTAGGTCACCGCCTCTTCAGCTGACATGATATAGTCCCGATCGGTATCTTTTTGGATTTTCTTTAGGGTTTGCCCGGTATTCGAGGACATGATCTGATCGAGAATTTTACGGAGTCGCAGGATTTCACGGGCATGGATTTCAATATCCGAGGCCTGACCTTGCGCGCCACCGGCAGGTTGATGAATGAGAATGCGGCTGTTGGGAAGTGAAAACCGTTTGCCTTTGGTACCACCGGCGAGAAGGAAGGCGCCCATGCTGGCAGCCTGACCGACGCAGATGGTTGAAATATCCTGTTTTACGAGACGCATCGTGTCATAGATGGCAAGACCCGCCGTGACACTTCCGCCAGGCGAGTTGATGTAGATGTTGATGTCTCGGTCAGGGTCTTCCGACTCGAGGAATAAGAGTTGGGAAATCACAAGGTTGGCTAAGTGGTCTGTAATGGGTTCGCCAATGAAAATGATTCCTTCTTTCAGGAGTCTTGAATAAATATCATAACTGCGTTCGCCGCGACTCGTCTGTTCGACGACCATGGGTATCAAAGGCATGGGTTCTCCTCTTATTCTTCGGTTTCTTTGGTTTGTTCGTCGGAGCCAGCGGCTTCCGTATCTGCGGCTTCAACGTGTTCCGGTTCCACTTCTGGCTCGGGCTCAGGTTCCGGCAACTTGTCCACCCAAGTTATCTTGGCCGCATCGTAGATGGTATCTTTGGCTTTTTGATTCAGAAGGTCTTCGCGAACTCGGCCAGCAATATCAGATTCCAGGTCGGTGAAGTCGATGGACTCTCTCTGGTTTTCTGGGATGTAATTGGAAACTTCTTCAAGTTTCTCTTTGAGTTCCTGGTCTTCAACCACAAGGTTTTCAGTTTCGGCCAGTTTTTCCAGAATTAAATCAAAGCGAACCACTCGTTCGGCACCTGCAGCACGGGACTTAAAAAAGTGATCGATCATTTGCTGCTTCTGATTCTCATCTTGAATGTAGTTAATGTAAGGGCCAATTTCATTGTTCGCCATAAATTGTAGGGTGCTGTAAACCATGCTCATGGGGATTTCAAAATTGTAATCTTCCAGAATTTTGTCCATCAAGATCGCATGAACACGTTGTTTTTCCATATTGGTATTCTGCTCAACGAGATCGTCGCGTACCTTTTTGCGCCAGGCCTCGACGTCATCGCAGCCTTCATGTTTGGCGAATTCGTCATTGAGCTCTGGGGTTACTTCCTTGGTGATGGATTGAATTTCGATATAGAGCTTAACGTTACGTCCACGTGCTTCTTCAATCTCAAAATCGTCGCCTGGGGTGAAGTCCATTTCGATATCTTCACCGCCCTGCTCGGACATCAGTTTTTCTTTAATCGTGGGGAAGGGGAATTTGTCATTGAGGACTTCAATGTGGTTCTCGTCGTAGAACAGGTCCTTGCTTTCATCGTCTAGGATGGACATTTGGAACTTGATGGTTTCGCCCTCTTCTGCAGGTCGATCTTTGATCTCTTCTTTGTTCGTATGGGCCTTCAAAATGCTTTCAATGCGGTCTTCCACCATCTCATCGGTGACTTCAGTTTTGAGTGAATCGACTTCGATCCCTTTCCAATCTTTTAATTCGATTTCGGGTTTAACTTCCTGGAAAAACTCAAAGGAGAAGGACTGCTTTTCTTTTAAGGAAAAATGTGAGATTTGCGGTTCACCGACAGCTTTCAGGGATTCCTTTTTGATGATTTCAGGGATTTGCTCCGGGACGGTAGCGCGCGCTACTGAGTTGGTGATATCTTCACGGAATTTCTTTTTTACCATGGCTGCGGGAGCTTTTCCCTTACGAAAACCTGGTACGGCCACCATTCCAGCGATTTCTTTGAGCGCTTTTTTATAAGATGATTCAACGTTCTCCCATGGAAGTTCGACTTCAACTTGAACCATGACGGGTGTTTTTTGTGTTAATTTGATTTCCATTGCGTTCCTTCCGAATAAGTCCTAATGTGAACAAAAAAAAGTGGTGCGAAGGAAGGGACTCGAACCCTCACAGCCGAAACCGCCAGATCCTAAATCTGGTGCGTCTACCAATTCCGCCACCTTCGCAGACCAATGGTCCCCGCACTGTGGTTGAAAGCCATCGGGGACACCCAAACGCCAGAGTATACCTCAACTGATCCAACAAGCAAACCGCATTTTGAGTGGATTTGGCCGCAGGACTTGATATTTACGAAAACCGTAACACGACCTTAACGAACGGTGTTTAAGCGAAAAACAGGTAGGCGATAAGAATTCCCGCGATGATTGCGGTGAAATCCGCTAAGAGTCCGCAGCCAACGGCGTGGCGTGTTTTTCGGATATTCACCGAGCCAAAATAAACGGCGATGATGTAGAAGGTGGTATCGGTCGCGCCCTGGAAGGTGCATGCCATGCGTCCGATGAACGAATCCGCACCGTGTGTGGTCATGGCATCAACCATCATCCCCCGTGCACCACTTCCGCTGAGCGGTTTCATGAGCGCGGTCGGTAAGGCTTCGATAAATTCGGTGTTCACACCCATCAGGTTGAATAGCCAACCCACGCCACCCACCACGACATCCATGGCACCACTCGCTCGAAAGACGCCAATGGCTACCAGAATGGCTACCAGGTAGGGAATGATTTTTATGGCGACCTGAAACCCTTCTTTGGCGCCTTCAATAAAGGTCTCGTAGACGTTGATGCGTTTGAAAACGCCCATCACCACGAATGCGGTGATGATCCCGAAAAGGATCACATTGGCCGACACATTGGAGACGGTTTCAATCTGGTTTTGGGGCAGCGATGAAAAATAGAAAATAATGAGAGCAACCAAGGCGCATAAGCCCACGAGATAACTGATAACCACCTTATTGAACAAGTTAATCTTCTGGATGATCGCAACTGAAATCAGACCTACCAGCGTGGAAAAAAAGGTCGTCAATAAAATTGGAATGAACACGTCTGACGGATTTGCGGCACCCATTTGAGCGCGATAGACCATTATACTGACGGGTATGAGCGTGAGCCCCGATGTGTTGAGTACTAAGAACAGGATTTGGGCGTTGGAAGCGGTATCCTTTTCTGGGTTTAAATCTTGGAGTTCCTGCATGGCCTTAAGCCCCATGGGCGTAGCCGCATTGTCAAGGCCCAGCATATTGGCTGCAAAATTCATGATCATGGAACCAAAAACGGGATGGTTCTTGGGTATATCTGGAAAAATACGATGGAATAGGGGTTGGACCACTTTTGCCATAATGTCAACGGCCCCGCCACGCTCACCAATTTTCATGATACCCAGCCAGAGTGTGAGAACACCCGTAAGGCCCAACGAGATTTCAAAACCCACTTTCGACATCTCAAAGGTACTGCCAACCATATCGTTGAAAACCTGCATATCATTAAAGAAGATGAGTTTAATAAGGCCGAGCACAAAAGCGATTAGAATGAATGCAACCCAAATGACATTTAGTACCATCGTTTACCCCTGAGGTCTTATATGTTTTTCAATAATTTGCTGAAGTCTCGTCGCGTGAGCAGGTCGTGGAATAGCTCCGATTGCTGCTCGACAATTGTACTGGGGCCAAGCAGGGGGAGCTCATATGTGACGACGTGGAAACGATTCTCCGCGGCCCAGGTTCCAAATGATCCGGGTGTGCTGTAGCCGAGTTGTTCAATTAATTCGAGCCCAGTTTCTTCGGAAAGCCATTTTGAAAGGGGCCAGAGCAGCGGGTCCTCAATACAGCCCAGAGGAGCATGCATGGCGATCACGCTGATAGGATCTAATTCGCGAATGAGCTTAATCAATGCCTGGGTCTCGGGTTCTGATCCAGGTCCAGAACCTGGGCTGAGCATAATGTCTCGTGGTGAAGTCATGCTGGAGCGATGCGGGACAGGCTCTTTGGACCATGTTTGGGTAGGGAAGTTTCGATTCAACTCCACGCCATTCGCATTGCAACGGGTGCCGCGGATCAGACCGTCCGGGTTCATGCCAAGCACTACCGCACAATGCGGCGACGGTTCCGTCAGGAGCCGCAAAGTCCTTGAAAGCAGGAAGGTCGCCTCGGCCTCTTCACCGTGGATTCCGGCAAAAATAAGAATTTTGCATGGACCGCTGGGTTTGAATACTTCAAGGGGGCAACCTAGTACGGATCGACCGTAGGTCTCCGGTTGCCAGGGCAAGGTGCCGCGATCACGACGTGGGCGCATGTTCATAAGGTGGTTCCTTTTCGATGTTGAGGACGTAGGTTTTGTAAATCGATTCAAGGTGGTTGAGAATAACGTTTTTCAGCTCAATGGGGCTAGTCTCGATACGTTCCCTCAAGCGATCCAGGGTTAGTTCCCTGAGCAGAACTCGGCTTATGGGTCTGTGACTCAAATGCCAGCGTTCGGGTGCTACACCGCCCAGATCCCGTTGATAGGGCCTGAAAAAACCGTGGGAAGATCCGAGGCGGATCTGTTCGTCCAACCAGTCATGAAAAGCACCGAACATACAGCCTGAATTCACTTCTTCGGGGACGAGTTGAATCTCATAGCCCTCGGGACGGGAATTGGCGTCGTAAACATCCAGGTCAGTTCCCCAGTGATGGCGAGAAGCTCCTGGAAGCGCGGACCATCGCAAAATGGCCCACATCAACGCTTCTTCATTCAGCGTGGAAATATCGATGGGAGTGGACGATTCGTCGAGGACCGCGCGTTGCCCGGTAGCTTTGCGGTTCCAGATCGATAGCTGGGCTTCGAAACTTCGGAACCCGCTCAGGATCTGTAGGTCAAATCCCGCATTTCTGGCCTCATTTTGAAGGGCGAGGAAGTCAGAAAGACTGTCGCGATGTATTTGAAGTGTTCCCTCTTCGAGGGTCTGGATGGGTGTGAGGTGGCACTCGGTCGAACCGGTCAGAATTTTGGGCTCGAGCATGAAGGGGCCTCCTTTATTCTTCGCAAGGCGGGGACACGACTCAACCGCCTCAGTTATGAAAAGACCACTTTAGCAGGTAGACTTTTCCCTGAAAATAATTCTCTTTGGGAAATTGCCCATGTTTCACCAAGACGAGCTCAATATGGACGGGTGAATCAACAAAAATCGATCATTTTCAACCAAAAGTTTCGCTTTCTCAAATAATGATTGAGTCCGCTTCAAGTTATGCTTATGATTCCTAGTTGAGTCTGGGGTCCGGCCATTTGGGTACACTAGGGAACAATTGAATTCGCCTGCGATGGGCGCATGGATGCAATGATTCCAAATTGGCCTATGCATGGCCCCGCTCCTAATTTGCGAGGTCAGGGGGACAAGTTATTGAAAAGGGTCGAAGCCAATCGTATTCAAGATGCACTCTACATCAAATGGGCAAAGCAGTTTGGAACACCGCTCTACGTTTATGACGGAGATCGAATTCGTTATAAGGTGAGGTTATTGCGTGAGGCGATTGCCTCAAACTTTTCAAAATTCAAATTGCATTATGCATTGAAAGCCAATAGTAATTTGAATGTTATAAAATTATTGAAAGAAGAAGGACTTGGGGCTGAATGTATTTCGGCTGGCGAAATGCGTCTCGCTGTCAAGCTGGGATATCGAGGTGATGAAATCCTCTTCACTTCAAGTAGCAAGGCTCCGGACGAGCTGAATTTCGCCGTCGATCTTGGGGCAACTATCAACCTCGATTCCCTGGGTGATTTCCAAAACCTGGCCGATGTTTTGAAGGATCGCAAGGAAACGGTGCATGTTTCATTTCGCGTGAACCCGGATGTGGATCCGAAAACGCACAAGCACATAGCAACGGGTCACAAGTTCACCAAATTCGGCATTCTTTTAAACGGAGAAGAGTTTATTCAGGCGTTTAAAGGCGTGAAGGAACATCCTCAGATGATTCCCGTTGGTATTCATAGTCATGTTGGTTCCCAGATTACCGATCCAGAGCCCATGCGTCGCAATGCACAACTCTTGATTCATGCAGTGAAGCGTTTGAAGCGAGAGCTAGGGATTGAATTGAAATTCATTGATCTGGGCGGAGGCCTTGGGATTCCTTATCAAAAGGGCCAATCTGAGCTGGATGTTCGAGAAATCGCTGCTTCGGTGGCTAACTTGTTCAAGTCCGAATTCGCCTCCGAAGAGGAGATGCCAGAGCTTTGGATGGAACCGGGCCGTTTCTTTGTCGGAGATTCAGGCGTATTGGTTACCAGGGTGAATTCGGTCAAACACACGCCCCACACCCACTTTATCAATGTCGACACGGGGTTCAATCATCAGTTACGTCCTCTACTCTACGAGGCCTATCACGAGATTCGGGTCCTAGGCCGGGATTCTGCCACCAAGGTCTACGATATTGCGGGAAATATTTGTGAAACCGGAGATATTTTAGCCGAGGATCGTTCCCTGCCAACCCCCGAGCATGGCGACTTTCTTGCCATTGAGAATACAGGCGCATATGGGTTTTCCATGGCCAGTGAATACAACAGCTTTCTGTTACCTGCGGAAATCCTGGTTTTTGGCGAAACCCCTCATGTGATCCGAAAACGTGAATCGTTTGAGGATTTATTGCGTAACCAGGTCATGATCGAGAGGTTCCCTCAATGAAGCGTCAACGCGCCGAAATGGGCCAAATTCTTCACGAACCAACGAAGTACGGTGAGTCCGTGGAGGGCTTGCCTATAAAAATTTTTCTGCCGGAGAGTGGCGCGTTTGAGACTCTGGTCATGGCTGCGATCCACGGTGACGAAGGCGAAGGGACCTGTGTCCTTTCGGATGCGCTTCGAAGCGTTGCAGTTGGGCACCTGAAGGCCGGAGTGATTCTGGTAGCAAACCCCGATGGGGTCTTGCGTGGCACACGGGCCAATGCGAATGGTGTAGATTTGAATCGAAACATGCCCGCAAAAAATTGGTCACCCGAACCGGTCTTTTATAAAACCCTGGATGGTGAGCCTCAGGACGTCCGCCTCTCCACCGGAACACAGCCTGGTAGTGAACCGGAGAATCGCGCTTTGATAGAGGTGCTTGAACAGTATCAACCCAAATCGGTCCTCAGCCTGCACGCCGCACTTGCCTGTATTGATGATCCTAACGCAAGTGTGCTTGGGAAAATTCTGGCCGAACGCACCGAACTCGAGCTCGTGGATGATGTGGGCTATCCCACGCCGGGATCCTTTGGGTCCTGGGCTGCAGAGCGAAACTTAAACCTCATTACCTACGAATTGGAAGCGGCTTCTGCTTATGAATTGAAGCGGCGACACGTTCCTGTACTCTACGATGTTCTTATCGGGAAACTGGGACCGGAGGGCTACATTTGAATCTGGCGATTGTCGACTCCGGCATTGGTGGACTCTCCGTATTTGCATTGGCTGACGCCATGTTTCGCCGCGAAGACTCCTATGCTGTAAGTTCGTTGACCTTTGCAAACGCCTCGCCAGAGGACAATTACGGCTATAACTCTATGCCGACAAGGGTGGAACGGATTGAAACGTTTGATCGTTTCCTGAACCGCATTTTTGATCGGGTGAAACCCGATCTGATGTACCTTGCTTGCAATACGCTTGCGGTTATATTACCGGAGACGGATTTCTTCAAGGCCAAGCGTTGTCCCATCCTGGATATCGTTTCCACAGGCGTCAACCACCTCTGTGAAGAATTGCACACGGAAGGTCATCCAGTCGCGCTATTTGCCACGCCAACGACTGTCCAGGAAGGCCGAATCGAGAAAGCTTTGATCGCGAGCGGTATTAACTCGAACCGTCTGGTTTCCATTGCATGCCCGGGGTTGGCCGATTCGATAGCGGCAGACCCATCAGGCCAGATGACCGAGAAAATCCTTTGCGAAATTGTGCAGAGCGAAAGCAGGTTGCATAAGGGAAACCTTTTTGCCTATCTCGGCTGCACCCACTACGGTTATCGATCCGAAATGTTTGCTCGGGTATTGAGAAAATTTGACCTAAATCCCAAGATTCTCAACCCAAACGCCTTTGCTGTGGAAGATTTGCGAGCATGGTTGGCCTCCCACTTATCGAATGCGTCCAAAGGTGATCCCGAGCTCTCCATCCTTTACCGCTATCGACTCCCAGAGGATACGAAAAAAGCGCTCGAATCCTATCTAAAAACCCTTTCTCCTGCGGCCTTGGTCGCCCTTCGAAACTATAACTATTGTCCTGATTTGTTTTAAGGAATCGCCATGATCTCGAAGAATTCTTGCCTCCTGTTTTTTTTGCTCGGTCTCTCAGCTCACTGGGCCAATGAGCCCGTAGCGACCGTAGATTGGGTGGAAAAGCAGCTTTCACACATGAGCCTCGAACAAAAAGTCTCCCAAATGTTCTGCCAGCCGGTTTACGGTTTTTTTATGAATGAGGAAGAGGAGAGTTATCGGGAAGCACTTCGGCTTGTTACCGAGTTTGAGGTCGGTGGGTTCATGTTCTTTCAAGGCACACCTCTCTACCAGCTTCATCTCATGGAGCGCCTACAGAAGGAATCGCGTGTCCCTCTTCTATTTAGTCAGGATCTCGAATGGGGCGTTGGCATGCGTGTGCAGAGGACGACTGAATTTCCATCGATGATGGCATTGGGGGCGACAGGCAATCCAGACTACACCTATGCGATGGCGCGAATTATTGCCAAGGAAATGTCGG
>Ga0070729_10006135_pt1 | contig 11989 bp, 9 predicted proteins | sample tdDd472_FD_66725 | JGI IMG/M metagenome (GOLD analysis project Ga0070729, IMG submission 66725) | Marine sediment microbial communities from the Atlantic coast under amendment with organic carbon and nitrate - tdDd47.2 | ecosystem: Environmental > Aquatic > Marine > Coastal > Sediment | place...
GTGTCGGTGTACTTCTCGAAGTTCTCAACGAACATCGCGGCGAGCTTGTTGGCTTTCTCATCCCACTCCGCAGCGTCACCGTAGGTGTCACGCGGGTCAAGAATGCCGCTGTCTACGCCGGGCAGTGCGGTCGGTACTTCAAGGTTAAAGACAGGAATATCCTTGGTATCGGCATTTTCGAGCTCGCCTGCCAGGATTGCGTCGATAATGCCGCGTGTGTCCTGAATGGAGATACGCTTGCCGGTGCCGTTCCAGCCGGTGTTAACCAGATACGCCGTAGCGTTAGACGCTTCCATACGCTTGGTCAGCACTTCGCCGTACTGGGTCGGGTGCAGCGTCAGGAACGCAGCGCCGAAACATGCCGAGAACGTCGGGGTCGGTTCGGTGATACCACGTTCGGTACCGGCCAGCTTCGCGGTGAAGCCCGACAGGAAGTAGTAACGGGTCTGCTCCGGAGTCAGCTTGGCAACCGGCGGCAATACGCCAAATGCGTCAGCTGTCAGGAAAATAACTTTAGTCGCGTGACCGGCTTTGGAGACCGGCTTAACGATGTTGTCAATGTGGTAAATCGGATACGAGACACGGGTGTTTTCCGTTTTGGAGTTATCGTCGTAATCAATCTTGCCGTCTGCATCGACAGTCACGTTCTCAAGCAGAGCATCGCGCTTAATCGCGTGATAAATATCCGGCTCGGCTTCTTTGCTCAGGTTAATCGTCTTCGCGTAGCAACCGCCTTCGAAGTTAAATACACCATGATCATCCCAACCGTGCTCGTCATCACCGATAAGCTCACGCTTCGGATCGGTTGAGAGGGTTGTCTTACCGGTGCCTGAGAGACCGAAGAAGATAGCGGTTTCGCCGTCTTCGCCAACGTTAGCCGAGCAATGCATGGAAGCAATGCCCTGCAGCGGCAGCAGGTAGTTCATCATCGCGAACATACCTTTCTTCATCTCACCGCCGTACCAGGTACCGCCGATGATCTGCATTTTCTCGGTCAGGTTGAACGCCACGAAGTTTTCGGAATTCAGGCCGTGTTTTTCCCAGTCAGGGTTGGTGGTCTTCGCACCATTCAAAACGACAAAGTCCGGCTCAAAGGTTTCCAGCTCAGCGTCGGTCGGGCGAATAAACATGTTTTTAACGAAGTGTGCCTGCCAGGCCACTTCGGTAACAAAGCGAACCGAAAGACGGGTAGCTTCGTTCGCACCGCAAAACGCATCGATGATAAACAGACGCTTGCCGCTAAGCTGATCGGTAGCCAGTTTCTTAAGGTCAGACCAGACAGCCTGATCAATGGCCTTGTTATCGTTCTTGCCCTGATCGGCCCACCAGATCGTGTCGCGACTGACATCGTCTTTAACGATGTACTTATCTTTAGGCGAACGTCCGGTAAAAATGCCGGTGTCTACAGAAACAGCGCCTGACTCAGTGAGGCGACCCACGTCATAGCCGGTCAGACCGGGGGCAGTTTCTTCTTCGAACAGCTGTTCGTAGCTCGGGTTATAAATAATCTCTGAGGGGCTCAGGATGTCGCGTTCAGCGAGGTAGGCTTCTACCTTGGATGTCATTTGTCTTGTCTCCGGCAGACCTGACCTTGTCACTCGGCTGCGACAAAGCCGCATCGACTAATCAATTAGGCCGATCTGCATTAATAAAATCGGGTAATCCGGAAGCATTGCCACCACTGCAAGCAAGCTTGTGAAAACAGTCGTTCCCACCGGATGAACCGCCTATTTTACCGCTTTTTACCGCCGATAAAACCCGCTCCGGAGACTTTTAGCGGCAAGGCTTCAGCGCAAACGGGCAAGATTTGCCCAAATTCCATAGATTGCCAACATAATAAAGGCGATCAGAACCCAGGCAGGCATTGATAAGCCTAAGAAAACCCAGTCAATTTCGGCACATTCGCCGGAGCCGGTGAAGACCATTTCCAGCACATCCGCCAGCGGGAAGGTATTGATCATGAAATCCAGCCCGGGGCCGCAAGCGGGCACATCCTCGGGCGGCAGACCCTGCAACCAGACATGACGCCCCGCGACGAAGCCACCCGCCCCTGTCGCCAGCACGATTAGCGCAGCATAAATACGGCGGCCTGCAACACCGGGCCCGTGGATCGCGGCCAGCAGGAAAATCACCCCGGTCACAATGACACCGAGTCGCTGGAACACGCACAACGGACACGGCGCGAGATCCAGAAACTCCTGCGCGTACAGCGCGTAGCCCATCAAACCGGCGCACGCGATCGCACCCAGCAAGTTGGCCAGTCGGTTCGTCAGTTTTTCCTGCAATGTTGCGAACATGATCTTTAGTTTAATCCCACACTTTATCGCGCAGATAATTCGGCTGCGCATCAACGGCATTTACCAACTTGCCTTCACTACTGTGACGCTGTGCCACATCCAGCAACGTTGCCGCCGCCGGCAACGCCTCCGGATACTCAGCGAGTATACGACCGGCAAACGCAGACGACAGTTCCGGATAAGCGTCGAATCCGGGGCCCGCCAACACGACCTGTTCCGCAAAGGTAACTTCGTCCGGACCGGATGGGGGCACCAGCGTATCGGGACCAACCGCCTCAACAACGCCGTCAACCAAACGGTACAGACCCAAATAGGCTTCGTTCTGGCGCGCATCCAGCGCGGCGGCAACCACCGCCTCAGGATGCTGCTGCAATACCGGTGCTGCCAACAATGCCAAGGTTGATTCACGGCATACCGGCACCTGCAAGCCGAATGCCAGGCCCTGTGCCACCGCCGCAGCAATACGCACACCGGTGAAACTGCCCGGCCCGCAACCAAATGCAATGCATTGCAGAGACAGGCGGTCGAGCTGCAAGTCTTCAAGCACCGCCTCAATCACCGCATAAATCTCGCCGGCGCCCGGCCTGCTGCCGCTAAGCACACGCTCAACCCGTGCCTCACCTTTGCAGGCAGCAACAGTGGAACGGGTCGTTGCCGTTTCAATTGCCAGACAGGTCAATGCGTTAGTCATTTCTATAACTTGGTGTTATTCGGTTGCTGTTCGTTCTGCAAAAAACGCCAGCGCATCAGCGGCGTCGTGCGTGACCGGCATGTCCGGCAGACTCGCCAGAAACATTTTGCCGTAATTACTACCCGTTATCCTCGGGTCGCAGAGTACCACTACTCCCCAATCGTCGACATCACGGATCAAGCGGCCCACACCCTGCTTCAGGTTGAGCACCGCCTGCGGCAGCTGGTAATCACGAAACGGGTTGCCGCCGGCCGCCTGAATAGCTTCCAGCCGGACCTGCAACATCGGGTCACCCGGCGAGGCAAACGGCAGTTTGTCGATCACCACGAGCACCAGGTCATCGCCGCGCATATCGACACCTTCCCAGAAGCTCTGGGTACCCAGCAATACCGGGTCGGGGTGCTCGACAAATTCTTCCAGCAAACGGGTACGGGGCGCCCTGCCCTGCACCAACAGCGGTCGCGAAAAGCCGGTGTCGCGCTCCAGAATTGTGGCGGCCTCACGCAATGCGCGGTGGCTGGTAAACAACAGGAAGGTGCGGCCTTGCGCCGCCTCGATAAGTGGCTTCACCGTTTCGACGACTTGCCGCGTATACGGTTGCTGGTTTGGCGCGGGCAAGCCCTGCGGCAAATACAATAAGGTTTGCGACGGGTAGTCGAAGGGGCTGGCAATCTGCCCGGTGGCGGCATCCTCGATACCCATGCGCCGCAGAAAATGGCCGAAGTCGGCATCAACGGCCAGCGTGGCCGACGTATACACCCACGTGCAATGCTGCTCCGACTGCAGACGGTTCAGGCTCGAGGCCACATCCACCGGCGTGTAGTTCAAACTGAAACCTACGCGAGTGATACCCACCCAGCGCAGACCCTCACTTTCGGAGGCCGTCAGTAACTTCTCAAGCGTGTCGTAACTACTGCGCGCCCGTTCCAGACATTTCACCAACGGTGTCGGCAACGCTTCATCGGCAGCCACACCTTCGAGCCAGTCGATCACCGCTTGCAGCCGCTCCAGCAAATCCTGCATCTGCGGCATGAACTCCGCCGGGAGTTTGTCCCAGCCGATATTGCTGCCATCGGCCGGCAACAGCACACGAGCATCCTTCAGACCGTACGACAAGTCATCGAGCGCTGCATCGAGGCGCCGGTCCATAATGCTGGCCGCCAGCGACTCCGCTTTTAAATCATTAATCAGGTCGGCCACCCGGCCGGCAATAAAGCTTTCGTTAAAGAAGTTCTGCGCCACCTCGGGAAACTGGTGGGCCTCATCGACGATGACGGCCTCACAGCCCGGCAGCAACTCGCCGAAACCCTCTTCCTTAAGCACCAGGTCGGCCATCAACAAGTGGTGATTCACAACCACGATATCGGCGCCCAGCGCGCTTTGGCGGGCATTGAGCACATGGCACTCGTCGTACACCGGGCACTGGCTGCCCAGACAGTTGTCGAGCGTTGATGTGACCATTCGCCACACCGGCGAATCTTCCGGCACGCCCCGTACCTCACCGACATCACCGCTGCGGGTCATACCGGCCCAGCGTTCAATCTTGCGCAACTGGCCGGTAATCATGCCCGACTCCATATTGCGGGCGTCGTTGCCGGCAATATCGAGCCGGTGCTTGCACAGATAGTTAGCGCGGCCTTTGAGCTGACGAATCTTTACCGGGCGCCCGAGCGCCGTTGCAACGGTCGGCAGGTCACGATGGAACAACTGATCCTGCAGCGTTTTCGTACCGGTCGAGATAACGATGCTCTGCCCGGACAACAAAGCCGGAATCAGATACGCCAGCGTTTTACCGGTACCGGTGCCCGCCTCGACCACCAGACTGTTGCCCAATTGCAGAGCCTCAAGCACCTGATGCGCCATATCGCTCTGCCCGACACGCGGCGCGAAGCCTCCCAGGCTCTCGCACAGCGGGCTGTCTTCGCCGAGGTAATAGTCGAGATCCTCGCCGGTACTTGAGTCGATTTCAGATTTCACAGAGTTGAATAAATAAGCGGCACAACAACGACGCTAGCGTACCACTATGCGCGGCATATCGGCGAAACGGTTTGGGTTGCAAATCACCTTATATGCTCGCGCTCAAGCCGCCCCGGCGCACTACTCCGCTATTGCGCCAGCAGTGGTGTGGCGGAGCTACGCCGACGCGCATTGAGGAGCGAAGCGCCAATTTGATCGTCGTGGGTAAGCGGCGGTGGAGTTACGGCACGCCGCTGCTATAAGGAACTATAGTGTTGAGAAGATTGCGTAGCCGGACGGCAGAAACTATCGCGCTCCTTAGGGCTATCGCAATGCGTCGCACGACAGTTCTGCCGCCCGGCATTCGCTATAGCTATTGCAGTGGTGTGGCGAAGCTACGGCTGGCCACTGCCGAAAGAAACGATAGCCAGTGCAGTGGTGTGGCGGAGCTACGCCGACGCGCATGGGGAGCGAAGCGCCAATTTGATCGTCGTGGGTAAGCGGCGGCGGAGTTACGGCACGCCGCTGGAAATGCCCAATCACATATCGCAGCGGTTTGGCGTATCTGTTTCGACGCGCATTGAGGAGCGAAGCGGCAATTTGATCGTCGTGGGTAAGCGGCGGCGGAGTTACGGCAGGCCGCTGCCGACGAGAATCAATCGTCGAGTTCGTATTCGATAGCGAGGGGGCTATCGACGTCGGCGACACGGCCGAGGCCGATCACGCCGTTGCCCTTCAACTCAACCGAGTCGCGACGGGCATACATTTCTTCTTCACCTTCGGGCTGAATAAACGTGCCGTTGGTGCTTTGATCAACCAGCTCGTAATGATTGCGCTTCAGCTCGATACGGGCGTGCAGGCGCGATATCAGGTTGCCTTTGATGGTGACATCATTGTCGTCGGCACGGCCCATCGTGACACTGCGCTTACGATCTTCACCCATGATGACTTCTTCGCCCTGGAACCGCAGCCGCAGCTTGCCGACTGTTGACGGGCTCGGGAAGGTGTTGCTGATTTCGGGCAGCATGCTGGTGGCATCGTCGGGCGACCACAGCACTTCATACAGCGCGACTTCGCCGGACTGGCCGCGCAAGGTCACTACGCCGATCTGCCGCACCAGCTCAGTCCAGTCGGCGCCGAGCCGCTCGACTGTATCGGCAGTAATAAGTATCTGGCGCGCTTTGGCCTGTGATGTCAGCCGGTTAGCCGTGTGCACGGCAGAGCCGAACACATCGTGGTTCTCAACAACGACGGAACCGAAATGGCAGCCGATGCGGATATTAACGTGCACATTTTCATCACCGGACGGACTGCTGTCGGTGATCTGGGTTTGCATCTGGCTGGCAGCGGTCATCGCTTCCTGCACGGTGTCGAAGGTCGCCATGACCTCATCACCCATCGTCTTGATGACGGTGCCACCGTTGATCTCGGTAGCCGATTTCATCTGCTCAACGCAGATTTGCACTGTTTCGCGCGCAGCATCATCACCCAGCGCCTCATATAACTGAGTGCTGCCAACAACATCGGAAAAAAGAATCGCGAGTTCTTGTTCTGTGCCCACTTATGCGCCGCTAAAGTGTTGTTTGATTAAGTTAAATCCGCTAACGATTATATGTCAGCTTTACACACAAATACCTTATTTATCCGTTATCTGTAAGTAACTGCTTAACAAATAGTGCAGGAGACAGGAATTTCGACGGGTTATTTTTCAGCGGCGATGTACACGATCCAGCCCGCATCGGCTTCGCCATGCTCTTCCGGCTCAAATACGCCATTGCCGTCACCGTCTTCGTCGGTGCCTTCCCAGTAGACCGTCGACTTCTTGAAACCGGCCTCTTCCAGCAACTCGCGAATCTCCGGCAGCGTCCACAGGCGCCATTCGTAGGTGAATGCCTTTTTCATCTTCGATTTGTCGGGAAAATGAAAGTGGATATGGCACAGATAGTCGCCGGTAATCGGATAGTACTTTTTCTGGTGCCAGACATAGGTAAAGCCGTCGTGCTTGGTCTTTTCCTTCATTTCTTCGAAGGCTTCCGAACCGCCGTAGCAGTCGAGGAAGAACACGCCGTCTTTCTTGATGCCTTCGTAGGCCACTTTGAAGTACTCGAGCAACTGGGCCCGGGTCTTGAAGGTGAAATAGCTGAAGTTTGAAGCACCAAGGATATCGACCCGGCCGGTATCGGTACTAAGCACGTTGCCTTCAATCATGGCCACTCGCGCCTGCTGTTCGGGCTCGAGTTTGCTCAAGCGATTGTCTCGCCCCCATTGCAAAGTGTCGGCGCACAGGTCGACACCGGTTGCATTGTAGTCGTCGCCCTGCCGTGCCCATTCGCAACTGGCGCTCGCGGTACCGCAAAAGTCTTCGCGGAATGTTTTGGCGTCGCGCCCTTTAAGTTTTTTAAACGTCTTGCGGAAGAACTTCACTTCCTCTTCAACGTTCTGCACCGCCTGCTCATACAACTCATGACGATCCGCCAGATCAGCCATAGTCGGTTTCTTAATGTCCTTCTCCCGCGCCACCATTGGAACCCTTCCTGTTTGCTGAGTTTGTGTAGAGGTTTGTACTTTTAGTTATCGCTTCATTGTATAGCGTTGACCCTGCGCTACAAGGGGTTAATCTGCGTCTGCAGCCAGCTGCCGTAATTGCTCCGGCGTCGTCGCTTTCGCCAACTCACGGCGCCAGGCCCGCGCACCGGCTGAGCCTGCGTAAAGCCCTGCCATGTGGCGGGTAATGTGGTGTAAACGGGTACGACCGGTCAGCATGGTCTCGGCGTAATCGGCCATCGCCCCGACTACGCTGGAGCGCTCCGGCAATTCGTAGGCAGGGTCGGCAAAACGTTGATGCAGTTCCGCCAGCCAATAAGGCTCTTTATAGGCCTGCCGGCCGATCATGACGCCCGCCGTTTCATCAAGGCGCGCGGCGACACAGTCGCTGTCACGCACCGCGCCATTGACGATGATGCGCAGTTCCGGATGATCCGCTGCCAACTTTGCCACCACTTCGTAGCGGATCGGCGGAATATTGAGATTCTGTTTCGGGCTCAAACCGCCAAGCACTGCTTTGCGGGCATGCACAATAAACAGGCTGCAACCGGCACGACTGACGGTATCGACAAACTCCGCCAGAAACTCGTAACTGTCATTACAGACTTCGCCGTCATCAATACCGATGCGGTTCTTCACGGTAACGGGGATATCCACGGCTTCAGACATAGCCGCGACACAGTCGGCCACCAAGGGTGCATCGCCCATCAGGCAGGCGCCGAAAGCGCCGGAACGCACGCGATCACTTGGGCAACCGACGTTCAGGTTGACCTCATCGTAGCCGAACTCTTCTGCAACGCGGGCAGCCGCCGCGAGCTTCTCCGGCTCATTGCCGCCTAATTGCAGCGCCACCGGATGTTCGCTGGTGTGGTATTCGAGGTGCCGTTCGGCATCGCCCTGGGTAATGGCGTTGGCGTTAACCATTTCGGTGTACAGCCGCACGCCCGGTGACAACAGGCGCATGAAATAACGGCAATGCCTGTCGGTGCGCTCCATCATCGGCGCTATCGACAACAGGGTGTCACTGACGGGCGGAAGCGGATTCGACATGAGCGTCTAGAATCCCGCAGCAGTTTCAGTAACTAAGAAACGGGTGACTTCACGCAATGCTTCGGCCTCGTCAGCGCCGTCGTTCTTCGCCTGTTGATACACGTCAACCTGCCGGTCGGCACTGGTACCGCGCTTGATGATGGTGCGCGCATGGTTGGCTTCGGCAACACAATCCAGTGCGGCGGCGTCGTCGGCGATTAACTCCAGAATTTCATCGATCAGTACATCGAACGGTACAACGCTGCTTTTTGCCAGATCCAGCAAACCCTGATCGAAACCGTAGCGCATCGCGCGCCAGCGATTCTCATCGAGCAACATCCGGTTATAGATGCGCCAGCGCCGGTTTTCGAGCCGCATGCGGTAAAGACAACGCAACAGGCACGTCGACAGCGCCGCCATGCACAGAGAGTCTTCGATGTTGGTGCAGACATCCAGAATGCGGGTTTCCAACGTGGGGTACCGCACACTCGGACGGATGTCCCACCAGATCATCGAGGCGTCTTCGATAATCCCGGTGTCGGTGAGCACGCTCACGTGCCGCTGAAAGTCGGCATAACTGTTAAAGGTAGGCGGCAAGCCGGTGCGGGGTAGCGCATCGAACACGGTCAGGCGATAAGACCGCAAACCGGTCTCCTGCCCTTCCCAGAACGGCGATGAGGATGACAGCATTAACAGGTGAGGCAGGAAGTAGCGCATCTGGTTCATCAGGTCGATACGCAGATCATCATCACCAACACCGACATGCACATGCATGCCGCAAATGAGCAGTCGCCTTGCAGCGGCCTGCATTTCGGATTCGAGATGAGCGTAGCGCTCGCGCTCGGTGGCTTTCTGCTCGGTCCACGCGGCAAACGGATGGGTAGACGCGGCAATCGGTGCCAACCCGAAGTTCGCTGACGTTTCAATGATCGTGCGCCGCAGATTGCTGAGGTCGTCGCGCGCTTCGGTGATGTTGTTGCAAACCTTCGTATCGACCTCGATCTGCGAGCTTAAGAATTCGGGCGACACCCGCTCGCCTACCATGCGCTGGCATTCGGCCATCAGTTCTTTCGGGGGGTCGACAGCAAGCTCCAGCGTCTGCTGGTCGACCAGCAGATACTCTTCTTCAATACCCAGTGTGAACGGCTGTTCTTTCAGCATTGCACTCCCCTGCTCACCATTGCATCCGCCGCGCATAGAGCTGCGGCTCCGCCAACAGTGGCCGTAGCACTGCTGCCAATATGCCTGCCCACTGCTGCGCACCCTCGGCATGGGCAATCAGGTCCTGCCGGATCTCAATCGCCACATGCGGCAAACCCTGCCGCTCGCCATGATGATCGAGCGTGTAGTCTTCGGGGTGGCGCCCAGAGTACGGCTCATTATCACCCACTTCGAATGACTGCAGGTTGCGTAACGACTCGATCATCGGTTCCGCCAAGCGACCGTCTTTGTCCCACAAGATCCCGCAATGCCAGGGCCGCGTGAAGCCCGCCATCTCCGGTGTAAAACTGTGTACCGCAATAATTGCCGGCGCTGTCACCCGCTCACCCAACGAAGTGAGCTCGGCGGCAACTGCATCGTGATAGACAGTGAATATTTCGGCGATACGCTGCCGGCGTTGCGCATCGGTTAAATCCTGATTACCGGGTACCGGTTTGTTGTCACTGAAATCGGGAAATGCGTGACGGTGCTCCAGCGGCCGGTTGCAGTCGACCACCAACCGCGAGTAGTTACACAACACGGCAGGTAGCGCCAGCTTCTTGCTCAACGCCCCGGTCACCGCTGCTGCACCGATGTCGTAGGCAATATGCTCGGTCAGCAGCGCCTCGTCCAACCCCAGCGTGCCAAGGCTCGCGGGTATCCGCGGGCTGGCGTGATCGCACACCAGCAATGCCGGGAACTCCGGTTTTGCCTGCTCTATTACAGAACAGGCCGGCGGCTCGGCGGCACCAAGCAGACTGGCTTCTGGTAGCGGGTTCGTCACGACTTTAGATTCCGGTGCTTTGGTTACGGTGCTTCATTTTAGGTGTGTCCGACAGCCAAAGGGCCGGTTGCACGCGAATGGTGGCATAGCCTCATAATAGTTCAAGTGGGCAAGCGCTAACGGCAAGCCGCCACCCCTTGGCATGCCCGGAGTAATTTGGGGACAATATGGGGCACAATTCACGGACAAACGCTTGCCGGTACAGGCATACTGCCGACAGTAAGCTTCAGCACAATCATCAGGTCAGGTCAGCATGACAGCACAATCGGGCATTCTTGTTACCGGCGGCGCCGGATATATCGGCAGTCACGTGGTCCGCCAGCTCGTCGATGCCGGCGAACGCGTGGTGGTTCTCGACAACCTTTCCACCGGGTTCCGCTCGGCCGTGCTGGGTGGCGCCTTCTACGTGGGTGACACCGGCGACAAGGAGCTGGTGAGCCGCCTGCTCGAAGAACACAACATCGACTCGATCCTGCACTTCGCCGCACACACCATTGTGCCGGAGTCGGTGGCCGACCCGCTGAAGTACTACCGCAACAACACCTGCTGCAGCCGCAACCTGCTCGAATGCGCAAGCTCTGCGGGCGTGAAGCACTTTATTTTTTCATCGACGGCTGCCGTTTACGGTTTACCCGAAGGCGGCAAGGCTGCCGAAGATACCCCGACGGCACCGATCAACCCCTACGGCACATCAAAGCTGATGACAGAAATGATGCTGCGTGACTTAAGCGCTGCCACTGATCTGCGGCATGTCGCATTGCGCTACTTCAATGTGGCGGGCTGCGATCCCGAAGGCCGTATCGGACAGTCAACCAAGAACGCCACCCTGCTCACTAAAGTTGCCTGTGAAGCCGCGGTCGGCAAGCGCGACCAGGTAGCGATATTCGGCACCGACTACGACACCCCGGATGGCACCGGTGTGCGTGATTACATTCATGTTGAAGATCTGGCTGCCGCACATTTGAAGGCGCTGGAGTACCTGCGCAACGACGGTGAGTCGGTAACCCTGAACTGCGGCTACGGTCACGGTTATAGCGTGCGTGAAGTATTGTCTGCGGTTGAGAAGGCCAACGGCGAGCCACTCAATATCGTTGAAGAACCGCGCCGTGCCGGCGACCCGGATGCGCTGGTCGCAGTGGCTGACAAGGTGCGTGACGTACTGGGCTGGGAACCGCAATACGACGACCTCGATGTGATCGTTAAAACCTCGTTGAACTGGGAACAGGCACTGCGGTTTAAATCCGCCGACTGAAGTGAAGTGACGGCGGATTTTCAGGCGGCGTTGAAAACGCCTGAAAATCCAAAGGCCGGAACTTCCATCGGAAAAGCACCGCTTTTTCGATGCCTGTCAGACTACCTCAACGTGCAATAGACGCCGGAACTTCCATCGGAAAAGCACCGCTTTTTCGATGCCTGTCAGACTACCTCAACGTGCAATAGACGCCGGAACTTCCATCGGAAAAGCACCGCTTTTTCGATGCCTGTCAG
>Ga0070729_10006138_pt1 | contig 11979 bp, 8 predicted proteins | sample tdDd472_FD_66725 | JGI IMG/M metagenome (GOLD analysis project Ga0070729, IMG submission 66725) | Marine sediment microbial communities from the Atlantic coast under amendment with organic carbon and nitrate - tdDd47.2 | ecosystem: Environmental > Aquatic > Marine > Coastal > Sediment | place...
TGTAACAAGCATATCATTTCTGTAATGTTGCGTCAATCCAACGCTGTGCTGAGAGGGTGAATATGATCTAGATATGGGAGTATCCATATGAATACTCCCACTGATACAAAAATATCTATCCTAACGATCACTTACGCCAAGAATCAGAAGTCGACCATTCATAGCATCGGCAACAGCCAGAACCCGTCCATCAGGACTAAACGCAATGTCACTGGTCGTAACCGTCAGTGCTGCCGAAGGTGACGCTGAATTCAGTGCGTTGACAAACGTCAGTGTTTCCGACCCCGTAACGCCACCGAGGGTTGCATTGCTAACAGCAAATAATACCTCTGCTCCTTCAATCACTTCAGACCGGAACGCAATCTCATTAATCAACATACCGGATTCTTTATAGATCGGCGTATCTTCTTCAGTAGCGACGGTTATGCGATAGGCGGTGTCCCCATTGTTATAGACAAAATCACCAAGGGCTGGGTCGGGTGTATTGGTGACAAAGCTAAAGCCTTGCATATAGACCAATCCCTTCGAGAAATAAAGCTCAGTATCGCTGGTATTATAAATCCAGATAGCGGCTTGTTGGTCGGTTGAGGATTCACCTGTGACGGCAACCCATTTTCCATCAGCACTAAACGCCACATCTGATAACGGATAGGGGAATGCATAGTTGATACCTAACGTCGCCGAATCAATACCTGCTGTCATATCCCAGACTTTGAGTGTCCATTCTGCGCCAGCAATTGGTGTTTCGCTAAATCCACTAGCGGAAGCCAACTGATACCCTTCCTGTGACCATGTTACAGCTTCAATCGGGCTAGTATGTGTCTGAGGCAAATATCCACCGTCAGTGTATTCACCATCTCTAAGCTCTAAAACATAGATGCGACCATCTTCATTACCGATAGCGAGGAATTTATCATCCGCGCTAAATGCAATCGCACTCGGTTGCAGGGTATCAGGTAAGTTATACAGATTATCCACATTTTGGAAAGTTGGATAATTATAGAAGTCGATTTCACCTGTCAACGAGATCGTTGCAAGCACCGATTGCGCTGGCGACCACTCGACAATATACGGTGATGCAGTTTGTAAGGTCGTCAGTGTATCAACATTTGATGAATTCGCACTCGTAATCATCTGGAATGTCGATGGATTCAACGTTTCCGATGGTGGTGGTGCTTGTGGTACAGGGGTCGATTCTTGTGCTTGATCAAGCGTATTCCCTGCACTATCAATCGGTTCGATATAATACGCATTGGCATTGATATCACTTTCCACTGTCCAACCAATGGTGTCATCAATATTCACCTGCCACCAGACATAGCCTTCGTTACATGCTGGTCCGTCTATAACAGCATCCAAAGTACGGCGCGGCTGGATCTCCCCGATTTGTTCGGAATTGATTGTGGGTTCTGCACGAAGCCGATTTGGGGTAGAACCTGCGCTAATGCGAGCATTGGCTGTACCAAGTGTGATACGTGGTGCAAGATACCCATTAAATTCTGGTGGGCAAAAGAAAACTGAACCACTACCAACAAATTGTGGATTCAAGATCGGTAAATTTGTACAATCACCTGATAATTCAAGTACTGTCCGGCTCACCCATCCACGATTGAAGAAAATCCACTCAGTAGAGGTATCTGTACCAAGAGCTGAATAACTTGCGTTAGGGAAAATCTGTGTGACTTGTGTTCCATTGGTGGATGGATTATTCCGTACATTGGCAAATGGACCACTCGACCGTAAGAAACAGCCCGTTGCTGATCCCACTGTTGCATTGGCAATCGGGATATTGTAGCAAGCTCCTGTAAGTGTGACAGCAGTTGCGGCAACCCACCCTTTACTGACTTGATACCAGCCTGTTTGGGCAGTCCGTCCGATGACGTTGCCGGCACCTGATGCTGCCTGAGAATTATCATATGTTCCAATAACCGTTGCATTACTGGCGGCGTTATCAAATAAGCTCACACCATCCCCAACAATCCGGCAAATATCCGTCGCAGTACGATTAAATGGCGATACACCACTGCCATCGATAGGGCATCCTTGGGCAAAATCAGGACGGATAACACCAGCGTCACTGGGGCAAATATCATCAACATTTGGGGCACCATCACCATCAGTATCGGTCAATATCGGACAACCATCCGATTTGCCAGCACCAGCTTGATCAGGGCAAAAGTCAACACTATCTAGCACCCCATCGCCATCGCGATCTCCTTCGGTCGCAGTAGGACATCCTGCTTTTTCGCCAGTGGCAACTCCCGAAATAGTTGGGCATTTGTCTTCGCTATTGATCACACCATCACCATCGCTATCAGCAGTCGGCGCAGTATCATTCGCCCCAACAACCCCTGCCTTCATCCCAGGGAAACGTGAATCACATAATTGAATCATCGTCGCGTCTGAAGACACATATACAGGGTAATTGAATTCACCATATTGTAATTCAACACGATAAACATCAATCGGTGACGGTAACGCAACTCCTGTTACCATCGAGCAACCCAGCGATGTATTTGTAACATTATTCAAGAGAATATGCGACCAACCTAGATTTTCGCCCAGACTCGGCAAATCGGCTTCAGCGGCACGTCGGGCGGCTTCGACAATATAAGGTGGTGTCGTGCCTTGTGCCCGACTCAGCATACTGCTCAATAATATTCCTAAAAGAATGACTGTTTTAAAAAGACGGTTCATGTAATTTAGCCTCCAATTGGGTAAATTGAACTCGACCATATTGTAACAAAATTCATTAACTGTATTCTATATGATGTTTAGAAGTTTTGGGGAAAGTTAAAATCAACGAATGCAAAAGAATAAGTAAAGGGTCGAACAAAATCGACCCAATACGAGGGTTGTTATGCTTAGAATGTGCCACCTTTGAAGATGCGTGAGGGTAAATTAAACCCATATTGTTTAAAGGTATCCAAGAATTTCGGAGGGAAACCGGTGGCTTCTAATTTACCACCACCTTCATGTGAATACCCTTGTCCACGATGCCCTTCTGTTTTGTAGACGAAGAGGTCTTGCAGTGTAACGCGGTCACCTTCCATACCCTGAATTTCGGTAATCTGGGTGACTTTACGGCTACCATCTTTCAAACGGGCTTGTTGAACAAACATATGAACAGCAGAAGCAAGTTGTGCGCGAATAACTTCCACTGGTAAATCCATACCCGCCATCATACAGAGTGTTTCGAGGCGCGATACTGCATCACGTGGGCTATTCGAGTGAACCGTGGTTAACGATCCATCATGCCCCGTATTCATCGCCTGCAACATATCTAAGGCTTCACCAGAACGACACTCACCCACAACCAGACGGTCAGGGCGCATACGTAAGGTCCCTTTAACGAGATCGCGGATTTCGAGTTTGCCGACTTCTGTTTCACCGGGAATCGCTGGAGCAGTCTCCAACCGAACCACATGACGCTGTGCCAATTGTAATTCTGCTGAATCTTCAACCGTGATAATACGTTCATCTTCAGGGATAAAAGAGCTCAACACATTCAGTAATGTTGTCTTACCAGACCCTGTACCACCACTGACGACAATATTTAGACGTGATACAACAGCGGCTTCAAAAAATTCAGCAACATCTTCTGTAAACGAGCCAAATTTAACAAGATCAGCTACCGTCAGACGTTTATCAGGGAATTTACGAATGGTAATAGTTGTGCCTTGCATGGCAGAAGGGAGGGTCACTAAATGCACACGTGAGCCATCTGGCAGACGCGCATCCACCATTGGATTTTCACGACTGAGGGTACGCATTAATGGACGAACGATACGTTGTGCTGTCCAAAATGTGTGATCTTCATCATCAAATACAATATCAGTTTCGACCAACTTGCCTTTATATTCTGCAAATACCACATCAGGACCATTGACCATAATTTCGGAATAGCCCTTGTCCTCGACAAGCGGTTCAATTGCACCGAATCCGAGCAAATCATTGAATAGAGCCTCGCGTAATTGCTCATATTCTTTAGCAGATAATTGTACATTGAGCTTTTTGAGGATTGTCTTCATGCGATCCTCTAGCAAATCGCATTTTTCAGGGTCATTACGTGACCAGAGATCCGCTTCATCAGGGAATGCCAATAGTTTACTGCGGAGTTGCCGACGAAGTTTCGCCACATTTTGCGGTGTACGACTCTTTAAGGGGACAACATAACCTGTATCCAATACCCATGACCCATCAGGACGGACTTCATTTACAACAACTTTAGCCGTACCTGTTCCGATCGTAAAAGGGGTTGGTGTATCGATAGTAACATCACTCGGATCCATCGACCCAGAATTATTTTTGGGTGAAGAGGCAGGCTTTTTCTTGGGGGCTAACTTTTGCATCTTCTTAGGGGCTTCCGCAGGTGCGGCACTTGTATCATCTAAGTCATCAAATTCGTTATCTTCATCTAACGTTCTCGCTATCAGTTCTCGCGCTCGAATCTCGTCTTGTTCTTGTTGCTTTTGCTCGTTAATTCGTTTTGATAAGAAGGACATATTCTCGCCTCATATTCCATGCACTTTATAATTTAGTGTAAGCGACGAATGCGTTCTCGGCAACAAAATAATCATTAAGATTATGAATGTTCCAGACTTCAAACTTATATTATCAAATAATTTATCCAAGTATTCGACATAATATTTTGGTCTCAGCAATATTTTGAGCGTCTACTCATGGAGATTAGAAACATATGATCAGGCAATCAAACCGTAAGGGCAAAACGAGTTCACCCTTACAATCATTGTATGTAGTTCTCACCCGATTCATTCGGGAAGTTACCTTAATTAGTGTTCCTTTTTGAGTTAGCTAACAAAATTAGCCTTCCCAATTTGGACAGTCAATCAACATAACGCGGTTGTTACCCGTATCACTCACGAAAAATTGACCATTAGGCAATACAAAAATCCCCTGTGCGCCATTGATATTGTCGGCAGATGGTGTGCCTGAATGACTATTACCATCATTATTCATGACACCGGTATCTATATTACCGAATTGTCCAGCACTGCCATCGGCGGTTGTGTCGCCATCATTAGCAAACCATAACACCCGATGATGGAGCGTATCCGTAACATAGACACCACCAGCAGGTCCAACTGAAACTGATTTGGGGTGCGATAAATTATCCGCAGATGGCGCGCCACTGTTACCTGAACCATCATTGCTTTCGACATTAGATTCAAAATTACCAAATTGTCCATAAACGCGATCCGCCGTCGTATCCCCATCGTTGGCGAAGTATAAAATCCGATTGTTGTCACGGTCAGCAATATACAGGGCATTTTCGCTATCAATTGCTAATCCCCGTGGGAAATTGAGACTATTGGCAGATGGTGTGCTAGTGCGCCCTGTGCCATCATTATTCCGTGTATCAGACTGGAATGAATCCGATTGTCCATATACACGATCCGCGGTTGTATCCCCATCATTAGCAAAATACAAAATCCGGTGACTAGAAGAATCACTCACATAAAGCCCGTCGTTATGGTCTACAACTAAACCAAGGATATAAGCACCGAAGTTATTGGCACTCGGTTCCCCATAATTGCCTGAACCATCGTTATTGACCATATTGGTATTAAAATTACCAAATTGTCCATACACACGATCCGCGGTTGTATCCCCATCATTGGCAAAATATAACACACGGTGGTTATCACGGTCAGCGATATATAGCCCTCCTTGACTATCAACGCCAACAGCTGTTGGCATACTCAAGCTATCCGCACTGGGTTTACCTGAATTGCCTTGACCATCATTATTAGAAATATGGGTGGTGAAATCTCCAAATTGTCCATACACTTTGTCAGCGGTCATGTTGCCATCGTTGGCAAAATACAAAACACGATGGTTATCACGATCAGCAACATATAAACCGTCGTTTGCATCAACAACAATACCTAGTGGAAAGTTAAATGACTCTGCACTGGCACTTCCACCACGATTTGCACTGTTAGAGCTATAATCAGCCTGCCCATATAGTGCAATCGGTGTATATGCCATTACCAGCAACGGAAGCGAAAAAGCGAAAAACACAACACAAACCAAAAATCGTTTCAAAACTATTTTTATAGCCATCATGCCTCACTTCTAATAACTCATTACCGTTATCAGAAATTATAGGCTCAATTTTTAAATATGTTGCAATTCATAGGAGATGTTTAACCTGCCAGATTATTCTGCAAAACTTATGGACTTGGGTCAGCACAAGATGGTAGATTAGAATATTGCCGTTCCCATTTCTCACCATAAAATGTCAAATATTCATCGACATGTTCAATCCAATAATCGTTATTGTGTTCGCCAACAGGATGCACCACATACGTATGCGGAATGCCATTACTCGTTAGTCGGCTAGAAAAGATTTGCTGGCTCGGTCCTGATGAATCACTCGCACCATTATCCAGATACATCCGCAAACCCGAATCTGCTAAAATCTCAGAATTCACAGCTAATTCCAATGGATTGAATGCAGGTGGGATGGAGACAGTATCCCCCGAAAAATAGGCACTATGTCCACCAACAATGCCGAAGAGGTCTGGATGGCGCATCGCAATACTATATGCCCAAAATCCACCCCGTGATATACCCCCAATAGCACGATACGCAGGGTCTTGCCACAAACAGAAGTTACGCTCTAGCAATGGAACAAGTTCTTCAATAATATGTGTCTCATATGATGGGTCAGGTGGGAATTGATTAACTTGTCCAAAGTTCCCCATATAAGGCATAACGACCACCATCGGCGCGAGTGTCCCACCCCGAATACCTGTATTCAAGTCATCAATTAAACCGAGGTCTTCCCATTGGCTTTCTCGATAACTCAAGCCATGCAATAAAATCACTGATGGGAAGCGCGCTCCAGATTGTTGATAACATGGTGGCAAATACACATTAAAGCGCAAGTTTTCACCACCAGACACTTCGCTAGCATTACTGGCAAACGGCACAATTTGCCCGACTTCCTCATCACAGGGGAAAGCTGTCGGAGTGGCGGTAAAGTCTGGTGTTTCGGTTGGGAACGGTGTACGTGTAATAGTGGATGTTGGTGTTATGGTTGGTAAGATGGTGGCTGTTGGTGGATTGGTCAGGATAACAGGAACAGCCGTCGGCTTATATGCTAATGGTTCACATGCTGTAATAAGCAAAATGGCAATGAAGAATAGCTTGGATGCAAAAAGTCGTTTTATCATAGCTTTTATCAAAGTAAGTGAGAACCTATGTAGAATCAATCATATCATTTATACGTTACAAGTAACTATTTTACCGCATTTTCGAGTGAGGTATATCCCACCCTATAAAACTCTCGCATCACAACAACTTCTTTAAAAAGTAAGACTCATGTTTAGGTGGACGATCTGGCAAGGTAGCAAAGACTTCAAACCCCTGTGATTCATAAAATGATAACGACTGAAAATCAGTTGTATCATAAACAATGCCTGTCATGCCCCGTCGATGACATTCCACTTCTGCAAGTTGCAAAAGTTGCTTTTCATATCCTTGATCACGCAAAGTTTCATCAACCCAGAAATAAAATACATCAAACCAATCCCAATAGGTTGAGCCACATATCCCCCCTAGAACCTCACCATTTGCGCCATAAATAAAGGCACTCAGTTTTTGGCTGGTGCAATCCACAAACTGCTCACAATAATCGCGTAACCCCCGATTCACCTGTTGCACATCAGATGCGATAGGGGCGATTGTGATCGGTAATTTATCGATCGAATCACTCGGCTGGATGTTCATTTTGCGGAGGTAATAATACGCAAAGCCATGTGGGCGGTTCATGAGCGTTCCAAATATCTCATAACCGATATGTTGATAAAATGGTAAAGCCTGAAATTCAGTCGTCATCAAATAAACGTGGGGTAGCCCTTGTTGTAGTGCAATTTGTTCGATGGTATGCATCAAGGCTCTGCCGTAATTTTTGCCCCGCAGATCATCCTGTACCCACAGCAAATCCACATAGAGTACCCCCCAATCAACTTCACCAATCACCCCACCCTGAATCCGACCCTGTTCATCACGTAGAAAAATAGCAATATCATCATCGGGCAGGTTCAGTAACTCTGGCATCTTTTTGATGTTATGAGTTCTTAATCCTACCCTGACGGCGTTAACGTGTTCGGGATCGGGGTTGTCAACCAACGTAACAGAGATCACCGGCATATTAACTATCGGTTTCGGGTTCTTCAGTACCTTCAGCACTGCTAGTAGGTTGAGTAGGTTCAGTACCTAGCGTTGGGTTTTCCTCTGTAGCTGGTGGCGGTGCGTTAAATGTGACACCGGGCACTCGTAAGACAACTAAGAAGTCTTGACCATTTTGATTAAATTGTACCCAGCCGCTGTTATCATGAATCGCTGTCCAAATCGGTAATACAAGGTTATTTTCTAACCAGATACTACTTTCTGGCATGTTTGCGATATCATATAGGCTTAACCCAGATGCTTCTGCATCCCACGGTAAAGACGGCAGGGAAGCATTATAGGATGTAACCAATACACTGAACCATCCTTCACTAGGTTGGAAAGTACGAGGTTGTTTGCCCTGTGTTTTACACTTTTCTAAAATTCGATTGAAATAATTTTCTGTCCAATCCCCAAAACTATCAAGACGATGACTCAAATCATTAACCTGTAGCAAGAGGACATCGGTATAAGGTATTTCGGCAGATGGCAACAGAGTATCAAACCCTGCCTTATAGGTAAAAAAGCGTTCTATGACGGTCAAATCCGTGACAAAATCCACAATTTGTTTGTCAGTCAAGATATCGAATAGAACCTCATTCTCATCATCTGTTACCCAGACGACACGTCCATCACCATAAATCGTACATAACGGAACTCGATTATTCTCAGCAAATAAGCCCGATTGATCGCCCCCTATTACATCCGCTTGAAACACAATATTCAGAGGGTTACGATCCCATTGGACAAGCGCACTATCGTTATCTGTCGATGATGGGTTATTCGTTTGCTCGGTATTTGACGTTGAATCGCCAGCAAGTGCCGAACATGCACTAATAATGAATGTAAGCCCTAGTAAAACAAACCACCGTCTCATATAACGCTCCTTACGGGTTGGCTAGTGATAGTGTTATTGTAATGCGATATGTGTGAATGGCAACTCATTTCGCTCTACTTTCTTTAAGTATACTGTTGACTATCCCCTTAATGAACCATACGTGTACAAATCACTAACACTTGGGACACGATGTGGACATCAAATGTTACGATTCTTCAATTTTCTGAACACGTCCAACTTGCCCATCCATCAACCGCACTTTGATACCGTGAGGATGGTTAGGAGATTTCGTCAAAATATCTTTGACAATCCCTTGCGTGAGTTTACCTGTTCGTTGATCTTGCTTAAGTACAATCGACACTGCTAAACCACGTCGAATATTGGAGCGTTTTTGTCCATCACTCATGATTATTATGTCCTTCGTTAAAATTTGACTGTTCGGTACTATTTGACCCGTAAGCCGCCACAACTCGCCCGTATCAGCAATTCCGGCGATAAAAACCGTTGAATCGGAGCAGTCGCTTTGTTTTCAATCAGGTCAATCAAAATATCCGCCATTTGATAACCCTTTTCCAATACAGGTTGGCGCATGGTACTAATGGCAATCCGTGGGTTCATAGATTCTGCAAGATCATCAAATGCAATTAACGAGACATCTTCCGGCAACCGAATCCCCAAATCCATCAAAGCATTGGTTGCCCCTACCGCAATCGTTGATTGACTCGCATAGATGCCATCAAATTCAATATTATTGTCGAGCAGATATTGAACACCCTCATATCCCGATTCGTAAGTGAATTTATCGATCCGCACTAAATCAGAGTTATAGGGGATTTGGGCATCTTGTAACGCCAATTTATAACCTTCAAGACGATCTAAGGAATCCACAATACGCGGATCACCGGCAAAAATCGCAATTTTCCGTCGCCCTAATTGGATGAGGTGATTCACCGCTTGACGGCTAGATTCAACATTTTCGACGGTACAGAAGTTTATTGGGGCAGCGTGGTGGGTAATGCGGTCTGCCGACACAAATTTTGTATTAGCGTTGATAAGCTCATCAATTAGCGGATGATCTAAAGTTGGCGAAATCAGCAAAAGACCGTCTAATATCTGATTATGGACAATCCGTCGCGCAAACCGAATGTCATCTTCGGTTTCATCACCCATCATTAACAACATGGCATAATCACGTGCATGAGTTGCCTGCGAAATACCCCGTAAAATCGTCGGGAAGTAAAATGAGGTATCAAATAATGCGCCAAGATCATTTGAAATCACAACCCCGATAATCTTAGTTGAGCGGCTCGCAAGGGCACGTGCCGCAGAATTGACTTGGAATTGTTCATCTTCTATGATTTTTTTAACTTTGATACGTGTTTTTTCGCTCACATTAGGATCGTCATTGATAACACGCGACACAGTTGATTTTGAAACACCTGCTAACTCGGCAATGTCCTGTAATGACATAACTACAGCCTTTATCTTAATCTTTTGGTTGGGCTCACACGTTTGATGAAATCTTATTGTAGTCGAATTTAAGTGATTTTGCGATTGCTCTGAGCGTATGACATTTGTCATGGGTGACTATGTAGAATATCACTATAGCGTTCCCATGAGCTACGGTATAGTAATGGTAATTCGGCAGGCAGTAAGAGTAAAGGAGCTTAACAGCATAAATCTTGCTCAAACCGAAACACATAAATTCTTTACGATGAGGATGTAACACATAAAGTAGGCATGGAACGATTTCCACCGATATTGTGGAACAAAACAAACAAAACAGCCATCGCGCTCCTTTAACAAAGTGAAACATTCACTCATTGGAAGACATACAAACAGAATCGCTAACCACCCTCGGTTGGCGGTTTTGCGTTATACTATTTGGGAGTAGATTCATTTCATTTTTATTGATATTTACCTTAAAGAGATTAAATGACCCATGAACGAACAACCGAATATTATTTTGATTATCACCGATCAACAACGCTACGATACAATTAACGCCCTCGGCTTTCCGTATGTTGATACCCCCAATTTGGATAAACTCGTCAATGAAGGCGTGAGTTTTTCCAATTGCCATGTGACTGCCCCTTCGTGCGCGCCATCACGAGCAAGCCTATTTTCGGGCTATTATCCGCATGTGACAGGCATCCTAAAAAATGGCGATACATGGAAACATTCATGGGTGGAATTACTCGCAGAAAGCGGTTATCACTGCGTCAATATCGGTAAGATGCACACTAACCCTTATGAAGCCCCGATGGGATTCCATGAGCGTTACGTAGTCGAAAATAAAGACCGCTATTTGCAAGATCGCTATTACTTTGATGAATGGGATACAGCATTACGGGCGCGCGGATTGGTCAAGCAACAACGGGAGCTATATCGTCAGCTAGACGACTATAAAGAACGCATGGGGGCATTTGAATGGGTGATTGATGAAGATATGCACCCTGATAACTTTGTCGGGAACTTCGCGCAGTGGTGGATTGGACATTATCCCAAGACCGAGCCACTATTCCTCGAAATTGGATTTCCCGGACCGCATCCACCGTATGACCCCACTCCTGAATATGCCGAAAAATATCTAGCGCGTGATATTCCGCTACCAAATGTCACACAAGAAGAACTTGACCAGTTACCCCCACCGTATAGCAAACTCATCAAACACAATACCGAAGTCGATCACGATTCGATTCATCACCTCGAGCATCCTACCGAAGAGCAATTACATCGTCTCCGCGCCTATTACATGGCAAATGTCGAGATGATCGACAAACAAGTGGGTGACATCATGGAAGCCCTCGATAAGAACGGCTATCTCGAAAATTCAATTGTCATCTTCACCAGCGATCACGGAGATTGTGTGGGCGATCATGGCAATATCCAAAAGTGGATGATGTACGATGTCGTAACCCGTGTGCCGACAATTTTCTGGT
>Ga0070729_10006141_pt1 | contig 11978 bp, 8 predicted proteins | sample tdDd472_FD_66725 | JGI IMG/M metagenome (GOLD analysis project Ga0070729, IMG submission 66725) | Marine sediment microbial communities from the Atlantic coast under amendment with organic carbon and nitrate - tdDd47.2 | ecosystem: Environmental > Aquatic > Marine > Coastal > Sediment | place...
CGTGCCCAGGATGGATTGCCACGAGGCTGGATTGCGATGATGAAGCAGTCGCTAAGAACCATTTCGCCTGTTTACAGTACCAACAGAATGGTAATAGACTATCTGGAAAAATTCTATCTCAAAGGGACTGCTGCCAGAATTAGTTTTCTGGAGGAAAATTTTGTTGGTGCCAGAGAACTTGCCGAATGGAAACACTCCATCAGGCGCAGATGGGCTCAGCTTGAAATATTATCTGTCAGTGTTGATCAGAAAAGAACCTTTAAGGTTGGGGAGAAACTCCCTGTTACCGTTGAAACGAGGCTTGGAGACATTGCCCCTGATGAACTTCGGGTTGAAGCCTACTGTGGCAGATTAGATGCCATGGGACAAATTATGGATGGGGAATCTTTCAAGCTGGAACTTTCCGGTGAGCCAAATGATGGAAAACACTGGTTCCACGGAGAGATTCCTCTGGGTCGAGCAGGACGTGGTGGTTATGGTATACGCATACTGCCTTCGCATAAGTTGATGATACAGAGATTCGAACCGGGGCTTATTTTGTGGGGTTAGGTTCTTAATAAACAAACCAAAAGCCGGATTAAGTGTGCAAATACTTTATCCGGCTTTTTTTTGTTTTTCTACTGGATTCAGAAAACTATCTCAGGGGCAATCCACCAGCTTGATTTGAACATAAAATTCTGCCCAGCTTTGACCAAGAGTTCCTTCCACACCATTGTCTCTAAGGATAAGATAAACAGGGTGAAGGTTTATATCCTCCCGTGGATCATCTGGTGATGTCGCGGGATCTTCTCCCTCTGTTGTTTCCGGTGGTACGACATAGCATGGTATAGACCAAACCTGGTCTGCGTCCCGTCTGCCCTTAAAATCACCATCGTTTGAAATCCACTGATACCTGATTGCCTCTTCGGGATTTTTGGCATCATCCTCGACTGTTGCTTTGAAATACAGCGAGTCTATTGGGCAATAGGAATCCGGCTCGTTGAAAAATAGCTCGTTATTACATACTTCATATACCACTGGCTTGGCTATTGCCTCCGCTCTTTTACTAGCTTTATCCTGATCAAAGCTGCTGACAAATACTACCGGAACAGGTGTGCCATCTTCTTCTATTCTGGCTGTCAATCCTGTTAATCGTGGATTTTGATTCTTCTGCTCATTTTTGGAAACTACCAGTGTTTTCAATCCCGTTTTAACATCACCGGAGGCAATAAGCGATTCTATGGTTTTTGCAAAGTCAGTTAGATCTACCTCTGCAAGATTAAGCGTTGGCATACCAACCAGCAGAGTAACTATTTGTGATATGGCGGATGATTTCTCCAGATTTCCAGAAAGACTTTCAGGGACGGTAAAGGTGAATTCAGTATTCATATCTATGCCTGCATCTTCCAAATCATCAGGTGAGATATTCTGATTTTGCCCATCTTCCAGAGTGACGTTACCTTCATCGACTGCATCCATCGCTGATGCGGAAATACCATCGCTCAAAGTCCAGAGTTGCAGTGGGGCAGTAAGGGTTCCTTTTTCATCGGCCAGCAGATAAGAAGCAGTAACAACATCTCCCGGAGCTGCCTCTGGTGGCTCTACAACGATGGAGATTATGGTTGGCTTAACCACTATTGAGGAAGTATCATCTTCAAATGTTGCTCCACATGCTGTTGTAAAAATCATCAGCAAAACTGCTAAAAGCATCATTACGTTTTTATCTGAATTCTTTAAAGTATTCATTTTAATACCTGTCATATCAGAATGCGGCTTTCACACCGATTGATGGAAGTATCGGAAAAGTTTTGAATTCGGTTTTTTCGCTGTAGTCATAGTTGTAAATAGTAGCAACCGGGTTTGCATGGTAGTAGACATTCTGAACATCCAGATAGACCGAAAGAATCCATGTTTTAAAGATCCAGTCTTTGTCTATTCTGATATCGAATTTGTGATACAACCCACTTCTTTCAGCATTTTTATTGTTTTCATCATACAGCGGAAGATAAGTGCCATTATCTGCATTGAAGATACTGCCTGTAATGCTGGTGTAAGGTTCACCGGAACTTAGCTGGAAGCGACCGCCGATTCTCCATGTCTTAAGAAATTTGTATGATGCCACAACCACCAAATTGTGTGTTTGATCAATATCAAACAATCTGTATGGTGTGCCGGGGCCGTCGTTTCGCATTGCTCGGTTGATGGAATAACTGATCCAGCCGAAAAAGTTCTTCGACAGTGCATGGCGTATCAGTATTTCGCCACCGTAAACATAGCCTTTACCGCTGTTGTCATAAATTTTGCCGTCTTCAGAGGTGCCAGAGATTTTGTTTACCAGATTGTCCAGATATTTGTAGTAGCCCTGAATGTCAACGCTTATTACATCGGTAATGTTCCATTCTACACCGGCAATGGCATGTACCGCCCGCTCAAACTCCAGCCCGGTGTTGCCATATGGTTCGTATGATTCATCCGGGTCGGGGATTCGATGATATAAACCAGCTGCGGCTTTAATGGTAACCGGGTCTATTATTTTATAGCGCATTGCAACGCGCGGGCTTAAGGCATGCTTTTCCTGATGCGTGTAATATTCGAATCTTAAGCCAGGTATAACAAGCAGGTTGCCAATTTGGATTTCATCACTGATGTAGCCACCTATGATCCAGTCCCAGCTTGTCTGACTGGTGTTGATCTTTTCCGAGTTGGAAAAAGAGACATCCACATCGCCCTCTTTGGGAGGAAGAATCAGGTTTGATTCAATTTTGGCAAAACGTGGTTCGATATCAAGACCGATGTTTAAGGTGTTTTGCTTGGTAAGTTTTATCGAGATGTCTTCAAGAAATTTCAGGGTGTAAGCATCAAGATTGAAAAAAAGGTCGTTACCAACATTTACATCAATTGCTGTAAAACTGAACCCCGGAGAAAATGAGGATTTGAACTTATCTGTTTTATAATCGTAATGTAAAACTAGGGAATGAAACATGGTTTCAAAACCAAAGGCTCCAGAGAACTCCGGCTCGGAATCGTTGACCAGTTCTGTTACAAGTTTAAGTTTGTCCAGTGCGCCATACCAGTCTACTCTTAATGTATGTTTTTTATCGATCTTGTAATAGTATTTAAATTGATAGTCATAATAGACGGGAAGGGTGGTGAAGCTCAGATCTTCATTGCCGGAGAATACCAGAGGGATGATCAAATCCAGTGTTGAACGTCTGAATGCCAAACCTAAACCCATGTTCTTTTGCTTTGTCAGTGGTCCCTCTGCAAGTACTGTTGCGTCTATAAACGATGTATCTACATAGCCTTCCCATTTGTCCAGAGATGGTTTTTTGCTTTCCAGATTAACCACTCCACCGGTTGCATTGCCAAATCGTGCGCCAAAGCCTCCTGTATACAGGTCGATGGTTTCCAGAAAATCCGAGTTGTAAACTGATTTTAATCCGCCAAAATGGAAAAGCTGGGGAATACGATGACCATCCAGCAGTACAAGGCTGTCTTCTGCATTGGAACCTCTTATAACAAGCCCCGCATTGCTAACACCTCGTGCAACACCGGGCATGTTTTGTACAACCTTGACCGCATCGCCAAGCGTACCGGGAATAACCTTGGCCTCCTCCATGGTAATGACCTGGCGGGAGACTTCCTTTTTTACCTTTTTACCACGTACAACCACTTCCAGTTTGTTATATGATTTTGCCTCCAGATAATAAACAACCTTGGTTTCCTCGCCTTCTTTAATAGTTTCGGATGTCTTGAAGGTCTCGTGGTTCATGCTGGGAATGATTATTTCGTAGGTTTTTGCAGGAAGATTATAAAATTCAAAGTAGCCATTTTCATCCGAGTAGGCTTCATATTCTGTGTCTTTCAGATAGATAGTCAAATCTGAAAGAGCTGTTTTGGTTCCTCTTTCCTTTAAAGCTCCACTAAAGTTTACTATGGGAGCCGGTAAGTCAAGCTCGACTACCGCTTCAGGTTTAACAGAGATTTTTTCGGTTGCAGGATTGATTGGTTTGTCAGACTGTGATGCATCTTTGGCAATTTCTTCTACAGTTACTGGAGCTGTTTGTTTTGAGTCTTCTGTTTCTTGTGCTTTGAGTTGTTTGGAATCGCTTGTTTCATTGCCAGTTGTCTCTTCGGCCCAAAGATGTGTCGACAAAAGCATCAATGTGAAAAATAAGATGAAGTGGAACTTCCCTCGCATATTGTTACTCCAGTTTAGTCTTCCAGTATGAATGTGAATGGAATCCTCAGATTCTTTACAGGAACAGCTTGTCCGTCTTTCATGCCCGGATTGAATCTGCTTTGTCTGATAGCTTTAATTGCCGCTTGCTCCAAACCATATCCCAACTTTTTCAAGACTTTTATTTTAATGACTTTTCCGGTATCGCTTAACCATACAGACAAAATGACCCGTCCTTCAATTTCATTATTTCGGGCATCATCAGTGTAGATGGGCTTGATTTGAGTCCTAAAAGATGGTTGTTTTGATAGCTCGTAGGTCGAGAATGGCTTCTGGACAGGAGGAGAAGGCGGTAACGGTTTGATGTCTGCCACCTTGGTAGCTTCTTTTTCCATTTCTTTTTCAAGCGTATTTCCTACCCTGACCGATACCCCGCTTTTGCTGGCCACGGAATCCTTGGTAACTCCAAAAACGGGCTTTGGTGGTTCTTTTGGTGGCAATTCGGGTTTGGGTGGTTTTTTGGTATTTGGCTTTGGTTTTGGTTCTGCCACTTTTTTGGGTTTAGGTTTAGGTTTAGGCTTGGGTTTGGGCTTTGGTTTTGGAGTAGGTTTGACTATTTCAGGTTTCTTCACTTTTGGCTTTACTTTGCGTTGGATAACCACCTTAATCGGTTTATTGTCTTTGGGGAGCTTTGCTAGAAGTTCTGTGGATGTAAAATAAAAACCAAAGTGCAGAGCGATGGATATTGCTATGGGTATCCATATGTAGGATTTTGATTTTATTTTTTTGTCTGATACTTTTAACATTTTAGTGTCTTATACTGCTTGTCCTGTTTTTAATAATAATAGCTAAGATTATTACTTAAATGTATACCAAAGTAGATGTCCGGTGCTTGTCTGTCTCGAATATATCCTGCATTCCATTCTATACAATTTATGTGTTCAATGGTAAAAAATCTTCTTTGATATTAGATATATAAAGCCAACAGTAATTGCAAGTTATTTGTTGCTGTACTATATACCATTTATGTGTATTGCAACATAATAAAGTGATTGTTCTTGTATTGCTCAGTGGGTCGTGATAACTTTTAACAATGATGAATTATGTAAGTAACGGAAATGTTTGAAATAGAAATTATTGAGATCTTCGCGCTTATCGGGCTTCTTTTTCTTTCAGCTTTTTTTTCGGGCTCTGAAACAGCGTTAATAGCCAGTAGAAGAGTGAAATTAGAGGCGGAGTCCGACAAGGGAAGCAAATCTGCACGAAAAGCACTAGAATTACTGGATGATCCCGGGTCGCTTTTAAGTACAATTTTGGTGGGTAATAATATGGTTAATGTGGCTGCTGCTGCCTTGGTCACCTCCATGATTGGGCCGGTTTATGCCACTATTTTTGTAACCGTACTTCTGCTGGTATTTGGAGAGATTCCTCCAAAAACCATTGCTGCAACATGGCCGGAGAGAATCACAAGGCTAATTGCCTTTCCAATTGCAACTATTCACAAGATGCTTGCCCCCTTTGTTTGGATAATTAATGTCCTCACAGATGTATTACTGATACCGTTTCATAAAAGGTTTGGTGAGAAAAAGCGGTTCTTTTCCAGAGAAGAGCTGCTGGTGGCAGTTGATCAAAGTCAGGACGCCGGTGAATTCGAGCCATCCGAGGCGCAGCTTGTTCAGGAAGTTATCGAGTTTACCGAAATAAAAGCCAAGGATATAATGATACCTGTAGAAGAAGCGGCAATACTTGATTTTTCCTGGAATATTGATCGTGTACTGGAAGAAGTGAGAAAGCGCCGTTTTACCAGATATCCGGTGCGCATATTAAGAACAAATAAAGGTGAGAAAGCTAAGATACTGCATATTAAAGACCTGCTCATCAGAAAAGATATGGATAACTGGCAGGATATGCTAAGACCTTTACCATACCGTTCGCAGGATATGGATGCTGATGATCTGATGCGAGATATGCAAATACTTCGCTATCACATGGCTGCATTGCGAGATGAAAATGAAAATGTGGTAGGCTATGTCACCATGGAGCATATTCTTGAGGAGATCGTAGGAGAAATTGCAGACGAACATGACAAGGAAGATGATCCCATTGTCAAGACCGTTGATCCGGGTGTGTATCGTGTAAGAAGAGATCTTGAAGTTTCCGACATTGAACAGATATTAAATGTTGATTTGGATAGCGAAAATGACGAGCAAACTATTGGTGAGTTGTATCGCTCAAAATGTGGTAACCAACCAACGTCAAATATTCAAATAGGCGCTGCTTTAATACATCCTCGAAAGCATTCTTATGTGATAGAGATATTAGAAGGTCATCAGATTTCTTCGGATGAAGATGAAGAACTTTCGAATGGTGATGTTGAACGGGATGAATAAATTTATTATTTCTTGCTGATAAACCAGGCTATGTACCCATAGTATATTAAACTTATATAACAGCTTGCGGTGGGCTATGGCAACTGTGTCAAAACTGTAAACAAATCTTTACATGTTGTATCGTGGTGTGGTTCTAAGTTGTTGATATTGTTTAGTTATATAGTTGGCATAGTGGTTGCGTTAGTTAATGTGCAAGTGTTTTTTATTTTTATGTAGGAGGATATTATGGAAAAGAACAAGACCTTATGGCTGGTGTTATTATTGGCAATTTGTATGTCTTTTGCTTTTGTCGGCTGTGGCGACTCTAACGATATTGATGGAGATGTTGACGGCGACGATGAAGCCGAGATTGATGGCGACGATGAAGCCGAGATTGATGGCGACGATGAAGCCGAGATTGATGGCGACGATGAAGCCGAGATTGATGGCGACGATGAAGCCGAGATTGACGGCGACGATGAAGCCGAGATTGACGGCGATGATGAAGCCGAGATTGACGGCGATAATGAAGCCGAAGTTGATGGTGACGATGAAGGTGCAATTACCCAAAGTGCGTCATTTAGTAAATGTGGAGGATTTGATCAGCCGGCAAATACCAAAGTGCCTAACCCAAATTGTGGTAATGAAGAACTCGTTTGGACCTTTGATTCTTCAACTGGCAGTCTGAATTTGATTAATCAAGACATCTTTCTAAATTGCTGCGGAATTCATACTCTTGACGTTTCAGACTTGGCCGGTGGTGGCTTCCTTGTTGCCGAAGAGGATGCTCCAGAGCAGGGTGGTGGAAGATGCAACTGTATGTGTTTATTCGATTTCATGGTTGACATCGAAGATGTGACAGAACAGGTTTTGCCTATCAAAATTACCAGATTGGTTACAGATTCTTCTTCTCCTGCTGAAACCGTTTGGGAAGGTAGCCTCGATCTTAGCTTGGGCACAGGGACTGTTACTATTAAAGAAAACGTTGGATGGTGTGACTAGTAAAATTTTAAGGTAGAGACAGGTGTTGGGCTTGTCTCTGCTTTGTTTCATTCTTCAGATGTTGAAAAATTATATATTTTTCGAAGATAAGGATTGGAAATGAAACATTACAAAGAAATAATGATTGTCATTTTTGTAATTGCGATGTTTTGTCTTGTATCAAGCTGTGGCGAGACAGAATGTGAAAACGGATCATGCGGAATTGATATCCTTTCTTCATTTAGTGCTTGTGGTGGCTTTGACAATGATACCAAAGCCAAGTTCAAGGAGGCAGGTGAGGATGAGGAGTGCGATGAAAAGCTGATTTGGTCCTATGATGAATCTTCTGGCACCCTGAGTATACTAAATGAATTTGTCAACCTTAATTGTTGTGGTGACCACTCTATTAAAGTTGAGAAAAACCCGGACGGTGGCTATATCATCAAAGAGAAAGATCAACCTGAGCCAGGTCATGGTGGAGCAAGGTGTATGTGCAATTGTTTCTTTGATTTTAAGGTGGATATCCTTAATGTTACAGATGGTATCATCCCAATTCGTTTTACCAGACAGGTTACCGACAGCAAAACAGGCAACGAAGTATTGATCTGGAAAGGTAGTCTGGATCTTTCCACTAATAGTGGAGCAGTTGTAGTACAAGAACATGAATATTGTCAGTTATCATAATAGTTTAATATTGTAAGTTAATGTTAATTATATGTGGAAAAGTCGGTTGAAAAAACCTTGATATCCTGTTGTTAACTGCTAACGAAAAAATTAAAGCCTGTTGCAAACGTCTGCAACAGGCTTTGTTTTTGAGGTATGTGTGTTTCTATTTTAGTAAGCTGGCAACCAGAGCAGGTGACAGATGTGAATGAGCCAGAGATGCCAGTTCCGGGTTTTGTATGACATTTTCGTAAACTGCATCGGCAGTGTTTTGTGCCTGTTCGGCCTGCGATGTTGAACTGCTTCCATTGTTGAAAGCTGAATTGATTGTAAGATCCTGATTGTCCAGTTCCAAATCTGCTCTTCTATCCACCAGGTTGCTGGCAAAGTTGTCAAGCTGTACAATTGCTTTATTAATGTTGACTTCTGTAATAGCAGATTGTCTTGCATCAGAAAAATTGAGAGAATTTAGGGGTTTGTCAATGATTTCCTGAATTGTATTGAAAAGATCCTCTACGCTTCCCGGTGTTGTTTTGGCTTGGCTGGAATTTTGTGCAGCATCTGGATTGCCGTTGGAATCCTGTCTGATATTCTGACCGCCAGAACCTTGAGTGTTCAGGATGCTAGATATCTGTTGTCCCAATCTCTGAGCTTCCACTTGAATCGAGGTGACATCAGCATTAGTCTGGATGTTCGTTGCCTGATCAGAAAGCTCCGTCAATCTCATCATTATGGTTTGAATCTCGCGAATTGCACCGCCTCCGGCCTGAGTTGCTGAGATCTCCTGCATATTCTGAGATGCCGAAATCCTCATTGCGGCTGTTTCTGCTCTTGTTTTTATCATTCGAGTGAGTTGTAAAACATCGCTGTTGATGGATTCGGGAGAATCGGTTTCCACTTTTGTGGGAGAGTTGCTTGTAATACCACTTCCGTGTTGGGTATGTGTGCCAAGCATCTGTGACGAAATTGAATCTGTTTTAATATCGAGTGCCATTTTCTTTCTCTCTTGTCAGATTGTCCATAATCTGTCTTCTGTAGTATGTATTCGGAATAAACTCCCAAAACATTAAAGAAAAACATTAAAAAACAATTGGAAGTTATTGAAAATATTGGATAATTTCAGATCGAAGTAGGAAATATTTGCCTAGTTGCCCGTGTTTGGTATTAGCTGTAATCATTGGGAAAAATCAATTTGAATTTTCCACTAGGAAAAGTTTTCCTGGTGAAACATGGTTTGGTGGGTCATATTTTCCTGCGCATGATTGAAAATAAAATAAAAAAAACACTCTGATATTTGAGAAAAATGACAAAATTTTAATGGTTCTTAGGATTAGCGATTAAAAATTGTTGCTTTGCAGAAGATATTTTTAGTTGGAATTGATAGGATCTTTTGGTACATTCCAGGCGACTAGGAACTTGCCACTTGCATGTAATTAAATATAAGGATGTACCAAATGAAAAAATCATGGTTTATGCTATTGCTGCTTTTGTCTCTGATTTTTACAGTGACAGCTTTTGGCTGCTCTTCGGATGACGGAAACGAAGACGGAGATCTGGATCAATCTGATGGCGATGTCGAAACTGAACTGGAAGACACGGAAGATGGCGATGAGGATTCCGTTGAGGCTGAAGAGCTGGAAGAATCTGAAACAGAGGTGGAAGAGGAGATTGAAGCAGAAGAAGAGCAGCAGTTTGAACTGGTTTTCATGTTTTTACCCACAACAAAGACCGGAGATGTGCTTGATGTGACACTTGAAGTAAAAGGTGGAACACCTCCTTATTACGAGTATAAAGTTGCGTTAGGTGATGAGCTTCATAGAAGCATGAACGGCATTGAGCTTGGTGCTTTGCCAGCAGGTATAATACTTGATTCGGCCACAGGAAAACTTAGCGGAACACCAACAGAAGAGGGTTTTTACCATTTTGTAATTTCCGTTAAAGACAGCGAAGATAATACGACAAGCGAGCATTTTGGTATTCGTATAGGCGACCCTGAAGTTGCAGGCCCCATGGCTTTGGAGGCTGAAGAGTATCAGAAAGTCTATGAGGCCAGACACCTGTTCAATGGTTTCAGCATGGACGCTGAAACACCGGACGATCCGGATGGTAATCTGCGTTTGACCACCTTGGGTGATTCTACTTTTGTTACCGGGCAATGTACCGCAGCCATGGCATACAGGCATGCAGTATTGAAAACCGAGACCTCTCGTAAGACCATCTCTGATTTGATTCATGGATGGAGATTTTTCCAACGATTAACTGGAGTTCCAGGACTTATTGGAAGGAGTTTCTTTCATAAGGATAATCCCATGGAAGACTATTTTTACTCTGAGTGGCAGGTCCAGCAGGATGCAATTGCCAATGGTGAGAATCCGGAAATCAGATGGATACAGGGAGAGGGCGACGAGTTTAAGGATTTCTATTGGAGAGCTGATACCAGTCGAGATCAGATTAGTGGCCCACTTTGGGGTGTTTCAATGGCCTATGACCTTTTAGACAATGCTGAAGACAAGGAAGTAGCTGCCGAATTTCTGGCTGCTCTGGCAGACCATATTTGGGATCACGATCTCAAAATTGTCGATCCAGATGGTGAAATGACAGAATATGGTTTGATGGACGGAAACCTCTTCCAGGGGCTGCCGGTTCCTGACGGATTGAATTCTGTGGTTTGTCTGGCACTTTTCAAAGCAGCTCACCACGCAACTGGTGAGGAAAGATTTGCAAATTATTACAATACCTTGCTTATTGACGAAGGTTATCTGGAGAATATTAAGTCCTCCTTTTACGAGTGGACCTATAGTGGATATTGGGACATAAAATGGTACAACACTTATATAACATGGGAAAACTGGTTCACCCTGATGAGGCTGGAGCAAGATCCTGAGCTTCGAGAGCAGATGAAAGTTGCTATGAGAGATAATATCTGGTTGGTAACAGAAGACACCACCACCAACCGCAGAGGCATTCTGGAAGATAACGCTGTGAAAACACCCTGGTATTTGTATTCCACCGGCTATAAAGACAGTGAAGCCCTCTATAAGGCTGTAGAACAGGTCAGCATTTTCCCCAAGGCTCCTCTCAGAGATCATTCGGTTCATAATAGCGATGATCCGACTATTGAAAAGAACATGAACCCCAAAACCTTTGACGACAACGATCAGCCCACCGAGGCACTCTACGCTTTGCCGATAGATAAGCGTCGAGAAGATATGGTTCGCTGGCACCGCAGCCCATATGTTTTGGATGGCGGTAATAATAGCGGTCGTGAAAGAACCGGCTGTGATTACATGTTGCCGTATTGGATGGGTCGCTATTACGGTTATATAAACGCTGAGTGGTAAGATCTCTGGTGATATTTCTATTTTTCAAAGGTGGCTAGTTAACTCTGGTCACCTTTTTTGCGTTCTTTTTACGGTAATCGTTGAGTATGGAAAATAAATGGATAAGTAACCACTACAAAACCCCCACCTTTAGGTTGTGGGAAACTTATTTCTTTTATCACCTCCGCTACGCATAATTCCACGCTTGGATTATCCATTGTAGAAACTTTTACAGAGGATTCTGTAACCAGTCCATCTTTGCCAATTTTGAACTTGATAGAGATTTTACCATGAAGAGTTGGATCATGATTCAATTCTCTTTGATAGCACATTCTGATTGGTTCATAATTAGATTTAATTACTTTTGCGATGACCTTTTTGTCAAGGGCGCCCTTGATTTTGCTGCTTATATTTGCTGTTTTGTGTGAGGGATTGAAATGAAAAGGATATACAAAAACAACATCATCGCCTTCAAATTGAGGGAAA
>Ga0070729_10006143_pt1 | contig 11969 bp, 10 predicted proteins | sample tdDd472_FD_66725 | JGI IMG/M metagenome (GOLD analysis project Ga0070729, IMG submission 66725) | Marine sediment microbial communities from the Atlantic coast under amendment with organic carbon and nitrate - tdDd47.2 | ecosystem: Environmental > Aquatic > Marine > Coastal > Sediment | place...
ACGCAACAACACGTGGTTTTTATACGGTTGTGGATGATAAGGAAGATGTCTATATCGTACCGCCAGAGCCGATTCTATATCTAATTCAATATTTAGAGGCATTTGAAAACACCCAAAAACTTGACAATTAATCAAATTCGCGTTAAGTTTTTATACTGGAACAACTTAGTGGATTTAGAAGCCCCCGCCCATAATAATGAACGGGGTTTGGTCACTAAAACTCGGGCATGAGTAAGACCATAACTTCCAAACGTTGTATATAGGAAGCATAGTAGTGCAAGATTAGCACAAAAATCAATATTAAATATTTTTATTTGTTAAATCACTTTTTTGAGAATAGTGTTTATTAAAAGGGATGCGTTTAAACTAGGTTAATAGAAAGGCATGTTTGTGGTAGCTGTATTGGATAATATAACAAATATGACACAACAAGAAGAACTTCGTAAACAACTGATAAACAAAGCAAACACACAAGGTTTCATTACTTATGCGAACATTTTGGAATTGATGCCAGATGTCGAAAGTGATGTTGCCCTGCTTGACGATCTCATGGATAGTCTTCTTGAGGCCGGTGTAGAAGTCGTACCAGATTCAAGCAAAGATGCTGTTGAAACTGAGGAAGAAGATAGCGATAAAGAGCATGATGCAGATGATTTGCTTCCTGAAGATCACGACGATGAAGATCAAGATATTGATGAACGGGATGCCTTACTCAATATTCTCAAGAAAGATCTAACAAGCGACGCTGGGTATCAAGCCGCATTGGATACTGATGATGTTGTCGGACTGTACCTTAAAGAAGCAGGACGTGTACCCTTACTCACTGCCCAAGAGGAAGTTCTTTTGGCAAAGCGTATGGAAGCAGCTGTCTTTGCAGATGAACGTATTGAAGCCGAAGGTGAAGATGGTGCAAATACCTTGATGTGGACGGAAGAACAAGAACTCCGTAGCACAATCATGGATGGTGAAAAAGCACAAGAACACCTCATTCGTGCTAATGCGCGCCTTGTCATCAGCGTTGCCAAGAAATATATTGGCCGTGGTGTGCCGTTCCTTGATTTGATTCAAGAAGGTAACATTGGTCTGATTCGTGCGACCAACAAATTTGAATATCAACGTGGACACAAGTTCAGTACCTATGCAACATGGTGGATTCGTCAAGCTGTAAGCCGTGCCGTTGCCGATCAAGGGCGTACTATTCGGGTGCCAGTCCATATGGGCGATCAACTGAATCGTATGCGTCGGGTTCAATTACAACTCTTGCAAGAGCTTGGTCGTGAGCCACAAATTGATGAGCTTGCAATCGGTATGGAAACCACACCAGACAAGGTCGAAAACTTGTTGGAGATTTCCCGTCGTCCTGTCAGCTTAGAAACACCCATTGACGACGAAGGCGATTCTACCTTTGGAGATTTCGTGGAAGATGTCAACAGCCCTGCACCGTCTGATGAAGTGGCTACACATTTACTTCACGAACAGCTACAACAAGCACTCGATAAATTACCACCACGCGAAGCTCAAATTTTGCGTTTGCGTTATGGGTTAGCAGATGGTCGTGTCTATACACTTGAAGAAGTTGGTCAAACCATTGGTGTGACTCGTGAACGTGTTCGTCAGCTAGAAGCACAGGCGCTCAATCGCTTGCGTCAATCTTCTGCACACGTAATCCTTAAAGATTATCTATACGACGTGTAAGGATAGACTTTTGAGTCAATCTCGCCGTTCAGATTCAAAATCAAAAAGTCCAATCATATGGCCCCTCGCACTTGTTGCGATTGGGGTCATACTTTTGTTACATAATTTCATCTTGTTGGGTGACATCAATATTCTTAATCTCTCACCGTTGCTTCTTGTGTTGGTAGGTGCATGGATTTTGTTACGTGGAGACATCCGTCCTAGTAGTGATGCCAAGAGTTTTGGGATTACAAGAGGAAGCGTCGAAAGTGCCACACTTGACATTCGATCTGGTGAAATTGATGTTGCGATTGCCATGCTTCCAACATCTAATCAAGAACGTTTGATTGCATATCGTAGTTTTCCAGTACAATCCCGCCCTGAATTAAAAGTAGATGGTGTACATACTCAATTGACAATGCGCCGACAACATACCCCGTGGTTTTCGTATACTGATTGGGATATGCTCATTGCGCAACAGATACCATGGCAACTCCTCATCACATCGCATTTGGGTCAGGTCAATTTAGATTTAGCAGAGGGTATTGTATCTAATGTAAGAATTGCTACAGGCATCGGGAATATCCACTTCGTCACACCCTTTGAAGCCCTTGACGATGTTCGCCTCTCGTCCACACTTGGGACAATCCACATCACAACTCCATTTGGATATGCGAGCCAAATCACAATTGACCAGGGACATTTTATGAATCTCCATATTGATGATACCCGTTATCATATGACCGAAAATGGTGACTATGTTTCCTTAGAGACGCAAGACGATATGCCGGTTGTGAATATGTTAGTATCAAACACATTCGGGGATGTTTACTTGTCATAATGCCTATGTCTGAGCAACCTAAACTAGTAATCCGTGACGGTGTTAAAAGTGATGTGCTCAAATGTGTGAGTTTGGACAGTACGTATCAAACCGAGCATGTTTGGCAGATGAATATTCGTGAAGAAATTGACGAGACACACATCACCCTACGCAAACAGCGTCTTCCGCGCTCATTAGATGCTAGTCACCCCTCCGATACAAAACGATTAACAGCAACCATCGAACAACAATTTTGTTTTATTGTTTTGGTTGAATCCACATCGGATACCCTTTTAGGCTATATCTCATTACGCGTTGACCCTATTTATCGCGTCGCATACTTACAGGACATCGTTGTTGATAAGCCTTACCGTAGACAACAGTTGGGATCACGCTTAGTCAATGTCGCACAGTTATGGGCGAACGAAAATAAACTCACGCGCATCATATTTGAAATCCCAACCACCAACAATCCTTGTGTTGAATTTGCAAAATCTCATGGGTTCAGCTTTTGTGGGTTCAATGACCAATTTTTGCCCAACCAAGAAATTGTCATGTTCTTTTCTTTATCGCTTTAAAACCTGAACAAATTATTGAATGTTTGCTACAATTGTGATTCCGTTTATTGGTTGTCCTGTTGAAGTTGGGAATTAACATTGGATTTAGCGACAACTTTTCTCCAAACTGTCAATGAAACCTTAACAGCTGGGAATGCTATTATTGCTGTTTCGTTGTTGTTGTTCACTCTGACCCGAAATCTGAGCAATCGTGTTGCAAAAACATCAGCTGTTGTCCTTGCCTGTGTAACAATTGCTTATGTCGTGGATTCGTTTATATCACTTGGCCCCGATCATAACGCCCATCGCATTAGTTTACAGTTGCAATGGATTGGTATCGCATTCATTCCTGCTGCAATGTTACATTTGTCAGATGCACTCCTTGCCACAACTGGATTACCCTCACGTGGAAGACGTAAACGCATTGTGCGTATTCTCTATTTGATAGCCAGCGCATTCCTCGTTTTAGTGGCATTTACAGATGAGCTCATTCAATTTGTTAACGTGAATGGCAATGTCAGCATTCAAGCGGGATTCGTTTTTACCTTATATGTCATTTACTTCCTCGGGGCGAATGGTTTTGCATTTTATAATGTCCAACGCGCACGAAAACGTTGCCTCACTCGGGGTACAGAGCGACGGATGGGTTACCTTCAAATTGCCATTTTAACACCCGCCATCGGTATCTTTCCGTATTCTGTATTGCTTAACCCCGGTGATGAATTTTCGATATTTGGATTACTTCTTGTCAACATCGCCAATATAATTATCATTTTGATGCTCGTATTTTTGTCTTATCCCCTGTATTTTTTTGGTTCAGACAAAGCAGATCGTTTAGTCAAAAAGCAATTACTTGATTTTCTCTTGCGCGGGCCAGCGACCGGTTTGATTGCGTTAGCAGTTATCAATTTTACGGCACAAGCATCCCGAATTTTAAGCTTACCTGGTGAAGCGTTTACACCTTTAGCAGTTGTCGCTGCCGTTTTATTGTGGCAGTGGTTTGTTTCACTCTCTTTACCGATATTAGAAAAATTCTTCATCTATCGGGATGAGGACGACAATCAAATTACGAAGCTACAGACCCTGAACGAAAAAGTCCTTACTCGGAGTGATCTTATTCAACTAATTAAAGCAACAACAGAATCAATCTGTGATTATCTTCGTGTTGATAAAGCCTTCGTTATCACATTCGAGGGTGATGAGCCTGAATTCTTACAATCGATCGGTAATGTGCAATTTTCAGAAGACGAGATTATACAAAATACGGAATTACTACAATCCCTACGTATTTTAGAATATTCAGCTTTACATACTAACTATATCGAATGGGAAGGATATGCCCTGCTTCCCCTATTCAGCAGTCGCTTAAGCACCGACAGCAATCATCCTATGACGATTGGAATCTTAGGATTACTAAATCCAAATGGGTCGCTGAAAGAAAAGTTAGAGGCGGAAATTAGTATTCTTCAAGCCTACTTAGATCGTGTTGAACAAAGCCTTGATGATATGCAATTACAAACAGAAATTTATAATTTACTTTCTGGCTTACTGCCCCAATTCCAGATGACCCGTTCACGGGCAGAAGATGTTGAATATCGGCAATCAGTTACGTCGACAATGAAAATTGATCCATTGCCTGATCGGGACGATTTATTTGAACAAGTCCGCGCCGCATTACGGCATTATTGGGGTGGCTCAGGGATTACACAGAGCAATCTCATTAAGTTACATATTGTTCAGCTTCAAATCCAAGAAAACGAGACCCCAATCAATGCACTCCGCAAGTTATTGGACGATACGATAAATTCCCTCAAACCTGAGGGCGAGCGCAAAATGATGAGTCCGGAATGGACATTATATAATATATTGCAATTGAGATTTGTTGAAAAGAAAAAAGTCCGTGATGTTGCCCGACGCTTAAGCATGAGTGAAGCCGATCTCTATCGTAAACAACGAGTCGCTATCGAGACAGTAGCTGATCTCATCTTAAAACAAGAACAAGAAGTTCATTCATAGGTAATCACTTTCCTATCTAACCGAAAACTACCCTTGTTTGACAGTAAATTATCCAAATCTTATAATTATACTGACTTGGGAGAAGTTATACGCTGAGGTGGGGAAACAATATGCCAACAAATCGTCCGACACAAGATGATGACCAATACTTAAACAATCGTTTAGAAGAAGGTTACTGGCAAGCATTGCTACGGGAAGGTGAATATGCCAAGTCCGTTGATCATCCCACTGACTGTATGCCAGAATTCACAATTAACCATCAATCTCAATCACACAACACATTAACAATCCCAGCAGAAACAGATAATAAACAAGCTGATTGGGACGCTATCACCGTTGTGCAAGAAAATGATGAGACCCTTTTATTAAATGTTATTGGATTTAATCGTGGCGGATTGTTGGTTCAATGGAAATCACTACGCGGGTTTGTACCAATCAGTCAATTACTACCCTCTTCACTAAAAAATAATCATGATGATGATCGAAAAACAACTCTGGAAAGTCATGTGGGGCAAACTCTGAATTTGAGGGTAATCGAACTCAATGCTGAACATAATCGGCTCATTTTTTCTGAGCGTGCTGCCCAAGTTGAATCTGGCAAACGATCAGAAATTTTACACGATTTGGTTGCAGATACCGTGACTGAAGGTCATGTCACTAACTTATGTGATTTTGGTGCATTTGTGGATTTAGGTGGTGTTGAAGGTCTCATCCATATCAGTGAATTAAGTTGGGGAAGAGTGACACACCCTAGCAATATGTTAACAAGTGGCGAAAAAGTCACTGTATATATCCTCGATGTCAACGAAACCAAAGAACGTATTGCACTTAGTCTAAAGCGTCTCCATGATGACCCATGGGAAACTGTGGTTCAGCGGTATAAAGTTGGAGAAATCATAGAAGGACGTATCACAAATGTTGTTGATTTTGGGGCTTTTGCTTGTATTGAAGAAGGATTAGAAGGATTAATCCACTTTTCAGAACTTGCCGAAGGGCAATTCTTACATCCCAGAAATGTCGTCTCTGAAAATCAAATTGTCAAAGCACGCATCTTGAGCATCAATAGCAAAGCAAGACGACTAGGTTTAAGCCTGCGCCATGTGTAAAATCAACCCAATTTACACACATGAACAGGGGCGAAAACGTCCCTTTTTTATTTAAGTTTTCTCAGACGCTCAAGAGTGTATTATAATAAGTTTGACAACTGTAATGATATTGGAATGTTATGGCGCAAGACAAGTCGATAAATTCAGCAAGTACAACGTTAGTATCTGATAAAAATTCGGAACAACCCAAATCCAAACCAGAAGACATCATCAAACCATTAGATGATGATGAAGGGCTTAGTTTTGATTTTTGGGAAGATTTAAAGGATAGCCTACCGCCGTGGATTGATGAAGTCCTTGGGATTACCCTACTAATTTTTGGAATACTATCATTTATATCATTATTCATCCCCTCTCAAGCAGTCGTAGCGGTTGCGTGGTCTAATATCCTCAAATCGCTCTTCGGCAATGGTGGCATAATCGTAGCTGGGGCATTATTCGCTTTTGGAGTCGCACTTTTTTTACCCAAGTTGGGTCTAAAAATCAAGTTTAGCTCAGTGCAAATGTTAGCAATAGAAATTGCATTCCTTGCTGTATTAGCGGTGTTACATCTCAGTAATAGTGATGTGGAGCTTCGTGCGCTTGCGCGAGCAGGCCAAGGTGGCGGATTAATGGGATGGGGCTTAAGCTTTCCATTCTATTGGCTCCTAGGGCGATCAGTTGCTCTTTTGCTCTTTGGAGCAATCATCATTATCTGTCTCATCATCATTATTGGTGTACAACGCCGTCAAATCCTTGAGAATCTTAAGCGATATAATCAAAAATTACAGAAACATAGCGAGCAGCTTCTAAGAACAAGCGACGAGCCCAAAATCAAGGATGAATTAGAAGTCTACAAACAAATCATCACATCCCCTAACTATCGCACAAATATCATGCGGATTCGGATTGATTCCGGTAATCTATCACCATCAGCACGTGCTGATCGCGCGCGGCGATTAAAAGCACAAAGCATTAAAGAAGAAGTTCAAAAGAAACAAGAACCGCGTCCAGATTTGGACAACCATCCTCTGTTTGCAACCAATCGAGAGAAGTTGACCGATTATAATCTCATTGGTAAGAAAACTGGTAAAAAAGATAAAACCACAGGTTATCCCCTTGTAGAACGCCCTGATGGACGACTCAAAAAATATTTTATCGTTAACGAGATGAAAGAAGAAACACGTACAGGTCGCCGTTTAAAATCCTTGCCAGATTTGGAACTGCTTAATCTCGTCGATTTATTGATGCCAGAAGAAGATGAAATCAATCACAAAGTTGTATTAATTGAAAATACCTTACTTGAGTTTGATGTTGATATTGACATTATTGATGTACAAGTCGGCCCAACTGTAACCCGTTATGCCGTCCAACCATATAAAACAGACGGATCAGAGCGTATTCGTTTAAACAAGATCGCATCTTATTCTAGTGATCTCTCGCTCGCCTTATCAGCAAAACGATTACGACTCGAAACACCTGTTCCCGGCACAAATTATATGGGTATTGAAGTCCCGAATAAAAAACCAAGTACTGTTGCACTCCGCAATGTACTCGAAAGCAAAACGTATTACGATGAAAGCAAGAAAAAAGATGCTCCGCTATATATTCCTATTGGTCGAGACGTATCAGGCGCACCAACTTCAATCAATCTTGCAGAAATGCCCCATTTATTAATCGCCGGAACAACGGGGTCAGGTAAATCTGTTTGTATCGCCGCGCTTGCAACTGCCCTACTCATGCAAAACACGCCCGACCAGGTCAAGATGGTCATGCTTGATCCAAAGATGGTTGAGTTAGCGCGTTTTAACGGAATTCCGCATTTATTAGGTCCTGTCGAAACAGATACTGAGCGTATTATTGGTGTTTTAAAGTGGTGCACACGTGAAATGGATAGACGTTACAAACTACTGGAAGAACATTCAGCACGAAATATCGACATCTATAATGATAAACATGGTAAAGGTCGGCGAGGTAGTGAATATCTACCCTATATTGTGATCATGGTTGATGAAATCGGGGATTTGATGATGAGTCGTCCCGAAGAGACAGAGAAGACAATCACACGCCTTGCGCAGATGGCACGTGCGGTTGGGATGCATATGGTGGTTGCGACTCAACGTCCGAGCGTCGATGTAATTACCGGTCTTATCAAAGCAAACTTCCCGTCGCGGATTGCGTTCTCGGTTGCATCAGGTGTCGATTCGCGTGTGATTCTCGATACAATCGGCGCAGAAAAACTTCTCGGTCAAGGGGATATGCTCTATTTATCATCTGATGCCGCAGGTCCAAAACGGATTCAAGGCTGTTTTGTATCAGATGAAGAAGTTCGGGCAGTGGTTGACTATTGGAAAACATGGCACAAAGAACAAATTGAATTAGGTCAATCAGAAGCAACCTTTAACGGACCGTGGGAACGTGGTCTTACTCGTCGCCAATTCCTCGCGGAAACAGACCCGATGTTAGAAGAAGCCATCGAGCTCGTTGTCGAAACACAAGAAGCCTCAGCCTCTATGATTCAGCGTCGAATGGGATTAGGGTATCCACGTGCGGCTCGTATTATGGATATGCTCGAAGAAATGGGTGTTGTCGGCGAAGTTGTTGGTGGTGGACGTGCTCGTAAAGTAATGATTCCCAAAGGACAAGACCCCTTCAAACGTATCCTAGACCGTCACATGCAAAATAAAGACAAAGGCTAAACGCATGTCGGAGCAACCAGAAGGACAAAGGCGCACAATCGCACAAGTCAATCAGATGGTCAAAGGGATCGTCGAAGTTGAAACGCTTGAACATTTTTTCTGGGTCGGTGGCAAAGTTGAGCGTTGTTATAAATCGCAAAGGGGTCATGTTTACTTTGAACTCGTTGATGACCGAACACGCATCAAATGTATGTTAGCAGAACGCGAAACAGGCTCTATCGAGTTTGACATCAAAAATGATATTGAAATTGAAGTTTATGGTGATGTACAGGTTTACGAAGAACGCGCTGAAATCCAAATACAGGTGATAAAAGCCAATTTAATTGAATCCAATGGAATTCCTACACTCACAGGTATCCAACAACTCAAACAAGATGGATTATATCCTAAACAGCCTAAACCCATTCCTGAGCCAATCCGAACCATAGGGATTATTACCAGCCAAAGTAGTCACGCAGTTGGTGACTTTGAGGCAACCTATCAACGTGCAGGGGAAAAAGCAGTCTTAGCTCCTGTTCAATGGCAGTATGTCATGTTGGAGGGTGATCGCGCCGTTGAGTCTATTATTGATGGCATCCAGCAATTAAGCCTCAATCCAAATATTGACATCATTGCAATTATTCGCGGTGGAGGACGTTATCTAAATTTAGCGGTCTTTGATGACGTAGATATTGCACGGACAATTGCGCGTTCACAAAAATATATTGTTACGGGGATTGGACATCATAAGGATAGCACCCTCGCCGATCAAGTTGCCGATTACTGTGCATCTACCCCAACATCAGTTGCAAACTATATTGCAAATCTGTGTTTCCAAGCACAAGCATCCCCTAAAAACACCTCACAAAATCAACCCTCAACAACTATCACTATTCTGATGATAGTTGTGTCGATCATGTTCATTATTATTGTGATTTTGCTATTGTTGAATTTTCAGTAGAAACTATCTAAAGTAAATTCTGTTGACGAGGCGCATTATACGGCTCAATCACACTTGGATTATCATTGATTGGACGGTTAACATCCGTCGAGACTTCATACACACGCATCTTTTCTTGTGGATAGGCTGTCATCAATGGCATTAACGCATCAGCAGGCAATTCATCGGGTGATAACCATGTATCATATGTGTCTGGCTCAAGGATAATAGCCATACGATGATGTAAGGGGCGAATCAGATCATTCGGCTCACCTGTCAATATCGTACATGTCTGTAACTCAGAACCATCAGGGCTTTGCCATATCTCCCACAAACCAGCAAATCCAAAGACCGCATGATCTTCCATGTGAATATACATCGGGACTTTTTTCTTGTCGCGTGTTGTCCACTCAAAAAATCCATCGACAGGGATTAAACATCGACGACGTTTAAATGCACTACGGAAAGATGGTTTTTCGGCGGCAGTTTCGGATCGAGCATTAATCATCTTGTTGCCAATGGCAGGGTCTTTTGACCATGATGGCACAAGTCCCCATTTAACATACGTGAGTTCTTTGGGATTCTGATTGGTGATGATTGCCACAGGTTGCGAGGGGGCAATATTATAACGCGGTTGCAATTCACCAGAAATATTATCCAGATCAAATGCCTGTTGAATTGCCTTAGCATCAGCTGTTAATGTAAATCGTCCGCACATAATATCACTTCTTACCTGACTTATTGGGTTTCGCTGGCTTTCCCAATTCGCTAATCTGGCGGACAATTCCCAAAATTGCTAATAGCAAGGTCAATAGTTGCCCTGTCGAAATAGATTCTGGTGTTCCCGCATCAGGATTATCATTTTCTTGAGCGGCACGAGCATACAAATAACTCGAAATTAATCCGAAGATCGCTCCTGCACTAATGCCCGTCAACATGATACGGGTTTTACGCTCTTGTACACTATTTTTCTGTTCTTGAATCGTCATTATTTTCTCCCTCATCCTGCTTACCTTGATTAGATGACGGTGTATCAAATATGGTTAGAATACGCCGAATCGGTGCAAATTTTACTGCATAGTTTATCACACGACTATCTACTATACGTGCCCAACCCTCAACTTGTTGCTCCATTTTAAAAGTCCATTGTTCCAAACGACGTAATGGCGATTTTGTCCCGTCATGTAATCGGTTCATCAATGCAATCAACACCAGCATTATCACCACAACAGGAAACATACAAATGACTAATGGACACAAGACAAATAAGGTAAATAACATGTCCGAAATAACCGCAACTTGTGTTGGTGTGCGAAGCGAAAAGACAAGACCAGCAATCACAATAAAAATCAGTAGTACCCCAAAGAACGGTAGAATGATATAACGTCGTGTTTGTTGACGTTGCGTTTTCTCCAATTGTTGATAGTGTTGCTGTCGATTATCTGTCTGTGATTGAGATTCTTGACCCATTATCTTCCATCTTGCGCGATTGGCACATATAATATTGTACCGCACTGTTAGCCATCAAACTAGATAGGTATTGGAACAGATGAGCCATGAAACCCCTGTACAACAACGTCTGCGTATAACATTTGGCAAGTCAGGAACATTAAAATACACGAGTAGTCTCGATATATCCAAAATCTGGGAACGCGTTTTGCGTCGTGCTGATTTACCGATCTTATATACGAAGGGATTCAACACACGTCCACGTATACAGCTTGCAATGCCTCTCCCGCTTGGTATCACCAGCGAGTGTGAAGTCATTGATGTTGCCCTTCGTGAGCCAATTATATTAGATGAAGAAAAACTCATCGCCTTATTAGTTAGTGTGAGTCCGAGAGGATTAGATATTAATAAAATCGAAGATGCCAGAATTGGCGAATCCGCCATGCAAGCACTCGTTTTAAGCGCAGAATATCAGATACGCTTTGAAGATGGTATCGACAAATCACTACTCCAACAGAAAGTGGATGATATTCTTAGCCAAGAAAAGATTGTTGTCGATCAAACGAAAAAACGACGGCGAAGTGTTATTGATCTGCGCCCCCTTATTATTGACCTCCATGTAGATGACAATATTGATCTCATTGCCCATTTATCAGTTGGCGACCGTGGCAATATGCGCCCCGACCAACTCATGCAACAAATGGGACTAGCCGACCACTATGTATCTGTACATCGTTATAAAATACATTC
>Ga0070729_10006144_pt1 | contig 11968 bp, 16 predicted proteins | sample tdDd472_FD_66725 | JGI IMG/M metagenome (GOLD analysis project Ga0070729, IMG submission 66725) | Marine sediment microbial communities from the Atlantic coast under amendment with organic carbon and nitrate - tdDd47.2 | ecosystem: Environmental > Aquatic > Marine > Coastal > Sediment | place...
CTAGTTCTAGTTGGCTGACTCGAAAGAAATAACTCTCACGAAGAAAGATATGGGTGATTATCTAATCCCACAAAATTGAAAAGTTTGTTTATTCAAATAATTTAATTGATAGCTTAATATAGATTAAAGCATTCTTTCGTGCCAGTTACAATTTTTAACTCGGAAAGGCGAGGCAATGAGATAACTAACTCAGTATTGTTACTTTGAGTTGGATTGACGCAAACATTGATTCTATTGGTCAGGTTATTGTGTGAACAGTTTCAGGAATTAGCAATAGAAAATATATGCCTATTAATAGAAACGTAACAAACTCTATTAATGAAATAGCATTGCAAATTTAAGAACATTAATAAGTTCTGCTGTAAAACACACTATAAGAACTTATCAGATTGATCAATCTAATAGCATGGAGATACTCAGATCTCTGGGTCGAAAATCCTTAAACCTGAGATCTTTATTTAAATTAATTTATTTTAATTTATAAATTAATTTAAATAAATGATCCTATACGCGTAGTTGGTAACGCACCTGCCTTTTAAGCAGGAGTCTTTGACAGCGTTGGTTCGAGTCCAACTGGGATCACCATTTTTATAGATCATTAGTTCAATTGGCTAGAATGTGGGATTCCAAATCCTGAGATAAGGGTTCAAGTCCTTTATGGTCTGCTTTATATTAAATTTTTATTGGGTAGTGGTCTAGTTAGGTCTATGACGGTTGGTTTGGGACCAACAAATCCTCAGTTCAAATCTGAGCTACCCAACCATTTTTATTAATTTTTTATTAAATGATTTTAATCGGGCGTTAGTCTAGTTTGGTTTATGACGCTACCCTGTCACGGTAGAGATCATGGGTTCAAATCCCATACGCCTGGCCATTTTTGGGAAGGTATTGAGTATATTGTTATCTCAAGCGATAATGTGCACCCGCTCCTATTTAGGTATTGTGGTTAGATTCCACAACTTCCCACCATTTTAACGGCATCATTGAGTAGTATGGTGAACTCAGCGGATTGTAAATCCGTAACCGAGAGGTTTCTAGGTTCGATTCCTAGTGGTGCCACCAAAATTTAAAATATCAATATTGATACTCTGTTTAATCAAGCAATAGGTTTAAATTCCTTAAATTTGATTAATCTTATAAGAACAAACTCTTCTATATACTCTGCGTATAGATAACCATAAGAGTGGTAAACAGTCCAAATGTTGGAGACATTTTTTAACTAATGGAGGTTTTATGGACGTTACATTTAGTCAAAGATGCGAGTATCTTGATAAATATGAAGAGTATAGACAAAAGGGAATTATTGAAGGTATTAAAAAAGCAATTGAAGTTATTAATAATAATCAAAATATTGAATTAAATAATGATACTTTAAAAGAATTTGCTAAAATATTTGATAATAAAGCTCATAACAATAGAACATTAGAATTAACTGATCATTCACAAGAACAAGATTATAGACTTTATAAATCCGTAGGTGAACAAATTTATCATTATTATAATTTATGTAGTGGAATAGATTTAAGAGATTATTTATAATAATAAACATTTGGAGAGATAGTGTAATTGGTAACACCTTGGTTTGAAGAACCAATATTATAAGTTCAAGTCTTATTCTTTCTACTCTTAAATTTTATGCGAGCATAGTTCAATTGATAGAACGGTAGATTTCCAATCTACTGGTTGAGGGTTTGAGTCCCTCTGTTCGCTCCATTTTCATATTGACAATTTGTCCAAAATAGGAGCTTGAAATGTTTGCAATGCCATTACTTTTACTCAACAGAAATTTTAATATATCTACAATAATGGAAAACCAGAGAATACAAAAAGAAATAGAGTATAAATCAACACTAAGTGCTGAAATCTCAGATATAGAAAAAGAGTTTTTATCTATTATTGAAAGTAACCAATATGTTCTTTATGAAGTGTTAGATACTTTAGATATGATAAATCAACTAAAAGCTAATAAAGATAAATGCATGTTTCTTAACATAACAGTAGGTGGTGGATATCAAGAGTATCATGTAGTTGTAAATGTATTATTGAATAAGTATTTCAAAAATAATAATCTAATATATGAACTAGATAAAATCCCTTCCAACGATGAAAGAGTTGAGGGTCTAATACATATAAATAATGTATGTTTATTATGGAGTCATTTATATGATAAAGAAAAAATATCAAGGCATAAATTGATTAATGAAATGTTAAACAGATCTGCCGTAAATAGTCTTTTTGATTATTCTTCCATAATATGTTATAGCTTTAGAATTAGTTATAAAAAATAAGGAAATTATTAATGAAAAGAACAAAAGAATTGTTAGAATCACTTAAACAGTCTGTAAAAGATTCTAAAACAAAACACCTTTCAAATTCATTTTGGGAGAAAGAATCAGAATATATTATTAAATTGCAACAAGTAAATAAAGAAATTAGATATTTAATAAGTATGTCTGACGAAAAATATTATAAACAATTTGATTTATAGGAAGGTTATATTATGAAGAAATCGACAAAGAAATTATATTCAAGAAAAAGACCAGCGCATCCAGATGAATGTCATACAAAGAATAAACGTTGGTTTAAGAAAAAAGGTAGAAAATCTTTACGTAAATATTTAAAACAAAATTTAAATGATTAAATTAAAATGGGGTTGTAACTCAGTTGGAAGAGTGTCTGCTTTGCAAGCAGAAGGCCGTCGGTTCAAGTCCGACCAGCTCCACCAATTTCTTTTAGATAATGATCTTGAAAAATATCGTATTAATTTATTTCTAGAGTAATTAATATAATAGACCAAAAACTGGCGTAGCCAATATCTTGATAAGAGAGTTGTGTAGATTCTTGTAAATATAAAGTCTAATTTAAACTAGTAGAATTAGATGTTAAATTATATTTGTTATGATAGATCATTATCTAAAAGAAAACAAATTTTTAATATAGAGAAGTGTCCGAGTGGTTTAAGGAGCTGGTTTTGAAAACCAGTGAGTGACGGCTCCGTGGGTTCGAATCCCACCTTCTCTGCCATTTTTAATAGGAGATATATGAAATATTTAAAACGATTATTTGTTAAAATACTTAGATATAATTCAATAATATATTATAAAACATTAAGAGATAATTTTTATAAGATTATTGGTAAAAAACCTAATATAGATAATTATTTTAATATAGATGAATCTCCACAAATGCAATGTCCGTCAATAAATAAAATTCAAAATATTATTAATAATAGCAAACTAGAAAAAACAGAAAAATATGAAATAAATAATATACTTGAAGACTTAAGATCTAACATAATTGGTATTCGACAATGGGGATTTGATTGGAAAAAAGAATGTTTAAGAATATTTATAAAAAATAAATAAATTTTTGGAGATTTCGCATAATTGGTATTGCACTAGATTGCTAATCTAGCGTTCTGAAAAGGATATATAGGTTCGAGTCCTATAATCTCCGCCATTTTACTATAAAATAAACTTATTAAGCCTCTCTATAAAATGAAGCTCAAATTGATAAGTGTTCTTGAAGATATTTTGGACTACTAAATTATCTTCTTTTATTTTTATATCCCAGAAGCTCAAGTGGATGAGCATTGGATTTCTAATCCAATTGTTGCAGGTTCAAATCCTGTCTGGGAAGCGGGCCTTTATTTCAGTTGGTTAGAAATCCTGTCTCATAAACAGGAAGTCGTTGGTTCGAGTCCAACAAGGCCCACCATTTTTTAAGTTATGGAGGTATAATTAATGAATATAAAAGTTTTATCAAAATTAGATTTGCAGAATAAGTTATTTAATAAACAAATAGATAAAGATGTTTGTATTATATCAATACAAGATCCATCTATGTTTACTGAATTTAAAAATGAAAATAGATGTGATATAATATATTTAAGATTTTATGATATAGAAGAAAAAATAGATAAATATAATACAATTTCTGATAATGATGTTGATCGTATTATAGAATTTATTTTAAGTAATATAAATAAAGATTTTATTATATCTTGTGATGCTGGAATTTCTAGAAGTTCTGGTGTTGCTGCAGCTATATCTAATTATTTTAATGGTGATGATTCAGAATATTTTGGAAATAATAGTAGATATATTCCTAATATGTTATGTTATAGAAAAGTATATGAAGGATTATTAAATAAAAAAATATAATTTATTAGTTGACATTTATTTAATTATACAATATAATGTTTATAATAAAAAATTTATAATAGAGGTTAATATGAATATAATATTAATGAATTTAATTTTAAATTCTTTATGTTAAATAATAAAATATATGATTTTGCTAATTTTGAATTAATAGAAGTTGAATAAGGAATTATAATGGATCATAAATTAATAAACGGTATTAATGATGGTATAGAAGAAATTAAAAATATTTATCCAGATCTATGTATTGGTGTTGAATATTGTGAAGTTGAAGATATATTTAGGATATGGCATAATGATGAAAAGTTAGAACAAGAAGAAAGTTATTGGGAAACAGTAACTAAAATTTTTAATTCTAAACACGAACCATGTTTTTATCCAAATTGGTATATTAGTTATGATTATGAAAAATCTCAAGAACTATTGGAAAATAATATGAAATTAAAAAATAATAAAACATTTAAAACAGATGTTAAATTAATGCATGTATGGAATAATGAATATATTAAAAGTCAAAAAAGATACGTTATTCATATTAATGACGATAACTCATGTATTGCATTCGCTAAAACAGATTATAATAATTATTTAGAAGGAAATAGATATACAGTAGAAGCTTGGAATCATTGTATGAAAATAACAGACGACAATAAAAATGCTGTACAGCCTTTAAAAATGTATGTTTTAATTAAAGATTGGGTAGATGTTGGACATTCAATTAATAGTGCTACTCATGCTGGATGTGCCATTAATAAACATTGGCCAGAATATAGTGATCCTATTATGCAAGAGTGGTATTCTGATTCATTTAGAAAAGTTACTTGTAAAGTAACTGAAGAACAATTTGAAAAAGCAAAAACTTTTGGCGATGATTGGTTTGTAATTACTGAATTACAATTCGATAAGAAAGAAGTTATATTAGTATTGAAACCTAGAAGAGAATGGCCAAAATTTTTTAAATTTTTAAAATTATATAAGTAGGTATAATTTATGGATATCATAAAATTACGTGTAAACCCTAAAAGAATATCAAAATTAAAAAAATTAAGTATATGTAAATTAAATCATTTAATCCAATTAATAGATATTCATTTAGAAAGTTACAAAGAAAATACCGCAAATTATTCTAAACAAAGGTATGAAAAATATTATATTCCTTATATACAAGTATGGACAATATTCAAACAAGAAATATTAGATATTATGGATGATATATTATTTAAGCAGTAAGATGTAAAAATGCTTCAAAAAGAAAGTTATGATTCATAAACAAAATAAATTTTTTATATACGCCTCTGTGTTGGAATTGGTAGTCATCCTGGACTTAGAATCCAGGGTTCTGTAATGGAGCGTACAGGTTCGACCCCTGTCAGAGGTACTTTTATGGTGTAGGTAGCTTAATTGGTAAAGCACTGGATTGTGGATCCAGCATATGGGAGTTCAAGCCTCCTCCTTCACCCCATTTTTATTTATAAATATTACACACATAATTATGACTGAGTGCCCGAATGGTCAAGGGAGCAGTCTGCAAAATTGTTATTTTAGGGTTCAATTCCCTACTCAGTCTCCAAAATTTTATATTAAGCCTATTACTATTAATTTAGTAATAGGCTTTTTTTCGTTTAAAACTTATTATATTAAAAATGTATTTATTTAATATTTATATAATATAAAGAAGAAAAGATAAGTTTTAAAGGAGAATATATATTATGAATGGATATAATCCAAATGTTAAATATGATGAAGATCCATATACAGTTGCAGAAACGTTAAATGCTGGTATGGGTCCAGGAGCATTAAGAAAATATTTTGATGCAAATACACCAATAGAAACAACACAAAGATATTATGCAATACAATTTATAAATGATTCAGAATTTGCAAGTTTAATTGATGAAGAAGAAGTAGATAGCAATTTATCTTCATATATAACATTATATACATTTCCAGCTGGATTTGTATTATACGGAAGTTTTTCAGATATTCAATTAGCGTCAGGTTTTGCTGTTGGATATATTAAAAAAGGACCAAAATTATTTGACAACTAAAATATACAATTGGAGAAGACAAGAAGATGATTTTTTTAAACAGTTTAACTTTATTATCTCCAAAATTTATAAAAGACATTATAGGGATAGGAGCAATAGACATGATAAATAGTTCATACGGAATATATACAAATGCAATGGAGGATTTCACAGTAACAGCAGTATCTGGTTCAAATACATTTACTATTTCTGGTGCTCCATTTTCAATAGCAACTTTAAATATACAAGCAGGTGGTTTGTTAGTTAATGGTAAAGCAATATCATTACAAGATGCAACAATATCTGGTAACACTGTAACGGTTCCAAAATTAATACCAAATTTAGATACTGGTGATGTTGTAGTCGCAACAGTAATAGCTAATCCTAGAACAATAGATCAAGGACTAGATATACAAAAAACAGTAGATCAAAATCCAATATGGAATCATTATACAGACCCTATTGAAATTGTGTCTGAACAAGATTTAACAACTGGTTCATATGTAGATTTTGGAAGTGAAATAGATATGAGAACATATAATAGATTAGGCGTATATGTTAGTTATGATAATAATAATAGTACTGGTTCTTTAATTCAAGTTGTTGGATTAGATGAAACTGGTGGAACTGAATTTGCTATAGATGGAATTAGTTCAAAAACATTAACAGATGAAGATCAAAATATCTATTATGAATTTGATAAAGGAACTGTTCCAATAGTTAAAGTTCAAGGAAAGTCTTCTACTATAGGAGCAACACCAGGAGATTTAACAATTTCCATTAACAAAATATGGAGAGATTAATAATCACCATAGAGGATTATAAAAATGAGATTTCACAAAAAAATAAAAACGAAATCAACTAAAGAATTAAATCAAGGACATGCAAGACAAATTTATAATTTAACTGATGGATATATGACAGCTGGTGAAGCATTTAAAGCCGGTATAGGTGTAGATTATTCTAATCTAAAAACAGTATTTAAATTAGCCAACGATATAGCTAAAGATATAGAAAATTTAATGAATGGTAATGTAATAATAACACCGGCAGAATATGACGTAGAAGGAAATTTAGTAACTCCCGCAGAATATTTTATTCCTACAACAGAAAATAAACTAGTTCAACAACTATCATGTGAGTTATTAAAGTGTGATGATGTATTAACAGATTATATGAATGGTCAAACATGGAATGTTTTTAAAGCTAGTTATGGATATTAATTTAGGAGAGTAAATTATGGCAGGGTTTATACCTAGAAGATTATATAAAGGATGTCATCATTTAAGTGTAGCATTAGAAACTATTTGCACAACTCCTGGAGAATATTATAGAGTAAACGGTATATGGTCTGACGGAACTTGTAATGAAGGTTTTGTTTATGACGGCACTGGGAAGTTAACATATCTTGGACAAAGTAATGTAAAATTCTTATTTAACGGTGTTAGTGACTTGAGTGCAAATAAAGTTTGTAGAGTAGAATATCAACTATATATAAATGGCAATATCGTACCAGGTGCAAGTACACCAACAAATTTTGAACATGCAAATAGTTTAAGTGATATCGCTATTACAAATTTTGTAATATTAAATACTGGTGATTATATCGAAGTATACATAAAAAGCGATACTACAACAACAACGGTTACGCATGAAACATTATTTTTAACATTTTTAGGAGAAATATAATTATGGCAGGATTTAATCCAAATTCAGTAACTCCCTATGAATTATGGAGTGGTGATTCAGATAATGGTATTGTATGGGAAGATATGAGATTCCCATTAACTAGAGATAAACAAGGTCAATCGCAAAAACCAGATTTTGATTTTGTAAACATAGGATTATTATTCCCTGAAGGTATTGATTCAGAGATAGTTTATATTATTGGTCAATTTAGTCATACTATAAAACCGAATAGTAACATAAGACCACATATTCACTGGATGCAATCTCAAGAAGCAACACCTACATTTAAAATAGATTATAGATTATACATAAATGGTGGACACGCGCCTACTACTTGGACAACATTATCAACTAATGGCGGTGTATATGATTATGTTAGTGGTGATTTAATTCAAATAAGCTCATTTGGCGAAATAGATGGAAATGGATTAGTATTTCCAAGTAGTATGATAGAAGTAAAATTATATAGAGATGATAGTGATGTTAGTGGAGATATTTTAGCTAAAGAATTTGATATACATTTTCAAGTTAATAGTGCTGGAACTGATCAAGAATATAGTAATACAAGATAAATAGAGAGGAATAAATTATGTCAACAATTATAGTACCAATACACATAGACGCAACTGAACAATTTCAAGCAGAAATAGCAAAAATATCATCACTTAGAATAACAAACGAAACTACACTAAAAGTTGATCTAGGATTAACACAACAACAAATAGTAGATTCAGCTGAAGGTGTTGATGTTGACCAAAGTAGTTCTGATATAACATTAGACTTTGGAGATTATGATGGTCCAGCTATATTTTTAGACGGTTCACATCCAGAATTTAGTGCGTTTATCACAACAAAACAAGATACATGCTACAATGTTGTATATTTTGATTGATTAATAAAAAATATACAATTAATGGAGAAAATTAATGGCAGGATTTGAGACAAAAGAAGGTACAAATAAAATAGATAATCAAGCAACAGAAGGTCTTTCTGGCGTTCATAATTCATTAGCTTACAGAGTTCATGAAATAGAAAAGCATTTTCATTCTGTAGAAAGATGGTATGGCGATGATGGTGACAATTCTATGAGTACAGCTAACAATTTAACTGCATGGACATTAACTGCAGGAACTGGTGAAGCTTATGGAACAGAAATTCAATTATCGGAAGCTAATGATATAAGTTCGTCAGATTTTCCAGATATACCTGTATATTTTGATATGCATAGAATAGTTATAGATGTATCTAGTGCTAATGATCAAAATTATATGATTCAAATTTGGTGTGGAGATACTACATTTGGAGAAGCAGAATTATGCACAGAAATACCTTATAGAACTGGTGGTAACGCAGCTGAAGCTGTTCCTATAGAAGCTCAAATGTCTAGAATTTTAGTTAGTAAAAAAATATGGGCTAGAGTTAAATGTTCAAGTAACGGTGCAACATTGACTATTAGAGTTGGTGTTCATACATACAAAGGATAAAAATAAATGAAAGAAAGTTTATATAATATAGAAAAAAGTTGTGTGTTTCGTGAAACATTTAATAGTTTTGACGCAATTCATAAAAATGGAGGAACTCCGACTGATGTTAGTTTGAGTAATGGTGTTGGTAGTTTTAGTTTATCTACTTCATCTATAATTTATCAAAAAAGACATAAAGGCAATTACAGTGTTAGAATAAAAGGTAAATGCACTAATAATGATATAGCAAGAGTATTATTTGATTTTAGAACAAAAAACTTTGATGGTAAAGGATTAGGTAGTATTGAAGCTGACGATAGTATATTAATTTCATCTGGAATCTCATATGTTGATGGGTCAACAAGTAGTAGTATTGTTATTGGGCAAGATTACGACATTGTAATATCAGATATAATATTAGATTATGGTAGCGGTCTTAATCCGTTTACTATTGGAACAAACGGAGGGCTTGCTTTTGATTTTGTTGGTGATTTTTATTTGTTTGATATATACAACAAAGCATTAACAGCAGAAGAAGTAGAATTATTATATAATAATAAATTACATAAAGGTATTACAAATACAGCCGGGTATGGGGAAAATATAGTATTAAATTGGGATTTTACTAGTGGTTGGTCTATGGTTGGTGGAGCAATAGGAGATAATGATAGTTTTACGACAACAGCAGCAGGTGGAGTTAAAAAGGATTATTCCATTGTCAATGGTAATAAATATAGATTAATTATAGAAGGTAATACTACATCAACTGAATTTAGAGTTGGTGATGATAGTTTTAGTGGATACTATACTGGCGCTCTTACAGGAACTTTTGTGTTTGATGAACAAGTTATTGGAAAAAATAGTGGATTTTATTTAAGAAATGCTGACGCAGGAACTACAAATATTACAAGATTTGAATTTATAGAATTAAAAGCAGCTGAACTTACTCCTATCATGGAATACGATTTCAAGAAAAATAAAAGTGCTTTTAATGCAACATCTCCTGAAATAACCCAAGCAATCGTAGATGTTGATTTTTTAAATCAAGGTGTTTACTTTAAAAATACAAATACTGCATATATAGATACAGGCATCAATATAGATTTAACAGAAACTATAGATTTTACATTAACTGCAATAACAGAATTATCAAATAATATAGGTTCTGGTTATGCAGCTTCACAAGCCCATGTATTAGGTGGATCTTATGCTAGTGATTGGATCTTATTTTTAAGTGATGATATATTTTGGATGAGATCAAAAACTGTTGGCAATCTTAATAATTATAAAGACAACAAAGCACATAAATTTGATATTGTTTGGGATATGAATACCGAAACATATGAAGTATTTGTAGATAGTAATTCTATTGGGACAAGTGATGTTGTGTCTGGGTATGGAGGCGTTAGTAATATTGCATTAGGTACTAGAGGGGATATGACAACTGCTTGGTTTAACGGACTTATGAAAGTTTTTAAAATTAGACAAGGTAAAGCTACTCAAGAACAAATAATACAAGAAACGCAATATTATAAAAACATTGGATACTTAGTATGATAATGTATAATAGAGGTAATAAATATGAGAAATAATTTAATATTTAATTTCGATACACGAGATGGATCCACCAGAGAAAAAATAACTGGAACTTTACCAACATTAACTGATGTTGAGATCAAGAAATCAAGAAAAGGAAGAGCCGCTAAATTCATTGATACTTCTACATTAAACTTTCCTACATCTGTTAATTTATCACCTGCAAATGAAGCAAGAACAATAGTTATATTTGCCAAAAACAATGGAATATTGGGAGTAGAATCATTTTTACTTTTAAATAAAGATACGACAACTAATTTATCATTTTTAACAATATCTACTACAGGAGCACTTCAGATTGAAAGTAATACTAATGGTGATACTGCTCTTGCAACAGTGGACAGTTATAATTCAATATATCATATGTATATCATCGAAAGCGATAATAGAGTTATAAGAATGTGGCAAGATACTCAAGAGCTAACAGTAGCAAGTAATCCATTGATCGATGATACCGACATTAATTCTATTAGTTTTGAAACTAAATCTTATATCCCATTAGTAAGAGTATACGATAAAATATTAGATGCACAAGAAAGAAATAAATTATATAATGAATTTTTAAACTCTACTGATATAGTATCTCCTTCTAATTATGATATGAAAGTTGAACACAAACCTGTAGAATATGACTCTGGTTTAATTTTATTCCATAATTACGAAAATGGTAATGCTATCGATGCTACTAATAATAACAATGATGGAACATCTATTGGAGTAGATTTTGGTAATGGTGGAGCAAGTTTAAATGCTGGAACAGATACTATTACACTACCTTCAAGACTATTAACTGTTAAAAGTGCAGTTGCTTTAGTCAATTTAAAAGGAGCAACAGGGAATCCTCACAACTTATTTGGTAGAAGTACAAGTACTAATTATATTAGAATAAAAAGTGATTTGGCTGCTATTAATATTGAAGGTGCTCTTTCAAGTGTAGCAACTATTGATTATGATTTTCAAATAGGTGTTGACTACCTAATTGAAACTGTTCTTATTGATACAACTTGGACACTAAGAGTAAATGGACAAG
>Ga0070729_10006146_pt1 | contig 11962 bp, 7 predicted proteins | sample tdDd472_FD_66725 | JGI IMG/M metagenome (GOLD analysis project Ga0070729, IMG submission 66725) | Marine sediment microbial communities from the Atlantic coast under amendment with organic carbon and nitrate - tdDd47.2 | ecosystem: Environmental > Aquatic > Marine > Coastal > Sediment | place...
CATTGCTGAAACCGGAGCAGGACAACATGGGGTTGCAACGGCAACTGTTTGTGCCCTTTTCGGACTAGAATGTGTCGTTCATATGGGTGCACTTGATGTGGAAAGGCAAGCTCCCAATGTGGCTCGTATGCAAATGCTAGGCGCTACGGTCATTCCTGCTACTTCGGGTAATCAAACCCTAAAAGATGCAACCAATGAAGCCATTCGTGATTGGATTGCCAATCCCCACTCCTTCTACCTCATCGGATCTGTCGTTGGTCCTCATCCCTATCCTGATATGGTGAGTCGCTTACAATCCATTATTTCGGAGGAAATTAAAGAACAGTTGGCAAAAGAACAAGGAAATTCAAATCCAGACTATGTCATTGCCTGCGTTGGTGGTGGCAGTAATGCTGCTGGTGCATTTTATCATTTCCTGGATGAAAAAGAGATCAATCTAGTAGCCGTGGAAGCTTCGGGGAAAGGTATTGACACAGGTGAGACTGCGGCTACAATAAGCATTGGAACCACAGGCTTTATACACGGAAGTAAAACCCTATTGATGCAAGATGATGATGGGCAGATTATTGAACCTTATTCTATTTCCGCAGGTTTAGATTATCCAGGTGTAGGGCCTATTCATGCACATCTGGCTGAAACAGGTCGTGTCAATTACATCAGTGCTACTGATGATGACGCTCTTAATGCTGCGAAGGTTTTGGCTCTGAATGAAGGTATTATCCCAGCTCTGGAATCAGCTCATGCGCTTGCTGCTCTCAACAAAATCCAGTTTAAAAAGGACGACACCGTCATTATCATTGTATCCGGTCGTGGTGATAAGGATATGGAAACCTATATGGATCATTTGAATTATGAGTTATGAATTCAGAATTACTAATTAAAACGAAAATGTAAGATAACATACTCCCAATGCGTTCAGGAACCAACACATTAGCACATCATCTCATTAACGTATCAACACATCATCCCATGAATAGAATAGACAACTTATTCCAAAATAAAAAACAAGATATCCTATCCATCTATTTTCCTGCAGGATATCCCAACTTAAACGATACGGTTCCAAATTTGGAATTGTTACAAACCACTGGCGTAGATATGGTCGAAATTGGTATTCCTTTTTCTGATCCTTTGGCAGATGGTTCGGCTATTCAAGTCGCAGCAAAGCAATCTCTTAACAATGGCATGAAGCTTCGAATGCTTTTTGAACAGCTTAAAGATGTACGTCAGACAGTAAGCATGCCTCTAATCCTTATGGGTTACTGGAATACAATATATTGTTATGGTGTTGATCAATTCCTAAAAGATTGCCAAAAGGTTGGCATCGATGGATTAATCGTTCCCGATTTACCTTTAGAGGAATTTGAAACTCATTATAAATCCGATTTTGAAGGGTATGGCATTTATAATGTTCTACTGGCTTGTCCTGAAACGGATGACAATCGTCTTCAAAAACTGATTGCTGCTACTCAAGGCTTTCTTTATTTGGTATCCTCATCTGCAACAACAGGCGGAAGCATGAAAGTTGACAATCAACAAAAGGCTTACTTCAATCGAATCAAAGAAATTGAAACACCTAGCCTTATTGGCTTTGGAATTAATAATAAAGAAAGTTTCGAATATGCCTCTCAATACGCTAATGGTGCCATTGTGGGTACGGCTTTTATAAAAGCATTGAAAAATAATAAAGCAGAAGAGTTTATTAATGGGTTAAAATAGTCCAACGATTAGTCTCGGGACATGGTACTAGTTCAAAACGTGCTCCTCATTAGCATTCTAAGTAGCTAAACCATGTCTCTTGACAACTATAATCGATTTTGATTTAAATATTTCATCAATGCTTCCCTATAGCTCGAACCTACTGGAATTTGATGTTTATCAATCAGAATATACCTTCCTGTAAATTGCAATATTTTCTCAAGAGGGACAATGAATGATTTGTGAACTCTTATAAAATTATAGGCTTGCAGGATTTCTTCAATTGATTTAAGTGTTTTCAGCGCCATATAATAATTCTTTCCACAGATAATTTTGGCATAATCCCTCATACCTTCGATATAATCAATATCATCAACAAATATTTTCACATACTCATCTCCTTCTTTTATAAAAAAAGAAGGTCTGATTTGTGGCAAGCTGTTGGTTGAAACGGCTGACATCTGACTTTCAAAACGCTCAATACTCTTGGCAAAGCGTTCAAAGGGAACCGGTTTCAAAAGGTAATCGACGACATCCAGATCAAAACTTTCTATGGCGTATTCAGAATAGGAAGTCACCAGAATAAACTTATTCTTAGATTTAACCAACTTTACTAAATCTGTACCTGAAATATGAGGCATGGCTATATCTGTAAAGATTAGATCTACTTGATGTAGCTTCAAAAAAGACAAAGCTTCTATTGGATCAGTAAAGGTTCCCAATAATTCAAACTGAGAATATCTCTGAATGTAATTTTTTAGTACATCAATACCCAATTGCTCATCATCAATTATAATTACACAATACTCGTTCATTCCTCTAATTTAAGTTCAAGTTCTGCCCAAAAGATATTACCCTTCTCAGAAAGGGATAATTTTGATGTTTTAGGATAAGTCAGTTGAAGTCGGTCTCTTAAATTATCCAAGCCCTTTCCTTCTCTGTTTTCGTATCTATTCGACTCCTTAGTCAAGATACTGTTTTGTGTTGAAAAGGTGAGCCTGTCTCCTTCCATTTTCAATTTTATTTGTACAAATGAATCAGGGTGGTTGATATAAAAGCCATGCTTGAAAGCATTCTCAACTAAAGGAACCAGTAATAAAGGCTCTATTAACGTCCCTTTTACGATGCCTTCCGTTTCAAATTTGATGTTGGCTTTCTCACCAAATCGTATTTTCTCAATAGCAATGTATTCCTGTAAAAATTTCAACTCTCTTTCCAATGGTATTCTAGCAACACGCACTTCATCAGTCAAATAACGCATCATACCCGATAATTTAAGTATTGTACCGGAGGTATCGGGATGATTATTAAGAGACATGCTGTAAACCGAATTGAGGGCATTAAACAAAAAATGGGGATGAAATTGCTGGCGAAGCAGTTGATTGCGGGTAGAATCAAGAGCCCTTTTTATTTTGTAGTATCTGCTTGTAAAAATGTAATCGATATTATCTACCAGAATAAAAAGAAGAAAAAGAATACTCCCAAAGCCAATGTATTGCATCACATCATCAAATACTTGTACAAAATAAGGACCAGCTAGATGAGCTTGTTGATTCTTGAAATAGGCCAGAGTGATCATGGAGATAAGCATCAGAAAACTCAGGACTGCCAGCACTGGGATTTTTCTATTCCATGTGGCTTTTCCCTTCGAAAAATAAAGAATATAAACGAAAAGAGTCGTCAATCCATACTCAAAAACATCCCGAAAGAAAAAACTTGGAAATTCCAGCGGCATATCATAATCAAAAGAGGGAATATATAAAAATAAAAAGGTCCCGAGAAAAAGAAAATGAAACCCCAATCGTACGCGTTTCTTGACTTTTGTCTTTGTTAGGTATTGTGTTAATTCCTGGTAAGCCATCATTATTTCATGTTTTTATTCGAATATAAAAATAAAGAAATTGATTCGAAACATGTCGATTTATTCATTCTGTTAATCGGATAAGAAAGCTCTTTCGTCGATTTGGCTTTTCTAGCTACCTCAAGTCCGATATATTCGTTTCAAATTCAAACAAAGAAATTGAAACCGCCAAAACGTATCAAGTTAAAGGCACAATAAAAAATAGATGAAAAAGATGATTTGTATTCTGTTCATTCTGACACTGGGGATGAGCATAACAAAAGCTGACACAAAAAGAGATAAACGAACACCATTTTCCAAAGTAGAGTTTCGGGAGAACACCCCCTATGTAGAGTTTAAGGAGAATTGGGTAAAGCTAATAAGTATCGAAGGTAAAGCTGTAGACACATACATACAGGCTGCAAAAACCATGGATCCCTCCGATTGGAAATTTCGTTTTATCCGTCATTTGCACTATATAATGGATGACATGAAAATGGAAAGAGGTAAGAGTGTGAAAGTATCTTTTAAACAAAACGGCGAAATCGTAACTCACGATTATGAACTGAGAAAAGATAACCGAAATCTTGCAACCGATTACTATGAGGAGTGCATAGGTTTAAATAAAATCCATAGAGAGCATAACAAAGTAATCCCTGCTGAATATGATTACCTCACAATACGAATGGACTCTTATGAAAAAACAGATAATAATTGGATCAACAGAAAAGAAGCTATTCATGATTTAGAGCATTTAGAATGGCAAATTGTAAACAACTACTCATATGCAGAACTTACAGACTTCAATTATCCGTTGGCATTAGACGCTATTCGTGCCGATCTAAAAAAGGGAATTACTCGTCGCGATTTTGCCTTACAGCTTAAAATGTTCATGGCCAACTTTGGTGACGGTCATAGCCGCGTAAGTATGAGATATCTATTTGCTGACAGATCTGAATTCTTATTCCTTCCATTTAAAATTATAAAAGTCGACAATCATTTTTTAGCCATAAATACAGAAAAACAAGAAGCCTGGAATCTGAATTTCCCTCGATTGGAGGCCATTAATGGAATCGATATCCAAAAGTTATATCAACTGGCTGAGCGCATGGTAGCTAAAACAACATTTAAGTTTGTTGAGCGAAACAGCACCGATTATTTATTATATACAGCATGGATGCTGAAATTAGCTAGGGTTGATGTAAAAGAAAAAGTGACTGTTCGATTCAGTGATGGTACAAAATCAATACAGCAAGAATTCAAATTAAAAGATGAAGCACCTAAATCTTGTATCAAAAGAGAATATTTAAAGAGTGAGATACTGGATGGCAAACTAGCCTATTTAGCATTTCAAGAACACATGGATCGTGATGATAAATTCATAAGTTCTTTGCATAAAGCCATGACAGAATTTAAAGGAACGCATGGTTTGATTATCGATATACGAGGAAATGGAGGGGGAAACCGAGCTCCCTTAAAAGCACTTTTGCCCTACTTTATTAAAACACCTAAAGTTACTAATGTTGCTAAATACAGAGTCAACTCAGACGAGGATTCAAATCCTAAGAATGGCTATCTGCAGGCCCGCTACGCTTATCCTGAAGACTATGAAGCCTATACTAAAGCAGAAAGAAAATCTATAAAAAAATTCAAAATATCTTTCATACCAACCAAAGAAGTTGCAAGTGAGAAATTTACCGATTATCACTATATGGTAGTGAGTCCAACAAATGAACAAGAAACCTATTACTACGATAAGCCTGTTATTGTGCTGGTTGACGAAGCTTGTTTTAGTGCTTCCGATATATTTGCAGCAGGAATTCGACAAGGAGATAAAGTCCGTTTACTTGGCAATACCACTGGGGGAGGAAGTGGCTTTTCTAAAAATAGACGATTACCCAATTCCCTAATAAAAGTGAAATTATCTCGTATTTTCTCCTATCAGCCAGATGGTAATCTATACGACGGACATGGCGTCATTCCAGATATCAAAGTTGATTATACGCTTGAGGATAAACTGGGGAAGACAGACTCCCAACTTAAGAAAGCTAAAGAAATTCTTAGTAAATAACAGTCTAAAAAAAGCGTCAGATTTACATTTCAATGTAAATCTGACGCTTATCTATAAATTTATATTATTTTTTAATTCATGCCTACAGTCTCTTCAATCGAATCACAAAATCACCATGTGGCATAATTTTCAGCCACAATCGTTCTGCGTGAACAAAGAATCGTCTGAAAGAATCAAAATATAAAGTCAGATAAAAGAAGGCTGTTGTTAGCCAGATAAAGGCCAAATTGAACCAAAAAGTTTCAATTAAATAGTTGCCTAAACGCTTTTCAGCCGCATAAAAATGTGCACGCCCCACTTTATGTTCTGGTGACTTAAATATGGGATCTTTTAACTGAATTAATTGGCCTTTATACTCCGTGAATTTATTCAAATCACGCTTATTAAGTACAACTTGCTCGACAGCCTCGTTATGATATCGCTGCTTAAAAGCAAAGAGTTCATCTGAACTACCATACTCTTTTAGCAAAGTATTATAAGCATTGTCTCTCACTGAAGACGCACGAGAATATCTACTCCAAAAAATTTGCTGTAAATCATCCAGCCATTGATTCACAGAATCGGCATTTGCAATTGAGATATCCTTAGGTTGCCTTTCTATTTCAGAAAGTTTAGTAAATTCAGATTCAAGAAGATTCATCTCATTTCCAGAATTCATTTTTCCTTTACGAACCAAATCCTGATAACGCTGAGACAATTCAGGGATTAGGAAAGATGCTTTATAGGAAGCATCACTCATCTGCTTCTCAAAATCGTAAAACTGTTCCTGAAAATCGTTCTTACTAAACTGCTCGACCATTAGGGCCTCGTAAGCCCATCTGGATGTCATCAAATCACCACAAATAGGTACATACTGCTGCGTTGTGATGCTTGGATGCAATTTATTGTAGTTCACAATAACACCTGAAAACAGTAGTTGAGGAACAAGAATAAACGGGATTGAAACGTATACAGCCACCACAGAATTTAATGAGGCCGAAAGGTTCAAACCAATCAGGTTTGCACAGGCAGACACCGTATATAACATCAGCCAATATTCTAGATTCAAGCCTTTAATCTCTAAAATTGTATTGGCAATCAGAACAAAGAATAAACTCTGAATGGCTGAAATACCAAGCATTACAATCACTTTGGAATTGATATAACTCCATCGGCTCAAATTCAGGAATGATTCACGTTTTATAATCCGCCTATCGTGTAATATCTCTTCGGCAGAAATAATCAATCCTAAAAATAAGGCAACAACCACAGCCATAAAAATATAGGATGGCAGGTTTTCATTCTTCGCAAATATATAGGCATTCGGATCAGTTAAAGATCCACTAATATACTTGGTAAAATAGCCCAATATCACAGCCAATAAAGGTGCCTCAAAAAGCGTAATCATCATGTATTGAATATTACTCAATTTGGCATTTATATCTCGAGACAAGTATATTTTCAACTGCTGATAGCGCTGAGGAACTTGAAAAAGGTTCTCGGGTAGTGCTATTCTCTTAGTTGGTGTTTCAATTGATTTCTTGGCTTCTATCTTTTCCTTATAATTGGCATACCATTCCTCGGGGCCTCTCTTTCGTTTACGAATTTGCTTGCCATATTCATTCATCATCTTAGTCTCAATGATTCTAAGAATTTGCTCGGAACTTACATTACCGCAGGTAACACACTCGCTTTCTTCCGCATTTACGTAGTGACTTTGAGTCTTGAAATAGACAATGGCTTCAATAGGGTTACCTGAATAAATTACACGACCTCCCTGATCCATAATAATCAGGACATCGAGCAATTTGAAGATATCTGATGATGGCTGATGAATATTACACATGACCAAACGACCTTTAAGCGTCTGACGCTTCAATAAGAGCATCACCTTTTCCGAGTCCATACTCGACAAACCTGAAGTTGGCTCATCAACAAATAGTATGGATGGGCGTCTCATCATTTCCAAAGCGATATTCAATCGCTTACGCTGACCACCACTTAATATTTTATTAATGGGATCTCCCACCTTTAAATCTCTGGCCTCAATCAAATCAAATTTCTCGAGCGTATCCTCTATCACAGCAAGAATATCATCTTCAGAGAAATTATCGAAACAAAGTTTGGCATTGTAATATAGATTCTCAAAAACAGTGAGTTCCTCAAGCAATAAATCATCCTGAGGCACATAACCAATAACACCTGCTAACTTTTCTTTCTGGCTATGTATACCGTAACCATTTATCCAAATATCACCTGAATTCAAAGGTAAATTACCATTGAGAACATTCAGAAGAGTTGATTTACCAGTACCACTCCCTCCCATGATCCCTATCAACTGACCCGATTCTGCCTTAAAACTAAAAGGATGAACACCATTATCAGTCCCCTTAAACTTGAACTCAATATCCTTAGCAACAAGATTTATCTGAGAACGATTCTTCAGTTCAATATATTCAGCAACAATTTGAGAATAATAGATCGGATCGATACGTGGCGAACGAATCACAGATCCAAAAGTAATAATATAGCTTCGGTCAACTTTGATATTATGTCCATTCAAGAAAAGGTTATACTCTCCAAAGTATTTAATCAAATAGGTCTTTGTACTTTCTATACGAAGCACAAAAACACGACCTCTTAGTTTAGGTTCATAAATATGCCTGACCTGATCATCTTGAAAATCCTCATTAGAATCAATCAAGAGTAAATGCTCATTGAAAGGAATAGAATATTCATCACCCAAAATAAATTTTTGGGCTAATTCAAATTCTTTCGCCGAAATTTTAAACGATGCCGCTACGGTATGAACAAAATCTAATACTTCATCACCTATAAATTCCGAATCATCAATAAACTCAAGCAATTGAAGCATGATCCAAACCTTCTGTTCCTGATCTACCTCTTCCAAAAGATCGATACAAACAGTATGAATCTGCCTATGTTTGATCATGATATAATCGAAGGTTCCTGTATCGTAATAGGATTCTTTTAAATAAGTGTTAAAATCATTCAAATATCGCTCCTGCCATTCTTGTGTAAATCGTGTTTCCAGGTAATTAGAAACGACATCGCGTGCAGCCAATTCAAAACCTTGTTTTTGCTCATCAACAATGATGGCAAACAATTTCATTAAAGCATTTAAAACTGATTCGTTCATTCGTGTTTTTTAGGGACAGCAAGACTTTCTATTGTAAGAGCTCTAATTTATATAATTTAAAAGAAATATCCTGCCCATATGCTTTATGAAATATCAATGAATATATAAATAACTGAATATAAACAAGCTACCAAACGACTAGTTAATTTGATTCAGTTGGCTGGTGCAAACGTTTTCATTAATTAATTCCATTTTTTTCTTGCATGATAAAAAAATCCCGCCTACATTGCGTTCATCAAATAAGACAAAATGACTGTATTAAATTCATATTTCTGGTTCTATTTTTACTTTATCAAATGATAGAGCGGAACCTGATATGTAAATATTACAACAAAATATTTTAAAGGCTTCGCAAATTGCGAGGCCTTTTTTTTTTAACACAAAATTTCAATACAACAGATGAATACAACAATGTCATATAACTATTTCTTTTATTTCTGGTTCTTCTATTTTAGAAGCATCCCGAGACTGTATGGCATTATCTGAACTAAAGAATAACAGAAAAATGTGCGAAGCGTCTCGGGGAAATCCTCGAGACGCTTTTTTTATTAGCCAAAATTATAAAACAACCATCAGAATCAATTTACAATGCAAATAGCAATACAAGGAGTAAAAGGTGCATTCCACGAAGTGGCAGCTCGAAATTATTTCGGAAATGATATTGACATATTACCAAAACTTCACTTTTCAGACTTGGCAGAATCAGTCAAAAATGGAGAATGTGATTATGGTATAATGGCCGTTGAAAACACCATTTCGGGTACTATTCATGCCAACTTAAACCTAATACGTGAACACAAATTGGTGGTGTGCGGAGAAGAATATCTTAGAATTAAGCAAAATTTAGTGGCTAAGAAAGGAACGAAGATCAGCGATCTTGATGAAGTTCATTCTCACTATATGGCTATTAACCAAACAAGAAAATTCTTTAAGCAACACCCCAATGTTCACCTTGTAGATTCAATTGATACAGCTCTAAGTATGAAAGAGATTGCAGAAAATGATCTTGATAATAGAGGTGCCATAGGAAGCCTTTTAGCAGCTGAACATTACGATCTTGAAGTACTTGCAGAAAGTATTGAGACCAATAAAAAAAATTACACTCGCTTTCTTATTTTAAGAAATGATGAAAATTGGAAAAAACAGCCTGCCAATAAAGCTTCAATGGCCTTGATTCTTGATAATCATCAGGGAAGTTTAGCTGAGATTCTATCAATCATTTCTTCACACCATATCGATTTAAGCAAGATTGAGTCAGTCCCTTTGGTTGGAGAACCCTGGCATTATCAGTTTTATCTGGATGTTCTTTTCAATGATAAAGCGAGTTATCAAAACATGATAGCTGAAATTAGTAAGAAACTCGACAGACTTGAAATCCTTGGTGAATACACCAATGGCAATCAATCATATTCAAAAATACATCACCATGACAATTAGAACAGCCAATAGATTATCGCAAGTTGAAGAATATTACTTCTCCAAGAAATTGGCTGAAGTTGCTCAACTCAAAGAAGATGGAGCCGACATTATCAATTTAGGTATTGGTAGCCCTGATATGGCTCCTCACCCAGATGTAAAAAAAGAATTGGTAAATGCCTGTGATCAAAGAGGCAGTAACCATTATCAATCATACAGAGGTCTGGAGTCATTTCGTAAAGAAATTGCAAATTGGTACAAGTCAATATATAATGTGAATTTGAATCCTGCCAATCAGATTCTGCCGCTAATGGGGTCAAAAGAAGGCATCATGCACGTTTCAATGGCTTTTTGCAATCCAGGCGAGACGGTTCTTGTTCCAAATCCATGCTATCCTGCTTATTTATCAGCAGCCAAACTTTTAAATATAAAGCTCAAATTTTATAATCTAAAAGAAGAGAACAACTGGTTACCCGATATGGAGGAGATTGAATCACTATGCGATGAGTCTTGTCGAATGATCTGGACCAACTACCCTCACATGCCGACTGGTGCAAATGGAAATATGGAAGTCTTTAAACAACTGGTTGATCTGGCTAAAAAGAAGAATATTCTTGTTGTTAATGATAACCCTTACAGTTTGATATTAAATGACAAACCAGAGAGTTTGCTGCAGGTTGAAGGTGCTAGTGAGTATGTATTGGAAATGAATTCATTGAGCAAATCCCACAATATGGCAGGCTTTAGAGTGGGCATGCTTTGCGGATCGGAAAAAAATATCAATCACGTCTTAAAAGTGAAGAGTAATTTCGATTCGGGCATGTATAAACCCATACAGTTGGCAGCGAGTAAAGCGTTGGCATTGGATTCAAGCTGGTATAAAGAGCTAAATGTAAGCTACCAGAAACGTAGAGATTTGGTTTGGAAGCTGGCCGATAAGCTAAATTGTAATTACCAAAAGGATAGTGTAGGCATGTTTGTTTGGGCTAAAATCCCAGATGAGTTTGACTCAGGAGAATCTTTCTCTGATCACCTACTCTACAAAAAGAATGTATTCGCTACACCAGGTATTGTATTCGGTCAGGAAGGAAAAAAATACATTCGATTTTCACTCTGTGCCACAGAAGAAACCATTTCAGAAGCCATCGATAGATGCTAAAACAGTTAAAGAGTAAAAAATGAAAATAGGAATAATAGGTCTCGGTTTAATAGGTGGTTCAATAGCCACAGATTTACGAAAACGTGGTTTTGCTTCTAAAATATTAGGCCACGATTCAAGCAAACTTCACGCTGAAACAGCCTTAAAGTTTGGCTTGATCGATTCGGTTAGCACAATGGATGAGCTAATTGAAGAAAGTGAGTTAATTGTATTGGCGATACCAGGAGATGCAACGCTCAAACTATTACCTAAAGTGCTAGATAAAGTTAGCACACAGGTTGTTTGCGATGTAGCCTCCATAAAGAGTCAGATTTGTGAAAGAGTCAAGTATCATCAAAATCGAAAGCAATTTGTAGCGACTCACCCCATGGCCGGGACAGAGCATTCTGGGCCTTGGGCTGCAAAAGCAGGCCTATTTGATGGGAAAGCAACTATATTTTGCGATGCAGAAGATAGTGATGAAAACGTCCTACAAACGGTGCACAAAATGTATGAATATCTTAATATGCGAGTGCTTTATATGAGTGGTTTCAATCACGATGTACATGCAGCCTATATTTCGCACATTTCGCATATCAGCTCCTTTGCTTTAGCTCTAACCGTTTTAGAGAAGGAAAAAAATGAAAAAAATATTTTTGA
>Ga0070729_10006148_pt1 | contig 11961 bp, 8 predicted proteins | sample tdDd472_FD_66725 | JGI IMG/M metagenome (GOLD analysis project Ga0070729, IMG submission 66725) | Marine sediment microbial communities from the Atlantic coast under amendment with organic carbon and nitrate - tdDd47.2 | ecosystem: Environmental > Aquatic > Marine > Coastal > Sediment | place...
AGTCCCTGGGCTGGGGCAGATGCACCGGCTTTCCCACGATCCTTATCTTCGATGATCTTTACAAAATCCTCCACACTCAATTTTCCTTTACCAACTTCAAGTAATGTTCCAACAATTGCCCGCACCATATTTCGTAAAAATCGATCGGCCTTAATTTCAAATATTAACTGATCATCTTTCTCATACCATTTTGCATATTCTACTTTACAGTTATTTGTTTTTACATCAGTATGCAATTTTGAAAAAGAGGTAAAATCCTCAAAAACTAAAATTTTCTTTGCAGCTTCATTCATTTTGTCAATATTTAACTTAGTAGATAAATTATATGCAAAAGAATTGTTGAAAGGGTTTTTTCTTTTTTGAATATAGTAATGATACGTTCTACTTAAGGCGCTAAAACGAGCATGTCCATCACCTATTACAGGACGTACCGAAAATATTGCAATGTCAGTAGGTAAAAAGCGATTCATTTTATAAATAAAATTCTCAGTATCAATATTTACAGATGTGTCGAAGTGTAGAACAAAATATGAAGAGTGTACACCAGCATCGGTTCTGCCTGCTCCAACTACATTAATTTCCTCACGTAAAAAGGCCGAAAAGCATTTATTAATCTCTTCCTGTACACTTTTTGCATTTGGCTGAATTTGCCATCCATGAAAATTTGTTCCGTTATATGCTAATTCTATAAAATATCGCTGCATGTCTGTTTTTTATTTTCTGAATGCAAATTTAACAGGAATAATGATTCAGCTTAAATGATAATTCATATTTTTACCTAATAAACCATTTAAAAAAACTTTATTCAGTTATGCGAGTAAAAGATGAGCAAAAAGTTTTTAAAATTTACAAAGCTACACTTAAACTAATTCATGAAATAGGTATTGCAGGTATTACCATGCAAAAAATATCAAAAGAAGCTGGTATGGCAATTGGTACTGTTTATATTTATTTCAAAAATAAAAATAAACTTATCAATCAATTATATGTACATCTTTACGAAAAATCTAAAAAGAGTTTTTACGAAGGTATTGATTTTGAGGGAGATTTTAAGAATAATTTAAAGCAAGTATGGAAGAACTATTTGTTAAACAGACTTGATAATCATGAGGAAAGCATTTTTTTAGAACAATATTACCGTTCTCCCTTTATTACAAAAGAAGAAAAAAAGCTTTATGAAGACCTTAAACAACCTTTTTATCAATTACTTGATTACGGAAAATCACAAGGCGTAGTACAAGATGTTGAAAATGAAATGCTTTTGTGTGTTTTACTAGGCTTTTTACGAGAGTTATCATCAGAGCATGTTGAGAAGAAATTTTCACTAAATGATGAACGAATTGAACGAGCATTTAAAATAAGCTGGAATAGTTTAAAAAAATAATTGTTTTTTTTTGTTTTTTAATGAATAAATGTTCACTTTTGTGATGTAATAAACTATTTAATAGTAGTTATTTACTAAAAGGGTGTTCGGTATTGTTTTTGGGTGCAATGATGACAATATTCTACTTATTACGAACATCATTTTACATAAGTTTAAGGGGCATAATTAAAAGATTAAAGGCTGATTTTATCAGCCTTTTCTTTTATATGAAAGTTTGATTTAAAAAGTAGGTTTAGGAAATTACCTTTCTGATATACCTCAGAAAGCTAAATCTTTATCTTATGTTTACAATACAAAAAGAGTGTTAAACTAATATTTCTTCACCTTCACTTTTTGCAATAATAACAGCTCCACAACTATCGCTCCATACATTGGTTGCAGTTCGCAACATATCCAGTGGACGATCAACAGCTAAAATCAAACCAACACCCTCTAGTGGTAGTCCAACCTGGGTTAAAATAACGGTAATCATAACCAAACTAGCCATAGGAATACCTGCAGCACCAATTGATGTAAGTAAAGCCGTAATAACCACTATAAACTGCTGAAATATACTTAGATCAACTCCGTATGCCTGAGCAATAAACATGGCTGCAATACATTCATATAAAGCAGTTCCATCCATATTAACTGTAGCGCCCAGAGGAAGAGTAAAACTCGATATTTTATTCGAAACCCCGGAGTTATACTCTACAGCTTCCATGGTTATTGGTAATGTAGCACTTGAAGATGATGTCGAAAATGCAGTTAAAAGGGGAGTAGACATGTTTTTGAAATGCCTGAAAGGCTTTATTTTACCAATAAACTTTCCTATAATAGGTAATGAGATAAATGCGTGTATAAGAAGAGCTATACTTACGGTCATCATAAATTTACCTAATCCAATTGCCATTTCAACAATATCACTTGACTTTCCTACCTGAACTGCAACAATTCCAAATACACCAAATGGAGTAAATTTTATGACAAACATGGTAATTTTCATCATTACTTCAAATACCGAATTAACAATATCTGTTAGAAATTCTGATTGCTTTTTATCAATTTTAGTAATAAAGAAGCCAAACAAAATAGCAAAAAATATTATTGAAAGCATTTGATTATCAATGAATGCCTGAAATATATTAGTCGGAATAATATTTATTAGGGTATCACTAAAAGTCTCTTTTGTTGCGTTTATACCTTCAACTTTTTGAGCTAGGCCTAGATTTGCTCCAACACCAGGCTTCAAGACATTAACAAGTAATAATCCTGTTAATATTGCCAATGTACTGGTTAATATATAATAGCCAAAAGTTTTAAGCGTCAATTTCCCAAGACTTCCAGCACTTCCGTTATTAGCAATACCTGAGATTATTGAGCTTAATATTAAAGGGATAATCATCATTTTCAGGGCACGCATAAAAATGGTTCCCATCCATTCTACGTAACGTATCTGTTCTTTAAAAAACACTCCAAATATTATTGCAAATACCAAGGAAATAAGTATTTGCCAATGCAAAGCCAACTTCTTCATTCTGTAAAAATTATATTCTGAAGGCAAATATAATTAAATACGCGGGTATTGCTAATTCGAAAAGTGATATAAATAAAAAAGGTGCATTTCTGATAATTCAGAAACACACCTTTATATATATAACATTAAGAATTATCGCACTTTAAAGAATGAAACTATTTCTTTTAATAATTCAGACTGATTTGATAAATCATCGGCACGATGCTTCATGTTTTCGAACAGATTGACATTATTTTGTGTAATCTGATTCAGTGCCTGTAATGCATTATTTACCTGATTTGCTCCATTGCTTTGTTCGTTACTGGAGGCTGCAATTTCCTGAATTAAATGAGATGTTTTCTCAATCTCCGGTACAATGTTGGAGATTAAATTCTGCGCCTTTTCTGTTGTTTCAACACTGGACTTTGAATAATCCTGTATCTCTTCTGCAGCAACCTTACTTCGTTCTGCTAATTTTCTTACTTCTGCAGCAACAACAGCAAATCCTTTCCCGTGTTCACCAGCTCTGGCCGCTTCAACAGCAGCATTAAGAGCTAGAATATTCGTCTGAAAAGCAATATCATTAATAATGGTGATTTTGTTGGCAATTAACTTAATTGATTCAAGACTTTTTTGCGCTGCAGAGCCAACCTCTTCACTTTTTTTGGCAGCAGATAAAGATATTGATTCAGTTTCTTTAGAATAATCGGTATTTTGCTGAATATTCGCGGTCATTTCTTCCATCGAAGAGGCTAGCTCCTCAGAAGACGATGCCTGAGTACTGGCCCCATCTGATAAACTGGAAGACATATTATTAATCTCTCCACTTGAATCTCCAATACTTGCTGCACTACTTGTTATTGCACCAACCATTTCATTCAGCTTATCAGCCATATTTTCAAGCGATCTTGCTAAATCGCCAATTTCATCGTTTTGAGTAATGTCAACATTCGCTGTTAAATCACCATTTTCAATTGCTTTTGCGAATTCTACACCTTTTTTTATTGGTCTGGTAATTGAACTAGACGTCAGAATTCCTGCGATAAGAGAAACAGCTATAATAATCAAGGCAATAACTAATGACATACGAGGAAATCGCTTAAATGAAATTTTCATATTTTCATTTTCGCGTTCCATTATAGTTGCCTGATTAGCAACGAGGACATCAAGTTCTTTTAAAATTTGATCGGTTATTTTAATGATAATACCACCTTCTTCAACCATGGGGTTAACATCAAAAACAACCATTATATCATCATAACTATCAAAAGAGTTTAACAAACTCATAGCCTCCTGATGCTTTGGAATTAGCGTATCATTTATCTGCGATACAATTTCCTTAAAAAGTATTTGATCTGACTCTGTCCAATCTGAGTTTAATTTATTTAGACCTGATAATATGGTAGGAAAAGAATTTTGATGCAAGTCCTTCAATCTAAGCTTATCCGGAGTATCACTTTGTCGTTCAATAAAAACCCAGTTTTTAATAAGCATTTTCGATTCAACAATAACTTGCCTAAGCTGAATTAACAAATCAGTTGAAGGAGTATAAAGCTCTGTAATACTTCGGTTTCGCTGCTGATTCTCTATGGAGACTTTTACGGTAATTGCAACATTTATCAGGAAAGCTAAAATAACAATACCAAAGCCCAATGCCAGTTTTTTTCCTATTGTGAATTTAAAATTCATAATTCGCGATTAATAGTTTTTACTAGCCATATCTTTTACTTTTGGCGAAAATTTGAGGCCATGCCGAGTTGCATTATTGGCACTAAATTCATATTTCAAACGGCCATCCGTAAAAACAAAATTAAGAACAGCTCCTTTTGCAATTCCACTATCTGACTCACTAATAACCAATGTATTTTTACCTTGTGTTTTATTAATATTAGGTAAATCATTAATTTTAAATTTGGAGACATAGATTAAATGGCATTTACCTACATCACCAGCCCCTTTAAATTTTTTCACAACAATATTTTGTGAACCAACCTTTTTACCCTTCATAAATTTATTGGTTGCCTGGAACATATTAGAGGAACCAACAATACCAATAACAAATTCTCCAGACCGCTCTGAGGCTGGCCACTCGAAGAATTTAGTGAAATTATACACAAATTTTGCTTTAGCATCAAATACTTCTTGCTGTGCAAATAAAGAACCTGCACTTAACAACAGCAAAGCAAAAATAGTTAAAAGTGACTTTTTCATATTAGTAAATTTTGTTATTCACTTCTTTATACTATGCTAACAGCTATTAGTTAATGATGTTCATTTTCAAAACGAATGATATAAGTCACCAATTTAGTATACTAAAAAAGGGCTCTCTTTTCAGAAAGCCCTTCATATAAACTTGCAATAATACTTTTATTTTCTAAGCATTACCATAGTTGCTCCAAAACCATATTCTCTAAAAGAAGCATCTTGGTACTGAAGCTTTTTATATTTATCGTCAAGCATTTTTCGTAACTCAAATTTGAGTTTACCATTTCCAACACCATGTATAAAAACAATACGCTTGGAATTTCCCCTGATAGCAGTTTCAAGAGCTGTTTCGAATCGAGCCAATTGAATATCCAGAATTTCTCCTGATTCCAGCTCTTTATGATCATCAGCAAGGTTTTCAATATGCAGATCAACTTCGATTAAATTATCTGAATTCGAGTTTTTCGGCTTTTTAACCGGTTCAAGCTTTTCTTTTTTATCTTTTAAAGCTTTCTTAATCTCCTTTTCATCTAGTTTATTGAGTTCTTTCTTAAACGTATCAAGTTCAACTTTTTCTACATAGGCATTTTGGCTAAAAAAGTTATTTTCTTTATAGAAATTCTCGCTTAACCACTTTTTATGGTTAATCTCCAAAGTGTAGGATGCGGGATTTTCAACCTGGTACTTGCCAGCTTTAAAAGGAATAAATTGCAAAACAAATTGTCCCATTTTATTTAAGTCGGTAAACAAAAAGTTTTTAAGACGAACTTTGGAATTGGCATTAACCATACCTGCATCAATATACTGATATTGATCACCCTCAAGTAATGCAAAATTGTATAATACTTTAAAATTACTGTCGTTAATCAGGTAAATATCGAAACTGTCTAGTGCAATTTTACGAGTTGATTGAGGAACAACAATAAGATAAATATCTACCGGATCAAGCGTATTTTTAGGTTCTTTTGAATATTCAACCTGTTCACGTGATCTATTTTTCTGGTAGTTTTGCTTGAATTTATGAATATCAAATTCGTCTTCTATTTCTTCATAAATATTAATACTCTCTTCGTCAACATCCTCTAAATTACCGATTTGACTCACAGGCTTTTGTTCAAAACTAACATCCTGATCTAAAACGAGTTCGGTAATCATTACAGGTATTGAAAAACCATCTTCATTTTCTATTTCAGCAATATTCCCTTTGATCGAGGTAATAACACCACCACCTACATCATTAAGGAATTTAACTTTATCTCCGGGTTTAAAATTCATCGTCAAGTCTTTATTTGGTTTTTATTTCTACAAAAATAACTATTTTTGCGCCACTTTTAAGAATAAATTTATGAGGCTTTTAACAGAAATTGAAAAAATACGGATTGAGGAGTTTGATTATCAATTACCAGACGAAAGAATTGCTAAATATCCTTTAGAAAAAAGAGAGTTATCAAAACTGTTGGTATATAATAAAGGTGAGGTGAATCATTCAGGATTCCAAAACATTACTGATGTTATTTCCGATAATTCTGTATTAGTTTTCAATAATACAAAGGTTATTCAGGCCCGTTTAAAATTTCAGAAAGAAACCGGTGCAAAAGTTGAGATTTTTTGTCTGGAACCGCACAATCCGACTGATTACAACCTTATGTTCCAGTCGAAAGGCTCTTGTGAATGGAAATGTATCGTTGGAAACCTGAAAAAGTGGAAAAGTGGAAGTCTTAAAAGTATAATTAATATAAATGGTAAAGAAGTTAACTTTTTTGCCGAAAAAGTAAGTGTAAACGCAAATGATATTATCGTTCGTTTTAGTTGGGATGATACCTCGGTTTCATTTAGCGAAATACTTGAAAATTCAGGAAACACACCAATTCCCCCTTATTTGAACCGGGAGACAGAAGATATTGATAAAACACGATATCAGACGGTTTATAGCCGAAATAAAGGTTCTGTAGCGGCCCCAACAGCAGGTTTACATTTTACCGATGAAATAATTGAAAAACTAAATAAACAAGGAACACAAACCCTCGAATTAACACTACATGTTGGTGCTGGTACCTTTAAACCTGTACAGTCGAAATGTATTGGTGATCATGATATGCATACCGAACACATTGTTATTAAAAAGGAATTTCTTAAAAATCTTTTATCCTTAAATAAAGATGTTATTGCCGTAGGAACCACTTCGGTAAGAACCCTTGAAAGTCTTTATTGGTTGGGAGTAAAGTGTTTAATAAACAGTGAAATTAACATCAGTGATCTTTTTGTAAATCAATGGGATCCATATGTAAACGAAGTATCTTTTTCATGGCAAGAAGCCGTAAAGGCCATACTTGACAAATTACTTGCTGAAGATTTAGATGAATTAAAGACTTTTACCCGTATTATGATAGTTCCTGGATACAAATTACGATTGGTAAAAGCCTTAATAACCAATTTTCACCAACCTAAAAGTACATTATTGCTGCTTATTTCTGCATTTATAGGAGAGAAGTGGAAGGAAGTATACAAATACGCCATGGAAAACGATTTCCGATTTTTAAGTTATGGAGATAGTTCGATTTTGATTCCTTAAAAAAGGGAATTGAAAATTATGAGTTTTGAATTATGAATTAAAAGAGTATCAATATAAAACAACCTCTGAGACGCGAAATCCAAAGTTTACGCAAATTATCAATTAGTAACAGTTTATTCTGGATAAGAAAAAATAGATACTGACAGGATTTCAGGATTAACATGATAATTCAAAACTCATAATTCAACATTTATAATTGTTTATAACACATTAATAAACCGAAATACCTGTATAGGTTGTAAACAATTCCAACGCTTTACCGCCCGCTAGTGAATTACCGGCAGCATCTAATCCTGGTGACCATACAGCAAGTGTCATTTTTCCGGGTATTGTAGCTATTATTCCACCACCAACGCCACTCTTGGCCGGTAAACCTACTTTAAAGGCAAAATTCCCTACGGCATCGTAAGTACCACAAGTTGACATTAAAGCATTGATGCGTTTATTATTACGATAATCAACCACATCAATTCCGGATAAAGTTTTTCCATTATTTGAAAGATAATCGAACGTTTTTACCAATTCCAGACAGGACATTTTAAGCGAACACTGGTTAAAGTAAACATTTAACACTTGCTCCGGATCGTTATCAATATTGCCATAACTTTTCATAAAGTTAATAAGAGCTACATTTCTGAAACCGGTTTCTTTTTCACTTAAAGCGATGTCTTCATTATAAACTATTGATTTGTTTTCAGATAAAATCCTGCAAAAATTCAGAATTTCACTCTCAGCATGAAAACTGTTTGACATTAGAATATCTGTTGTAACTAAAGCTCCGGCATTAATGAAGGGGTTTCTTGGCAAACCCTGTTCGTGTTCAAGCTGAACAAGCGAATTAAAAGGATTACCAGATGGCTCAATTCCTACACGTTTATTTAAGAAATCAACATCTTTCTGCAAACAAAGCGTAAGTGTAATTAACTTTGAAATACTCTGAATCGAAAACGCTTCATTTACATCACCTATAGAAAATTCCTCTCCACTGTTTAAACGAATGGCCATCCCAAATTTTTCTGCCGGAATACTGCTTAGGGCAGGGATATAATCAGCAACTTTACCTTCCGGTAATAGCGGTTTTACCTCTTCCTGTATTTTCTCTAATATCTCCTGATAATTCATATCAATTCCTTCAAATAATATTTCAATTCAATTACCTTTGCAAAACTAATTTTTGAATATTGAACGAGCAAACAAAATCATATAAAATAAGCGACTGGTTGCCTATTAGCAAAAAAGAGGTCGATGCAAAGGGATGGGAAGAATTGGATGTAATCCTGTTTTCAGGCGATGCCTATGTTGATCACCCTGCTTTTGGGCCTGCGATAATAGGACGGATTCTGGAATCGGCCGGCTTAAAAGTAGCCATTGTTCCGCAACCAAATTGGCAGGATGACCTGCGTGATTTTAAAAAACTAGGGAAACCACGTTTGTTTTTTGGCGTTACAGCCGGTAATATGGATTCAATGGTGAATCATTATACTGCGAATAAGCGTTTGCGCTCTGACGATGCTTATACTGCCGGAAATAAGTCAGGAAGAAGGCCTGATTATGCCAGTATTGTCTATTCAAAAATATTGAAAAAGCTATATCCTGAAGTTCCTGTTGTATTAGGCGGTGTTGAAGCATCGTTACGACGTTTAAGTCATTATGATTATTGGGCAGATGAATTAAAACCCTCTATATTAGCTGAGTCAAAAGCTGATTTAATGATTTATGGTAATGGTGAAAAGCCTTTACTTGAGCTTGTAGACCTACTTCAGAAGGGTGTTGATTTTTCATCAATTAATACTTTAAGACAAACTGCTTTTATCACTTCAGATGAAGATCTTAATCATGTTCCAGATAAATGGGGGAGTATCAACCTGTATAGTCATGAACAATGCTTGAAGGATAAAATAAATCATGCTAAAAATTTCAAACATATTGAGCATGAAGCCAATAAAATGGAGGCAAAGCGTCTTGTTCAAAAGTTTGAAAATAAAAATATCGTAGTAAATCCTGCATTTCAGGAAGTGAACTCAAAAGAGCTTGACAGTTATTATGATTTACCATTTACCCGAAAACCACATCCAAGGTATAATGGGAAAGGTGCGATACCGGCGTATGAAATGATTCGGCATTCGGTTACCATTCATCGTGGATGTTTTGGAGGATGCGCTTTTTGTACCATTGTTGCACACCAGGGAAAATTTATAAATAGTCGGTCTGAAAAATCTGTTTTAAAAGAACTTAAGCAGATAACTTTAATGGATGACTTTAAAGGACAGATAAGTGATATTGGAGGACCTTCTGCCAATATGTATAAAATGCAGGGGAAAGATAAAGCTATTTGTGCCAATTGTTCACGTCCGTCATGTATCTCCCCATCTGTTTGTAATAATTTAAATTCAAGTCATCAGCCTTTAATTGATTTGTACCGTAAATCAAGAAAAATTCCAGGAATTAAAAAGATTTCTATTGGAAGCGGTGTACGATATGATATGATTTTAGGCGAAAAACAGCATCCATCACATCAACAATACTTTGAGGAACTCTTTAAATACCATGTGTCTGGTCGATTAAAGGTCGCACCAGAGCATACAAGTGACAGAGTATTAAAAATAATGCGAAAGCCTACTTTCAATCTTTTCTATAAATTAAAAGAAGAGTTTGATAAGCTCAATAAGAAGTTTGGGCTAAAGCAACAGCTTATACCTTATTTTATCTCCAGCCATCCAGGCTCCGAAGAATCAGACATGCGTCATCTTTCAGAAGAGACTAAAAAGCTTAATTTTAAACTGGAACAGGTTCAGGATTTTACCCCAACACCAATGACGTTGGCTACGGTAATATATTACACAGGATATCATCCTTTTACACTTGAAAAGATATATACAGCTAAAACGAAAGAACAAAAATTAAAACAACGGGAATATTTCTTCTGGTATAAAAAGGGGCAGGCATCGGCGAAGAAAGATCAATTTAAAAAGAAAAATAACACAGGAGGAAAGCAAAGACATAAGCGATACTAATTTGCTTTTGAAACAGGTAAGCTTACAATAAATGAACTCCCTTTGTTTTCCTCTGATTCAATGCTTATTTTTCCATTATTTAAATCAATTAATTCCTTGCAGAGAACAAGTCCCAGGCCACTACCAACTTCCTCATTTGTCCCTTTTGTCTGAACTATTTGATCAACTTTAAATAAATTATTGATGATTTCAGAAGTCATACCTACACCAGTATCTTTAATCATAATATCGACACACTCACCTTTAATCTGCGCTGTAATAGTAATTTGGCCTTCTTCAGGCGTGAATTTTATGGCATTTCCGATAATATTTCGTAGAATTGTTAAAACCATATTAGCATCTGCCAAAACATGAAAATCGTCATATATTTTATTATTCAGAACAATTTTTTTAACATTTGCCGACTCTAGCAGTACATTTATTGTTTGATTAACCAAATCAGTTATACGATTATCTTTTAATTCCGGAGTTAATGATTTAGTTTGTGTCGAAGCCCAGCTCAATAGGTTTTCCAAAAGAATACTTGTCTGTTCTGTTGATTTATGTATAATCTGAATATACTCCAATATTACATCGAGATTAAAACTCTTTATATTCTGGTTTAATCTTTTGGTTAAACCTAAAATTGCATTAAATGGATTCCTCAAATCGTGCGCTATAATAGAAAAGAAGCGGTCTTTTGTTGCATTAAGCATTCTCAATTTTTCCTGTTCCATCAGAATCTTATTCTCTGCTTCACGAATATTGGAAATATCTTGCATTACTCCAATTATGCCTGATTTTTTTCCTTTATGATCATACATAATCGATTTTGTAAATAAATAGTTATATAATTTTTTATCCGCAGCTATTACTTTAGCTTCATAAACCTGAAATCCACCTTTTTCTAATAATTCAAGATCCATTTTATGATAAACTTCAGCATTCTCCATTGGGACAATTTCAAAAACCGATTTACTAACGATATCAGCTTCACATTTACCCATTAATTCACAAAACTTATTATTACAACCAGAGTATGATAAATCCAAACCTTTAAAAAAAACGGGGCTCGGAATATTATTAAGAATTTCCGATAAAAACGTTTGATTTTCAATCAATTCATTTTCTTTATTGATTATTTCAGTAACATCATAACCTACACAAATGGTGTTTTCTCCCTTATCTTTCATGAATGCCCATTTTTGAAAACGTTCAGAACCATCTCTTGTTTTAAGCTTATACAATCTAAATACACCATCTGTCTTTTGTACATGACTCATTACCAATTCAGAATACTCCTCATTATAAA
>Ga0070729_10006151_pt1 | contig 11958 bp, 7 predicted proteins | sample tdDd472_FD_66725 | JGI IMG/M metagenome (GOLD analysis project Ga0070729, IMG submission 66725) | Marine sediment microbial communities from the Atlantic coast under amendment with organic carbon and nitrate - tdDd47.2 | ecosystem: Environmental > Aquatic > Marine > Coastal > Sediment | place...
CTGCATAAAAATAATTAATACCAAAATCCATTTTTTCATCATCTTTTAAGTTCCTGTAAAATTAAAAAGCAAAGAGCTCAAAATCCTTTGAACTCTTTGCCATATATTTGACGATAACTATATAATTTTATTCACCTATATCATCTAAATTTGGATTTGCATTTCGTTCTTCTTCATGAATTGGAATGTATTTCCAAGTTCCTGCTGGAAGGTGCCAAATATCAAATCTACGTTGGTCAATCAATCTTGCTCCTGTACAGAAAAGCTCTTTATCACGTTCAGTAATGATTACTTCTCTGTTAACTTCATCCACTGGGTCAATTCCATGACTTGCACGAACAGCATTAATTGCATCCAATGCATTTCCAGTCTGTCCTCTCAAAGCTGCTAATTCAGCAATAATCAAAGAGTTTTCCTGCCATGACATAAAATCAATTGGAGCATCAGCTTCAATATATTTACCCTGTGTCCAATATACCGCAAGTGTATCTTCAGATACATTTAAATCATCTGGCAGTTCATACAATGGAATTCTACCTGCTTCACTGGAATCCTGTGCAATATATTCTGCAAATCTGTCATCAACAATTACTTGAACACGAAGACCAATACTAGCCTGCTGCCACCAATAATTATCTGATGATTGAACATAAAGAGCTCTAAATGGAGAATCACCCTCTTGAAGTCCTAATGCAGCATGAGTTCTAGCATTTGAATAATTCCCATCATACAAATAACATCTTGCAATAAGGGAATTTACAGTTCTAATTTCATTTGGATCACTGGTATAGTTCAGTGCTTCTTCATATTTTTCAATTGCCATATTATAAAGATCTGTTGAAGGAATAAATGGACCAGCATTGATACATCCACCACCTTCTTCTTCTGTCAATCCAAGATAAGAAGCATTAATTTCATAAGCAATTCCTTCATAAAGATGGCCATTGAAAAGACCTTTATTTTTAAAAGAGTCACTCATTTCAGGCATTCTATTATTGATTCTATCAACCAAATTTGTTGCACAATGCCACATTTCCCCCAGGTTTGCAGCCAAATCATCAGCCTGATTATTATTTAGCAAAATATTGCCTTCTTCAAACTCTCTCCAGGAGTCATATGTTGCATCCTGGCAAATATGCCTACCATTGATAATTGCATCACTGATTATCTCTGAAAAAAGTGAAGATCTTTCTATTGTTGAAGAGAAATTTGTTTTAATTCCCAATATCAGAAGATCAATATCAGTAGAATCTACCAATACACCATCTTCTATAATATTTTCTCTTGGTGGAAGGTCCTGAGCCCAATCTTCACATGAGACCAGGAAAATGGAAAAAATCAATAATGATAATATAAATAATTTTGTATATCTCATTGTGACCTCCTATAATCCTAATTGTATTGAAAATGCAATACGTTTCGGATGTTGCATTGTCAAGAAATCTTCGGAACGTGTTACATAAGTTTCATCGCCATCAACAGTAGCTCCTACTGAATTTACTTCAGGATCAGCGCCACTATACTTTGTCCAGGTCATTAAATTAGAACCAGTTAAAGAGAAAACTAATTTGTTAAGTCCTGCATTTGGCAAGTATTTTTTCAATAAACCTGAAGCATTATAACTAATACTTAATTCCCTTAATTTAAAATAGTCCGCATCTTCAATAAATCCTGCTCTTGAACCTGAGAATACAGCATCATATTTTGCATAATCTTTTACAGCATTTCTATATTCTTTTTTGGAATAATCATAATTGTCCATTGCATCCAATGAATCAATTAAGGCACCTGCTTTATTGTATGCAGCATTGTTACCAAAAAATGTTTGGTATACTTTTGTAAAATTGTAGATTTTTGCATCCATTTGCCAATCAAACAAGGTGTATACATTAATATTTTTAAACAATGTCAGGTTCATGGTCAAAGATCCAAAATAATTAGGAATTGCAGTACCGAGATCTTTTTTGCCTGATGAAATACGATAATCTGAAAATCTTCCATCTGCATCATACATGATAGAATCTACTTTTTCATCGTAAAATGTCCATCTGGCTTTGCCTTCCATCAGCACCTGCTCAGCATTTGTATAAACAGGTTCAGGCATTTTGGTAACTTTATCGTTCTGCCAGGAATTACGTTGGGTAATTTCAAATCGAACGTTTTTTCTATTTACAAGAACAGCATCCAATCCCAATTCTAAAGAATTTCCTTCCAGTTTACCAATATTATCAGGTAAAGCAGTTACTGTAAGTCCAGTTGAGGGAGCTAATGCTCTTCCAACAATAGAATTTTCAGCATTAAGTTTGGAATAGGAAACTTCAATTTTGTAATTATTTAAAAATCCAAGATCCATACCTATTTCAAGTTCTTTGATTCTTTCTGGTTCGAGTTTTTCGTTACCAATCTCTTCTACAGTAAGTCCTCCACCATATCCAGACTGTTCAGCAGCCCATATAACAGGGATAGTCTGTGAATATCCTGGTAGTTGTCCTGTTTCACCATAAGCAACACGGAATTTTGCCATGTCAATCATTTGAGGTGTTATGCCAAATCTATCCAATCTAACAGCAATATTAGCCTGAGGATAAATAATTGTTGGTGCTTTTTTGGATAGAGAGCTTGCGAAATCCTGTCTAAAACTGGCACCAAAAAATACTTTTTCTCTGAAATTAAAACTATTGTCAATAAAAATACCACCACTTCTAAAAGTAGAATAATCTTCTCCATAATCATCCAGAAAATCTTCTCCATTAGCAGATCCGATATCTTTCAATTTGTCTGATGATAATGAATCGATTGCCAGATAATTTCTTCTAAATTCCTGGTCAAACATCTGGGCACCAATTTTTGAATTACCAGTAAAACCTTCAAAAATATCATATTTATATCCTGCATACCATGTATAGGTAAACTGGGTATTGAACCTGTCGGTTAATTGTTTTGACCCACTTGTCATCAAGTAATCACCCCAAGGTGGATAATATGCAAATGCATTGATACTTGAATGCTCAGCCCCAAGAGAACCATTTAAAGTAAAGTTTTTAAAAGGTCTATAGGTAGCTTTAAAACTACCTGACATCTTTTTCATGTCAATTTCTTCCTTCGCAGCGGCAATCTCCAGACTGTCTAACCAACCCCAAGATGTAGGGCTTAAAAGTGTATTTCCCATCCAACCATAGATATTATTATCATTTTCTGGACGAGCAACTTTTGATTGGTTCATCGCAACTGTAGCAGAAAGATTTAATTTTTCTGAGGCAATAGCATCAACATTAAGACGCATATTTTTACGTTCCATGAAATTTCCAACCATAATACCATCTTCATTATGTGTACCTAAAGTGAAAAAATATTTTGTAGCCTTATTGCCACCGGTAATACTGATGTCATGACTTTCAAAATCACCATCTCGAAATACACCATTGGCATCTTTGTATGATTCTGCATCATTTTTAGTATACTTATAAGATTGGCTATTGGTACCGGCTTTATATCCATAATTAATAGCAAAACCTTTTCCACCTTCTACTAATTGACCTCTTTTAGTTGTAATAAGAACAACTCCATTTGATCCATCTGTACCATAAGTTGCAGCAGCAGCAGGTCCTTTCAGGATTTCAATATTTGCAATTTCTGATGGATTTATAGAAGCCATCATACTTACTTCTTGTCCACCTTTTGCATAACGTGTTTCGATTTCAGAATTATCAATTCTGATTCCGTCAATATAGATAACTGGCTGGCCATTACCATTGAGACCACCACCAGAGCGAATATCAAATCTGTAGCCTCCACCAACATTACCACTGGAAGTACTGATCTTTGCACCAGATACTTTTCCATTTATCAACTGAGCAACATCAGAATAAACATTTAATTCTGTAAGCTTAGTTGCGTCTACAGAACCTACAGAAACTGCCGCAACTTCACGTGAAGTTTCAGACGCAATACCTGTTACAACTACTTCTTGTCCTTTAAAAACATCTTCCTGCATTCTGATCAATATATCAGAAAGGCTTGAGCCTGCTTCTAAAACAATTTCTTTTCGTTTATAACCCATGTAGAACACTTGCAGAATAAATCCTTCTTCATTGCTATAATCAATAAAGAAACGTCCCTCTGAATCTGTAGCAGTTCCTACAGATGTCCCCTTGACCAATACATTTGCTGCCACCAATGGTTCTTCAGTGACATCACCGATCACTATACCTGTAATTCTATCTTGTGCAAAAAGGCTGCAGGACAGAATTAAGATAAGAAATAACGAAATCCAGTATTTCGCCATACTTTCCTCCTTTTGTTTTATTTTTGTGTGATTAATGTATGTGGGTAGAATTGTGGGTATTCCCTTACATTAATCCCTTATCATCCGCTAATATCTTATCCAATTACAATACCAAAGAATGAATTAGTGAATGAAATAGAATTAACACAACCCGTAACTAACTACAAATAAGCAAATTAGAAAAAAGTATTATATTTTATACTCGATGAAATTCTATATAATATTCACTGATATATAAGTTATTTCTGAAATATCGGAAAATAGATATAGTAAAAAAACATCATCAAAAATTTTATTAAATGAATTAAATCAAAACCATTTTATGACTGATTATTGTTTAATTATTAGACTAAAAATGAAAAAATGAAAAATTTTCTTACAATCAGCCAACAAAAAAACAATAATTAATTAACTATAATTAGAAATATCTTTAATATTTCTAATTATTTTGCTAGTTTTACTTGAATATCTTCAGAAATTATTAAATATTATATGATATAAAAAAAAGTTTGCTCCTATTTGAATAATTTTTAAATTTTCATGTATCGGCATTTTTTAATCAGCCACAGCAAGGAGAAAATTCAAAGTTGAGATTTATTATTAAAGCAACGTGCAGTGAAGAACAGACAGTTCCATTCAATTATCATTTACAACTTAACAATTCCGTACGATATGCCCTGGTAGTTGGTGTTGAAAAGTTGGAGAAATTTGAATGGATGGAAAAAGACCATCTGGAAACTCTAAAAAAAATAATTATTGAAGAGAAAAATTATACTTATTCAAAATTGAATTATTTTCCTAAAAATATAAATTCTCAAGGATTTTATAATGTACAAAGAGCAGAATTATATTTCTCTGCCCCATTACCTGACTCCTTTTTTTCATACTTCATTGAAATTTTTAAAAATTACAAATTTGTATTCCGGTTTGATACTGATGAAAAAATATTTATTACTAATTATCTGGAAAAAGTGAATTTGCCAGAATTCAAGGATAGAATGCATTTTATCACAAAATCTCCAATTGCAGTTTGTACAAACTGGCAGACTCAATTTAATACAGTGAAGAAGCATTTCTATAATTATATGAAATACAAAGAACGTAAAAAATTCATCCAGAAACTAAAACAAAATCTGATTGAAAAATATGAAGTATTAAATGGTAATCTATATACTGGTAATAGTCATGTATTCTTCAAATTTGACAATAAATATATCAATGAAAACAAAGGTAAAATAAGCAAACTCATCCATTTTGAGAATGAAGAAAAAGTTAAAGCCTTTGAAGCACCGTTTATGATTGAAGCAGATCCAGCATTGATCAGAATCGGATATGAATGTGGTTTTGGTGAAGAATGTGATCGCGGATTTGGTTGTGTGGAAATTAATGAAGAGAAGTGATATAATGTACGCCCAAGAGGAGTCGAACCCCTAACCTTCTGGTCCGTAGCCAGACGCTCTATCCAATTGAGCTATGGGCGCATCATCATTTAAAAAGCGGGTAAATTTATCTGTTTAATTTATTATAGGCAATAAAAATTTTAACCCAATTTATAGATTAAGTTTTTGTAATAATTATTGTGATTGGTTATTTTTCAAATAACATGGGAGTTACAATGAAAATCACTACAAATCTTAATATTAAATATGAATTCTTTACCCTGAATAATTTAAAGGTTACTGATGAGTTAACAGGCTATAAGCAATTGGTTCAATGTGGAGAAAGTTATTTTACCAATTACGAACTTCCACTCAGTAAAATTTCTGGCGTTCAAAATTCACGCAATCTTTTTCGTGCTTTGAAGATTGATCCAACCAGGCACCGTCCATCATCAGAAGCCTTACTCCGTCGCGCTATGAAGCAGAAAGAGTTCTATTCCGTTAATAACTTAGTAGATGTGTGCAATTGGTGTGCATTGGATTTTTTATTGCCTAATGGAGTCTATGATATTTCTAAAATCCAAGGTGATATCATACTTCGCGAAGGTATTGAAAATGAGTCTTACGAAGGAATAAATAATCGCCAAGTTAACTTGAATGGACGTTATTGTCTCTCTGATGATTTAGGTGTTTTTGGATCACCTATCACGGATTCAAAACGCACATCTGTTGATCTCAATACAAAAGATTCTTGTTTTATCATTTACGCTCCCACTAATTATGATCCGGAAAAATTAAAAGAACATAAGAATCAGATGATTACAAGAATTAACTCTATTTGTAAATAAATACCTTTCAAATCACTTCCATTTTATAGAATTTCTACATAGATTAACTAGTAAGTTACTAGTAAAAATATAGCGATTTAATTTTATGTTTTGTCATCTGAATACACACTCAAACTACTCCGCAATGATGGGAACTGTTACCATCAAGCAACTTCTAATCGAAGCCATAAAATATGGTCAGAAAGCCATTGCCTTGACAGAAGTGAATAGCCTGCGGGGATTTATCCATTTCATACAAAAGGCTAAAGAATTTGACATACTTCCCATTGCTGGTACAAATATTATAACTGATAATTTTGACCTTATTTTACTTGCAGAAAACCAAAAAGGTTATGAAAATATCTGCCACATTATTTCTGATGTAAAAGCTGATAAAAATATCACTCCGCAAAAACTTTTTGAAAAACAAAACTCAGGAGTATTCGTTCTCTCCCACCAGAAAACAGTCATCAAAGAATTACGAAAACAGATTGCTTCTACACACCTTTTTGTAGAATTACGTTGGGGAATACCTGAAATGGAAGCCCGAACTATTGCACGGGAAACGGGATTGGAAATTGTGGCTACCGGAGATGTCTACTTCCTGCATCCTGACGAACAAAAAACACACAAAATACTCCGTGCCATTGAAAAAAACACAACAGTATCGGCATTAAGGGAGAGTGACTTCAAAGATGCAAAAAAATATTTTCGTAATGAAGAGGAAATGGTGGAACTCTTTCCAAACTCTCTGGATGCAATTAATAATACTCACTATTTAGCTGAGCGCTGCAAAACAGACTGGCATTTTGTAGATACAATTTTTCCCGGCCTGAACCTGCAGAAAAACCACAAAGCCAATAAAAATTTGAAGAAGATGGTTTATGAAGGTGCAAAAAAACGCTATCAGGAAATTACATCTAGAATCAACGATCGTATTGAATATGAATTGGCCATCATAACACAAAAAGGATTTTCACCTTATTTTCTGGTGGTTCGTGATATTGTAAAAAATGGTGGGACTGCCACTATCGGACGTGGTTCCGGAGCAGCCTCTATTGTCTCCTATTGTTTGTTTATTACTCAAGTTGATCCTATCAAATATAATCTAGTATTCGAACGATTCATTCATCCAGAGCGAGTTGACATGCCGGACATTGATATTGATTTTCCATGGGATGAACGAGATGGAGTGCTAGACTTTGTATTTAAAAAATATGGCGAAGAGCGAACAGCAATGGTAGCCAGTCAAGTCTTTTTGCAGCCACGATCAGCTATTCGTGAAGTAGGCAAGGTATTTGGACTATCTAATGAAGAAATAAAGGCTGTGACAAAGCGAATCGGTTTCATGAGCCGTCCAAAAGAATTGGTAAAATGGATCAAAACTGATGATCGTTTTAAAAACCTGAATCTTGATGAAGACTTACTGGAAATCATCGAACAAAGTGATAAAATTCGTGGTGTTTTCCGCTATCCATCTGTTCACCCCGGCGGTGTGATCATTGTTCCTGATGATATGCGAAATTACGTCCCTGTTGAAAAGGCACCAAAAGGTGTCAACATTATCGAATGGGAAAAAGATCAGACCGAAGATTCCGGTTTACTCAAAATAGATTTGCTCGGCAATCGCTCTCTGGCTGTTGTCCGTGATACTATCAAAATGCTCAGTCTCTACAGCGATATTCATCTTGATTATTACTCTATTAAAGGGACTGATGATGACGAGACGCAAAAACTCATGGAATCCGGGAGAACCATGGGAGTTTTTTATATTGAAAGTCCGGCAACCCGACAATTACTCACCAAAGCCGGTGTAGCAGATTTTGAGCATGTTGTGATATATTCCTCGATAATTCGTCCAGCTGCGAACCGTTTCATCAATATTATGCTGGAGCGGATTCATGGCAAGCCCTGGAAATTGATCCACCCGGATTTGAAATGTCTGGAAGAGAGTTATGGTATCATGGTTTATGAAGAACAGGTTTCGATGGTGGCCAGACAGATTGCAGGATTCAGTTACAAAGAATCAGATTATCTCAGAAAAGTGATATCACGCCCAAACCTTGGTGATATCAAACCCGTTTGGAAAGCCAACTTTTTTAAAGGTGCTAAAAAACAAGGATATTCACAGCAATTAGCAATCGATCTCTGGACGATGATTGAGTCCTTCTCCGGTTATTCATTTTGCAAGCCACACTCAGCATCCTTTGCACGATTATCTTTCACTTGTGCTTATTTGAAAACACATTATCCGGCTGAATTTCTCGCTTCAGTGATAACCAATCAGGGAGGTTTTTATTCAGCCTTTGCCTATCTCAGTGAAGCAAAGCGATTTGATATCAAAATCCTAAAACCCGATATCAATCTCAGCGAAATTTTCTACAAAGGTCGCAAAGATAAAATCCGCATGGGTTTCATGGCCATACAACGATTAAAACATAAGGCAGTAGAAGCCATTATGGTAGAACGAAAAAAGAGACACTTCAAATCGCTTGAGGATTTTTTCCAGCGGATAGATGTTGATTTTTCTGATGCCATGATTCTTACTGATAGTGGTTGTTTTTATGGAATTGAACCGGATATGACACACAAAGAGATTGCCTATTACGTTACAATACATTGTCTCAGCAAAGATAATGATGAACCGGATTATTATCCTGCTGAACATGAAGATTTACCGTTGTATGAACTACTTAAATTGGAAACAGAGTGTTTTGGATTTCCGGTATCACGCCATCCCCTTTTTTCCTATTCAAGTCTACTCAAAAATAAAGTCCGCAAAGCTATCGACATTCCAAACCACAAAGGACGTGTCATCAACCTTGCCGGTGTAAAGATTACCCGAAAAGTAACAAGCACGAAAAAACATCAACCTATGGAATTTGTAACCTTTGAAGATGAAACAGATATTTATGAATGTGTTATGTTTCCAAAAGTTTATAAGGAATTTGGCGATCTATTGAACTGGGAAAAACTTTTTGTCGTACGAGGTAAGGTGGAAGAAGCCTGGGGCGTTTACACGATTACTATTGAAAAATTGTTCAGTTTGAGCAAGATGAGTAGGGAGAATGCAGGCAAAGTTGGGAATTAGAATTTACCTATTCCCCTATTCACAACTATCTAATTGTCACAATATTCATCCAAAATATGGATTAATTTATTGACTTCAGGTTTGGTAACATAATTATCCGCACCAACACTTTTACATTTTTCTATCATCTGAGTATTAATCAAACTTGAAAACATTGTGATATGAATATTTTCAAAGTTGATATCACTTTTTAAATTTTTACACAAAGTTAGTCCATCCATTTCAGGCATTTCTATATCAGAAATCAGAACTGAATTATTTAAATTTTCATTATTATTGGATTTGAAATTGAGAAAAAAATCATGGGCAACTCTTCCATTTTCAAATTCTGTAATATTATTATATCCCGCCTTACTCAGAGCATCTACAACACCACGTCGAATAATATTTGAATCTTCCGCAAAATATATTTTTAAATTTTCACGACTCATGGTTTCTTTTTCAGCAAGAATATCCTTATTAACTTCCTCAAGAGTTAGGTTTGGAAAGAGCATAGCCAGAATATATTCCAAATCCAAAACCAGGATTTCATGACCATCAATCATTACAGAACCAGTAACATAGGAATTTTTACTCATAATGCCTTTCATAGGCGTCAGCCTTTCCCAGGATAGACGGTAAATCTGGTTTACACCATGAACTTTGAAACTATTAATGGTATTGTTGAATTCTGTCACTACAACAATTTGTTTGGAATACTCTTCAGGGTCTTTTCGACCAAGAAGATATGCCAGGTCAATTAAAGGGATATTAGTACTACGATAAGACAACATTCCCAATATTCCAGGACCAGTATTTGGCATTTTAGTTACAAAATTTGCATCATATTGCTGAATGGATTGCACTTTAGCGACATTCATTCCAAAATATTGATTGTTGATTTCTATAGCAAGAAGTTCCATTTCATTTGTGCCTGTTTCCAATAGAATCTTGTTTCTCATTTTCCTGTTCCTTTATTATTGAAAAGTTTTAAATATTTTGCAACCATTTCAAATTCAGTACCAATATTTAACTATTTATTAAATTTGCTTGAACTTATTCAGTCATTTTTATAGTTTGTCAATCATGTGTGGAAGAAAAACATTAACCAAAGATAAGACAGAAATTATCAAGGAGTACTTGGTAAATGGAACAAATGTCAATTTTAACTGGCAACCTAATTTTAATATTGCTCCATCTCAAAGTGCACCAATATTAATTGAGAAAGATGTTAGGACAATTATTCCTATGCGATGGGGTTTAATTCCACATTGGGCAAAGGATGAAAAAATCGGTTATAAAATGATTAATGCCCGCAGCGAAAGCCTTCTGGAGAAAAAAAGTTTTGCTCCACTCATGCAAAATCATCGTTGTGTTGTCATAACAGATGGCTATTATGAATGGAGAAATGATCACTCAGAAAAAATACCCTACTTCATTTTCAGAGAAAATCGAGACTTCATTTCAATGGCTGGATTATGGAGTAAATGGCAATCAGACTCCGGTGAAATGATCAATACTTATACAATAATTACCACAGAACCACAACAGAATATTTCGCATATACACAACCGTATGCCGGCTATTCTACATAAAGAACACCTAGATATATGGCTAGACAATGAAAAATACCATCAGGATTATGCAATTAAATTGTTAAAACCCTATGATAAAAAATTATTATTCCACCCTGTTTCAACTTTTATGAACAGTACGAAAAATAATTCCATAAAATGTATTGAAAAGTATGAATCAGGAACATTGAGTTTGTTTTGATCTAGAGGGGAATTACCACATTAATATTTAGCATTGGTTTAGACTTTTCATTATTACTATCATAATAATTATTATGCAAAAACGTTGAAACACCATACCCGATCAATCCACCAATGATAATATCTGAAGTCCAATGAACATCAAATCCAACGCGTTGCAATCCCGCACTTCCTGCCAAAAAATAACATGGAATTTTCACAATATATGAATCACTGGACATGGCCAATGTATTTGCCATTGCGAAGGCAATTCCAGTATGTCCTGATGGCATTGAGTGGTGAGAACTGTGTTTATTGAAAAGACCAAAACTTCTATTTCCAAGATTATTGTATGGTCGTGCTCTTCCAATAATAAATTTACTTAATTCAATAATTCCAGCAGTAAAAATGAATGATTCTGCTAATAAATATGAAGTTTCCACAGATTTATTATTATCAGAGACTTTTCCATAAAGATAAGTTGACGCAGTTAATCCGGCAAAAGTCATTATCACATTTCTATTATTTGCTCCATACCATTTTGCTGGAATTGTAGTGGCATTCATTAAATTATTATTAAACCTTTTATTTTCAGCATCAACTAATTTGTTACGGATTACTGCATCATGTTTCCAAATTAATG
>Ga0070729_10006154_pt1 | contig 11950 bp, 11 predicted proteins | sample tdDd472_FD_66725 | JGI IMG/M metagenome (GOLD analysis project Ga0070729, IMG submission 66725) | Marine sediment microbial communities from the Atlantic coast under amendment with organic carbon and nitrate - tdDd47.2 | ecosystem: Environmental > Aquatic > Marine > Coastal > Sediment | place...
AGGGGCAATTTTTATTTTTTTTCAAAAATAACGATTTACTACAAAACTATCTATTTAATCATTTTACTAATAAACATTGTCATTACTGTTTTTTCATCAACAGCGCTTGATTTAAGCATTATTTCGGCATCTAGTATTGCCTTGGCTGCTCGCCATAAATTTTCTCTTTTGTGATAATAAACTTTTTTGATGCTGTTTTCATAAAAATATCTGGAAACACCAACTTCCCTCGCTGCCTGATGCGGAGGCATCCCAATACTTTTTAACTCCAGATAATGAGCCATAACTTTTATGTATTTTGAAATTAGTCCCAAGATCATTAAAATCTCTTCACCCGCTTCAAGCAAGCTTAAACTTATTTCAAGTGATTTTGATTTATTCCCTTTACCCAGTTCATCAAGCAGATCAAAAGTACTATACTCTTTCCCCGCAGAAGATGCATGTTTTATATCATCAATTGTGATCTCTTTTCGATCACCTATATAATTCACCAGTTTATTTAACTGCATCTCGATAAAATTTCGGTCATCACCTGCCAGTTCAATCAAAACACCGGCTGCATCATGGTGAAGGTCTTTTCCCATTACGGCGGTTTTTTTAACTACCCATGATTCAAGATCACGCCCTTTTAGTCTTTTCGACTCATATATACAACCATATTGTACAAGCGCCGGTATCGGGTCTTTCTCGAAAGATGACAATCCACCGTTTTGGGCGAAAATAATTATCGTAAAATCTGTAGGATTTTCCACATAAGCGCTTAATGGCTGTTTATCCTTTATTGACTCGCAATTTCTTATAATCAATAACTTTTTGCCATCACCAAACGGAAAAGCCGATGCCAGATCAAGTATGTCATTCATCTTGACAGTATTATCCGCCGAGATTACTTCTTTATCAAACTCCGAGGTGAGGAGTGGCGAAATTGCCTTGGTTAATGCTTCAATGGCTCCCTCGATAGTTCCACTATCCTCCCCGAAAAAATAATAAACCGGCTGGAATTTTTTCCCCTTAATATGCGATGTTACTTCTCGTATCGACGGTATGTTTGGTCTTTGTTTTCCCACCGGTCTTAAAAATTACTCTTCTGTTCTTATGGTTACTTTTTCCATAACTACCGCGCTAACAGGTTTATCGCGATAATCGGTTGGTGTTTTACCAATTTTTTCAACAACGTCCATACCTTTAACAACTTTTCCGAATACAGAATGTTTACCATCCAAGTAAGAAGTTGGTACAAGAGTGATAAAAAACTGGCTGCCATTTGTGTTTGGACCAGCATTTGCCATTGATAAAATCCCCGGTGAATCATGATGCAATTCAGGATGGAATTCATCTTTGAAAGGTGCTCCCCAAAAACTTTGTCCACCGGCACCCGAACCTGTAGGGTCACCACCTTGAATCATGAAGCCATCAATTACTCTGTGAAAAGTGATGCCGTCATAATACCCTTTCTGGGCAAGACCAACAAAGTTCTCAACGGTTTTTGGAGCTCTTTTGTTAAACAATTGGATTTCAAAATCACCCATATTTGTTTTAAATTCTGCAAACACCATTTTATACTCCTTCATTTTATTAAGTTCAACTTTAACTCTGTTATCCGGTTTTTTATCTTCTTTTTTATCCCCGGAACATGCAGCAACAAACAATATTAACACCAGAATAAATATTCTTCTCATAATGTCTCCATAAATTAAGCGCTAATAATACCATTATAGATCATGAACAATATGGCGGCTCCAATGGCCACTCTGTAAAAGACAAAAACATACGTGGAATTTTTCTTCAAAAAATTCAACAAAAATGCAATCGTGAGGTAACCGCTAATAGCTGATACAATTGTTGCTATTGCCAACGATACTAACCCCGAAGTATCAATAAATTCTAAAGACTGGTAGAACTCCAACAATCCGCTTCCTAATACCGCCGGGACACTCAATAAAAACGAGAATCTGGCTGCTGTTTCACGCTTGAATCCTAAAAACAGCCCCATAGTGATCGTCGTACCCGAACGTGATGAACCGGGGATTAATGCGAATGATTGGGCAATACCTATCAACAAGGCATCCAGCCATGTAATTCCGGTCAAATCTTTTTTGAATTTTCCCGTTTTTTCAGCAACCGCCAGTATTAGTCCGAGCACAATCAAACTTGTACCAATTACATAAAGGTTCTTGGTGAAAGCTCCCTCAATAAAATCCTTGAAACCCAACCCGATAACAACTACCGGAATTGAACCGAGAATGATATACCATCCCATTTTTGAATTAAGAGACTGTTCAGACATTTTTTTACGGTTAATGAAATTTTCTTTCATGAAATCGATAAAAATGCCCCACAAATCACTCCAAAAATAGACAAGAATGGCTATAAGCGTACCAATTTGTACAACCGCAATAAAAGACGTCCAGTGTTCAGGATTTTCCGCCGAGATCAATCCCATTATTTTGCCGGCAACCGTGAGATGCCCCGTGCTGCTAATTGGCAGAAATTCCGTCAACCCCTGAATTATACCAAGAATTATGGCTTCAATAACACTCAAATTTTACCTCAGAAAAAATATGAAATTCCCAATTTAAGACCCACGGAAAGTGAATTTACATTTACACTCTCACCTAACGAAATATTATTAATTTTAAGATCACCATCCTTAAGATCACCCGGCATGTCATACCTGATATCCCCGGCGATTGTTGCGTATAGATTGTCACTTAAAAGTGTATGCCCCATCGCCTTTAAAACAATTCCAAACCCTGTCGCTGAAAATTCTTCTTTTGCAGGATTGTTCGCTTTTTGTTCTTCCATTGAAACAAAACGGGGACCGATACCTCCGCCGAGCTTTAATTTATAACCGACACCCGGTATAACATAATACGCCATGATAGAAGGTTTATAGTGAACGTAAGATGCCTCGTAAAATCCCGCCTTGTACGAATTTACACTGTACGAGTATATCTGGTGTGCATATTCAAGACCCAGTTGGTATTTATCACTTACATCAAACGATACTTCACCAAAAAATTCAACTGTGCTTCCAAATGATGGTAGTTGATCATCCCCCGGTGCATAATAATAATTTATGTAATCGGTAAATGAAGGTTGATTCACAAAACTTACCCCCATTCCGGCTGAAATATCAATCTGTGAATAAATATTAGCGGATAGCAAAATTAGTATTACTGCAATTTTTTTTTTCATAATTTCTCTCTTTCAAGCTTAAATACACTCAGGAAGTTTTCCTTTTCTTTTCCCTGTTTTTGAAGGGATCTGTTTGTAAGGTAAATTGAAAGAACTGTTGTGAGTATAAATAGAATGTACGAAATAAGGTGGGTAAGGATTGCATAAGCGGCGCCGGTTTCAGCGGAAAATCCAAAAATTTGTGAAATAACAAAAATACTTATCGCATGGTAAGAACCCGTTCCACCAGGAGTTGGAATTACAATCCCGAACGCACTTATTGTCATTAATATCCATGCCATCGAAAAAGTAACTTCCTTGATCTCGTTCATATTTACTACATGAAAACCCAGGTACGAATTAAACGCGTAAACAAGCATTATTATTATACTAAGAGCAATTGTATAAATATAATTTTTTGTTCCTTTAAGAGTGGAAAATCCGTCGGCAAGCATGCTGAAAGAGTAACCCAGTTTTTTCGCGAACGATTCTGAAAACCGTCCCACGAACTTTACAATACCCTTGTAGAATTTCTCCTTCAAACGTACAGTGAGATAAAGAACAACCATCAAAGCAATAACCGCTATCATCCCAACGTAAACTGTAGATTTCAGCCATGAGATGTGCTGGTAAAGATCACCGGAATAAATTATTACGCTTATTATTACAGAAAGCAGCAAAACAAAAATATCAATAATCCGCTCAACAACTATCGTTCCCAACATAGATGAACGAGAAAGGTTTTCCCATTTACCTATGAACAACGCCCGATAGACCTCCCCCAATCTTGGAACAACGCAATTTACGCCATACCCTACCATCAGAGCGCCCCATAATCTCCAAACTGAAGCATCTTCCTTTATTGAACCCAGAATATATTTCCAACGTAAAGCTCTTAAATAGTGAGAAAGCATAAATACTACAACAAAAAAGCCCAGATACATTATTGAAGAATTTTGCAATATCTCAAAAACTTCACCCGGGTTTACATCTTTAAACCCGAAGTAGAGAAATATTCCCATCAAAAAGAAAGGGAGAAGGTAACCCGTGATTTTTTTTATCTTATCTGAAGTCAATAACTTTTATACCTTCTTTAGGTGAATAGTTAAAATAATCCGAAGCCAACCCGATGTTGTATTTTATCCCTGAAAGCGTGATATCATACTCAGCGCCTCCTTGATCACTCAACTTTATACGTACAATATTAAAATTATTATCCGTATAAATAACAATCTTGGCAAATTGTTCATCATCTTTCGGTTTTAGAATTACCCCGGAATAACTACCTGCTTTTTCAGCAAATGATATTTCCGAGTTTTTCGGGATTTCATACAAAAAACGGTCGATGGTAAAAGTTGAAAATTGTTCATCAAAACTATTTATTACAACACGCTCCTGCTTGGGATTATAATTCCAGACGGTTTCACCGTTGCAATAAATCTCCTGCCCGCCAAAACTAACCGCGAACTTATTTTTTGCTTCATAAGTTATTTTACCGGAAACACTAAAATTCTCACCGCCAAATGCTGCGGATGCATCCTGTTTGAAATCAGCACTGAAATTTTTTATCTCCGAAAACTTTTCCTGTAAATTTTTCAAATACGATTTTGCATCCTGTGCATTAATCGTAAATGAAAAAAGGAATAAAAATAATAAAATTTTTGACATTAAAGCGACCTTAAAATAGTTTCCAATTCTTCCTCGGTTTCAACTAGTACTTCTCGGGCTTTACTCCCCTCAGAGGGACCTACAATTCCGGCCTCTTCAAGTTGATCAACAATACGGGCAGCTCTTGAGTAGCCAAGTTTCAATCTTCTTTGCAAAAGAGATACAGAACCCTGCTGGTGTCTAACCACTACCTTTGCCGCATCAGAGAACATGTTATCCAGATCTGCTATAAAACTTGCGCCGGGCTCGTGAGTTTTTTCCAGTACAGACGGAAGAAGATATCGTTTCGAGAATCCCTCCTGCACGTATATAAAATTTGTAACCTTTTCTACTTCATCAGTTGAAATAAACGCATTTTGAACACGTACAGGCTTTGGTGCGCCACCCGGTAGAAACAACATATCACCTTTTCCGAGAAGTCTTTCCGCTCCATTCATGTCAAGTATGGTACGCGAATCAATCTTTGTAGCCACCTGATAAGCAACCCTCGCGCTGAAATTCGCTTTTATCACACCGGTTATTACGTTCACACTGGGGCGCTGCGTGGCAACAATGAGATGAATTCCCACGGCACGGGCAAGCTGCGCGAGTCTGGCAATCGGTTCTTCCACTTCTTTACCCGAGGTCATCATCAAATCTGCCAACTCGTCTATCACCACAACAATGTACGGTAACTTAAAATGTTTAATATCTTCGGTATCCTTTGGTTTTGCCCTGGGGTTACTAACCTTCTTGTTATAATCGACAATATTACGTACCCCCGCTTTTGCAAGTTTAGTATAGCGGTTTTCCATTTCAAGAATTACAGATCTAAGCAACACCAGCGCATTTTGTGGATTAGTTACAATTTCTTCATCAATATCAGGAGAGACCGCAAGAAAATGCATGTTGAGCTTTTTATAAAACGATAACTCAATTTTTTTGGGGTCTATAATCGCGAACTTTACTTCAGATGGATGCAGGGCAAAAAGGAGAGAATTGATAATCATGTTGATACCAACACTTTTACCGGAACCGGTTGAACCTGCTATCAGAAGGTGCGGCATCTGCGCTAAATCTGCAACATAAACATCCCCTGAAATAGTTTTTCCCAAGGCTAAAGGAAGAATAGCTTTTGTATCTTTAAGTTTGGAAATTACCGTACGTGCCGAAACCATCGAGGATTCAGCATTTGGTATCTCAACCCCAATTGCCGATTTACCGGGAATAGGTGCTATAATTCTTATTCCCCTCGCAGCAAGTGCAAGAGCAATATCATTTTCAAGACTAACGATCCTGCTTATTTTCACACCTGGGGCAGGGACTATCTCATACAATGTAACCACGGGTCCCGGAGTTACAGTGATATCTTCAATCTTTATATCAAACAGAGCAAGCTTTTGTTTGAGAAGTTCGGCGTTTCTTTTTAATTCATCTTCAGAAACTTCATAATTTTCATTAGGTCTTGTTTCAAGCAACTCCACACCGGGCGGGGTGTACTTTATTGCTTCCTCCCATTGTTCCGGAAGTTTTGCCTCTTCATCTTTGTCAATTAATGGAAGAATTTCATCATCTTCTTCCTCATTTTTTTTCTTTTCACCTGCATCTTTAGAAGGTGTTATTCCCTCTTCTTCAAGCGCGGGAGCTGAAATTACCTCTTCAGGTTCATCCCGTTTTACAATTCTGATAGGTGTTTCAGGAACCACATCCCCGGCGGTCATTTCATCAGTTTCCGGCTCATCCGCAAAATTATTACTTACTATTTCCGCTGCTTCATCTTTTCGAAGTTTCCTGATTTTTTTTATTTTTGCAGGCTTTTCTTCCGGAAGCGGGGTGGATAATTCCTCAATTAAATCATCCTCATCTTCTCGTTCTGCTTCATTTAATTGTTCCTTAAACCACTCGAATATCTTTTCAAACTTTATATCAAATGAAACGAAAGCAACTGTAAAAAGGGCTGCGATAAAAAATATAATACCACCCAATCCGCCCAGTAACCTGCCGGTAGCTTTACCAACAAAGTTCCCAATATTCCCGCTCAATTCGAAAACATCCCGGAATATATCCAGCTCAAATCTTAGCAACCCGAAAAAAGATGCGAGCAATACAGCAACTATAATCAATATATTAGACAAAAAGACGGGTGTTTTTCTTTCAGAATCCGTTATGATTGTAAATCCCCAGATGAATAAAAGCACGGGAAAAACAAGAGAAAAATAACCGATAGTTCTGTTAATAAAGAATGAAGAGATATATGCACCAAATATTCCCAGCCAGTTGTGAGTTGTTTCTGCACGTTTTATAAACTCAGGGTCATTGCTGAATACTTTGAAAAGATCGGTAAAACTATAGGTAAGATTAGCCTCGTCAAATCGTGAAAACGATAAAATGCTTAGAAAAAACAGCAGTGCGAATACAGATAATACAAATCCGAAAATCTTTTTCTTTTTATCTATCGGAATTGCATAACTGGTCTCTTTAGAATCCGTGTTCTTTGTTTTTTTAGTCCGCGCCGCCATAATCCTGCATTATCCAAAAGAAATTAAACTTCTTCTTTAACAAAAGGTTTGATTACGCCGGTGGAATATACCGGAACAACATCCGATATTCCAACCTTCGCACAATGAAGCAGGTCTTCCGAAAAACCTTTATCTTCCAACAACCTGCCATGTTCTGTTTTTTTCAGCATCGCGTGGATATCACTTCGCACATTTTCATATAACACCAAACAAGCTTTACCTGAATCGGTAAGTTCTAAACTCTGGTGAGACTGAATCATTTCATCAAGCAGCATACCGGCACAAACCGAATCTTCCATGCAGAACATCCCGTTCATCCCGGAACACACTATAACTGTATCTTCGCCTAGATTTAATAGATGCCGGGCGATAGCCGTTAGATTGTTAAATGAGGCGACAAACAAATTTTCAGAAAATTTCGATTTTACAATCGCTTTCGAACCGTTTGTCGTGTATAAAATAATCGATTTGCCACTGATAACTTCAGGCTTAAATTCGAGAGGAGAATTACCCATCGCAAAACCATCAATTTTCACCGCGTTTCGCTCACCGGCGAGCAAAGTTTGCCCGCCGAAAGATGTTCCCGAAACTTTCATTGCAAATTCTACCGTATTCACAGGAATAATTTCACGTGCGCCATTTTCCAGTGCAGAGACAATTGTCGATGTAGCACGCAATACATCTATCACTACCGTGGTTTTTCCGGTAAAATAAATTTCATCCGCGTTCAACGGAGATAACAAAACATGAATTTTCATATTACTTCTTGATAAATGGAAGTTTGATTATTTCAGCAGGAACTTCCTTACCCCTTACCATGATGTTTACTTTTTCACCAACAACAGCATAATCTGATGAAACGTAACCCATTGCAATTGGCTTATCAAGGATAGGACTTACAGTACCACTTGTTACAACACCAACATTTTTACCATCTTTGGTTATCTCGTAACCATGGCGTGGAAATGATTTAACTTCCGCGATCATCCCAACAAGTTTTTTAGTTGTTCCTTCATCATTTGCCTTTGTTAAAGCTTCACGTCCGATGAAATCACCTTTTTTTAATTTCGTGATCCATTTTAAACCGGCTTCTATCGTGTTCGTATCTTGATCAATATCGTTACCATAAAGACACATGCCCATTTCAAGACGCAATGAATCCCTCGAACCTAATCCGCATGGTGTAATATTAAAATCTTTCCCGGAATCCATCAGCCCGTTCCAAATTGCTTCAGCTTCAGATTTACCACCTTTGAAATAAATCTCGAAACCAAGTTCACCGGTATAACCCGTTCTTGAAACAATAGCTTCAACTCCGGCAACTTTAGCCGTGAAGAAATAATAATATTCCAAATCCAGAGTTTTATCACACAATGGCTGGAGAACTTCCTCGGCTTTTGGTCCCTGAACAGCAAGTAGAGAATACTCATCACTCTCATCACGCAGCTCAGCACCAACTTTATTGTTTTCCAACATCCAGTTAAAATCTTTGTCTTTATTTGAAGCATTTACAACAAGTAAAAACTTCTTATCATTAAACTTGTAAACAAGAAGATCATCAACAATACCACCATTTTCATAACACATAGCGGAATACTGTACCTGTCCGTCAACCAATTTTGCTGCATTGTTAACCGTAATATGCTGAACAAAATCGAGAGCCTTTTCTCCTTCAACAAAAACTTCGCCCATGTGCGAAACATCAAATAAACCAACTGTTTCACGCACTGCTTTATGTTCTTGTATCATTGAACTGTACTGAACCGGCATTTCAAATCCGGCAAAATCAACTAATTTAGCACCTAAATTCTTATGGACATCATAAAAAGCGGTCTTTTTCATTTCGTATCCTATTGATTTAATTTATCCCAATCAGCCAGAAATTTTTCCAACCCGATATCAGTGAGAGGATGTTTAAATAATTGCTCAATCACCTTAAACGGCATTGTTGCCACATCTGCGCCCATTTGAGCGGCGTCAAGTAAATGTAGCGGATTTCTTATGCTGGCAACCAACACTTCTGTAGAATAACCGTAATTATCATATATACGTACAATTTGTTCTATCAAATCCATTCCGTAGTGGCTTATATCATCAAGCCTGCCGACAAACGGACTTATATAAGTTGCACCGGCTTTTGCAGCTAACAAGGCCTGTGAACCGGAAAAACATAGTGTTACATTAGTTTTGATGCCTTCACCCGAGAGTGTTTTAACTGCTTTGAGGCCCTCTTTTATCAGAGGAACTTTAACTACAATGTTATCATGGATTTTTACAAGCTCATGTGCTTCTTTCAAAATTCCGTTGTAATCTGTAGAAATAACTTCTGCACTAATAGGACCGTCAACAATTGCAACAATCTCATCAAGCAATTCTCTGAAGTTTTTCCCCTCTTTTGCCACAAGTGAAGGATTTGTTGTCACACCATCAAGAACGCCAAGGGAGGCGGCTTCTTTAATTTCGTCAATATTAGCAGTATCAATAAAAAATTTCATTTTCTACTCCGTTCTATTTTCTTATTCATCGGCTCAAAAGATAATAAATTATCAAAAGTAATAGTATCAATAAAAATATTTAATGTGAAGTTATCTAAAACTAGTCAAGCTCTTCCGTAACTTCTTCACCAGACTTTAAATCAAAAAAATGAAATTTTTGCTGATCACACTTTGTATCGTTCACCAATTTAATTCTGATAAAATACTTGAACTGTAGTTTAGCTAGTGTAGAAATAACCCCTTCAGTTAGTTTTTCTCCCAGCGTGGGGTTAACTACCAGTTTTAACGAACTTGCTTTACCATGATGTTTGTATCGCTGCACCCAACCTTCAATTTCATGTATAAGGCTTGATTTTTTTGTCAATAAGCCAGTCCCCATGCAATACGGGCACATTTCATGCATCGTCTGGATAATGTTCTCCCGGACGCGCTGACGTGTTATCTGCATTAAGCCAAAATCCGTCATGGGAAGCAAAGCAACTTTTGCACGGTCTTTTCTAAATTCTTTTTTCAACTCATCGTATATTTTTTTGCGGTTTTTATCTTCTTCAAGATCTATAAAATCAACCACAATCAATCCGCCGATATCTCTCAATCTAAGCTGCCTAACAATTTCCCTTGAAGCTTCAAGGTCTGTTTTAAGAGAATTAAGTTCCTGCTCTTTTTTCGCAGCATATTTACCGCTGTTAACATCTATAACCGTCATGGCTTCGGTATGTTCAATAACAATATGCCCGCCACTCGGCATGGCAACCTTACGCCCCATGAGTGTTTTAATCTGTTCTTCCACTTTAAAGGCTTCAAAGACAGATTGTGCACCTTTGTAATACTCAACCTTGTCAACCAGTTCCGGTTGAATTGCCTGAATATAATCGCGAATTTCACGATAGATTTTTTTAGAATCGCAAAAAATATGTGAAACATCAGGAGTGAAAAAATCGCGGATAACACTACGGGTTGTGTTTACATCTTCGTAAACAAGGTACGGGGGTTCATTTTTCTTTGCAAGCTCTTGTATATCATTCCAGGTTTTTACAAGATATTTCAAGTCAGAGGCCAGGGCATTTTCTTCCTGATCTTTCGCGGCCGTGCGGATAATCAAACCGCAATTTGCCGGAAGGATACCCCTGGCAATGCGTCTTAAACGCCTGCGTTCCTTAAAATCGGATATTTTTTTTGATACGCCTACCTTATTATCAAAAGGCAGAAGAACTGTAAACCTGCCCGGAAGCGAAATAGAAGAAGAAACCCTTACTCCTTTTCCTTTAACCGGCTCTTTTAAGATTTGAACTAGAAGGTCCTGTCCCTTGTGCAGTTTTTTGTATTGGTCTTCGGCGGGTTCTTTTTTTACATTTATTTTTGACGCCGGGTCAGACTGATTATTAACATCGTCCTCATCATCATCATCAAAAATTCCCTGAATTTCGTCGAGTGTTTCGCCGATATCAGAAAAATGCAGAAATGCATCATGCTTAAAATTTATATCAACAAAAGCTGCTCTTATACCCGGCAGCACTCTTGCAACCCTGCCGAGATAGATATCTCCCACCATCCTGCGTTTCTCGGGATGTTCAATAAAGAAATCGACAAGTTTGCCGTCTTCCGTTATTGCTACCCTTGTTTGCGAGGATGAGGAGTTAATAATAATTTCCTTTACCATCTCGTACTCTAAAACTTATTACTGATAACAAATATTTTCATTAACGTCTTTTTTTGTTAACCAAAAAAGGACTTTTTGTCTGAACCTTTGCTCCACATCAATTACATCAGCGGGTTCCGTTCGGGTTAAATCGATATTATCAATATGTTTATCAGTAATTTGCTTCAAATCTTCAACGGTAACGGAAGCAATAGCTTTTTCTAAAAAATCGTATATGCCACCATAATACCGCAAATACCAGATAATATTTTTTTTAACGTGATTCAACAAGACCGCTCCGGTGTACTCTGTTTCCAATAAGTTTAGATGCTTAAAAATTATGGAGCGTAGCGTCTCCCTGTCTGGTCCACCCGGATCAATACCGGATTCAAGCAAAGAACGCGACCTGTTGAAAATGAACGGGTTACCCAGCGCACCGCGAGCAACCAGAACAGAATCCACACCCGTTTGTT
>Ga0070729_10006158_pt1 | contig 11941 bp, 9 predicted proteins | sample tdDd472_FD_66725 | JGI IMG/M metagenome (GOLD analysis project Ga0070729, IMG submission 66725) | Marine sediment microbial communities from the Atlantic coast under amendment with organic carbon and nitrate - tdDd47.2 | ecosystem: Environmental > Aquatic > Marine > Coastal > Sediment | place...
AAAAAGTGAAGATAATCGACGAGAAGAAATTCAGATTTGACGTACAGCCTAATAAAAAGAAGGAACGTTTAGACGTATATTTAGCAAATAGTCTTGAAAACGCCACAAGAAGCAGAGTCCAAAAACTAATCAAGGCGGGATACGTTCTTGTTGACGGAAATGAAGTTAAACCGAATTACATAGTATCCCCAAATAATGTAATAGAAGTTACAATACCTATTTCCCCGCGACCAGACAAAACTTACCCGGAAGAAATTCCGATAGATATTTTATATGAAGATGAATATCTGATGATTGTAAACAAGGCTCCGGGTATGGTGGTTCATCCAGCACTGGGTCATTTCACTGGTACTCTGGTAAATGCGCTCCTGCATCATACGCAGGAATTGAGCGAGTTCAACGAGCCGGGCAGACCGGGTATAGTTCACAGAATTGATAAAGATACAAGTGGAATTCTTGTAATTGCCAAAGATGAAGTGAGTCATGCTTTTTTGGCAAAACAGTTTGCCGATCACTCTATCGAGCGTGAATATTGGGCTGTATGCTGGGGGAAATTTAAGGAGCCGAAAGGTGAAGTTGTGGGTAATATAACTCGCAGCGACAGGGACCGGAAAGTTTTTACCGTTCATGAATCGAAGGGTAAACACGCGCATACCTATTATGAAGTGATAGAAGAATTCCCCTTTGCTTCACTAATCAAACTTCATCTCAAAACCGGCAGAACACATCAGATACGTGTTCACATGGAGCATATAAAACATCCTGTATTTGGCGACCCTGTTTATGGCGGGAGGAGAATTGTTTATGGTGCAGATCAGGCAAAAATGAAAAGCAGGGTGGCTAATTTACTTGAAATTATAGAGCGACAGGCATTGCATGCCAAAACTCTTGGGTTAATACACCCCTCAACGAGAGAAAAAATATACTTCGATTCACAACTACCCGATGATATGCTCAGCCTGCTTTATCAGCTCAGGAAATATTGAGTTTCCTTAATATTTAACTTATCTAAAATTTTTAAGACCCGAGCTATTAAATAGAGTTTTGATTTGATATTCATTAATGATATCTTGCAACGAACCACTTAAGTTTGATTCATTAGTTCGGCGGTGAGAGAGATTGTCTCGTGCTGTGATTTTTTTTGCTTTTATATCAGGCTCTGGTTATATTTAGCAATTGTATTGGTACTATTCTCAATTAAATCTGACATTATATGAAACCTGAAATTTATATCAAAGACCTCAAAAATCATGTAGGCGAAACTGTTAACCTTAAAGGGTGGTTGTTTAACAAGAGAAAAAGCGGAAAACTAAGATTTTTAATCCTGCGCGACGGCACCGGATTGCTGCAATGTGTTGTTTTTAAAGGTTCGGTTAGCGAAGAGTTGTTTGCTAAAACGGATGAACTAAATCAGGAAGCTTCTTTTGAGGTGACCGGGTCTGTTAGAGCCGAAGAAAGAGCGATGGGCGGCGTTGAGTTAGACGTTACTGATCTAAAACTCATCGGTGAATCAACAGATTATCCAATCACTCCTAAAGAGCATGGTACCGAGTTTTTGATGGATCATCGCCATTTATGGCTTCGTTCCAAAAAACAGATGGCTATCATGCGCATCAGGCACAGGATTGTAAAAGCAATTCGCGACTTTTTTGATGAAAGAGGTTTCACTCTTTTTGATCCCCCTATTATAACTCCAAATGCATGTGAAGGTACTTCTACACTTTTCGAAACTCCTTACTTTGATCTTGGAATGGCTTATCTTACCCAATCGGGGCAGCTATATGCAGAAGCCGGGGCAATGGCGCTTGGAAAAGTTTACACATTCGGACCAACATTCCGGGCTGAAAAATCAAAAACGAGAAGGCATTTGACCGAGTTCTGGATGGTTGAACCTGAAATGGCGTTTTTTGATCTTGATGATGACATGGACCTAGCGGAAGAGTTTCTTGAATATATAGTTCAGTCTGTCTTGAAAGACAGGAGGGAAGACCTTGAGGCTCTTGAAAGGGATGTTACCAGACTTGAAAAAATTAAACGCCCGTTCCCACGTATTTCTTATGATGAAGCGGTTGAAATATTAAAGAAAAAAGGTCATGCCTTTAATTACGGTGATGATTTTGGTGCACCCGATGAGACCGTTATTTCTGAAGATTATGAAACTCCTGTGCTGATCCACAGGTATCCTTCTGCGGTTAAAGCATTTTACATGAAACGTGATCCTGAAAACCCTAATTTGGCACTGGCAGTTGATGTAATTGCACCTGAAGGTTACGGTGAAATCATAGGCGGCAGCCAGAGGGAAGATGATATTGAGCTTCTCCTCGAGAGAATCAAGCAACATGAATTACCACAGGAATTTTTCGAGTGGTATCTTGATTTGAGAAGATATGGTTCAGTACCACACTCCGGATTTGGACTTGGCCTTGAAAGGACAGTATCATGGATATGCGGTTTGGATCATTTGCGTGAAGCAATACCATTTCCAAGAATGATATACAGGAATACACCTTAAAAATGAATATTGAAATTATATTTTTTATAATTTTAGCAGCTGTTGCAGGGTTCTCATCGGTTATGATGATAACCCGCAGGAATCCTGTAATAAGTGCAATTTTCCTCATTCTTAACTTTTTCGCACTCGCGGGATTGTATCTTTTGTTAAATGCCCAATTTATCGCCGTTGTTCAGGTAATTGTATACGCCGGGGCGATAATGGTTCTGTTCCTTTTTGTAATCATGCTCCTGAACACGGGGAAAGAGGAACATATCCTGGCTACAAAAAAGGGAATTAAATTATTCGCTATACTTGTCGCCTCGTTAGTGTTTGCCCAGATAGTTTATTTAATCGTGATGCAAAACCCCTCGTTGGGTTTATCCCCGGATCCGGCTGCAAGCATAAACTCGGGAACTGTTGAGAAGATCGGGCGTGAGTTATATACAAATTATATCATTCCTTTTGAAGCTGCCGGTTTTTTACTCCTGGCGGCTACTATAGGCGCATTATTATTAGCTAAAAAGAAATTAGACTGATATTATGTCAACAATACCAATTGAGTACTACCTTATACTAAGCGCGTTCATGTTTTCAGCCGGTGTTGCCGGTGTATTGATCAGGCGTAATGCGATAGTTGTGTTCATGAGCATTGAACTTATGCTTAACTCTGCAAATCTTACTCTTGTTGCTTTTTCTTCATATCTCGGGAATGTTGCGGGGCAGGTATTCGTCTTTTTTGTTATGACGGTTGCCGCTGCTGAAGCCGCTGTAGGATTGGCAATAATCATTGCAATTTTTAGAAATAAACTCACAGTAAATATCGACGAAATAAATATCTTTAAGTGGTAAATACCAATGATAGATTATATTTATTTAACAATAGTTCTTCCACTTTTAGGGTTTTTGATTAACGGCCTGTTTGGCAAAAAGATCAAAAATGAAAAAGTAATTGGAATTATCGGCAGTGCTACGGTTGGTATTTCATTCCTGATTGTGGTTCTGGCATTTTTCGAAACACTCGCCCTCCCGGTTGAAGACCGTTCAAATACCGTGAATCTTTTTACATGGCTTTCCGTTGGGGGATTGAACATAGAGTTTGGTTATCTTGTAGATCAACTTTCTCTTGTGATGGCACTTGTTGTAACGGGAGTCGGGTTCCTGATCCACGTTTATTCAATCGGGTATATGCATGGAGATGAAGGATACTGGAGATTTTTCGCCTATCTGAATCTTTTTATTTTCGCTATGATGAATCTGGTACTCGGGGATAATTTCCTCGTGCTTTTCCTTGGATGGGAAGGTGTAGGATTATGTTCGTACCTGTTGATTGGTTTTTATTACGATAGAAAGTTTGAAAAGAGTACTGTTCCTGATGCTGCAAAAAAAGCATTCATAGTAAACAGGATTGGTGATTTCGGGTTTTTGCTCGGGATGTTTTTAATTTATTTTACTTTTGATTCACTCAATTTTAATGAAGTTTTTACAAAAGCCGAGTTTACCTCGGTTCCTGAATCAACCTACTTTTTAATTGGATTGTTTTTATTTATTGGTGCAACAGGAAAATCAGCACAGATACCTCTTTTTGTATGGCTTCCTGATGCCATGGCCGGTCCCACCCCCGTTTCAGCGCTTATTCATGCTGCAACAATGGTTACGGCCGGTGTATACATGGTAGCCAGATCAGCTATTATTTATGCCTCAGCGCCAACAATGCTTACGATAGTTGCGGTTATCGGATTACTTACCGCATTTTTTGCGGCCACTATCGGACTGGTGCAGAATGATATTAAGAAGGTTCTTGCGTATTCTACTGTCAGTCAGTTAGGTTACATGTTTCTCGCGCTGGGTGTTGGCGCATTTTCTGCCGGAATATTTCACGTTATGACTCATGCTTTTTTCAAGGCATTACTGTTTCTTGGTGCAGGTTCTGTAATTCACGGGATGCACGAGATACAGGATATCAGGAAATATGGCGGATTAAAATCTAAAATGCCAAAAACTTATATAACGTTTATCATTGCAGCATTTGCTATTTCCGGGTTCCCTGGGTTATCAGGATTTTTCAGTAAGGATGAAATACTCTGGTACTCTTATGCAAACGGGAATATTGTCTACTGGCTGATTGGTGCTTTAACCGCGGTAATGACGGCATTCTACATGTTCAGACTTGTTTCGCTCACATTTTTTGGTGAGGCAAGGTACGATTCGAGTGTTCACCCGCATGAATCTCCGGCTGTTATGACAGTCCCATTAATGATTCTTGCCGGTTTGGCGGTTGTTGGTGGTTATGTAGGGATTCCCGAGATATTTTCGGGGGAACATGGTAATTTATTCCACACCTGGCTTCTTCCCGTGTTCGAGCCCGCTGAACAAAAATTAGCGCACATGGGGTCTCACTCGCATTTTGAAGAGATACTTTTAATGGCTGTTTCTGTAATAGCGGCTTTGGGAGCCATGTACGGGGCATATAAAATATACACTGAAAAATTAAATAAAGTTGAACGTATTCGTGCAATGTTTAAAGGGGTTTACACAACTTTATTGAACAAATATTACGTTGATGAAATTTATGAAGCGGTGATAATAAATCCAATCGTAAAAACATCCAGAACAATTCTCTGGAAGATAACGGATAATAAAATAATTGACGGAATTGTTAACGGCTCCGCATCGGTGGTAGAAATAATATCAGGAATAATTAGAAAATTTCAGACGGGAGTTGCCCAGTTTTATGCTATTGTAATGATGGCAGGTATAGCTCTGGTTTTCTTCTGGATAATTCTGAGTCTTTAAAATATGGAAAATAATATATTAACATATTTACTCTTGACGCCAATCGTTGGCGCGATATTAATTCTTTTCATGAGTGAAGAGAAAAAATCATTGATACGATATTTCGGATTGGCAATTTCTGTGATTGCATTTATCATCTCGATAATAGTGTATCTTGATTTTGACCGGGCGAATCCGGAATTCCAGTTTGTACATTCTTTTGAATGGATTAAAAGTTTGAACATTCATTATAATGTAGGTATTGACGGTATTTCGCTGTTAATGGTTTTACTAACTACTTTCATGACCCCTCTTACGTTTCTCTCCAGCTGGAAGGGGATAGATAAAAAAATAAAGATGTTTACCTTCTTCATGCTCATGCTTGAAGCGGGTATGTTAGGCGTGTTTATATCGCTTGATATATTTTTATTCTATATTTTCTGGGAAGCGATGTTAATCCCCATGTATTTTATTATAGGTATCTGGGGGGGCAGGGAGAGAATTTATGCTTCCGTGAAATTTTTTATCTACACGATGGCAGGTTCTCTGCTCATGTTAGTGGCAATAATCTGGCTGGCAGTATATTCGTCAGAACAACTGGGAAGTTTTACTACTTCATTGACTGAGTTATATAAAGTTGGACCAACAATTCCGCACGAATTACAACGCTGGATGTTTCTCGCATTTTTTATCAGTTTTGCAATAAAGGTGCCTCTTTTTCCGTTACATACATGGTTACCGGATGCGCACGTGCAGGCTCCTACTGCCGGTTCGGTTATACTGGCCGGGGTTTTGCTCAAGATGGGCACGTATGGTTTATTGAGATTTAATTTACCCTTATTTCCCCAGAGTGCTGTTGAATATGCCCCGATAATTTCTGTGTTTGCGGTTATTGGAATTATTTACGGTGCACTCGTGGCAATGGTTCAGACTGATATTAAAAAGCTTGTAGCTTATTCTTCAGTCTCTCACCTTGGATTTGTTGTTTTGGGTATTTTCGCCATGAATATCGAAGCTGTGCAAGGCGCTGTTATTCAGATGGTGAATCACGGGTTATCTACCGGTGCATTATTCCTGATGGTTGGGATGTTGTACGAAAGAACCCATACAAGAGAAATCGCTGATTATGGTGGAATAGCTAAAGTTATTCCGGTGTTTGCAACATTGTTTTTATTCACATCCTTGTCGTCCATGGGGCTTCCGGGTTTAAACGGATTTATAGGTGAATTTTTAATTCTACTCGGTTCTTTTAAGTCAAATGCACTGGATTCATGGTGGTTTACAATTTTTGCCGCTACAGGAGTAATATTTGCTGCCGTATATCTATTATGGATGTATCAGAGAGTTGTTTTTGGCAAGTTGACGAATGATAAGTTAAAATCACTGACGGATTTGAATTCGAGAGAAATTATTGTATTACTCCCAATTTTCATTTTTATAGTATGGATTGGTATTTATCCATCAACATTTCTTGATTTAACATCGGTATCAGTTGATCAATTGATACGAGATGTTAGTAACTATACTATCAATCTTCTGAATTAGGAATATGAAAACTAAAATTTTAATCTTGCTATTATTGACCGGATTTTTGTTCTGTTATGGCAATGACCTTCATGCTTCGAATGATATTGCTACAACTGCCACTGTAAGTACTGTTATTTCTGGCGGGGAAGCCGGGGGAGGTGAGCACAAGTTACCAGACACGATCATGGTGCTTCCTTTTGCATTGTTATTAATCATGATTGCAACCGGACCATTATTTTACCATCATTTTTGGGAAAAATATTATCCGGTGATTGCTATACTACTTGGAGCAGTTACTACCGTTTACTATTTATTCTACATGAATGATTATCACAGTTTATTACATACTCTTGCTGAATATCTTTCGTTTATTGCACTTTTAGCATCATTATTTGTTGCCTCAGGCGGCATATTAATTAAAGTGGATAAAAAGTCAACTCCATTACTGAATACGGTGTTGCTTTTTATAGGTGCTGTGATCGCGAATGTTATTGGTACTACCGGTGCATCAATGCTGCTTATACGTCCTTTTATAAAAGTTAACAGGGGCAGGATTCAGGCGTATCACGTAATATTTTTTATTTTTGCAGTCAGTAATATTGGTGGTGCTTTAACGCCCATTGGTGATCCCCCGCTTTTTCTCGGTTTTTTAAGAGGTATCGATTTTTTCTGGTTTATTGAAAATGTATGGCATGTATGGTTCCCGACCCTTGTTGTGCTGCTTGCAATCTTTTATGTTATAGACAGCAGGAACAAAGTTGAAGATGCCTACAAGGGTGTGAAATATTCCGGTAAAATTGAAATCAGCGGCATGAAAAACATTGGCTTTCTGGCAATTATTTTGATATCTGTATTCCTTGATCCGGGTGTTATAAGCTGGGTTCCAAGTTTAAGTCCGCTGCCATTTGGAATTAGGGAACTAATAATGTTTGCTGTGGTATATCTTTCCTACAAGATGGCTGATCAAAAAATTCTTGAAGCGAATGAATTTGATTTTGAGCCTATAAAAGAGGTTGCCTATTTGTTTATTGGAATATTTGCAACCATGATACCGGCACTTCAACTTATCGCGCATGAAGCTAAAGTATTGGGTGACCAATTGGATGCGGGAACTTTCTACTGGGCAACTGGTGCTCTTTCGGGATTTCTCGATAACGCACCAACATATCTTAATTTTCTCAGTGCCGAGTTAGGAAAGTTTGGTATGGATGTGAATAGTAAAATTGATGTCCATTTATTCCAGGTTGAACATGGTTTATATCTGGAAGCAATATCGGTTGCGGCTGTATTTTTCGGGGCGATGACCTATATAGGAAACGGTCCGAATTTCATGGTTAAATCAATATGTGAAAGATCAGGAATAAAAATGCCGTCATTTTTTGGTTACATGATGAAATATTCTATTCCTGTATTGATCCCGATATTTACATTGGTTTGGCTGGTATTTTATTATGGTAAAGGCTAAAATTACACATAGATTAAAACGAGTAAAATAAGTTATGCCTGAAAATAACGCAGAATTGTTACAGATGCTTCCATTTTTAATTATTGGAGCAGGAATAGTAATTTCGGTAATTATTGAGATAAGCACTTCAAAAAGTGTGGAGATATTGCCGTGGTTTTCTAATATACTTTATCTTGCAGCGGCTATAATATCGGTTACATCTGTTTCGGCAACTGATTCACTTTTTGGCGGAATGTTAAGGGTTGGCGGGCATCCGGCGATATTTTCATTTATTTTTAACGTTGGTGCCATACTTATAACGTTAAATTCTATAGGTTATCTTAAAAAGTACGGCACTTATTTCGGTGAATATTATATCCTTCTGCAATCGGCTGTTCTTGGGATGATGCTTATGGCATCGGCAGGGGATATATTTGTGATCTTTCTCGGGCTGGAGTTAATGTCGATCTGTTTTTATATTCTTGCCGGACTTAACCGTGATAAAGCGAGTTCCAATGAGGCTTCATTAAAATATTTTTTACTTGGTGCGTTTGCGACTGGGTTTATTGTTTATGGTATTGCATTGATATTTGGAAGCGCAGGAACTACCTCGATAGATGAAATCGTGAACCGTTTTAGTTACCTCACGGATAATATTTTGTTCATTGCAGGCTTTGCCCTGTTTTTGATTGGATTTAGTTTTAAGATAGCTGCATTTCCGTTTCACATGTGGGTACCCGATGTTTATCAGGGTTCGGCGACCACTGTCACGGGATTCATGTCTACAACCGGTAAATCAGCGGCGTTTAGTGTTATATTGATCATGATGGCATCTATACTTGGAGGTGCGGCACAGAATACTTTTGCTCCTTATTTTGCGGCGATAGCTTTATTATCAATGCTTTATGGGAGTATTGTTGCGATAGCCCAGAAGAATATTAAAAGAATGCTTGCTTATTCTTCAATTGCACATGCCGGGTACATGTCGATTGGTCTGGCAGCGGGGAACATGGAAAGTCTTGCGGGAATAATATTTTACCTCGCAGCTTATGTATTCATGAATGTTGGTGCGTTCGCAGTTATTTCTATGGTTGAAGCCGAGGATGATAAATTTACCGATATCTCAGCTTATGCAGGGTTAAGTTCACGCAGTCCTGTTCTGGCGGGTTTTATGGCGTTATTTATGTTTGCACTTGCCGGGATACCCCCGATGGCAGGCTTCTTTGGAAAGTATTATGTTTTTGTTGCGGCAATAGAAAGCGGATTTACCTGGCTGGCTCTTCTGGGTGTGCTTTCAAGTGTAATAAGTGTCTATTTTTATTTACGGATAGTTGTTTTGATGTATTTCCGCGAAGCAGATGAAAATAGTGCCGTCGTAACTGTAAATGCAGCAGGTTATGCAGCCGTAATACTAAGCGGTTTGTTAGTGATAGCATTCGGGCTTGTTCCGGATACGCTTATGGACCTTATCACATCTACATTTTAATTGAGAGTTTGATATGAAAAAGTTGTTTAACTCATCTCAAGTAAGAGAAGCGGATAATTATGCCCTAAATTCATTAAATATTCCCGGAATAGTTTTAATGGAAAATGCAGCTTTAAGTATTCTGAATGTGATAGAAGAATATTTTAATGAAGCAGAAGATGCATGGATAAATTCTATTGTAATTTTATGTGGAAAGGGCAATAACGGGGGCGACGGTTACGCGTTGGCAAGACATCTGGTAAATAAAGGTTATCCGGTGGAAATTGTAGCATTTGCTAACGGCGAGAGTCTGAAAGGGGATGCCCTGATAAATTTTAATATAATTGAAAAATATTCTCAAATCGGAAATAATCCGGAGATAACTTATTATACTTCTCTCGCGGATATTGAGGCTATCAGGCATAGTTCAGTGATAATTGATGCATTACTAGGAACCGGTGCAACAGGAGATTTACGTTCTCCTTATAAAGAAGTTATTGAACTGGTAAATGAATTTAACGGCTTAAAAATAGCTATAGATTCACCGAGTGGACTGGATGTGGATACTGGTTCAGGCGAAATAGTTTTTAACGCTGATATCACGATAACACTTGCAGCACTTAAGAAAGGGCTATTTATTGAGAACGGTTATTCATCCAGCGGTGAAGTTTATTATGGATCAATTGGTATGGGAGAAGATTATTTTGATGCCCTGATAACAGATACCTACCTGCTTGAGTTGGAAGATGCATTGGTAAATCTTCCGGCGAGAGGAAAAAAAATACATAAGTATAGTTCCGGTAAAGTTTTTGTTCTTGCCGGCTCAGGGGAGCTACCCGGTGCAGCATTATTTGCAACAGAAGCTGCGTTTGCGTCGGGTGCGGGTGCGGTAATACTTGGGTTTCCAAGGAAAATTAAAGAAATTGCGCTTTCAAGGCTTTCAGGACCCACGTTGCATCCATTTAATGATAATTCTAAGGAGTATTTCTCTGTTAGTAACCTTGTTGAAGTTGAAGAAAGAATTAAATGGAGCGACGTAACAATTCTTGGACCCGGCATGGGAAGACACCCGGAAACAGTTGAAGGGGTTCGTAAGATATTAGAGCAATTTCCCGATAAACGAATGGTGATTGATGCAGATGCAATTTATGCAATCAATGGAAATTGGCAGCAGTTTGATCTTTCCAATAAAATATTTACTCCTCATCATAAAGAATTTGCAGAGCTAGTTGGAATAGATTTAATAGATATCAAATCTGACATATTGCGACATGGTAAAGAGTTTGCGCAAAAATCAGGTGCAGTTCTTGTTTTGAAGGGTGCTCCTACCGTGATATTTTATCCTTCGGGAGATATTTATGTAAACTCAACGGGGAACAGTGGTTTGGCAAAGTTTGGAACCGGTGATGTTCTGGCGGGTATAATTGGTGGTTTTGCCGCACAAGATAAAAAATCGTTTGAAAGTGTGCTTTCCGCGGTTTATTTACATAGCCTTGCCGGTGATATTTTAACAGAAGAAAAGAGTATATGTTCTGTTTCACCAGATTTATTGATAGAATACTTACCCGTTGCCATAAATAATGTGAAGAATGAGTTTATATAAAAGATTAAAAAAGAATAAAATCGGTTTAGTATATATCCCGCTGGGGATTTATTGGTTAGTATTATTAACAGCCACTTCGTTACCCGGGCCATCGCTACCTCCGATATTTATAACTTTTGGAGATAAAATAAAGCATTTCGGTGCTTACATGATTTTAGCTATATTACTGGCAGTTACTTTACGGGTTCAGGATAAATTTCCATCGCTAAAATACGCGTATATCAAGTTTACATTTATTTTCATAGGTTATTACGGGATATTTGACGAGATTCACCAGATATTCATACCTGGGAGAAGTTTTGATTTGCTCGACTATGTTGCAGACTTACTGGGAGCACTTGCAGGAACATTTATCGCGAGCAGGTTTATAATAAAAAAGGAAAGGCCCGAAAGAGTTTAAAAATATTGATCATATTGTTTGACAAAAAGGAAATCATTTACTAAGTTTTATAAATATAATATTGTATTTCGGAGGAACGCGTGGCATTAAAGAAAAATCCCAAAGTGGACTTAAAATTGAAGTATCAGAGAGTGCTGGAGACTTGTGTTATTATCTCGCTCGCATTTTTGGTAATTGCATTTAAATATTTTCCTGATGTGAAGACCGAGGAGGTAAAATTAGAAGCACCGCAGGAA
>Ga0070729_10006160_pt1 | contig 11940 bp, 12 predicted proteins | sample tdDd472_FD_66725 | JGI IMG/M metagenome (GOLD analysis project Ga0070729, IMG submission 66725) | Marine sediment microbial communities from the Atlantic coast under amendment with organic carbon and nitrate - tdDd47.2 | ecosystem: Environmental > Aquatic > Marine > Coastal > Sediment | place...
TCTTGTCCATGCGCTACTAATATCCGTGTGGTCGGATTCATTTCAAATGGACCACAGTGAATCGTATGAATCTGTTTAACATTCAACAAGCGGTTAATCACACCGACGAGCTTTCGTGATGACACCGGTGAACATAGTGTAACATCAGCTATCTTTTCGGTATCATGATCCGTTTTAGGTTGAATATGAATCATTTGTGCGTCAGGAAATCTATTCTTTAAAGATCGGCATATTCGTACACCAGATGTACGCATCGATTTCGCATCGACTACAATCAAGTCAAATGGATGCTGGTCACCATAGTCCAATGCTTGTTTACCACTTGGAGCAATGATGACTTCCCAATTGCGTTGTAATGACGATCCTCGTTTTGCGTCGCCAATCAATAATATCCTAGCAGACAAAATAGATACTCCCTGTATATCATCCATGATTATCATGTTATTAGTGCACGATTCAACTTTATACGTCATAATGACGGTAGTTATATTAAGCAGAGTCGATAAAATATTGGCAATATATTCTGCCAATGTGGTTTAAAATTTAAGTCACAATCAGTAACGGATTAGGGTATAAACCTAATTATGAAGTAGTCGAATTATATCACGTAAACCCAACAGGCAAAGTCCTGAACTCAAGAAATGTGATCATTATGAAATCTTATATCAAAACACTTTATTCACAACAAGACTGGAACACTCTACCAAGCCTTGCTAGTTGGGTGATTGAGGAAGCCATCCGCGTTCAACAAATCCCTGCCCCAACCTTTGCCGAGGCTGAGCGTGCAGCATATGTCTCCGTACAATTTCAAAACTTTAATCTGAACGAGGTTATGATAGATGATGTTTACAATGTTTACGGACGATTAGTCGGTAAATCAAGTGACACTGCAATTATGATTCTCGCACATACAGACACCGTATTTTCCGCCGATACGGATTTAACCATTCACCGAGATGATAATACCATCTCAGGTCCGGGACTTGGTGATAATAGCATGGGTGTTGCAGGACTTCTTGGGCTACTGAAAAACCTACATGACACTCAACATCAACCAGATTGTGACATTTGGTTCGTCGCGAATAGTTGCGAAGAAGGTCTAGGTGATCTCAAGGGGATCAAAGCCGCCTATGAAAAACTACAATCCAAAGTTAGCGCGGTCATTAACTTAGAAGGACTGGCATTGGGTCATATCTATAATGCGGGGATTGCCGTCCACCGTTTACATATCAAAGCAACTGCCGACGGTGGACACAGTTGGTTACATTATGGTCGTCCCAGTGCGATTCATGGCATCATGGAGCTTGGCGCACAAATCAGCAAACTAACCATCCCGTCGCAACCCCGTACCACGTTTAATATTGGTATGATTGACGGTGGACACGCCATCAACGCAATTGCAACAAATGCTAGCCTATGGCTGGATATGCGATCTGTTAGTCTCGTTGCACTTGATGCGCTACGAAAAGAGGTTTACGATCTCATCCGCAACATTGAACATGACGGATTACGATTTGAAGTTGATGTTGTAGGAGATCGTCCAACCGGGTCTATTGACGATGACCATGTACTGGTACAGGGTGCATTAACGACCCTTGCGGAATTGGATATTCGGGGCGTACTTGAAACAGGTAGTACCGATGGTAATGTCCCACTCGCACATGGTTGTCCCACCGTCACAATTGGCATCACACGGGGCGGAAATGCTCATCGACTGGACGAATATATTGAAGTCGCACCAGTACAATTAGGCATGAAACAATTAATTGTACTGGCACTTGCTACAGCAACCTATTATTCAAAGGCGTGATCATAAATTCAAATGGGCGGATAATCGTTTTCGTCCAACACATGCGATTTAAAGCGATTCCAAAACTTCTAGGGTGCGATCAATCTCTTCGGCAGTGTTATATTGTCCAATTCCGATCCGCACCATGCCATCAGGGCGGTCAAGACGTTTCATGATTTCAACAGCATAATAATCACCACTCCACACATAGATATGATGCTGTGCAAGGTACATAGCGATTTCATCAGAGGTGTGTCCCTCTTTGACTAAAGCAACCGTCGGGACACGGAAATCATAACGCTGTTGGTCAGTGATTCCCGCAATCGTCACCCCATCCAATGCTTGTAATCCATCAATTAAACGAGATACCAAATCACGTTCATATTCTTGCACAGCCATCATGCCCTGCTTCATTCGCAAAACACGTCCACTATACTGTGGCAAATTAGCGTCTCCAAATTGTTCGCCTAACATTTCCCAATGATCCAAACATGCAGACATACCATTGTAGGTTTCATAACTTGGTGTACCTGTTTCCCAGCGATTTGGAGATTTATCTTTTGATGGGCGAACTTTATACGCTGGCAATGTTTCTAGGAGATGTTTACGTCCCCACAGAATCCCTAGATGTGGTCCATAGAATTTATAAGCCGAACACAATAAAAAGTCGCAACCGATTTCTTGTACATCAATTGGGACATGAGGCGCGCTTTGGACAGCATCAACTACATGATATGCTCCAACAGCGTGAGCCATTCCAGCAATCTGTTTCATCGGGTTAACTGTCCCAACCGCATTAGACGCATGAACTGTCGCTACAATTTTTGTTTTTTCGGTAAGGGCTTCTTCTAGTGAATCCATATTTAGGGTGCAATCGGCAGTATTGATGTCTACCCATTTGACAACTAGACCATAGTCATCAGCAATCCGTAACCACGGAGACACATTTGCATCATGATCCATGCGTGTGAGTATAATTTCATCGCCAGTTGCTAATGTTTTCGCAATTGCACGACTCAGCGCAAAGTTAAGGGTTGTCATGTTTGCGCCAATAACAATTTCATCTTTACTAGGTGCATTGATGAAATCTGCCATACGCTGACGAGTTCCTTCAACCATCGCATCATTGCGTTTACTAGTAGCAAATGTCCCACCAGAATTTGCATTCATCGTCATATAATAAGTAGTAACTGCGTCCATAACTCGCTTAGGGACTTGAGTTCCAGCAGGATTATCCAAAAAGATCGGAATCGTACCATCGTCAGTAGGAATAGTTATAGATGGAAACATTGAACGAATGTATTTAGCATGAAAACTCATAAAATCTCCCGTGGTGTGGTATCATTACAAGAATTATTTAATGTTTGTACTATAATTGAAACATAGTAAAATTCATACTCAGCGTTTTAATAAGGTATTGTGACTCAAGTGGATAATTTACGAGAGCAAAATCGACAATTAGAAGAGCAGGTCAAACGCGTTACTGCCGAGATTCAACTACGTGTGGAGCATATTGCCGCCATTAACCGCGTCGCAGCAAAAGTTGGCATCTCTCTTAGTCTCGATGATACCTTAAATACAGCACTACAAGAAGTTTGTAACGTCACAGGTGCAGAAGCATCCGGTCTCAGCCTGATTAACGAGGAACATACTGAAACTGTCTTACGGGCACAACTAGGTTGGGTTAATGACTTTACAACAACCCCGATGCGAATTCCTATTGATAAAGGAATGTCAGGACGAGTTATCAGTAATAATGAGGTCGTTGTCTACAATGACTTAACTGGAGATGAAGATTACGCTGTACCAAGCTTTACCAGCGAAAGCTTCCGCTCAATTGCAATGGCACCCATGCACGCACGGGGGCAAGTTATCGGTATTCTTAGTGTCATGAGCCATGAGCCTGATCAATTCGACAAAACCTTTGCCGTTGTCTTACAAGCAATTGCTGATAATGTCGCGGTTGCAGTCAATAATGCTGTCTTATATGAAAAACATGTTGAAAATGAAAAACAACTTTCAACTATTCTCAATTCGACCGCTGACGGGATTATTGCAACCGATAGCCATAGCCAAATCACATTAGTTAACCATGCCGCAGAAGAAATGCTAAGCATAGATGCAAATACTCTGATTGGCCAAAATTTGAGACAAGTATCTTTACCACGACGGATACGAGACCCTTTACTTCTAACACTATTACCGGAAACTGAAAATACGACATTTCAGATCACATTAGAAAATGAACAAGTGTTGTCATTCATAGTGACACAAATTGAATTAGAGCGTCAAGTTGAACAAGGTGCAGAAAACGATGGTTGGGTAATTGTCTTACAAGATGTCACACATATCCGCGAAGCAGAAATCGCTCGTGCTCGCTTTATCCAAGCTGCCGCACATGATATGCGCAATCCACTAAGTGTCACCCAAAGCTCAATCCATCTGCTAGATCGGATGCTAGATAGCCAAGATGAGGACATCCGAGAAATCATCGACATGGCATATTCTGGCATAGATCGGCTACAACGGTTAATCGATGACTTGCTCCAAATCGAAAAAATAGAAAGTGGGCATGGATTCAACCTAAGCGAAACCGATATTCATTCATTAATACGGGAGGTGACGCTCTCTAACCAGACCTTGATGAAAGATAAATCTATCCTACTAACAGCCTCGATTAGCGATGATGTACCGAGTATCATCGAAATGGATAGAGATTGGATTCTACGTGCGATTAACAATTTTCTGGATAATGCACGGAAATATATTGCCATTGGGGATTCTGTAAACTTGAGTGTTTATGTGAAGGGCAATTCTATCCATATTGAAGTTTCGGACACTGGACCGGGGATACCTGCCTCGACCCATGCGCGTTTATTTGAACGCTTCTACCGTGTCAAAGAGTCTACAGATATTAAAGGTAGTGGGCTTGGTCTTGCCATCACAAAATCCGTCGCCGAAGCACATGGCGGAACTGTTTACGTTAGAAGTAATCTTGGCGAAGGCAGTATATTTGGTATTACTTTACCCTTGAAAGTTCATTCAAGTGACCACTAAACCACTTGATGAACATACCCATAATACCCAACAGCATCGCCACGAAATTGCAAAGGGCAACAAACGTGCAACTATTGTACAATGGCGATGCCCAAATTGTGGTCAACATATTTTTGTAGTACGTGGTTTAGAGCCACCCGATTTATGCGAATACTGCAAAGATATGACAACATGGGAACTGGTTGAGAAATAGCACTAAACACGTTTAAGCCGTATCTATCGCATCACGGACTTGTTTTGCCAAGCGCACAAACGCATCTGTATAAACAATGTCCACAATTCGAGGACGTGGTAAATTAACCTCAATATCTGCAACAATTGTTCCTGGACGTTTTGAAAGTACAATAATCCGATCTGCCAGAAAAACTGATTCATTAATATCATGCGTGACCATCAACACCGTTTGTTTAGATTGTTGCCACACCCTCAATAAATCCATACTGATTTTCTCACGAGTCATCGCATCCAATGCACCAAAGGGTTCATCCAATAATAAGACTTGTGGATCCTGTATCATAACGCGCCCTAAGGCCACCCGTTGAGCCATCCCGCCTGACAGCTCACCGGGGTAAGCCATGTCAAAACCATCTAAATTTAATTGTGGTAAGAGCGACTCGATTACTTGATAGCGTTGCGTTGACACCACCCCAGCGAGTTCCAAAGGCAAAGCGATATTGTCTCGCACAGTACGCCACGGCATCAAATTCGCATCTTGAAACATAATCGCGACATCTGGTAATGGGTCAGTGATCGACTTGTCCCCGACCCATACCCCACCGCTAGATGCCTTCTGTAAACCAGCGACCACACGAATAAGCGTACTTTTCCCACAACCACTCGGCCCCAAAATACAAACAAATTGGCGATCCTCAACATCAAACGAGACCGAACCCAGTGCCGGAAGGAGTCCTCCCTCCGGCGCAGAAAAATTAACAACCAAATCTCGAATACTAACTTGCATTAGGAATCATCACCGACAAATTGATTGGTGAACGCCATCGTTAAATCATCGTCAGCATCATCTAACATTCCCATCGAAAGTAATGTATCACGCATGGTTTCCCATGATGAAAGTTCACTATATCCCAATGTGTCAGCGTCCCACAAATCAATCGTTGTGAGTAATACTTCAAATTGAGTGATCATATCGGGGTCAAATGTTTCGGCAAGGGTATCACGCATCGCCCAACGACTCACTGTGATTTCGTCACGAGTTGGTTCTGACGCTAAAAATATATCTTGTTCCTCTGCCAATGTGTTCAACATCGTTATAAAAGCTTCATCGTCAGGCAAATTTTCAACATAATTCATACTCGTCAGATAAGCACGGGCAGGGTTATTAATTGTTGATTGCAAAGCTAAGTCTAATCCCGTTACCATCGCTTGAACGGTATCAGGATTTTCTGCCAAGAAATCCGCACTGATGATTAGTCCATTGGATACAAGATCTGCTTGAGAAGCAACGGTAATAATTTCAACATCCTCAATATCACCACATTCACCTGCCAACGCACGGTTATGAATTTGCAAAGGTTCATTATTGACATAAACAATAGCAGCATCAACAGCACCTAAACAGAATACTTCGGGAGCGTTATATCCGATTTCCTCAAGTTGGATATCACTTTCAGATAATTCGGCAGATTCTAAAAGTGTTGTCAACCCGCTATAACTTGCACCAAACCGCCCCGGAATCCCGACTTTTTTACCGACCAAATCCGCCATCGTTGTCATATTGTCGCTAGCTGGCACAGCAATTCCAACAGGATATTGTTGAAACCACTCATAGACATAGACAACATCACGCCCTTGAGATCGTGCAAGAATCACTTGCTCCCCACTGACAATGCCATAATTCGCTTGCCCTGCCGCCACTAAATCAACTACTTCGGGCTCTTGCAAATGTTCTAATGCAATATTAAATCCAGTCTCGGCAAAATATCCATCATCAACTCCAACATAAAACGGTGCAAATTGTACGTTCGGAATAAACGTCAAAAGAATCCGCTCGTCCGTCAAATCATCTTGTGCATACACACTCGAAACCAGAAAAATAACACTTAGTAAAACTATAGACAATCGAATCAATCGTTGCATGATATAGACTACTCCTTCTAGAAAGTTAGATTAATGACGAGAACGACGTTGCCATGCCAACAAACGCCATTCCAAAAAAGCAACAAAACTATAAAGCGTGAGCGCAATTGCTGTCATGGTCAACACGGCAACAATAACAAGTGGTGTGTCGTATTGATTGCGCGCTAGTGTGACCAAGTAACCTAATCCGCTCCCTGAACTCACAAACTCCCCTACCACTGCACCAATTACAGCTAATGTCGAACTGGTCTTTAAGCCAGCCAGAACCATGGGTAATGCCGATGGGATTTCCAAATGGGTAAACATCTGCCATGTGGTTGCATTCAATGACCGCATGAGGTCTCTTAATTGGGGCGACACACTTCGTACACCGACGATGGTATTGATTAATGTTGGGAAAAATACAATCACAGCAGTAGTTACGATTTTGCTAGTTGTGCCACTCCCAAACCAGATAATTAGTAGAGGAGCATAAGCGACAATTGGGGTCGATTGAAATGCCACAATAATTGGCGAAAGGATTTGCTCTAGTAATGGAAACTTTGCAATTGCATAACCCAGCATTAATCCAATGGTCACCCCGAACAATAAGCCAAACAACATCTCTTCTAACGTCGTCTCTATATGCTCTATCAACATACCACTAGTGATTGCTTCGCTAAACGTTTCATAGACAGCTGTCGGTGGTGGAACAATGAATGCAGGGTAAAATTCCATCGCAGTTACCCAATACCAGACCATCAATAATACGAGAAACGTTAATATCGGTAGTAACCGTTGGAGATATTTGATTAGTTTATTAGATGAAGAGTTGTGTTTTGTTTTGTACCGTGTCACTTGCATCTCCTACCTCACAGCATAATTGATCGAGGCAGGAAAGTTTTGACATACTCAAACAAACACAAACCACTAAGGGGCTTGCATAAGCAAGTTAATACCATGTATGCCAAACTTAACAAAGCTGAAAAACATGTCAGCAATGTTAATACCTTCTCCCATCCGGACTATCACCGTCGGCTTTGGATTCTCACCAATATCCACCGGCACAGCAAATATCTGCTATGACGCATCATTAACATCAAATGATGACACGGGTCACGGGCTTAGTATGGCACTTATATTATGTGCATACATCACCGTCGGTAGGGACTTTCACCCTGCCCCGAAGGTTAGTTTAGATTTAATTGTGATTATAGTATAACAGGACTGATGTTAGATTTCCATCTAAAGTGATGTGAGAGTATCGGAAACTTGCTCAGATTCATCGTTATCGATAACATCTAGGCTTTCAACTTCGGTGCTTGGATTGGCATTTAAAACCGTAAATAAGAAGCGTCCGCCCTTACCTTGACTATTACCCTCTGTCCAAATCTTGCCACCATGCGCTTCGATAATATGTTTGCAAATAGCTAAACCTAAACCTGTGCCTTCATGACCAGAGCGTGATGCATCGACTTGATAAAACCTCTCGAAGATTCGTTCGCACATATCATCGGGAACACCTGGTCCTTCATCATACACAGCAACTGTAATCTCATCGTGGTTTTCCGAAGCAGTAATGGTAATCGTCCCATTTTTTGGCGACCATTTTATTGCATTATGAATCAAATTTCCTAACACGCGCCGTAGCTGGTCAGAATCGGATAATACATCATATCGATCTGAAACTTGACTAGCAATGGTCAGCTGCTTTGTCTCAGCTTGTGGAATAAGTCGCTCAATCGCCCCATCAACAACTTGTATTAGAGGTGTTTTTACCAGCCGCATAATTGCTTGACCAGATTCAATCATCGACAGATCAAGGAGTTCTTGTGCCAACCAGAGGAGTGCATCTGTTTCGACTGCAATCTCTTTAAGAGATTCAATACTGGCTTTACGTTTCGGTTTTTCTGCCTCATGAAACAGACCTTCGATAATCAATCGAATACGGGTAATCGGTGTTCGCAATTCATGAGAGATATTGGCTACTAAATCTCTTCGAGCACGATTCAGATGAACCAATCGTGTTATATCTTGCATCGCAACACCAATAAAACGGTGATCACCATCGTAGCTCATAAGCTGAGTTTTTGAACGATAGTAAGTATCGCCGATGATAAATTGTTCTTCTAAGCTTTCTTTTTCGGTCAATGTTTGCTTAACCACATGGAGTAACTCATCGGATTCTACTACATCAGCAAGCTTCTCACCGATTGGATTATGGTCACCAAAGAGAATATCAGCGGCTTTATTCTGTGTGATAATCGTAAGGTCTTCATCAAGCAGAAATACCACATCAAACGCGACATTAGAAATTGTCGAAAATAACGCCTTGCTCTCGGTATTTTCACGCTCTATCAATGTTAATTGTGAACGCTGAATTCTAAGCTCATCATCACGATTTTGGAGATTTTGATGTAAAGTGATAATCTCGGCATCCCGATTCCGAAGTGTTTCGTTCAGTTCTTTTATTTTTTTAGTCTGGATATAAGCGTAATAAATAAGACCTATCGCTACAATAACAGCAATTCCCAATAGAATTTCCATGATTATCCCTCGAAGCGATACCCGACACCACGAACTGTACTAATCCGTTTCGGGCTAGACGGGTTATCTTCTATCTTTTCACGAAGCCACCGAATATGAACATCAACTGTACGCTTGTCAACAAAATAATCGTAGCCCCACACTTTGGTGAGAATTAGATCTCGTGATAATACTGCATTTTTATTACGCATTAACTCCGCAAGCAGATCAAACTCTTTATTACTTAATGTAACTTCATCGTCCCCCAAGAAGACACGACGACCTGTTAAATCGAGTTTAAGATCATTTGACATCAATTCGTCTTGACGGACAGTTCGATCAGATGGCGGACGACGCATCTGTACACGAACCCGTGCTAAGAACTCACCCAAACCAAAGGGTTTTACCATATAATCATCGGCGCCACTCTCTAGCCCAACAATCTTATCAACTTCTGTCCCACGCGCCGTCAAAATGATAATCGACACATCGAGCATTTTAGGATCATTACGAATCATTCGGCAGAGGCTCAAACCATCTAATCCCGGTAACATAATGTCAAGCACAATCAAATCGAAAGTATCACTGCGCGCTAAATTCCAGCCCGTCTCACCATCCATTGCCGTATACACATCGTAACCTTCAGCACGAAGTTTATCAGCAAGGTTGTTAATTAACTTCTCTTCATCTTCTACAAGTAGGACTTTTTTTCCCATTAGACATTTCCATTTTGATACAAACAGGCATTATTGTACCAGTGTTTTACTAAATCTATATTAAAGCACATCAGAGATCACGTTAACAATATTAAACAAAGTGATAAAATCAATCAAAATGAAACCAATCACATAGTCTATTGATTTATCGCTCGCACGCCACCTATAGAAGTTGCATGGGTAACGGCATTACGAATCGCCTTTGCAACTACTTCTGCCGCATATGCCCCCACTAATGTCGGATGAGAGGGAATTTCGCCAGTGGATAATGCAAAAATTGTATCACCATCAAACATCGTATGAGAAGGATTAACGGCACGGGCAATACCATCATGGGCTATTTGAGCCACTTTATAAGTATGTGCTTTGGATAATTTTGCATTACTCGCTACAACGCCGATGACAGTATTTTCACGCGTGTTGATCTTTGTATCAGTCTCAAGCATAGCTGTCATCGCATTCAACATGCCAAAGAATCCTTCGCCATCTTCTGTCCTGAGCCCCGCGAGAATCTGTCCATTCTCAGCTATAACATCACCGACAGCATTCACAGCAATGAGCGCAGATATGATAAGTCCGTTCTCTAATTCGATAGTGGCCGAGCCAATCCCCCCCTTTGATGCGCGCTCATTACCAAACATTGCGCCAATCCTTGCCCCAGTTCCTGCGCCAACACTACCTTGTTGAACTGGTTCGGATGTAGCATTTTCACAGGCTTGATACCCCATATCACTGGTTGGACGAACGCCCTGTTTACCAACTGCTAAATCAAATAAAATAGCAGCTGGTACAATTGGCACAATATACCCCGTACCTGACTTATAACCGGTCTGACGTTCATCAAGCCAACGCATCACACCATCAGCGGTAGCAAGTCCAAATGCACTACCTCCTGATAACACAACAGCGGTCACTTCTTCAACATGATTATGAGGCTGTAATAGGTCTGTCTCGCGGGTACCGGGTGCTCCTCCACGAACATCAACTGCACCAACGGTTTGAGGAGGACAAATAATAACAGTACATCCCGTTGCCCCTTCAATATCTGTAACATGTCCAACTTGGATGCCCTGTATGCGCGTCAATGTATTATTCATCGTCACCCTCTTCATCATCTATGTAATATTCTTCGCCATCTCCGTCATCATTCCAGATATATTGAATCTTATCGGTATTACTTTCAAGCTGATCCATATCATTCGGAAATAATATATCATAAGCCTTATCATATAACTTCGATTCAATCAGTACCTTAATTTCGCCCAAATTCCCAAACGTAATACCGATTGCACTTGCACCCGGTACAGTGTGTATCATTGACTCAATATCATAGGCTCTCAATTTACCTGCAATGATGTGGGCTTCCTGTAAATTATTCGTAATGAAAATTGTAATCCATTCTGGTCTTTCAGTTTCAAACTGAGGATATTTTTGTAGTCCCATGATTTACCTTTTTAGCTTAACTTCCCTTTATTATACGCATGATTTCATAACTTAATGAAAGAAAGTAGTAGGAGATTATGGAATAGGAAAGAGGAAGCAACAAGGTTGTAATGAAATAAAATGTTTAATTTTACTGTCCGCTAAATGAGGAATATTAAAGTGGCGGGATAAAAAGTTATGTAAGAATAGAGGAAATATGTTTTTAGTTAAAAGTAGAACAGAAAAAAGTGTGTATTGAATGAGATAGGTTGGCAATGGCATACTCTCCCACATCGTCTCCAATGCAGTACCATCTGCGCTCATGGGCTTAACTTCCGGGTTCGGAATGGGACC
>Ga0070729_10006161_pt1 | contig 11940 bp, 8 predicted proteins | sample tdDd472_FD_66725 | JGI IMG/M metagenome (GOLD analysis project Ga0070729, IMG submission 66725) | Marine sediment microbial communities from the Atlantic coast under amendment with organic carbon and nitrate - tdDd47.2 | ecosystem: Environmental > Aquatic > Marine > Coastal > Sediment | place...
CGTTAACAGATTTTACAGAATTGCGGAAGGACTCCCAGTCTTCTGGCTCATAGACTCGCTTCTTTTGAACAAATTTTTCGGTGAAAGTCAATTTGCTACCTTTCATTTCGTATTTCGCTTCGAAGTCTGCTCCAGTTCCTGTGACTGATTCATATTCCGGCAGGTTTTCAATTTTGTAGCCACGAGGAAGTTTGATGGTTTCGGTAAGTTCAGATAATTTCGAGCATCCTGTACGGAAACCAAGTTCGCGATTTTCAAGGGAAACATTCATGAACAATGTCCGGTTGATATAATTATGACGAAATGGAAATCCGGCAACAACAGGTTTGAAATGTATAACATCATCAGTTACAATTGCAAAATCCGGAATTTCGTAATCGAATGTAATATTCATTGGCTTGGAAAGATCGTAAGGATCAGTGTATTTCATGTTTTTCACAACGATATTTGGAGAAATAGTTTCTGCCAATTCCAAGATTCTTTCATCCCAACCTGCTTTGTAGGTTCCTTTCAAAATTCGACGAAACCGTGAGTCGCTCTGTTTTTCAGCTTCGATTTCCAGACTTCCTTTGACTGTTCCATCAGACAATAATTCAGATTTACCGTTTACTCGATAATAATGTTCAGCTGGGTCGGAAATCGGAGTAACCATCAGTGGGGAACCTTCAGGAACTCCTCGAAGATATCCTTGTTGTTGCTCAGCACTTGACCACAATTCACGAACGCCTGGAACCCAGGTTGGATCAAGAAGCATGTATTCACCTTTGTATTTTACTAAAGTCACACTATGATTGAATTGGTCTGCAGGAATTCTGTCGATTCTTGAACCAGCCATTGTCATTGCTGCAAAGGATTCAAATCCTGCTGCTCGAAGCATTGTCACCAACATTCCTGCCTTGTCCTTACAAACACCACAACGATCGAGGAAGTTCATTTCACCTTTGTGCAGTGTAAATCCTTCACCTTCGCCCATTGACAAACCAGAATAGCGGATTTCTTCAGCCACCCAATGTGTCAGGCGTTCGATCTTTTCCATATCATTTTTGGCACCTTTGATAATCTCATCGGTTTTGGCTTTGATTTCAGGTGTATATTCGAAACTGCCAAAATCTTCGTTCACACCATAAAACCAGGTGGATTTCGCTTCCCAATTTTCAGCAGTAGACATCAGCAATTTTGTATATTCATCGGACGCTGAAACCATGTTTGCTTCACGTTTATAAGGTTTGATATCTTCTTTTGACCATAGATATTTTGTCCTATCTCCTTCAAACATCACTGAGGATTGCACCTCACCATTATAGACTTCGTATTGTAATTTCTTTTCTGCAAGAATAGATACTTCGTAATATTTTGATTTGATCGGAATTGAAGAGTAAAAAGGCACGATATCATAGAAATGGCCTCTCATTGGAGGAATGTATCGGTCGTCTTTTTCATCATAGAGCAATGCGTAGGAAAAACCCTTTTTGTACATTTTAATCTCGATAGCATCACCAATTTCCAAACGACCAAATGCAATCATTCTATCCCTTGCTCCCCAGTAAATGGCTCTTGCCGGTGCCTGATAATCATGGATTTGTGATTTATCCAAATGAATCACACGACCATCTTTTTTGTAAATGTTTGCAGCTTTTATTTCGATGAATGCTGATAATGTATCATAGTTGAATGTCTGATACCGTAAATCAACTGCACCATCTTCAGTCAGCACTTTGATCAACTTGTGAACATTCACATGACTGAGACCGGTTTCCATCATTTTCACTTTTGTGCTATCAAAAACTACAACAGTAGATGCACCGTCATTGTCAACAGAACAGCCGACTTCTTCGATTTGTTTAAAGATAGCATCATTGCTCTGTGCAAAAGTCAATGCTATAAATAACAACAAAAAAATACTAATCCTTAATTTCATATACTCTCCAAATAAAAATAATTAACCACGGAATACACAGAAAACACGGAAATTATAATATAATTCTCTCTATTTTAACTTTTGGAACATGAGTAAAATTTACTAGGAAACCAAGTTTCATTTTACATATTTTCAAGTAATTCATCAATTGTGCTTTGTGAATTGGTAAGAGAGTTTCAACAGCTTTGATTTCTATAATTATTTTATCAAAACATATAAAATCTGGAATATATGTTGATTTTATATGTTTTCCAGAATATTCAATATTTAATTTCTTCTGTGCTTCAAATGGTATTTTTTGTTTTTCTAATTCAATTTCTAGACATTCCTGATAAACTGATTCCAGAAAGCCACTTCCTAATTCTTTATAAACATTAAAAATTGCCCCTCTAATTTTGTAACTATCTTCTTCATAAATCAATTTTGTCATATTGAAATACCTATATAGAATTTTAGAAATGTTTCAATAATTTCAACCACGGAAACTACAGAAAACATTCCGTCTTTTCCGTTTGTTCCGTGGTTAATAATCTTATAATGCTTCGATTTCTTCCACAGTTTTCGGGATTGGTGTTCCCAGTACTCGATGACCATTCTCAGTCACAAGTACATCATCCTCGATTCTCACACCACCGAAGTTGCGGTATTCTTCAACTTTATCGTAATTGATAAAATCAGTGTGTTTTCCTTCAGATTTCCACAGGTCTATCAATTCAGGAATGAAATAACATCCCGGTTCCGCTGTGACAACATTGCCAACTTCAAGTTCTTTACCCAATCGGAGATATGCTGTTCCAAATTGTGTGCTACGAACTGTATTTTCATCATAACCGACGTAATTTTCACCAAGGCCTTCCATATCATGAACATCAAGGCCCATCATGTGACCCAAACCATGTGGAAAAAATAATGCATGAGCACCGGCTTCAACTGCCGCATCCATATCACCTTTCATCAAACCAAGTTCTTTCAAACCAGTTGCAATGATTTTGGCTGTGGCAAGATGAACGGTTCTGTATTTGATACCTGGGCGAACCATTTTGATTGCTTCAGTTTCGGCTTTCAATACAATATTGTAGATGGCTTTTTGTTTTTCTGTGAACTTTCCGGAAATTGGGTAAGTTCGGGTAATGTCAGCAGCATAATGCATTTTAGATTCTGCTCCTGAATCATTGATCATCAGGCGGCCTTCTTCAAGTTTATTTCCATGGTAATGATTGTGAAGAGTTTGTCCGTTGTGTGTCACAATCGCAGGAAAGGACAAAGCACTGTTCGCACCAAGAGCAACACCTTCAATCGCACCTGCAATTTCGTATTCATACATGCCAGGCTTGCAGGCTTTCATTGCTGAAACATGCATTGAAGTAGCAATATCAATTGCGTTTTCGATTTCCGCAATTTCTTCTTCAGATTTGATATTACGCTGTGCAACTACAGCTTTGATTAATTTCACTGAAGCATTTTCCTTTGCTTCAGCGGCACGGAAGCCGATTAATTCTGCAAGTTGAATTTTGGTTTCTCCACGATAAGGTGGGAGAAAATGGATTTCTTTACCAGCATCTTTAGCAGCCTTGATAATTTCATCAAGTTTGGCTTTTGATTCTACATCTGAAATACCAACAAGTGCTGCTTTATCAGCCATTTTTGGGAGAGGCCCCATCCAGATGATATCATCGATTTCATAATCATCACCAAAGATAATTTGACGTTTGTTATCAATGTCAATTGCAGCAAAATGATTGGCTTCATCAAGTCCAAAATAGTATAAAAAATTACTATCCTGACGAAAATGATAAGTATTGTCAGCATAGTTCATTGAACTTTCCATATTTCCAGGAAAAAGCAGTAGTCCGGAATCAAAACTTTCCATCAATTTCGCACGTCTCTTGATATAAATCTCTTTATCAAACATAGTCCCTCCAATTTCTATTTCATGTTATAAAAATGTCAATTTTTGCAATATAAAAAATCAAAATGTATTTAGCCACCAAAATTACTTTTCAAATGGTTGTATAACCTTTGAAATGGTTTTTTCTTTATCAACTTCAACCCTTCCAAAGGTCTTAGACCATTCGGAAGGTTTCATTAACTTACCACCTGCTCTGTCCTCAAAATAATCTCTTCCTGCAACTCCTCTGTTAGATCTACAAAGTAATCAGAATAACCAGCAACCCTAACAATCAGGTTTTTGTATTTTTCAGGATTTTTCTGTGCTTTTCGTAATGTTTCGGCATTAATCACATTGAATTGAATATGATGTGCATCCATTCGGAAATAGCTTCGAACCAGACTAACAATCTTATCAATATTCTTTTCATCTTCAAAGATTTGTGGTGTAAATTTCTGATTCATCAATGTACCACCAGTTTTAAGATGGTCGATTTTCCCGGCTGATTTCAACACTGCTGTCGGACCTTTCATATCTGCACCTTGTGAAGGAGAAATACCTTCAGAAAGTGGTCGATAGGCTTTTCGTCCATCAGGTGTGGCTCCAACTTTTTCACCAAAATAAACATGACTGGTTGTGGGAAGTAGGTTTATCCTGAAATGTCCACCTTTTGTATTTTTTCGTCCATCAACAGCATTGAAAAATATATCAAAAACTTCCTTCAATATATCATCTGCATAATCATTGTCATTACCATATTTAGGCGTATTATTTAATAACTCCTTTTGAAATTCTTCTGATCCAGCAAAATCCCTTTTCAGTATTTCCATAAACTCCGATAATGTGGTGGACTTTTTATCATAAACATGATATTTCAAAGCAGTCAATGCATCAGTCACAGAACCGGTTCCAACACCCTGAATATAGGATGAGTTATATCGAGCACCACCATCATTATAGTCTTTACCAGTAGCAATACAATCATCAATCAGACAGGACATAAAAGGTGCCGGCAGATATTCAGCCCACATTCTTTCTATAATGAGATTTGCTTTGATTTTTATATCAATGAAATGATTTAATTGATTTTTGAAAGCATTCATTAAATCTTCAAAGGATTCAGAATATTCTCCAGTTTGAATTCCAATTTGTTTCCCAGACAAAGGATCTGTTCCATTGTTGAGTGTAAGTTCTAATATTTTCACAAAATTAAAATAGCCTGTAAGAATATAGGATTCTTTGCCGAATGCTCCGGTTTCCACGCAACCACTTGCGCCGCCCATTCGAGCATCTTCCAGTGATTTTCCCATACGAAGTTGCTCTTGAATAATTGCATCAGTATTGAAAATTGAAGGTTGACCAAAACCAGTTTGCACAATTTTCAATGCACGTTTTAAGAAAGCATCTGGATTTTTCTTAGAAATCTGCACCATGGAACTTGGTTGCAATAATCGCATTTCCTGGATCACATCAAGGATTATATAACTCATCTCATTGACAGCATTTTGTCCGTTTTCATCTACTCCACCGACATTAATCAGGCAAAAATCAGTATAAGTATTACTCTCTTTGGCCGTAATACCAACTTTTGGAGGAGCAGGTTGGTTGTTGAATTTCACCCAGAAAGATTTCAGCAGTTCACGCGCTTTTTCTTCAGTGATCAATCCACGGATTGTATCATTTTTGTAAAATGGATAAAGATGCTGATCCAGGCGACCAGGATTAAATGAATCCCAGGTGTTCAGTTCCGTGATTACACCAAGATGCACAAACCAGTAATATTGCAGTGCTTCCCAGAAGTTTTCAGGTGCTTTTGCCGGAACATTTTTGCAGATATCAGAAATAATCTTTAGTTCGGATTTTCGTTGTTGATCATCAGTATCATCAACCATTTCTAATGCAAAATCTGAATATCTTTTCGCAAATGCCATTACGCCATCAAGAGCAATATGCATTGCTTTCAATTCTTCACGTTTTTTTAGTGCTTCTGGATCAGTAAAAAAGTCCAGGTTGTCCATCGATTTTTTGATATCAGCCTGAAAATCAAGAAAGCCTTTATTATAAATTTTGTCGTCAGCAACTGTGTGTCCGGGAGCACGTTGTTCCATAAATTCCGTGAATACTCCGGCAGCGTAAGCTTCTTTCCATCCATCATCCAGTTGATCAAAAAATTTATCCTTTAATGATTGTCCTGACCAAAATGGGGTGATCTCATCAACTTGAGTTTTCCTGGTTTTTTCATCCACTTTGAATGGCACTTTGGGACGCGTATCCAATATTTTAAAATCTTGTTCTGTATGAGTACAAATTTCCGGGTAGGTTGGTGTAGATTTGGGAGCATCTCCCCTTTCTCCAACAATCAATTCACCATCATTGATCACAAGTTTCTTGTTTTCCAGAATATATTTCAATGCCATTGCACGTTGAACTGGAATGGATTTTCCTTTTGGTAAATCAGATTTATAAAAGTCTGTTAATAATTTTGCTCTTTCAATCGAAAGTCTTGGAATGGCATTTTCCGACTGGTCTCTTAATTTTTGGATTCTTTCACTTAGCATTTTTCCTCCATTTTTTTACACCACGGAATAATCGTAAAACACAGAAAAATTAATATGGTATTTTCAGTATCTTTCAGTGTATTCCGTGGTTCAAACATTTCTTTTTATCTTTTTAGGTTAAATAGTTTAAAAAAAATTACGAAATTTCTGCATTTGTTCATTTGTTTGAGTTTTTAATGTGCCCAACTTGTTGGTGTAACGTTTGATTTTACTTTCACCCAATTTATTATATGGAATTAACTCAATATCTATTTTACTTCGATAAGGTTGTAGAAATGTTCTAATTTCTTTCAGATTATCAAAATTATCAGTCAACTGTGGAATCAATGGAATTCGCACCTGAATATTAACATTTTGTGCAATCAGATATTTAAAATTAGACAATATAAATTGATTTGGTTCACTTGTATACTTTTCATGTAAACCGGAATCCATCAATTTGATATCATACAGAAATAAATCAGTATAAGGTAATACCTTTTGAAAATTTTCCTGAGGACAGCAACCGGAAGTATCAATCGTAGTATGGATTCCACGACTTTTACATTTCTTCAGAATTTTAACCAGGAAGTCGATCTGCAACATTGCTTCGCCACCGGAGAAAGTCACTCCTCCTCCAGATTCATCATAAAACAATTCATCTTTGATAATTTCATCAAATAATCGATCAACAGAATAATTTTCACCAATAACAGATTTTTCTAAATGTCCACCACTGATATTTTGTTCTATTTTGGAGTTTTTACTTTCAGGATTGTGACACCACCAACAGTCAAGGGAACAACCTTTCATGAATACAGTTGTCCGGATTCCCGGACCATCGTGAGTTGCAAAAGATTTTATGTCGAAAATTGTTCCTTGTAGCATTTTCAACCTTTCATTCCCAAGTGAATCCAATATAATGGTATTGATTACAAAGAACAATATCTAAATTTAAAATCATTTATTTTATTCGATTATTAAATACTTGAAACTTAAACTATTTAACATTCTCCTCTATAAATTATATTAATAAATTTAAGGTTTAATTATAAAAAATATAATATTTTGATAATATTTTCTTTATAATATATAAAACTTAATTTTACAAAAAAAACACTTGACTTCTATAGGCTATTTAAATAGTTTTCACAAAAGCACGAGGGATAAAATGCCAACTATTGATTTAATCGACGATGTGAAAATTAACATTTATAATGGGGATCATCGCCCACCACACATTCATGCATGTTATGAAAACCATGAAGTTATTCTGGAAATTGAAAGCGACAACATTTACGCCGGAGAAATCCCGGATGACAAACTTAAATCTGTTTTTGACTGGTTAATTGGGAATACTGACTGGGCACTGGAAGTTTTTTATACACTAAACCCGGAGTTAAAATGAGTAAAGCTGTCAAAATCCCACAAATAGTAAAGATTAACTGGGTTCAAGAATTATCTCTTTCTGTTATGTTTGGCAATGGAGAATCCAGAATAATTGATTTTCGAAGTCTATTGAGAAAACTTAATCTCACACCAGAATCACCAATTGCAATGCTCTATGCCACTGATGAATTTCAGCAGGTAAAAATAGCAAACAATACTCTGTCATGGAGTAATATTGAGCAAAAAATTCCACTGAGAAATCATTCAACCATCAAAGTTCCTTTTGAAATCGGAGCTGATATATTATTGAAATGCAGCAAAAAAGAAGTCTGCGAGCAAGACCTCACAGTCGGTAGAATGCTACAAAAAGCCCGTATGAAAAATGGCTTAACACAGCAGGATCTAGCCGTAATGAGTGGAACAACAAGAAGTTACATTTCTCGTATAGAAAATGATAAATCCGATATTGAAATCGGTACTCTACGCAGAATTGTAGAAACAGGACTTGGGAAGAAACTGAATATTTCAATTAAATAACTCATTCGAATCATATTTTCCAGCAAAATAACAATATTTTTAATATCCACATAATCCCTTGATTTCCACTTGAAAGAGTGTGAATTAATTCATAGATTTCGTGCAATATTTTTTAAGGGAGAGAAAAAAAATGTTGCATACTATTAAGATGAATTTATTAGAGACAAGAGAGATCAAAATTCTACCTGATGCAAAAGAGAGAATTCTCAAAGCAAGAGCAGTGGTAGAAAAAGTAATCGCCGAAGGACAAACAGTTTACGGAATCAATACTGGTTTTGGCAAACTGAGTTCGGTGAACATACCTGACGAACAATTAACACAATTACAAATCAATCTATTGCGATCACATGCCTGTGGTGTGGATGATCCAATTGATATTGATGTTGTAAAAATCATGATGATCCTGAAAGTCCGCAATCTTTCAGTAGGAGTTTCTGGAGTATCATTGGAAGCAGTTGAAAAGATTGCCGAATTGTATAACAAAGGGATTTACCCAGTAATTCCTCGTCGTGGATCAGTAGGAGCAAGCGGCGATCTGGCACCTCTGGCACATATGTCATTACCATTGATTGGTGAAGGTGAAGTATTTTACAAAGGTGAGAGAGTTGAAGCCGAAGATCTGGTAAAACAAGGGTTATACAAGCCGGCAAATCTTGGCGCTAAAGATGGACTTTCCTTAATTAATGGAACTCAATATTCAACAGCACTGTTACTTGATTCTTACCTGGAAGCAGAAAAAATTGTTCACAGTGCAGAATTGGCTTTGGCCCTCAGCATTGAAGCAGACCTTGCCACAGACAAACCGTTTGACGCAAGAATCCATGAAGTAAGACGACAAACCGGCCAGATAAAAGTAGCAGAAAATGTAAGAAAATTACTCAAATACAGCAAATTGATTGAATCACACAAAGATTGTGGCAAAGTGCAGGACCCATATTGTTACCGTTGCGCTCCACAGGTAATTGGTTCAGTTAGAGACACATTAAATTATGTTAAAAACATCCTTGAAAACGAAGTAGAAGCAGTAACTGATAATCCATTAGTTTTTGTGGAAACTGGAGAGATTATTTCTGCCGGTAATTTCCACGCAGAACCCATTGCAATGGCTGCTGATTATTTAGCCATTGCATTGACAGAATTGGGAAATATCAGCGAACGCAGAACAGCAAATCTGATTGATACTTCCATGAGTGGATTACCTCCATTCCTGATTGAATCCAGCGGACTGAATTCCGGTTTCATGATTGCTCAAGTAACTGCTGCAGCCCTAACAGCTGAAAATAGAACCCTATCAAATCCTGCATCAGTGGAAACAATTCCGACATCTGCCAACCAGGAAGATCATGTAAGCATGGCTCCAAATGCCGGTTTAAAACTTCACCAGATCATAAAAAATGTCAAATATATTATTTGGATTGAAATGCTGGCAGCAACCCAGGGAATTGACTTCCGTGGCAATCTCAAAGGCGGATTGGGAACTCAACTTGGCTATGACAAGATTCGATCATTGGTAAAACATCTAGACTATGATCGCACTTTTTATAAGGATTTGAATAAAGCAGAAGAATTTTTCAGTGATGAAGACTTTTACAAAAAATTATTAGAAGTAATAAATAATTAACAATATAAGTGAGAAAATCTATGAAAAAGACAATTATTCCAAATGGCTTGACTTTCGACGATGTTTTGTTGATTCCGGCGGAATCCAATGTATTGCCAAATCAGGTATCCATTGAATCCAACCTGACAAAAAACATTCGTTTGCACGTACCAATTCTCAGTGCTGCAATGGACACAGTTACAGAAGCAGAAATGGCAATTGCACTGGCACGTGAAGGCGGAATCGGCATTTTGCACAAAAATATGACAATTGAAGAACAATGTTCAGAAGTTGACAAAGTAAAAAGATCAGAAAGTGGAATGATCGTCGATCCTGTGACAATGCCACCGGATAAAACTATTGATGACGCATTGAAAGTAATGGAGAAATATTCTATTTCCGGTATTCCTGTTGTTGAAAATGGACATCTGGTTGGTATTTTGACCAATCGTGATATTCGTTTTGAAACCAATCATAGTTTGTTAATTCGTGATAGAATGACATCACAAAATCTAGTAACCTGCCCAGTTGGAACAACATTGAAAAAAGCTGAAGAACTTCTCCAGAAACACAAAATTGAAAAACTTCTGGTTGTCGATGAAAACTCACAACTCAAAGGTCTCATTACCGTAAAAGATATCCAAAAAAATGAGAGATATCCACGTTCCGTTAAAGACAGCCTTGGACGTTTAAGAGTTGGAGCTGCTATCGGAGTTTCCGGCGATTACCTGGAAAGAGCAGAAGCCCTTGTAAATCAGAAAGTTGATGTTCTAATCGTAGATACTGCTCATGGGCATAATAGTGGAGTTATTCGCACTGTAAAAGAAATAAAAGCAAAATACAATGTTGATGTAATTGCAGGTAATGTTGCAACACCTGAAGCCACAAGAGCATTAATCGATGCTGGTGTTGATGCTGTGAAAGTTGGAATTGGACCTGGTGCAATTTGTACAACACGTGTGGTTGCCGGTGTTGGAGTTCCCCAATTAACAGCAGTCATGAATTGTGCTGAAGAAGCAGCAAAATCAGGAATCCCAATTATAGCAGATGGTGGAATCAGATATTCCGGTGATTTTGCTAAAGCCATTGCAGCCGGTGCAAATACTGTAATGCTCGGTTCAATGCTAGCCGGACTTGATGAGTCTCCTGGTGAAAAAGTATTGTACGACGGCCGAGTTTATAAATCCTATCGTGGAATGGGATCACTTGCAGCCATGAAAAAAGGTAGCAAGGATCGTTATTTCCAATCAACAAAAGATGAAAAGAAAATGGTTCCTGAAGGAATCGAAGGGATTGTACCTTACAAAGGTTCATTGTCAAGTTCAATTCACCAGTTAGTTGGTGGTCTTCGTGCTTCTATGGGTTATTGTGGTGCTGCTGACGTACCGGAACTCCAGGAAAAATCAGTATTCATCCAGGTGACTTCTGCATCAATCAAAGAAAGTCATCCTCACAACATCAAAATCAGTAAAGAGGCTCCAAACTACAGTCCTAATAATGATTAAATGCAAGTAAACCTTCAAAAGGTTTGGTATAATTTGACTGGTTCCTTTTTTATTGGGAACCAGTTTTTTTTTGTAATGGAATAAGAAGTAGGCTGAAGCCTACTGGATTTTATATATTAAGCATTTTTACACCACAATGAATTGTGGTGCTGATCCTATAAAATAAAGGTTATTTTAATAATATAACTTGTCATTCTGATCCCCGTCGAAGTGAGACTTGTGGGGCAAAGCATAGCGACGCCTTACTTTCGAAGAAGTAAATTTCTTCTATCATACTTACCCTAATTAGGAATAAGAGGCTGTCCCAAAAGTCAAATTTTCATTCCGAAGTTGTCATACTGAGCTTGTCGAAGTATCTCCTTTCCCGACTGAAGAGATTCTTCACAAAGTTCAGAATGACAGCCTTGAGGAGACTTTTGGGACAGCCTCTCCTGTAAATTCTATTATTAATTCACAGTCTGCTTCAGCAGACTTATCCCCAACCTAATCCAGAAAAATATTCTCTTTGTAACTAATTTTGAAATTTTATTTCAAATAATATTAAATTTGCTGACAACTTTTTAGAA
>Ga0070729_10006163_pt1 | contig 11937 bp, 10 predicted proteins | sample tdDd472_FD_66725 | JGI IMG/M metagenome (GOLD analysis project Ga0070729, IMG submission 66725) | Marine sediment microbial communities from the Atlantic coast under amendment with organic carbon and nitrate - tdDd47.2 | ecosystem: Environmental > Aquatic > Marine > Coastal > Sediment | place...
TCTATGCACCACCGCCAAGCCGCTCGGCCCGCTTCTCCAGCTTCGCCGCGAGGTTCAACCCGACGCCGGGCCGCGACCAGGGGCAAGCGGCGATGCAGATCGCGCAGCCGGAGCTTTCGGCGAAATAGGGAATGCAGGCGTCGAAATCGACGTACCACTTCTCGACGCCGCGCACCGTCTTCTTCTCCGGCGCGATGGCAAAGGGCGGGCAGGCATCTTCGCAGACCCGGCAATTGCTGCAGAATTCATCAATGCGAAACTCCCGCTTGGGCGTCATCGCAAAGGGCGCGTCGGTCAGCACCGCGCCCAGGCGAAAGGCCGAGCCGAATTCGGGGTTGATCAGTGACCCATGTTTGCCCAGTTCGCCGAACCCGCATTCCAGCGCCGGCGGGATCATCAGGATCTTGCCCACCATCGGGCCGGTGACGGCCTCTGCCTGCCAGCCCTGCCCGCGCAGCCAGGCCGCGACCTTCTTGGACACGGCCGCCGCGCGCCAGTATTGCCGGGTGACATCCGTGCCGCCGCGCAGGGCGGGCACGTGGCGCAGCTCGTCATAAATGTGCTGCACGCCGAGCATCACCACGTTGGGAAGGTCGCTCTCCTGGTGATCGAATACCCATTCGGGCCGCATCCGGGCCACCCCGGTCATCTCGCAATCGCCGGACTCGACAAAACCCCGCAGTGCGCTGGTCCAGTCCTCCGGGCTGCGCTCGGCCCGGATTTCGGCAACGGGCGGGTCGGGGGCTTCGCAGGCCTCGCGCCGGAGCCTGCGCAGCTCCAACATGGTCTCGTCCGGCTCTTCGCGCTGGTAGAACCATTTCTGCAGCGGGCCGAACTCGGCCGTGTCCATGTCCGGTGTCCACCAGACCATGGTGGGTCGCCGCCCCCCTTCCTCGCCCAGCCCGTTGATGGCATTGCCCGAATAGCCCTCGGGCCAAAGCGCCATGAACTCCGGGTTCGGAGTAAAGGGGCGGTATGCGTTGTCCTTGGGCATGGGACGGCCCTCCTTTTCCGCAGCCTACGACAGAATGAACCCCTGTCAAAAGAAAGCGGCGCAGGGGGCGAGGGAGGTGTCCCCAATCCTGCGCCTGAGGTGGCGAGGCGCCCGAAAGGCCGGGAAGGCCCCATGGGAACCGCCGATATCAGGTCTGGGTCATGTGCTTGTAGACCGTGGTGCGTGACATTCCGAGCGCGCGGGCCGCTGCGGTGACATTGCCGCGGTGCCGTTCGACCGCGTGACGGATGCTGCAGCATTGCTGTTCCTTCCAAGGCACGCCGGCACATTGATCGCAGGCCCCGCTGGCCGCACCGGCGGCCTTCATGTCGGGCAGGATTCCGTCGAGGTCGGCCCAGAGCAGGGTGTCCGCGTCGCGCCATAGTGCTGCCTGGGTGATCACCGCGCGCAGCTCGTTGAGATTGCCCGGCCAGTCGTGCGCGGCAAGACGCTCGGCCACCCCGTCACCGAGTTCGATCCCCGGCCGAACGGATCGGGCGATCCGCCTGGCCAGTGCCGCGATGTCCGACCGTTCCCGCAGGGGCGGCAGGTTGATCCGCAGGGCTTCGACGCGGAAGCGCAGCGCCGGGATCAGCCGGCCCGCATGCATTGCGAGGTCGAGATCCTCGCTTGCGGCGGCAACGACGAACAGGTCGCAGCGCAGCAGCATTCCGCGCGTCGGGTGGCGGTATTCCCCGCTGTCAAGGATGCGCGCGAGCGTGGCCTGGGCCGCGATCGGAAGCGCGGTGATCTCGTCGAGGAACAGGCAGCCACCGTCGGCACGCTCGAGCAGACCGGGCTCGCCGCCGCCGATGCCGAAGAAGGTGGTAGAGAACTCGGTGTCGTCAACAACCCGCCCGTCGAGCACGATGAAAGGGCCGCTGCGCCCGGAGGCTGCATGGGCCAGGCGGGCAACCACCTCCTTGCCGGTGCCGGTTTCGCCGGTGATCAAGATCGGCTTGCCCTGGCGTGCAGCCTCGGGCAGCGCGCGCAGGCGCTGCTGCAATTCGGGGTCCTCGATCACCACGTCCTTGAAGCGGTTCTTTGGTTCCGTCGCCGTATCGCGATGCGCCGCCGCGTTGTCCGGCGGGTCCGGGCGCAGCCGTCCGGCCAGCGCAAAGTTCGCCCGGTTGGCCACCGCGCGCACCGATACCGTCGAGCCCATCCGATCGCGCAGGCGCAGGGTCTCGCCCTGGGCGAGGCGGCGGGCCACGTCCTCGAACCGTTGCTCGAAGATCCGGTCGAAGCTTTCGCCCCGCAGCTGCGGAAACCCGGTGAGAAACATCTCGCCGCGGCGATTGACGGCGTGGATACGGAAATCTTCCTCGAGGACCAGCATCCCGACCGAAAGCGTGCCCAGATACTCGGCCCGGGGGTGAAACTGCAGCACCACACGCTGGTCGTGCGATGACCGCAGCAGGCTGTTCTCGATATTGCTGGCCGACATCTGCACCAGCGCCGCAGTGTGCTGCTGGCGTGCGGTGCTGTGCGACGAGGCGTCAAGCATGCCGGTGAGGTTGCCGCGTCCATCGAAGATCGGGGCGCTGATACAGGACACGTCCCGGTGGTCGCGCATGAAATGCTCGCCGCCGTAGACCTGCGCCGGCTGGCCAGTGGCCATGCAGATGCCAAGCGCATTGGTGCCGCGCAGCTCCTCGGTCCAGATCGATCCCGGCACTACCATACGCCCGGCATCGGTCTCGGCGAACTGGGTGTCGGCCAGGGCGTCGAGGACGACCCCCTCGGGCGAGCCGAGCGCGATCATGAAATTCGAGCCGGCAATCTGGTCGAACAGCAGCTCCAGCTCGGGGCGTGCGAAACGGATGAGATCGGCATGACGCTGGTTGGTCTCGCGCGTTTCCGCCTCCGACAGCATCAGCCTGCTCGCAGCCAGCAACGGGTCGAGCCCATGCGACAGGCTGCGCAGCCAGCTGTCGGATATATCGCTGGGCAGCGCCCCGCCCGGGAACCGCCCCTGTGTTTCAAGATAATGGCGCGCGCGCGCCAGCGGCGTCGTCTGGTAATTCATCGCCAGACCCTCCCCAGTCTCCGGCTGAGGCAGACCATAGCGGAAGATACGCGCGACCTGTCAACCGAAAGACTGATTCGCGGCGCTCTGTCCAGATCGTGAACAGGGCCGCTGACGGGCCCCTCGCGGTCGGCGCAGGCGGGCAAACTGTCCAGTGATTGAACGCGCGGCGGCCGGCAGTGTTCACGTGCTGCACGCAATTGCGCGATGCTGCAGCGCGGCTTGTCATCCTGCGAAAGCCGCCGCGATTGTCGCCTTCGCCGTCACTTCCGGCGGTGGTCGCAAGGCGCACTTACTATGAAAGCACAAGTTCTCCACACCTACGACACGTCCCTCACCGCCCCGACCTGGGTAACGCTGGAAGACGTGCCGGACCCGAAAATCGAGAAGCACACCGACGTGATCGTGCGCATCGGCGGAGCCGGGGTTTGCCGCACCGACCTGCACATCATCGAAGGGGTCTGGAAGCCGATCACCGACCCGACCGGCGATGCGCTGCTGCCGCTCATCATGGGCCACGAAAACGCTGGCTGGGTGGAAGAGGTCGGTCCCGAAGTCGAAGGCTTCAAGGTCGGCGACCCGGTGATCGTGCACCCGAAGCGGTCGGACGGCACCTGTATGGCCTGCCGCCGCGGGCACGACATGCACGGCGACGGCGCCTTTCCAGGGCTGGATGCCAATGGCGGCTATGCAGAATACCTGCAGACATCGGCGCGCAACCTCGTGGCGCTTCCCAAGACGCTGGCGCCGAAAGACGTGGCGCCCTATTCCGACGCCGGCCTCACCGCCTACCATGCCGCCAAGAAGGCGGCGCAGATCCTGCTGCCGGACCAGACCGCCGTGGTGATCGGCGCCGGTGGGCTCGGTCACATCGGCGTGCAGGTGCTCCGGGCGATGTGCGCGGCCCGCATCATCGTCATCGACATCTCCGAAGACGCGCTGGCGATGGCCGGAAGGTACGGCGCCGATCACCTGGTCAAGGCCGATGGCGGCGAGGTCGAGGCGGTGCTGTCGCTGACCGGCGGCCTTGGCGCCGAGGCGGTGATCGATTTCGTGGGCGAAAAGGGCACCACCTCGAAGGGCCTCGCGATGACCCGGAACATGGGCAACTACTACATCGTCGGCTACGGCGAAGACATTCGCGTGCCCACGGTTGAGATGATCATCACCGAGAAGAACATCATCGGCAACCTGGTCGGCACCTGGGCCGAACTCACCGAGTTGATGGCGCTGGCCGATCGCGGCCTGGTCGAGCTGGCCACCCGGGATTACCGGCTCGCCGACGCCAACCAGGCGCTGCAAGACCTCAACCAAGGCAAGATCCACGGTCGCGCTGTGCTCATCCCCTGAGCCGGTGCGCAGAAACAACAATGTCAACGGGAGGAAAAGATGACATCAACGACCAGAAAGACCCTGCGAAGGGCCCTGCTGGCCACCACGGTGATCGGCGCTGCTGCCGGTGCCGCGCGGGCCGGGGATTACACCGGATACGGCATCGACAAGGACGTGCCGGGCGCCTGTAGCTATGCGGCGATGGATGCCAAGGATTACTCCGGGCGGACGCTCAACATCATCACCCACGCGATCCCGGTCATCGGCGAGCCCACCGACCTGCACGCGCAGCAGTTCCAGGACCTCACCGGGGCGACGGTCAACGTGGTGCATGTGCCGTTCGGCGATCTGTTCCAGCGGATCATGATCCCGTTCCAGACCCAGCAGGCGGCCTATGACGTGCTGTTCTTCGCCTCGCTCTGGCTCGGGGATTTCAACCCCTATTTTGCCGAAGTGCCGCAGCCCTACCAGGAGACCTCGGGCATGGCGGCCGTCACGCCCACCTACAAGGGCGTCGCGACCTGGGACGGCAAGATGCTCGACTACACGATGGATGGCGACCGCCACTATCTGAAGTATCGTGCCGACGTGTTCTCGAACCCGGAAATGCAGACCTATTTCAAGGACAAGACCGGCCGCGACCTGACGGTGCCTGCGACCTGGACGGAGTACAACGAGGTCGCCTCGGTGTTCAACAACATGGACTTCGACGGCGATGGCCAGCCGAATTTCGGCACCGCCGAGGTGACCAAGCGCGACGACCTGATGTTCTCGGCCTTCATCAGCCGGGTGGCGCCCTATGCCAAGCACCCCGACGTGAAGGGCGGCTTCTTCTTCGATCTCGAGACGATGACGCCGCTGGTCAACACCCCCGGCTGGGTGCGCGGACTTGAGCTTTTCGTGGATGCGCAGACATCGATGCCACCGGGCGGCACCTCGTTCGGCCTGGGCGACGAGATCTTCTCGTTCGGCGGCGGCCAGACGCTGATGTCCTACAGCTGGGACGACGCCTTCATCCAGGCGATGCAGGAAGACAGCCTGATCCGCAACAAGGTGCTGACCGCACCGCTGCCGGGCGCGCAGGAGGTCTGGAACCGCGATACCGGCCAGTGGGATCACTTCGACACCCCCAACCGGGCGCCCTACGTCACCTGGGGCTGGACATCGGCGGTGGCCTCGGCCAGCGCCAACCAGGACATGGCTTTCGACTACCTGTGCTTCTTCTCGAACGAGGCCAACACCCTGCATGACCTGCAGATCGGCCGCTACGGGGTGAATCCCTACCGCGCCAGCCATTTCGACCCCGCGCTCTACGAGGACCTGATGGGGTGGGATGCCGGCGTGGCCGAAAGCTACACCTCGACGCTGGCCTCGATCGACGGCGGCACCAACCAGGTGTTCGATCTGCGGGTTCCCGGCGTGGGCGAGTTCATGTCGTCGCTCGCGGCCGGCGTGGCCCGGGCGATGTCGGGCGAGGCAAGCCCGCAGGAGGCGCTTGATGGCGTCGCCGCCGAGTGGACCGATATCGTGGGCCGGATCGGTGCCGACCGGGTCCGCACGGCCTATGCCAACGTCGTGGCGCTCGAAGATCGCTGAGACTTGAACAAAGGGGGGCCGCAACCGCGGCCTCCTATCCTCGAACAGGGTCTCCAAATGTACCGCCAGAAATACGTCTTCCTGCTGCCGGGGCTGCTTGTGCTGGTGGCGATCATCGTCTTCCCGCTGCTGTTCACCATCCGCGTCAGCTTCTCGTCCTGGGATGTCTACAACCCGGGCCTCAACTGGATCGGCGGCGAGAACTTCTCGCGCCTGATGGCTGACAGCCGCTACTGGGACTCACTGGGCCGGCTGGCGCTGCTCACCGTCGGCACGGTTACGCTGCAATACGTGCTTGGCTTCGCGCTCGCGCTGCTGGTCTGGCGCGACATTGCCGCGCGGCGGTTCTTTCGGGTGCTGTTCCTGGTGCCGATGATGACCACGCCGGTGGTCATGTCGGTGATCTGGCGGACGATTTTTCACGAAAGCCTCGGGCCGCTCAACCCGATCCTCGACGCGATCGGCATCGGTGCGCAGCCCTGGCTCTCGCAGTCCGGCCACGCGCTCGCCGCGGTGATGATCGTCGAGGTCTGGCAATGGACGCCCTTCATGTTCCTGATGTTGCTCGCCGGCCTGCTGTCGCTGCCGGGCGAGCCCTATCTTGCCGCCCGGATCGACGGCGCCGGGCCGATCCGCACCTTTTTCTCGGTGACCTTTCCGATGATGGGGGCGATTTCCACCGGAGCTATCCTGATCCGGCTTATCGAAGCCTCCAAGCTGATGGAGACGGTCTACGTGCTCACCTCGGGCGGGCCCGGAACATCGACCGAGACCACCTCCTATTACATCTACATCCGCGGCATGCGTGACTTCCAGATCGGCTATTCGGCCACGCTGTCGCTGACTTACCTCATCGTGATGATCGTCTCGCTCACGGTCATCGCCAAGGTGCTCACCCGCCTGCTCGTGAAGGACCGGACATGAACCGTACAACCTATCTTGCGTTGAAATACCTTGCCGTGCTGGTCTGGTCGGCCTTCGTCGTGCTTCCTTTCCTGTGGATGCTGACGACCAGCTTCAAGACCGCAAATGGCGTTACCGGCGGCGCCACCTGGGTGCCCTGGTTGCAATATGAGCCCTCCATGGCTGGTTGGAAATCGCTGTTCGGCGGCCCGGGCGGGATCAATATCGTGCGCCCCTACATCAATTCGGTGGTCGTAACCCTGTCGGCATCGGCCCTCTCGCTGGCGCTGGGCACGCTGGCCGCCTATGGCCTGTCGCGCTTTACCTTCCGGGCCGGGCCGATCAGGAATGGCGACATCACCTTCTTCTTCATCAGCCAGCGGATCATGCCGCCCATCGTGCTGGCGATCCCGTTCTTCCTGATGCTGAAGACGCTCGGCCTGCTCGACACGCTGCCCGGCCTTATCCTTGTCTATGTCGCGCTCCTGCTGCCGATTGCCGTCTGGGTGATGGTCGATTTCTTCAACTCGGTGCCGCGCGGGCTGGACGAGATGGCATGGATGGACGGCTGCACGCCGATCATCACCTTTTTTCGGGTGATCCTGCCCAATGCGGTCCCCGGGTTGGTGGTGGCGGGAATGTTCTGCATCATCTTCGGCTGGAACGACTTCTTCTTCGCCTTCACCCTGACCTTCACCAAGACCCAGCTTCTGCCGGTCTCCATCGTTGCGCTCAATTCCTCGGTCACGCCGTGGTGGGCGCTGTCGGCGGCGGCGATGGTCTCGGTTGCGCCTCTTGCGGTGCTCGCCTTCGTGGTCGAACGGTTCCTCTCGCGCGGCGGTCTCGCCGGGGCGGTGCGCTGATGCTCGAAGTCACCTCCCTTAAGCTCTCAGACGCCGGCGAGACCTGCCTCGACGATGTCACCATCCGGTTCGAACCGGGCCAGTTGGCGACGGTGCTCGGCCGCACCCTCGCCGGCAAGACCTCGCTGATGCGCGCCATCGCCGGACTGGTGCGGCCCGATGCCGGCACGATCACCCTTGATGGCACCGACTGGTTGCCGCTGGCCCCCTGGCAGCGCCCGGTTGCGATGGTCACCCAGCAGTTCATCAACTACCCGCACCTTTCGGTGCTGGACAACGTTGCCTTCCCGCTGGTGCGCCACGGCCTGGCCAGAGGCGAGGCGCGCGAGCGGGCGCGCGAGATGCTCGGCCGGGTTGGCCTTGCGGACTTCGCCGACCGGCGCCCGGGCCGGCTTTCGGGCGGTCAGCAGCAGCGCGTCGCCATTGCCCGCGCGCTGGTCAAGAAGGCGCCGGTGCTGCTGCTCGACGAGCCTTTCGTCAACCTCGACTACAAGCTGCGCGAGGGGTTGCGCGAGGAGCTGATCGAGATTCTGCGCCGGGAGACCGGCACGATCGTGATCTACGCCTCGACCGATCCGCGCGAGGCCCTGCAGATGGGCGATCGGGTGGTGCTCATGTCGGAGGGCGGGGTGGTGCAGGCGGGCCCCCCGCGCGAGGTCTACGCCGCGCCCGCATCGGTCGCCGCGGCCGGGGTCGTGAGCGACCCGCCGATCAACCTGCTTTCGCTCGATGTCGCCCCCGGGCGGCTCACGGTCGCGGGGCTGGGCGAGATCGCGCCGGCCGCGCTCGGCCGTTCGCTGGCGCCGGGACACTACACGCTCGGGCTCAGGGCGCATGACCTGCGGCTCGGCGGCCCCTACAAGACGCGGGTGGCGCTGACCGAAGTGTCGGGGTCCGAAACCGTCACCCACCTCACACTCGCCGGGCTCAACCTGGTGATGCTGGAACGCATCGTGACCCTGCACGCGCTGGGCGCGACCATCGGCGTGAGCCTCGACCTCGGCAAGGCCCGGGTGTTCGACGCGGCCGGAAATCTTGTTGCGAACGGAACCGCGCATGGCTGAAATCGTCCTCGAAAATCTTGCCCACAAATACGCCCCGGCGCTGCCCTACGCGCTGAAACCGTTCAGCATGACCTGGAAGGATGGCGGAACCTACGCGTTGCTGGGGCCGTCGGGCTGCGGCAAGTCGACGATGCTCAACATCATCTCTGGGCTGTTGCGCCCGTCCGAGGGGCGGGTGCTGTTCGACGGCGCCGACGTGACCGCACTCGACACCGGAAAGCGCAACATCGCCCAGGTGTTCCAGGTGCCGGTGATCTACCGGTCGATGAGCGTGGGCGAAAACCTCGGATTTCCGCTGGTCTGCCGCGGTGTGCCCGCCGACAGGATCAAGCGGCGGGTCGAGGCCATCGCCGAACGGCTCGGGCTGGCCGATCAGCTCAAGCGTCCGGCAAACGCGCTGTCGGCCGATCAGAAGCAACTGGTCTCGCTGGGGCGCGGGCTGGTGCGCGAAGACGTGGCCGCGATCCTGCTCGACGAACCGCTCACGGTGATCGACCCGCAGCTCAAGTTCGAACTCCGCCGGATCCTGAAGGAAATCAACGAGGAGTTTCGCCTGACCACGGTGCTGGTGACGCATGACCAGACCGAGGCGATGACCTTTGCCAGCCAGGTGATCGTAATGAACCACGGCGAGGTCGTGCAGGCGGGCGGGCCGCGCGATCTCTTCGACCGCCCCGCGACCGATTACGTCGGCTGGTTCATCGGTTCTCCCGCGATGAATTTCCTGCCCGCGACGCTTAAGGCCGGCCGGGTATCGGTGCCCGGCACCACGCTCTCGGTCGCCGCGCCCGCGGGCCTCGGCGCCGACAAGCTCATGTTGGGCTTCCGGCCGGAACATGCGCAGGTGGCGGGCGACGGGGCGCAGCTGCGCGGCACCGTCGAGCGGGTCTGGTTCGAGGGCTCCGACGAGGTGGTCGCACTGGCAAGCGACACGCTGACCATGCGGGTGCGCACACCGACCGGCACGGCCCCCGGTCCCGGCAGCGCCCTTGGCGTCACCGTCCCGGCCGAGAACCTGCTGATCTACAGCGATGGCCAGCTGGTCGAATAGGCCGGCGATGCACCCGCCGGCCCGACCTGCAGCTTTGGTGCTGTGACCGCTCGACCCGCGCCGTCGCCTCCATGAACCTGAAGCACGTTCTTCGCCAGATCGAGCCCGGCCGTGGTATTGTCCGACATGACCGACCTCCTTTGTGGATCATTGCAGACCCACCTTGGCACATCGATGCAGTCGGGGGGCGGTCACAGCATCAAAGTCCCTTCGTCATCACGGCTTTCGCCCGCATTACTCGCACCTTGCGGGTGTCTCCGTCGCGCCCGGCGCGGCGGGGTTGCTGTTTCGGGAAACCATATCCTCCGAAACGGAAGGCCGGGTTGCCGTGGGATCTGGCCTACGGCCTCTTACGGGTCGCGTTGCGCCAGAACGGTGAAAAATCCCGGAAAGAAGCGGCCTTCGTCGCGGTTGCGCTGCACTGACAGGGCCTCCTGCGTCCTTTCCTGCGTCTGGAGCGCGGTGCGGTCATCGACCTCGCCGTATCGATTGAGGTTGGTGGACAAGAGCGCTAACCCCTCGTCGTCCAGCCATTGCCAGACCTCGGCCAGCGTATGCTGGGTTTCGTGCGGATGCAGGACCTGGTCGCGGAACCACGAGCGCAGATGCGTCTCGTCGCTCAGCGTCTCGGCGCAGTCCCGGAAGCGGGCAAAGGCCGCGTCCTCGCCTTCGCGCGCGCAAATCCCCCGATACAAGTCAAGAAACGGCCGCCGGCCATAAAGGTGGTAGAGCCCGACGAAGAGGAACCCGCCGGGGGCGACCATACGGGCGGCATGGGCAAAAGCGGCGCGGCAATCGCGGGTGTGGTGCAGGACCCCGATACTGACGACGAGATCGAAGGGCGCGGCGCTTTCAAACGCGAAGAGATCGCTTTCGACGAAATCGACCCTGTCCGATATGTCCAGGCGTCCGGCGACATCGCGGGCGCGGTCCAGGGCGGGGGCGGTGAAATCCACCGCCGTAACCCTCTTGCCGTAGCGGCTGGCCATGGTGTTCGCGGCCCAGCCCGCCCCGCAGCCGAGTTCGAGCACCGAGGCAATCTCGTCTTCTTCCAGCAGCGCGTCGAGATCGGGATAGGCGGCGATCGGGTTGCGGGCGATGCTGTCGGCGGCCACGCCAGCGTCGGAGTAGAAGTTGAACGGCATGTCGCGGTAGAAATCCCGGACCCTGTCGGTCACCGAGGCGGGGTGGGTCATCCTGGTCTCCTAAAGATAATTGCGGGCATGGCGCAGCCCGGCGATTGCGAGCAGGGACAGCAGCGCCACCCCAACCAGCGCGGCCCGGAGCCCCACACCGCTGCTGAGAATGGCCACCGCCGCCGCCGCTGCCGACAGGGCCGCCAGCGCCCTGATCCCGAGGTCGATCCGGCGCAACAGGCGCTGGCAGCTCGAACAGATAGCGGTGTGCAGCCGGTGCCGGTCCTGCGGTACGTTGACCTCGTCCGGGGCGACGCCGCTGTTCCTGGCGGTGGTAAAGCCGCGATAGAACGGCAGCGCCGCGCCATGGCGATCGAGCCAGCGGCGGTATTCCACAACCAGGCGGTCCGATGTCTTGATCGGCAGCCAGGACTTGCTGAGGGGGCGGTCGGCCGCCTCGATCTCCCGGTGCTGGCCGACGACCACGCCCATGTCCTGCTCAAGGATCAGGATCTGCGACTGGTGCTCCAGCCAGCGCGGCTTCATCCGCTCCAGCAGGCCGGTGAAATTGCTGTACTTCCGATAGAGCAACCGGCAGCGCCCCTTGCCCATCGGCAGGGAAAACAGATCGAGCCCGGCCACCAGATCGGCATCTGCGTATTCCGAGGTATAGCGGACCAGATTGGGGGCAACGAACGCCACATGCGCCGCGCCCATCTCCGGCGCGTCCTCGTCCCGGTGCAGACCGATATGGCGATAGGTGGCCCGGATTCCGTCGACCCCGCTGTGGATGATCTCGAACTTGAGCGGGCTGGCGGCCTGGCGCAACCCGCCGCCGCGCACGCCGTGATGCGCGATGTGGATGTGGGCGACGTCGATGACGTTCTCGATCAGGTAGCTCTGGTCATATGGCAGGTCCATCTGGAAGGTCACCGCGGTGACCCCCTCCGCGCCCGAAGCCCGCCCGGC
>Ga0070729_10006165_pt1 | contig 11937 bp, 12 predicted proteins | sample tdDd472_FD_66725 | JGI IMG/M metagenome (GOLD analysis project Ga0070729, IMG submission 66725) | Marine sediment microbial communities from the Atlantic coast under amendment with organic carbon and nitrate - tdDd47.2 | ecosystem: Environmental > Aquatic > Marine > Coastal > Sediment | place...
CTGGTGCTTTTAAATAAGGCGTTGACACATCCGGTGTTGGTGACTTTGAGCGCGGTTGGCGTTCTGGTGGGCGTGTTGTTCAGTTACGCGCTATTTGGCAACGGAATCGAGTTTTTTCCCGAGACCGAACCCAGCACGGCGCAGGTCCAAGTGCGCGCACGCGGCAACTTGTCGATTTGGGAACGCGATGCTCTGATGCGCGAAGTGGAGGCGGAAGTCTTAATGGTTTCGGGCATCGAAACCGTGTATACGCGCACCCGCTCCAACCCCACCGGTGAAAAGGCCGAAGACATCGTCGGCAACATCTTCTTGGAATTCGTGGATTGGGACAAGCGCCGCCCGGCCAACGAAATCTTGGATGAAATTCGCACCCGCACGCACCCTATCGCGGGGATCGTGATCAACTCCGAAAAGCAAGAAGGCGGCCCCCCAGTTGGCAAGCCGGTGCAGATCGAGATTTCTTCGCGTTATCCGGCCCTATTGGAGCCGACAGCGAAACGCATCATCGCGGAGCTGGAGAAAAATGCCAACTTTGTCGATATCGAAGACAGCTTGCCATTGCCGGGGATCGACTGGGTGTTCGAGGTCAACCGTGCGCAGGCGGCGAAATTCGGTGCCAATGTGTCGTCGGTGGGCAGCACCATTCGCCTTGCAACCTCGGGCATTAAACTGGGCGAATACCGCCCCGACGATACCGACGATGAGCTGGATATCCGTGCACGCTTCCCGCAAAATTATCGCAATCTGGAACAATTGGGGCACATGCGTGTCAAAACGCCTGCGGGACACGTGCCGATCATTAATTTCGTGAATATGGAACCGCGCGCCAAAACCGGCACCATCAGTCGTACCGATGCACGGCGTGTGGTGATGGTGAAGGCCGACGTGGCGGAAGGCGTTTTGGCCGACAATATGGTCAAAGGCATTCAAGCCTGGATTGCCGAAGCCGATTTGGACTCGCGTATTTCTATTCGGTTCAAGGGCGAAGACGAGGAACAGGCGAAGGCGAAGGCCTTCTTGACCAAGGCGTTCGGCGTGGCCCTGTTCCTGATCGCGATCATCTTGGTGACCCAGTTCAACAGCTTCTATTCCGGATTTTTGATTTTGTCGGCGGTGGTCATGTCGACCATCGGCGTGTTCATCGGTCTGCTGATCACGGGGCAACCCTTCGGTATCGTTATGGGGGGCATCGGTGTGATCGCCTTGGCAGGGATCGTGGTGAACAACAATATTGTGCTGATCGATACTTTTGATCGTTTGCGTCAAACCACCTCGGATGTGCGTGAGGCGATCTTGCTGACCGGTGCTCAACGCTTGCGTCCGGTGCTGCTGACCACGATCACGACCATGCTGGGGCTGTTGCCTATGGCCATGAATATTGGCATCGATTTTATCGACCGCGATATCGTCATCGGCGCGCCCGCCAACCAGTTGTGGGTGCAATTGTCGATTTCGATCGTGTTCGGCCTCGGTTTCGCGACGATTTTGACGTTGATCGTCACCCCGTCATTGCTGATGGTGCGGGCCAATGTTGCTGGATGGTGGCATGGCCGGAAAACCGCGCTTGGACACGCCCCAGGCTAGGGCCTACCCCTCGTCGGTGGCCACTCAAATTTGAAAAACAAAGTGCCGCGCATGAAAAATTAGCGTAGGTTATCTTCGTCTAAAGTGAAAGTGCCCCAATTGGGGGTGGAGTTGGCTGCGTGAATATGACGTTCGATACCCAGCATTTGTTGCGTCTGGCGCACGATAAATCGGCCAAAAGCAAGTCAGAGCTCGCCGATATTGTCGTCAGCCTGTTTGACCATCGCGGCGATGTGCTGAGCGATGGCGAGCGTGCGCTGATGTTCAGCATCATTCACAATCTGGTCAGCGAAGTGGAAATTTCGGTGCGCCGCAAGCTCTGTGAGCGTCTGGCCGATCAACCGGGCACGCCGTACGGGTTGATCAAGTCCCTGACCGAAGACGATCTGGATGTGGCTTATCCGATCTTGACCCGTAGCGAGGTGCTCAAGAATGAAGACCTCATAGAAATCATTCACTTGCGCGCCGAAGAATATCAGCTCGCCGTTGCCCTGCGCGAAGGCCTGGATACGCAGGTGTCCGATGTGCTGGTCGAAACCGACAATCCCCGCGTTATTTCTGAATTGCTCAACAACCAATCCGCCAAGTTGTCGGACGAAACGCTCATCAATTTGGTGCATAAGTCCAAGGAAATGCGCCCGATTCAGGGCCCGCTCCTGCATCGTTCCGAATTGAGCGAGGATATGGCCAAGCGCATGTTTATGTGGGTTTCGGCGGCGCTGCGCACCCATATCGTGTCACGCTATCATATCGACAGCATCGAAGTTGACCGCCTGTTGGAACGGGCGGCCCTAGAAGGTTATGCCACCACCATGGTGGAAAAGTCCCGAAACGACAGCGAATTGATCAAAAGCCTGCGCGATCGCGGCATGATCACCGTGGATATGATGATCCAAACGCTGACGGAAGGCGAAACGCCGATTTTCTTTGCGATCTTCTCCGCACTTACGGAACTGAGCGATGTCATGGTGCGCCGGATTGTTTTCGACAAGAATCACACCAGTTTGGCCGTGGTGTGCCACGCTCTGGGACTTGGGGAATTGGACTTCGCGACCATATTCCGCAAAACCCGCCGTGTCGCGCCGGGACGCGCCCGCGCCACCCGTGAAGAGGTCAACATGGCCTTGGAAATGTACCGCGAAATTGATGTGATAGAGGCCGAAAGCGCGGTTGAGTTGTGGCGACGCGACGAAGACTATCAACTCGCCATTAAGGCCATTCAAGACAAACTCTAATCCCGCCTTACGCACTTGGCATGCGGTTTTGAAAGTGCCGAGTCTAGAGGCAACCGGTGCTTCTCAAGTGCCTGATCGCAGTCGCGAGTGCACGGGCGTCTCCTAGGGCGTTGTGGGATAACTCGGAGCTTTCCAATCCCAGTTGGTTTGGCAATTCAGAACTCATGCTTTGATCGTCGATGAAATTCAGTGCCGTAAGGATTTCATTCAGGTTCTGATCTTTTGCAAAAAAATCGGGATAGGGAATATCGTTCAACACACAATTTTTGCGAATAATGGCACTGTCCTGTCCAAAGCTGAACACGGATTGCAAGTCATCGTCCAGGAACGCAAGAAAATCTGCAAGCGCATCGGCAAACGAGCGCCCCTGAACATCGATTTCCTCTTGGGTGATGCCGGTAAGATCTGTGATGTACTCGCTGAGTGTCGGATTGATGCGCGGTTTGACGAATACTTCAAAAGTACCGATCTCGGCGAAATTATTCGCTGCGTCCAGCTTTACGGCGCCGATTTGAATGATTTCACAATGGCGCCCAGGTTGCTTCCACCCGGATTCCATGAAGCCGGGCCAACTGGTCCATTCTGTGTCGTAAATGGCAATAAGGCCTTCCGTGATGTGTTTAATCATCCGGCTTTGAGGCATCCTCGTCGGGCTCACAGGTGCCTGTGCGCAGGCAGATTTGGCGATAGCTGCGCACGGCGAACGGCACCGATATCATGTATGCCGCCAAAATGCCCGACAGCGTCACCCAGGGGGCGCTGACCATGCTGGCGATCACCATACCGACCACGACCATCAGCGGCAGCACCAGTTTCGGGCTGAGCTTAATTGTCTTGAACGAATAGGTCGGGATGGAGCTGACCATCAACAGCGACACAACGACCAAGAACGCGGACACCACTTCCGGGCGGCGTACATAGACTTCCAGCCAGTTGAATGAAATGATCATCGGCAACAGCGCCAGACCGGCGGCGGCGGGCGCGGGGACGCCGGAAAAGAACTTCGGTGCCCACGCGGGCGGGTCGGGGTCTTCGATGGCGGTGTTGAAGCGCGCCAAGCGCAATGCGCAACTGACCGCGAACAGCAAGACCAAAATCCAACCGAACCGGCCAAGGTCTTGCAGAACCCAGAAATACAGCATCATCGGCGGTGCGACGCCGAAGCTGAGAATGTCGGACAGTGAATCCAACTCGGCCCCAAACTTGGAGGTGCCCTTCATCAGGCGCGCGATGCGCCCGTCGAGCGTATCCAAAATCGCGGCCGCCAGAATCGCCAGCGCGGCGTGTTCCCAACGCCCTTCATACGCGAAGCGGATCGCCGTCAGCCCCGAACACAACGCGATCAGCGTCAACATGTTGGGGATCATGACGTTCAATGACATGCGGCGGCGTTTGGGACGTTTGGGCAGGCTCGATTGAGGCATCAGCGGATCTCGCCTTCGCGTTGGGGTTCATCCGAATTCAAGTCCGCCACGACCGTCTCGCCCGCGGTGGTCAACTGGCCAACGGCCAAGAACGGCGTGGCGTCTTTGGGCAAGTATACGTCCACGCGCGAACCGAAGCGGATCAGTCCGAAGCGCTGGCCGGCTTGAAGGTGATCGCCTTCCTTGACCTGACACAGGATGCGTCGTGCTACCAGTCCGGCAATTTGCACGAATGCGATATCGTGGCCGCTGCTGGTGTGCATGGACAGCGACATGCGCTCATTGTGTTCGCTGGCTTTGTCCAGTTCGGCATTGAAGAACTTGCCGGGACGATACGCGATCTTGGAAATCGAACCGTCCATCGGTGCGCGGTTCACATGCACGTTGAAGACGTTCATGAAGATGCACACGCGCGGCCGGGCTTCGTCGCCCATTTCCAGTTCGGCGGGCGGCACGGCCTCGTCCACCAGACACACGCGCCCATCGGCCGGTGCGATGACCAGCCCCGGGCGGGTCGGCGTGACGCGGTCGGGGTCGCGAAAGAAGTAGACACACCACAGTGTCAGCACGACGCCGATCCACCCCAAAGGTTCGGCATAATATCCAAGCGCGGCGGCAATCACGGCAAAAATGGCGATGAAGGGCCAACCGGCGCTGTTGATGGGGACCAAGATGGTCTTCACGTGGGCATTTCCTCAATTGTGTCTGGGCGATCCCGGAAACGGGTTCGCGCACATTGTAGCGCATTGTAATGGTGGCGGGACAATAGGTTAAGCGTTCAGTTTCTCAAGGAGAAATGTCCGGGCCGGGTCTCGTTTAATTCCCCGGCAGGCGGAACACCTGACCGGGATAAATCAAATCGGGGTTGCGGATCAAATCCTTGTTGGCTTCAAAGATCAAGTGATAACGCAAGCCGCGGCCGTAGGTGCGCTCGGCCAAGCGCCACAAGCTGTTGCCGGGCTGTACAACAACGAAGCTGCCCGGCTCCAGGCCCTCGGTTTCGGCGGGCTCGGCGCGCTGAAACGGCACTTCGCGGCGTGCGATGACCTTGCTGTGATCGTCCAGCATGTCGGCACGCAGCGTATAGGTGCCGGGCGCAATGTCGGTTTCGGGCGTGATGTGCCAGCGTCCAGCCTCGTCTGCGGTGGTGCGACCGATGAAGTGGTTGTCGATATAGAGCTGCACCGCATGCTTGTCCTTGGCATGGCCGCTGATGGTCAGGTTGCCATTGCCGTAATCCACGGAATCGATGCCGAATTCGTCGCCCGGCCCGGGTTTTTGCAGGACCTCGCTGGGGCCGGTGCCGTCGCGACGAACCTTCACGGCCAGCGCGCCGTCGCTGTCGCCGCTGCGTTCGGGGACCACCAAGATCACGACGTGGTCGGACAGCACCGGTTTGCGGTCTTCGACCAGCATGCGCAGACCCAAACGGCGCTCGCCCGGTTCCAGCAGCTTTTCGGGTACGTAGACCCATTCCCCGCGGCCGTCGGTCGTGATGGTGCCGAATACGGCCTCACCGTCCAACACCTCGACCCGGCTGCCCGGATGGGCGCGTCCCGCCATGACGGCATTGCCTTCGGGATTGACGCGCACGACATCGAAGGTCGGTGGGATCAACTGTTCGAGCTTTTCGACGGGGGCGGGCTTTTGTTCGGGTTGCGCCTGGGGGGCTTGCGGTGCTGTTTCTTCCACATCACCGAGCAACATGCTCAACGCAATGGCCACGGCGACGATGATCGCCCCCAATACACCGATCATGACGGATTTTTGCACGTTCCCCCAGCTCCCGATCTGATTGTGCCCCAATAATAAGTATTCAGACTAAAGCGCGCGGCGATGCACTGCAAGGCATGCAAGCATCGATCGGGTCGGGCGCCGCCGTTTTTGTCTGCTTACCAGTCTTGCGTGCTGGTTTCATTGCTTTTTTTCTTGCCGACTTGATGTTTTACGGGGGGGATGGTGCGCAGGTATTCGATCATCGCGGCGCGGTCTTCAGGGGTCATTTTGCTGGTCGAATGGCTGACCGATTCGCTCATCACACCACTGACGAAGTCGCCGCCGGGCAACATGCCGATGGTGAACAGCAGATCGAAATCACCGTTGGTCCACTTGCCCACCCCCGTTTCGGGGTCGGGCGTGATGTTGGGGATGGTGATGCCTTCGGGGTTGGCGGGGGTGCCAGCGTAGCGACGGTCTTGATCGTAACCGCCCATCCAGTCACGCGGCGTGTGGCATTCGGGGCAGTGCGCCAAGGCCTCGACGACATAGCGCCCGCGCGGCCAGTCGGGCCGGGGGCCTGGCTCGAAATTGAGCATATTCCATAAGCGCACCAACCAGCGCCAGCCGAACGGGGGCGGTACGTCGTGCGCACGGTTGGGGTGGGTTACCGGTGGTTGGGTCTTGAGATACGTCCAGAGCGCGGCGACATCCGCGTCCGTCATGTTGGTGTAGGACGTGTAGGGAAAAGCGGGAAAGTAGTTGTGCCCTTCCGGGGCGATGCCTTTACGCAACGCACGACGGAAATCTTCAAGCGTCCAATTGCCGATCCCGGTCTCGATATCGGGTGTGATGTTGGGGCTGTAAAACGTGCCAAACTGGGTTTTGAAGGCGCGACCCCCGGCCAAGTGCTGGCCGCCGCCCTTTTTGTCGGTGTGACAGCCCAGGCAACCCGCGACATTGAAGATGTATTCGCCCTGTGTGATCTGTGATTGAGCCTGGGATAAGGACGGGAACACGACCCCGATGGACAACGCCATCAGGGCCGCTTGATATGAAATTTTAGCCTTCACGGACGTCAGTTCTTCTTTTCACGGAAATTTTCATGGCAATTTTTGCAAGCCTTGCCCAATCCGCCAAGGGCTTGGCCGACCATGCCTAAATCACCGGACATGCCGGCTTCGTTCATTTCACCAGCTGCGTCCTGAAGCATTTTTACGGCCTTGGAGAAATCATCGGGTTTTTCCCAGATGGCGGGCAGGGCTTCGGTTTCGCCGAAGTCGGAGCCTTTCGGGAAAATATGCCCGACAATCTTGGACAGTTCGGCAATGCCTTGGGTGTGTACGGCCAGATGTTCCTTATTTATGGTCTGGCCCTTGAGGATGCCGACAATCGCGCCCATGTGGCCGCCGATGGATTTCATGACGGATTGACGATATTTGATTTCACCCGCGTCGTCGGCGTAACCGGGCGTGGTGAACGCCACGGCTGTGAGTGCGGCACAGGCGAATAGAGTGGCTGTCTTGAATGTCATTAAACGGTACTCCCCTTGATTTTAAGAGCCACAATGGCTCATAAGCTCAAAACGCGCGTTTCCACTTTTGGCGAAGCACGTTACAACTTAGATGTGAATGCATTGGGGGAATTTCCATGACCAAATTATCGTCGTTGTGTGTGTTTTGCGGTTCGCGCGCGGGTGCGGACCCAGAGCACAGCCTGGAAGGGGCGCACTTGGGGCAGATGCTGGCGGAGCGCGGCATTGAATTGGTCTACGGCGGCGGCGGAATTGGGTTGATGGCGGTGGTCGCCAACTCGACGATCGCAGCGGGCGGCAAGGTCACGGGTATCATTCCCGAATTTCTGCGCGCCTATGAGGTCGGCGTGGTCGAAGGGGCCGAGGAAGTCGTGGTTGATGGCATGCACGCGCGCAAAGCGAAGATGTTCGAGATGTCGGACGCCTTCGTGGTCTTGCCTGGCGGCTTGGGCACCCTGGATGAAAGTATCGAAATAACCACCTGGAAACAGCTCCAGCAACACAACAAACCGATCATTTTTGTCAACACCAACGGCTATTGGGACCCCTATTTTGCGTTGATCGACCGGGTGGTGGAAGGCGGCTTCGGCCACCATAAGGTCAAGGAATTGTTTCAGGTTGTAGAACACGTTGACGAGATATTCGATGCCATTGCGTTGGCCCCCGACAGCGACGATGTGGTGCTGACCAGCCACCTATAATTTCGGCCTCCAGCCGCGGTGCGGAACCGACCAGCCCAAAAGTGTAGGATTTGGTGCAGCGGGTGCTTGTCAAAGTGCGCGACGGCCCTTATGTTGCAGGCGCAAAAATAATTCCTTCGGAGGGCCTGGGACAAACCCGGGGACGGGGAAAACTTAAGGAGAAAGACGGATGTCGAAGATCAAGGTCGCAAATCCCATCGTCGAACTCGATGGCGATGAAATGACCCGCATCATCTGGGACTTCATCAAGAACAAGCTGATCCTGCCGTATCTGGACGTGGATTTGAAATACTATGATTTGAGCGTCGAAAAGCGGGACGAGACGGATGACCAGATCACCATCGACGCCGCGAACGCCATCAAGGAACACCGCGTCGGCGTGAAATGCGCCACCATCACGCCGGACGAAGCCCGTGTGGAAGAGTTCGGTCTGAAGCAAATGTGGAAATCGCCCAACGGCACCATCCGTAACATCATCGGCGGTACCGTGTTCCGTCAGCCGATTCTGTGCTCCAACGTCCCGCGCTTGGTTCCAGGGTGGACTCAGCCGATCGTCATCGGCCGTCATGCATTCGGCGACCAATACCGCGCCACCGACTTCCGCGTGCCGGGTGCCGGCAAACTGACCATAAAGTTCGTGCCCGAAGACGGCGGTGAAGTGATCGAACGCGAAGTCTTCGATTTCCCGAGCTCCGGCGTGGCCATGTCCATGTACAACTTGGACGACTCCATCAAGGGCTTTGCCCGTTCGTGCATGAACTACGGCCTGGACATGGGCTGGCCGGTGTATTTATCCACCAAGAACACCATCATGAAAGCCTACGACGGTCGCTTCAAAGATCTGTTCCAGGAAGTCTTCGACGAAGAATTTAAAGATAAGTTCGACGCCAAAGGCATCACCTACGAACACCGTCTGATCGACGATATGGTCGCATGCGCCATGAAGTGGTCCGGTGGTTTCGTGTGGGCGTGTAAGAACTACGATGGTGACGTGCAGTCCGACACCGTGGCCCAGGGCTTCGGTTCGCTCGGCCTGATGACTTCGGTTCTGCTGACCCCGGATGGACAGACCGTCGAAGCGGAAGCCGCGCACGGCACCGTGACGCGCCACTACCGCCAGCATCAGCAGGGTAAGGAAACCTCGACCAACCCGATTGCGTCGATCTTTGCCTGGACTCGTGGTCTTGCCTACCGTGGCAAATTCGACGACACGCCGGACGTGGTCAAATTTGCCGAAACCTTGGAAAAGGTTTGTGTCAACACCGTTGAAGCGGGTTTCATGACCAAGGACTTGGCTTTGCTCATCGGTCCGGATCAGGCCTGGATGACGACCAGCCAGTTCCTCGAAAAGCTCGACGAAAACCTCAAAGCCGAAATGGCCACGTGGTAACGCTGCGCTCAAGTAAAACGTCTAAAACCCCGCCGGGTTGTTCCGGCGGGGTTTTTGCTTGCTCCTACATACCGCCCGATTAAGATATAACCGATAAAAATTAAATGTGGCGCAGATGGATGTTTTGATGGGGGCGTAATGGCGTCGAGTGATCCCGATTTACAAATGATTCTGGCCGGATTGCGCCAGGACTTTATCGACAATACCCGCGATAAGCTCGAACAGGTGGATGAGGAAATCGAGGCTATCCGCAGCGGCGCGACGAATACCGAGCATCACATTCTCGAAATCAAGCGCATCATTCATTCCATCAAGGGGGCAGGGGGATCGTTCGGTTTTCCGACGATTTCCAAGGTTGCGCACGGCCTTGAGGATTATCTGGAGACATCCGGCGACGTATCGACCGTGACGGCGGAAGACCTTCAGGTCTTTGCCAATACGCTGATGGATATTCTCTTCGCCGGCGAGGAACCGGAAGAAGACTTGGCGCACATGATGTTGCGCAGTCTGCCGACCGGGCGCCGTCAAAGTGGTGTGCGGGCCTTGGACAAGGGCTCGGCCATCATGCTGATGCCGCGCGGCGTGCAGCGTAAGATCATTTCCCAGGAATTGGCGCAGTTGGGCTACAAGGTCTCGATTCTCGAAAACGCCATAGAAGCCATCGACATGGCGCTGACGCTCAAGCCCGATTATGTCATCGCCACCCAGGCTTTGGAGCGCATGACCGGTATGGAGCTGGCGTGGGTGCTGCAAATGTTCAAGGCGACGCGCAACGTGAAGGTCGCGGTGGTGACGGCGGACGATATCAGCGATGACATGTTGGAATCGCTGCCGCCTCATACCTCTTTGATCAAAAAGGGTCCGCGTTTTTCGCTCGAACTCATGGCCTTTATCCGCAAGGCTGAAAAATAAGCCGTGATTTGGCCGACCTTTCGCACAATTCGGACTTGACGCTTGCCCTAAAATTCCGTAAAAACCGCGCACTCGGGGCTGCATCAGTGTAGCCCTGCATCAGTTTTTAAGTGAGGAGCCGAACAATGGCCCGTAAATGCGCCCTGACCGGCCGTGGCGTTCTGACCGGTAACAACGTGTCCCACGCCCACAACAAGACCCGCCGTCGTTTCCTGCCGAACCTGCAGGACATCTCGCTCATGAGCGATGTTTTGGGTGAAGCCGTTCGTATGCGTGTGTGCGCCAGCACCATCCGCACCGTCGAACACAATGGCGGCCTTGATGCCTATTTGCTGAATACGTCCAACCTGAAGCTGACGGACGAGGCTAAAAAGCTGAAGCGCCGCATCCAGCGCGCGCTCGCTAAAGCCGCGTAAGTCACAGCTCAGCTGGACACCCATCACGAAGGCCCGCTCGCAAGAGCGGGCCTTTTGTCTTGCTTGCGTCGTTTTTCGCATAGTCTTTTTGACGGCTTGCCGCATGGGGGGCTAAAGGCGCTACACTTTCGGTTATGGATTTATCGCGCTTTCATCCCAGCCGCCGGGCTTTCATTCGCGCCATCTTGGCCGCGGGCGGATTCGCCTCACCCTTGCTATCGGTCATCGCCAGGGCCCAGGACACGTCCAATTCGCCTGTATTGCCCGGATTCCAGGCCCTCGAGGGGGAGGTGCGGCTAAATGGTTATGCCGCCGCCTTGGGTCAGGAGGTTCGGCCCGGAGATGTCTGTACCACTGGTGTGCAGTCGAGCTGCACCATCGTCATCGGCGAGCATGTCTACTTGCTGCGTGAAAACTCGGAAATCGAGTTCTACGCCGAACTGTTCGAGGAAGCTGAGGCCGACCAGAGCGTTTCGGGCAAGATCAGGATACTCGCGGGCGCCATGTTGTCGGTGTTCGGCAAGACCGAGACCTCTATCGTCACACCGCTGGCAACCATCGGTATTCGCGGTACCGCCTGTTACGTCGATGTTGAACAAGACCGGACCTACGTGTGCCTGTGTTATGGTCGTGCCGATATTTCCAGTTCGATGAACGGGAAAATGCTGGAGCACCTGTCCACCACTCACCACGATCAACCGCGCTACATTTACGCTCCAGGTTCCGGGGACATGATGGAACGCGCACCAGTGAGCGATCACACGGATGCGGAATTACGCATGCTGGAAGCTTTGGTGGGGCGGCAGACCTTGTTTGATAAGCTCGGCATCAAGACCGACTATAAACGTGACGGTCTCCCCTAAGAACGAGCGGTTTATTCTGCAGCGGCTTCGCGGTTTCCGGGCAGGACTTCGAACACGCTGTCCCAGAACCGTGTGCGGGCTTCGATCGCCAACAGGGCGGCATCTTCGGCTTCGCGGACCTTCTTGGTATTGCCGTCAATGAAAGCGTTCAGCATGCGCAAT
>Ga0070729_10006166_pt1 | contig 11934 bp, 5 predicted proteins | sample tdDd472_FD_66725 | JGI IMG/M metagenome (GOLD analysis project Ga0070729, IMG submission 66725) | Marine sediment microbial communities from the Atlantic coast under amendment with organic carbon and nitrate - tdDd47.2 | ecosystem: Environmental > Aquatic > Marine > Coastal > Sediment | place...
GGCCTGGAGGATATCCGGGCGCCGCGCCAGCTCGAGATCACACCCTACGTCGTTGGCCGCGTGACCGATCCCGCCGACCCCGGCGGCAGCGGCCCCGGCGAAGAGGATTGGGAGACCTACGGCAATTTCGGCGCCGATCTGAAGTACGGGGTGACGCCGGACCTCACGCTGAACGCCACCATCCAGCCGGACTTCGGGCAGGTCGAGGCCGACCCCTCGGTGTTGAACCTGTCGCCTTTCGAGACCTTCTACGAGGAGAAGCGGCCGTTCTTCATCGAGGGCGCCCAGTTCTTCTGGCATCCCGACTTCACGATGTTCTATTCCAGGCGCATCGGCACCGGCACCGAGACCTCCCGCATCCGCGCCGCGGCCAAGCTGACCGGCAAGCTGCCCGGCAAGATCTCCACCGGCATCCTGTTCGCCGCCACTGACGAGACCGGGGTCGGGCAGGCCCACAACACCTTCAAGGGCGGCGACGAGAAGTCCTATTACGCCATCGGCCGCTTCGGCAAGCAGTTCCACAACGACCAGCACAGCATCAACATCATGCAGACGGCCGTGGCCCGCGACGACCGGACCTTCGATTACGCCACGCGTAACGGCTACACCACCGGCGTCGATTGCGAGTTCAACTTCAAGGACCGGATGTATCAGTTCACCGGGTCCTGGGTCGGCAGCATCATCAAGCCGCTGCCCGATCCCGTGCAACCCGATGTGCAGGGCGAGACCACCTACGGCACCGGCAGCCGCTTCGAATTGGAGAAGCGCTCCGGCGACTGGCGCTGGGCTCTGACCACGCGCCACCAGAGCGACCAGCTCGACCTGAACGACATCGGCTACATCAGTAACCCCGATCACTACGCGGGGCAGGTGTGGGTGACGCGAGTCTTCAATGGCGACGAGGAGGGCAGCCTGCTGACCAGCGGCAACATCCATGGCCGCATCTACCGGAACTGGATCTGGGCCGCCCGGAACTTCGATGACCCCGATGCGCCCGGCGAGGACCTCTGGGCCTACTCCCGCGGGCACGACCTGCAGCTGAGCTACAGCCTCAACGGATACGGCGAGTTTCAGAACCGCTGGGGCGTGTTCTGGGGCTACGATTACCTGCCCGACGGCACCAGCCTCTACGAAACGCGCTGGCTGCCGGATTACAGCGCCCGCGGTCCTTTGATGACGGTGCCGGAGAACCACTCGGGCTGGTTGGGTGTCTACACCGATGGGCGCAAGAAGGTCAGCTTCGAGCTGCAGTATGACTGGCGGGTCGACCGGGTCGGCGGCCTGCGGCAGGGCGTCGAGCTGGGCTGCGACTGGGTCATGAACAGCCGCCTGACCCACGACATCTCCTTCGGCTACAACTGGGGCCACGACGACTCCCAGTGGCTGCGCAACGAGGAGAACCCGGGCGGCGGCATCGGCAACGTGAGCTACACCTTCGGCGAGCTGGACCAGCAGACCTGGGACCTGACCCTGCGCAGCAGCTTCCTGTTCACCCGGGATCACTCCCTGGAGCTGTACCTGCAGCCCTTCCTGACCGTCGGCGACTACGAGAACCTGCGCGAGCTGGCCAACCCCGACACCTACGACCTGCAATCCTACGACGGCTTCGACGTGAAGGACGAGGACTTCACCTACGCGGCGGTCAACCTGAATCTGGTCTACCGCTGGGAGTACCGGCCCGGGTCGACCTTCTTCCTGGTCTGGACCCACGCCCACGAGGACTACGACCAACGCGCGTTTCACGGCGACAACGACAATGGGTTCGACAACGGTTTCGACTCGAAGGCGTTCCTCGGCAACGAGGCGACGAACATCTTCATGGCCAAGATCAGCTACTGGTTCTCGATCTAGGGTGGTGGCCCGGCACCGTCAGACCGAAACCTCCGGGCCACCGGGCGCGACACACTCGCGGGCTCGCAATAGAGCCGACGACTACTCGCATTGCTGCCAGACGATGCACATGCCGGCGGAGCCGGACGCGAGATAGACGAATTGCGGGTCAACTGCCGCCTCGAGAGCATAGCCCGGCAGCTGCATGCTTCCGATGGCTTCCGGGTTCGCCGGATCGGTGATATCGATCACGACCAGCTGGCCGCAGAGATCTCCCGGGAGATAGGCGTAGCTGCCGGCGATCACCACCTTTTCACCACAGGCTTCCACGCTGCCGATGATCTGCGGATCCGCGGGATCGGCGATGTCGACGACCTGCAGATCTGCGCCGTCAGTCACGTAGGCGTACGCCCCGTCGAGAGCCACGCTATGGGCACCGAAGGGTACGACTATACTGCCAACAAGTTGTAGGGATCCGGAGTCAGAGATGTCGAAAATCTGAAGTCCGCCAGGAGGTCCATCCACGACGTAAAGGTAATTACCGGAGATTTTTACATCACGGACCTCGCCCGGCAGGTCCGCGCTGCCAACGACCTGCGGATTCGTTGGATCGGCAATATCGACCACCACCAGATCGCCGCAGTTTCCCCCTCCTGAGACGTAGGCGTAATTGCCGGAAATCGCGACACCAGCTGCCCCACAAGTCCGGACGCTGCCCACGATCTGCGGCATCGTAGGATCCGCAACATCGATGACGCTCATAAATTCATACCCCGTCACGTAGGCATAGTAATCCTGGACGACAATGCTTTGAGAGCCCCAGGGAACTACGGCGCTGCCGATCAGTTGCGGACTGGCAGGCACCGTGATGTCGAGTATTTGCAGACCACCTGGAGCGCCGTCGGCTACATAGGCGTAGTTGCCGGTGACCACCACAGCACGAGCGGTGCCCGGTGTATCTGCACAACCGATCACAGGAGCATCGACATTCCCATAGTCCCAACAGTCCTCATCTGGTGGGACCACTGGTTCGAACATGAAGTCGTCGTACCCATCCTGAGGACCCATTTCGACCGACGCGATTCCATCGAGATACTCGACGCCTGCGAAGTCTCCAGGCGCATCGAAAGGAACACTCTCTATCAAGTCGCCATTTTCGTCGTATGCCACAACCGAGACTGGCGGGTGCATTCCATCAAGATCGATAAACATCCCGACGCGTATGGTCATAGTGGGTTCCATGGTTAGCGGGTCCACGAATACCGCGCGTATCGGAGCGTCCGCGTCAACTGCCGCTATCTCATTAGGTGATGATGGCGCGTATTCTCGCGTGATCACCTCGGTGTTCTGGAAGATCACGCCGAGATGAGCCAGCTGGTCAGTCAACGGCCCGAGCATCAGGTCATCAAAATCGATCGTGATGGCATCAGGTGAAAAGTCGGTCGGTTCGATCGAGTTCGACGGCAGTTCGATGATCACTTCCAGACCGCCGGTCAGCTCTTCCATGACAATCGTGGCCGTACTCGTCTGGCCACTGATGACCTCAGCTTCGCCACCACCTGTGTAGAGCACATAACCGTCCTCGTCCATCAGCTCCACATCGATCATCCAGAGCCCCGGCTGCAGATCCTCGAACAGTACCGAAGCCACATTGTCCTCGAACACCAGCTGCTGCGAGTACTCCAGTTCGCCCTTGCTGATCGTCACCGTGCCCGAGTCGATGCCGAGGCCGGGCGCGATCTCCATCTTGAGCCGCATCTGCGTCGATCCCACCAGGTGGATCGTCACGGGATCATTCGATCCATCCTCATTGCACCCAGCCAGTATCGTCGCAGCGACCAGCAAGCCCACCATCAACCGGCGACTCACATCTCTCGTCGGTTTCATGACCATCGCCCCCTCCAGCTAGCGCAAAGGAATAAAATCCCCAGAATCAACGACGATATCCGAGAATCGAATCCGGTCGATCAGACCGTGCCATACCTCGTAAGGCGCGATCCCCGCGTGCGATCCAATGAGCACCAGGCCGGAATCCCCTGCCGGAACGACGTTGCTCAGATCGGCGTTATCGGTCGCGATCAACTCGTAGTCCAGGTACATGAGCAGTTGGTGCGCGGTGGCGTCGTAGGCCATGGCGTAGTGGTGCATCGCGCCGTCGGTCAGGACCGTGTCGTAGTCGGGATAGCTCAGCCACGGTCCGCCGTTGTCGATATGCCAGTGTGGCGGAGCCAGGGCGCCTTCCGACCATCCGGCGCCCCAGTAGACGAACGCCTCACCGCTGAGGACATATCCCACCAGGGGCTGCCAGAACCACGGATCGGCATGAAGGCCCGTGATGGCTTCTATCGTGAAGCTCTTTGTGAAGAATGTGCTCGCCACAATGGGCGTTTCGATGTACTCGAGCGGGCCTTCCCTGACCAGACGGATCCGTCCATCGGAAGTGTACCCCGGGTTGGCAGGATCATCGCCATAGCCGAAGGTGAGGTCCGCGAATCCGATCAGCGTGCCGTCGTTGTTGTTGCCAGAGGAGTCCGTCGCGATCTCGCCGGCCGGTGTGTCGAAGCGGTAGTCGGCAATCACGCAGGTCGGCGCCGCGTACAGGTCCAGGATCTCTGCGGCGGTCAAGGGGCCGTCGTAGATGCGGATGTCATCGATGGCGCCGCCGAAATGTCTCCTCTGAAGTTCATGATCACTCTCGCAGTAGCCAACAAGCAGGTCCCCTGAACTGAAGACCGTTCTGATCTCGTCGGTCGTATCGACCGACTGTCCGTCGATGTAGAGTGTGGCGAAAGAGCCGGATTTTGTGACCACCAGCAGATGCCACAGCGAATCCCGATAGTCATAGGTATCTTCGCCAAGTCCTTCAGGCCCGTCCTCATATGTGAAGAATACAATCTGCCCATCGTCTTGCACGGTCAGATACCAATCGTGCCACATGATGGTCTTGTCGATGATCTTCGCTCCGTAGTCTGAATACTCGCCAGTACCATCGTCTCTGATCCAGACAGCCACGGTATAGCTGTCCCACGCAGGGAAATCCGGTGTTTGCCCCAGAAAGATGTAGTCATCGACACCATCGAACAGGTAAGCGCTGTCCGGATTTCCGAAGCGGTCAGCCGTCAGCGTGGCGCCGAATACCGTTCCGTCATGTCCATTTCCACTGTGATCATCGGCCGAGCCGCTGAACGGATAGTAGGCGATCAGTCCCGCAGCTCCAGCAGGCGGCAACTCGATGATCACCTCCAGATTGCCCGTCAGCTCCTCCATGACGATCGTGGCCGTGCTGATCTGGCCGCCGGTGACCTCGGCTTCGCCGCTGCCAGTGTAGAGCACATTGCCGTCCTCGTCCATGAGCTCCACGTCGATCAGCCACAGCCCCGGCTGAAGGCCGTCGAACAGAACCGTGGCGACGTTGTCCTCGAATACCAGCTGCTGCGTGAACACCAGCTCTCCCTTGCTGATCGTCACGGTGCCCGAGTCGATGCCAAGAGCGGGCGAGATCTCCATCTTGAGTCTCATCTGTGCTGCGCCGCCCAGGCTGATCGACACCGGGTCGTCTGTTCCGTCGGGATTGCAGCCGGGAATCAACAGCGCCGTCACCAGCAGAGTGATCGTTGCGATCCGTCTCACAGGGTTCGCGTGTCTCATGGCAATCGCCCCCAATGGCCTGGGTATAAAGGCGCATCAGGATGCAGGTGTCGTCATCATGGAGGCGTCGGGCCGGCGGGTGAATCGTCCGGTGACCGCACAGGCATCCCCCGAGCCCGTGGCGAGACATTCAGGCACAACTAAGGCGCGATATTTCGCATCCGCCATGATTTTGAATGGATATTTTCGCTTGCTGGAAATAAGCGCCTGAACCACAACAAACAGCGCCATTGCAAGCCATCCAGATGAATTTCGTCTATTATTAGTGTCTCGGCGCTAGAACGAACCAGCCGATTTTCCGACCCGATTCCAGATTGATGTCGCCATGGCCTGAACCCATGGCCTGGATCCCTGATGTGTGGCCCTGGCACTGAAACCCTGGAGACAGAAATTGTTAGGTCAAACCCTCGCCCACTACGAGATCACCGGACTGCTCGGCAAAGGCGCCATGGGCGAAGTCTACAGCGCCCGCGACACGCGGCTGGGGCGCGACGTCGCCCTGAAGTTTCTACCGCCCGAGTTCGCCGCCGACCCCGATCGTTTGGCCCGTTTCCGCAACGAGGCCAAGGTCCTGGCGGCTTTGAACCACGCCAACATCGCGTCCATCTTCGGTCTCGAGGAAATCGACGGGAAGATCTTTCTGGCCATGGAACTGGTCGACGGCCAGGACCTGACCGAGCGCGTCCTGGATTCCCAGCTGACGCTGGATGAGGTCCTGGAACTGGCCCGCCAGTTCGCCGAGGGCCTGGAAGCGGCCCATGCCCGGGGCATCGTCCACCGGGATCTCAAGCCGGCCAATCTGCGGATCACCGCCGAGGGCCAGTTGAAGATCCTCGATTTCGGTCTGGCCCGGGCCTACGGCGAGAGCCCCGGCACAATCTCCGGCTCACTCGATACGCCCACTCTGACTGCGGCCATGACCCAGCAGGGGACGATTCTGGGCACCGTCGCCTACATGAGTCCCGAACAGGCCCGGGGCCAGACCGTCGACCACCGGGCCGACATCTGGTCCTTCGGCGCTATCCTGCACGAGATGCTCAGCGGCGTGCGCCTGTTCACGGGCGAGACCGCCAGCGACACCATGGCCGCTGTATTGCGGGCCGAGCTGGACTTCAAGCACCTGCCCGACGACACCCCCGAGGGCCTGAAACGCCTGTTGCGGCGCTGCCTGGAGCGCGACGCCCGGCGGCGGCTGCGCGACATCGGCGAGGCCCGGGTCCGGCTGGAGCGCTGGCGCGAGAATCCGGAATCGATCCACGATGCTGGATCCGTGCTGGGCAGCGATATTCGACCTTCCGCGCGACGCGGGGCACAGCTGCCCTGGCTGGTCGCCGCCATCGCGGTTTGCGCGGCAGCATTTCTGGGCTGGCAGTTGACCCGGCAGAAGCCGGCTGTGGATCGTCTGGTGGACTGGAGCATCGAGGTCACCGGCGAAGACGACATCGACCACACGGGGGGCCTGAACGTGCTCATCTCCCCCGACGGCCACTGGTACGGCTGGCTGACACCGGCCGGCATCCACCTCCGGCGCACCGATTCGCGCGAGGTGCGGCTGCTGCCCGAGACCAGGGATGCCGGGGCAGCCTGCTTCTCTCCCGACAACCGCTGGATCGCCTTTGCGACTCCCGACGGGCTGTTTCGGATCGGCGTAGCCGGCGGATCGCCGTTCCGGCTCTGCGCCGCACCCCTGGCCCGGGGCGTGGCCTGGGTGGACGAGAACACCATCGTCCTGGCCGACGCCATCGTCACGGGGTTGAAGAGCGTCGATGTGAACACCGGTGAGATGACGGCGATCAGCCAGCCGGACAGCACCCTTTCCGAGCGCAGTCACCGCTGGCCCTCGGCGGTGCCCGGCAAGCGCGGCGTGCTCTTCGAATGCCAGTACCTGGGTAGAGACTACGACACTTCGGACATCCAGTACCTGGATCTGGACACGGGCCAGCGGCACACCGTGCACCGGGGCGGCGCCCTGCCGGTGGCCCGGGCCTCGGGTCACTTGCTGTTCGTGCGCGACCAGACCATCTATACGCGGCGTCTCGACCTGGGCTCCATGGAAGCCCATGGGCTGCCGCTGGCCGTCCGCGACGGCGTCGCCACCAGCGTCGGCAACCAGGAAGATGACGACGGCTCGGCCCAGTACACCCTGGACGACCAGGGCACCCTCTTCTACCTGGACATGATGGGCGGTGGCCGTGAGCAGACCCGCCTGGCCTGGCTCGACTATGCCGACGGGCACCTCGAACCGTTCACCGACTACGCCGACTACGGCATCTTCAGGATCTCGCCCGACGGCAAGAAACTCATCGCGAACATGCAGCGGGACGGGGATCGGAACCTGTACGTGATCGACCTGGAGGCCGGCACCGATCTGCTGCTCACCAACCGCACCGGGGTCGAGTATGCCGGAGCATGGTCACCCGACTCCCGGCGATTCTACTGGACCCAGGCCGCGACCGACGGCACCCGCTTCGAGATCTGGAGTCGGCTCGTGGACGGCACCGAGCCCGCGACCCATGTCGCCTCGCCTCCCAGCCGGGGTGGGGTCTGGGTCAGCACGATCAGCCCCGACAGCCGCTGGTTGGGCGGGGTCTTGTTCGCCGGCGGCGACCGGAACGACCTGTACCTCGTGGATCTGGAATCTGACGACCTTTCGGTCATGCCGTTCGCCAATTCCACGGAGGGCGAGAACGAGATCGGCTTCATGGGCGACAATAGCCACGTTATCTACGGCCAAGGCGCTAATGGCGCCTCCCAGGCATTCATCCGGCGTTTCCCCGATACGGGCGCCGTCTGGTCGCTGCCCGGCACCGAGGCCGGCTGGTGGAGCTTCCAATGGATTCCCAGCGTCGAAGGTGTCCTGGCGGTGGACGAACGGGGCATCTTTCGGTTGCCGGTGACCCTGCACGAAGGAGGCGTGTCCATCGGTTCGGCCCTCCAGATCTACGACCCGAACACCAATCCGCTGCACCGGCTGATCACCGACCTCGAGTTCCATCCCGACGGCAAGCGGGCCATCGTCCTGATGCGCGAAGGCGGAGACGACGAGATCGCAAAGCCGTCGCTGGTCGTGGTCACAGGTTGGGAGCGGGACATGGTCCGCCGCATGCAGGAAATGGAAAACTGACCGGCGCGGCCCTCGCCATTACTGACGCTCCAGCTTGCGGGCCACTTCCACATCCCAATCCAGGATCACGTTGAGGTGACCAGGCCGTTCGGGGCCGCCCGCACTGCGCAGCAGCAGCAGGCGACCGTCAGGACCCACATCGTAGGACAATCCTGGGACATTGGAATAGGCGCCTTCCACCAGGACCTGTGGCTGCCCCGGCTGAAAACGCTGGCCGTCGGCCGAGGCCTCCAGAATCGGGGTTCCGTAGAAACGGTTTCCGGAGCGGTAGTAGAGTGTTTTCCCATCTGCGGAAAAGATCGGCTCCTCACCCCCATCCAGCGACACCGTCCAGGAGCGCTGGCCATCGATGGCCCGCACGTAGATCTCGTAGCGGCCTGATTCGTCCGAGGTGTAGGCCATCCAGCGGCCGTCCGGCGAGATGTCCGGGCCCCATTCCGAAGCGTCCGTCGCCACCATGGGCCGGGGCTCGCCGGGATTCGTCGGATCGATGAGATAGATATCCGTGCCGAGATTGAACAGGAGACCCGTCTCCGCGTGCCAGGCATAGGCCGCAAGCCACGCTTTCGAGCTCTCGATGATCGCCGCGCTCTCCGTACTACCGAGGGTACGGATCATCAGGGTACTCCGATCCTCCTCGAACGAAGTGTAGACGAGTCGCTGACCATCGGGGCTCCAGATCGGACTGCCGCCGGTGCCGTCGGTGGTCAACAGGCGTCGTGCCCCCCGATCGAGATCGTAGGTCCAGGACTGCTGATCAGGGCCGCCCCCGACGGTGATCGCCAGCATGGTACCGTCGGGCGAAAGCTCGAAGTCCCCGTAGCCGAGCAACGGAAAGTCCAGCGATTCGATACCGCCGCTTCCGTCATCCCAGACCAGCTCCGTTCCGAACAACCAATCCCCGGGCACGTAGGCCATGGTTCCGTTCTGCGACACGGCGTACTGGCCGATCCAACCCTCGATCAACATCTGTTCCAGCACCGTGGCCGCACGCGTCAATGCCCCCGGATCGTCGAGATCGAAGGGAGCCGCCTTCAGTACCCCGTCGCGCACCAGGAGCAGCGATCCGTCGGCCAGCCGTTGCGGTTGACTGCCGCCGATGCCCACAAGAGTGCGGCTCTCGTTGTCGAGGTCCATCAAGCTGACCGCGTCGACGTCCGTCTCTGCGGACTTGGCCACGTGGCTGTCGCTGTTGAAGAGAATCTTGTTCGTACCCGGTATCCGATGAGGCCAGAAGTACTCGTCGAGGTCGGTTAGGTTCTCGAATGCGGTGTAGGTGCCGCGTTCGGCGTCCAGCCGCAGCAGCTGCTTGGCCTCTGATCGGTTGATGATGATCTCGCCATCGCTGAGCCAGTCGTGCCCGAAGGAATTGGGCAGATCGACCAGTCTCGTCGCGCGGTCGCCCCTGGCTGCCATACGCATCAGCGTGTTGCCGGCCATGAAACTGATCCACTCGCCACCAGGCGAGATTCGCGGATGGTAACCGCCGCGGGAATCCTCGAGTATGTCCCCCTCCGGCTCGTCCAGGAATCGCCGGTAGAGCCAGGTCGTGTCGTCGCGCTCGACGACCACCACGATCAGCCGGCCGTCGTCGGAGATCGTCAGACAGGGCTGCGGCGCGCCCAGGGGCAACTGATCGCGGCTGGCGACCTGCAGGCCGTCGGGCAGGGTCAGAGTCAGGTGGGTGGGCTCGCGGCCGGGCGCCGCTGACTCGCCGGGCTTCAGAATCCAGGCCGCAATCAGAATGGCTAGCGCCAGAAACGCCAGGGCCGCCGGCCACAGTCGGCTGCGCACGGCCGCCGGGCCGCCGGTCGGCAGCGACTCCTGCTCCAGCAATTCCAACCGCGCGTCCCCGACATCACGCAACCGCTCCCGGGGTTTGCGGGTGAGGCAACGGCGCAGCAACCGGCGCAGGTTGGAGGGCGTCTCGCTCGGCAGAGAGTCCCAATCCGGCTCGGCCCGCAACACCGCAGCCAGGGTGTCACTGACCGTTTCGCCGGCAAAAAGCTGCCGTCCGGTGAGCATCTCGAAGAGGATCACGCCGAAGGCCCAGACGTCTGCCCGCTGATCCACCGTCCGGCCTCTGGCCTGCTCCGGAGACATGTAGGCGGCCGTGCCCAGGATCACGCCGACCTGGGTCATGGCCGCAGTGAGCGTCGGCGACGTCCCCGAGTCAGGGCTGCCGTCGGGGTCGCCGGTGTAGACCCGGGCCAGGCCGAAGTCCAGAATCTTGAGCTGACCGTCGGGACCCAGCTTGATGTTCGCCGGCTTGAGATCCCGATGGGTGATGCCCTGGGCGTGGGCTGCCTCCAGGCCATTGGTCAGCTGGAGAGCGAACTCCGTGGCTTCTTCCAGGGGAATCGGTCCCCGGGTCAGGCGCTGGCTGAGATCCTCACCCTCGACCAGCTCCATGATCAGGAAGCGGGTATCCCCCTGCTGCTCGAAGCCGTAGATGCTGGCGATGTTGGGGTGTTGCAAGGTGGCCAGGGTGCGGGCCTCACGCTCGAAGCGCGCGTTGCGATCGGAATCGCCGGACATCTCCACCGGTAAGATCTTCAAAGCGACGTCGCGACCCAGCTTCTCGTCGAAGGCTCGGTATACTTCACCCATACCGCCGGCGCCGATCTTGGTCCGGATCTCGTAATGCAGAAGGGTCTTGCCGATCATGGTTTCACCTGAGAATGGGATGAGAGACGCTCAAGAAGACTATGATAATCAATTTCGGCGATTGTGCTTCTGGTCGTGGGTAGCGACAACCGGGTGTGGATGAAACAAATGGCAGGCACGGCTCATTGACACCTGGATTTCGAAGGGTGTTCGACCTATCAGAGAGCCGTTCTACCTGATACAGTGACCGAGTCGGAGATCAACCGGACGCCGGAGTGGAAGGGATCGGGCTGGTCGGTATACGGGGCGGGTGCCAGACGATGGTCTGACTGCGCTTGTATCTAAAGCAACGGCCAGCTCAGGGGAGGCTTGAATACCGTGGCTCTAATGACAACTCGGGACCTTGAGAATGACCTGACGACACACGTCATCACTGGCCCCGTATCCGAGGAGGAGATGTACAGAGCGCTCGAGGGAGACGGTGATGGTCAGCCCACTGCGCTCGTCCTGTGGAACATGTCCCACGCAGACGTAGCCCACATCACGCCCGGTATTCTGAGAAGGTTCATCAAGAGAGCAGCCGAGCTTGGCGCCAATCGTCCCGGGGGCCGAACCGCGGTCATTGCCCCGGACGACCTGCAGTATGGACTGGCGAGGATGTCCGAGGCCTTCGCCGAAATGGAATCAGCCCCATACAGCCTGCGCGCCTTCCGTGACCAGGAAGA
>Ga0070729_10006167_pt1 | contig 11930 bp, 10 predicted proteins | sample tdDd472_FD_66725 | JGI IMG/M metagenome (GOLD analysis project Ga0070729, IMG submission 66725) | Marine sediment microbial communities from the Atlantic coast under amendment with organic carbon and nitrate - tdDd47.2 | ecosystem: Environmental > Aquatic > Marine > Coastal > Sediment | place...
TGGGAAAATATCTACTAGCCCCTGCTGGCCCTGATTAGTTCTGAGTGGTATTGGATGGCCTGAGGCAACATGAACTGCCCCGATCAGCCCTCGATAACCATCTCGGGCTCAGTGTACTCATACGTCCAGTTCAGTGCAGGCCGCACGACACCCTTGGGCTTACCTTCCCACCAAGCGGTACCGAAACCGGTGTTGCTTTCATCAATCACGTTGAACGCCACAACATCCTGCTCTTTAAACACCAACGCCTGCCGGTTCATCGCACGCATAACGACACGAATGTAGTGCGCGCCTTCTGCCAGAAACTCCGCCGGCACCCAGGCAACTGTTCTGTAACGCCCCACTTCCCGCGGAACCTCGAGGAACTGCCTGTTCGAGTCGGATGACGAGAACAAATCAAGGCCGGCATCAGACACCATAGTGATATACGGGCTCAGCAGTTGGCCGGGCTCCAGAACATCAAAGGTGATCTCGATACCGACGGCATGGCCGACGTCGATGGTGCCTGTCGGTTTGCCTTCATCCGAAACCACCCGGACCGAACGCAACCGCACGGTGTCGTCGCCAGGGGCCTCTTCGATATCTTCCCAGAACCGTTCAGAGGCACTGCTGCCGCCTTCGAGCATGTACTGGTACACAACTTCATCCACGGTGGAATCTACTTCCAACCGGCCATGCTTCATAAACAGGCCACGTTGGCACAGACGCGCTACAGCGGCCATGTTGTGCGATACAAACATCACAGTGCGACCACTGTTACCCGCTTCCCCCATCTGGTTAAGGCACTTGCGCTGAAATTCGGCATCACCGACCGCCAAAACTTCGTCAACCACCAACAGGTCCGGCTCCAGATGCGCCATCACGGCAAACGCCAGACGCACCGACATGCCGCTGGAATAACGTTTTACCGGGGTATCAATAAACTTGCCGACACCGGAAAACTCGACGATCTCTTCAAACTTGGCATCGATTTCGCGCTTACGCATACCGAGAATCGTGCCACTCATGTAGACATTCTCACGACCGGTCAGCTCCGGGTGAAAACCGGTACCGACTTCGAGCAAGCAACTGACCCGGCCATGCACTTCAATCCGGCCTTTGCTAGGCGGTGTAATACGGGAAATTAGTTTCAGCAGCGTCGACTTACCGGCACCGTTCTTGCCGACAATACCAACCACTTCACCGCGCCCGACCTCGAATGAAACATCGCGCAGCGCCCACAACACGTCCTCAGACTGATCATCGCCCGCCATCTCGGCATCCGAAAATTTGTAGAGCGAGCGGTACTTCTTCAGGTTTGCCACCGGCTTGTACAGAAAGCGCTCGGCAAAACTCGCGTTCTTTTTGTCGCTACCGGGCGAACCGATGCGATACAGCTTACTGACATCCTGAACTGATAAGGCTTTCTCAGACATCAGATTACATCCACCACAACGCGCTCCATCCGGCGGAAATACACCGCACCAGACAGCACCATAACCAGAGACACCACGATTCCTGCGATCAGCGAATCCCAGCGGATAAACATATCGGGGCTTGCAGAGCCCAGCAGCGCTGCGCGGTAGCCTTCAATCACCCCCACTATCGGGTTGAGAACGTACCACCAGCGCCACTCTTCGGGCACCGTATTCGACGCATACAGAATGGGTGCGGTGTACATCAGCATCCGCAGGAAGTAGCCCATGATGATGCCGACATCGCGGTAACGGATAGCGAGCGAAGACAACCACAATCCCAATGCCAGCGGCACCAGCATCATGTACACAATCAATAGAGGTAGCAGCAGGATGTTCCACGTGGGTACAACGCGGTAATACAGCAACACCGCCACGACGAGCACCAGCGAAATAAGAAATGTCACCATCTGCGACAGAATAGGCGTCAGCGGATAAATGATCCGCGGGAAATAGATTTTCCCTAGCAGCGACACGTTACCTATCAGACTGTTGCTGGCGCTCCCCATCGAGCCTGACATATAGGTCCACGGCACAACAGCGACAGTGGAAAACAATAAGTACGGCATGCCATCGGACTCGAGGCCAACCAAGCCGCCGAAGATCACGGTAAACACCAGGATCTGGATAGCCGGCTGCACCACGGCCCAAGCCAGCCCGCCGACACTCTGCGCGTAGGCAACCTTGATCGTGCGCCACACCATGAAATACAGCAGATCACGGTAGCCAGCCAGTTCCGACAGATCGACGAACTCCCAGCGGCGTTTCGAATCGACAGTGGTTATTTTTAGTTGCTGAGCTTGTTCAGCCATGAGGGAACGATTCCTGTCCTTGTTCCTTAGTTATTCGGGCGCAGAAGCTGCCGGTTTATGCCCGGCCGGCTCCCTGCCAGCGAGCCATTTTAGCCAAGCCGGCGAAGGTTTGCAGAACATCCTGCAAAGATTGCCTGAAGCCAGAGTCAGATGCTGTGATTGGCGCCACATAACGGTCTGCCGACAGACATACCGACAGACGGGTCGGCTTACATAACACGCGCGACCTAGACTTGCGCTTCCGGACGACCAATAGCGAGGTAGCGAAAGCCCTCACGCTGCATCATAACCGGGTCATACAAATTCCGGCCATCAATAATGACCGGCTGGGTCAGGCACGATTTGAGCAAATCGAAATCGGGTGAGCGGAACTCACGCCACTCGGTAACGATAACCAACACATCAGCGCCGGCGACCGCCTCATCGGCAGACTCGCACAGGGCCAGACCGTCAGCGTCACCGTAAATACGCCGGGCTTCATCCATAGCTTCCGGGTCATAGGCGCGCACTTTGCCCCCGTCGGCCAGACAGGCGTCGATAAAGTTACGGCTCGGCGCTTCACGCATGTCGTCGGTATTCGGCTTGAAGGCCAGCCCCCACAGGGCGACCGTTTTGCCGGAAAAACTGCCGCCAAACAAATCCCTCGCCTTGCTCGCCAGCAAGTCTTTCTGCCGGTCGTTAACGCCTTCGACCGCTTCCAGCAATTCCGCCTGATAACCGATACTGCCCGCCGTGGTTTTCAACGCCCGCACATCCTTCGGAAAACACGAGCCGCCAAAACCGGCGCCGGGATAAATAAACTCGTAGCCGATGCGCGGGTCGGAACCGATGCCAATGCGCACGGCTTCGATATCAGCACCCAGCCGTTCGGCCAGGTTCGCCATCTCGTTCATAAAGCTGATCTTGGTTGCCAGCATCGCGTTAGCCGCGTACTTCGTAAGTTCGGCAGAGCGCTCATCCATGACGATCATACGAATATGATTGCGGTTAAACGGCTCGTACATCGTGCTTAGCAGTTCGCGGGCACGACGGCTGTCGGTACCGATAATAATGCGGTCGGGCTTCATGAAATCCGCTACGGCTGCGCCCTCTTTAAGGAACTCGGGGTTCGACACAACATCGTATTCAACGTCTGTACCACGCGACTGCAACTCGGCTGCAACAGCTTCGCGCACCCGCTGCGCGGTACCTACAGGTACTGTCGATTTGTTAACGACGACCTTGTACTCGTTCATGTGCATGCCGATATTGCGTGCTACGGCGAGCACATACTGCATATCAGCCGAGCCGTCTTCATCGGGCGGCGTACCTACGGCGATAAACTGAATGGTGCCGTGAGCAACGCCTGCGGCAACATCAGAGGTAAATTCGAGTCGCCCTTTGGCAAAATTGCGGCGCACCAGGTCGGTAAGCCCGGGCTCGAAGATAGGAACCTCACCCTGCTTAAGCGCTGCAATTTTGTCTTCGTCGATATCAACACAAACAACATGATTGCCTGTTTCGGCGAGACAGGCGCCGGAAACAAGCCCCACATAACCTGTGCCATGCACGGTAACTTTCATGATTCAGTCCGGATTCCCAAACAAAGGTGTTGCGGGCAGTGTAACCGTAGCGGCTACCGCGCAGCAATCAAGCGCTGTTGGTGTCAGTCGTCCTGCCATTCGCGAATCTGCGCGACGATTCCGGCAGCTTCGGTAGAGGTGATTTCATCATTGAGCAGCGCTTCATACTTATTAGCCAGCGTCTTGCCCAACTCGACCCCCCACTGGTCGAACGGGTTGATATCCCAAAGCACCGACAGCACATAGACCTTGTGCTCATACAGGGCTACCAGGCTGCCCAGCGCTGCGGGCGTCACGCGCTTCAGCAAAATAACCGAACTCGGCACATTGCCGGGCTGCACCCGGTGTAATGCAATTTCCGAATCACCCACCTCCTGCAATGAGCGACCGGAGCGCAGCGCCTCCGCCTGCGCCAGCATATTGGCCAGAGCGACATTGCGATACGCCTCGACATCATCGGGGCTGATGGCCACACCGATAAAATCGACGAATACTTTCAGTGTGCCCTGATGCAAGGCCTGCATATAGGAATGTTGCGCATTGGAACCATGCGTGCCCCAAACAACAGGTGAGGTCGCATTCTCGACCGGCTTGCCGTCACGTTGCACCGACTTGCCGAGACTTTCCATTTCGAGTTGCTGTAGATACTCGGGAAAGAACTGCAGGCGGCGCTCATACGGCAGAAACGCATGACTGTTCATTCGCAGGCAATTGCGGTTCCACAAATCGATCAGTGCCAACATCACGGGCAAGTTGTCGGCCCACGCCGCACCCCGGAAATGCCGATCCATCTCTTGCGCACCGTCCAGCATTTCCTGAAATGCATCTGCGCCTATTGCGATCATTGCTGTCAGGCCTATCGCCGACCACAGCGAGTAGCGGCCGCCCACCCAGTTCCAGATTGCAAAGCGGGCATCGTCAGCGATTCCGAACTGATCCATAGCCTCGCTATTCACTGAAACGGCAGCAAAGTGATCGCCGACAGCCTCTGGGCCCAGTTCGCTCTGCAACCATTCGCGGGCGGCACCGGCATTGAGCATGGTCTCCTGCGTCGTAAACGTCTTCGAGCACACGACAAACAGTGTCGATGCCGCGTCGATCCGGCTTAACGTATTAAGCAACTGCTGACCACCGGCGCCGGAGACAAAATGACAGCGCGGGCTGTCTTCGTTGAAGAGCGCATCGACAGCCAGCTGCGGGCCGAGATGCGATCCACCGATACCGATATTCACAATGTCGGTAAACGCCTCGCCGGTATAACCGGTGCGTTCACCGGAGCGCACTGCCTCGGCAAAAGCAAAACAATGCTCACGTTCGGCCAGCACGTCATCGACAACCGATGCATCATCAACAGCAAACGATGCATCTTCGTCGGCACGTAATGCCATGTGTAAGGCCGCACGGTTTTCAGTGTTGTTAACCCGCTCACCATCGAACAGATCGGCAATTCGATGGCCGAGATTGCACTCGTCTACCAGCGCCAGCAGTTCGCGCTGCGCTTCGTCATCCAATAGTTGGCGGGAAAAGTCGAGCAGCAGGTTATTGTGCCGTAAGGCATAGTGCTCATAGCGTTCGGGGTCGGCAGCGAACAGGTCATCAATGCGCCGGCCACGCATCCTGCTTGCCTGTTTCTCGAGTTTGGCCCAGGTACTGTTCTTCAAGCCTATCCCCTGCGACGTATACGCCGACTATACCTTGTAGAAGTCCCGATACCACTCGACAAAGCGCTGGATACCGGTTTCAACCGACGTGGCCGGCTGATAGCCGACATCGTTTGTCAGGTCCTGCACATCGGCATAGGTATCCGGCACATCGCCCGGCTGCAATGGCAACAGGTTCTTCTCGGCTTTCTTGCCCAGGCACTCTTCGAGCACTTCAATGTAGCGCAGCAGTTCGACCGGCTGGCTGTTACCGATATTGTAAATGCGGTACGGCGCAAAGCTGGTGCCCGGGTCCGGCGATTCACCGGACCATTCAGCATTGGGTGTAGCAACGTTATCGAGTGTGCGAATAATGCCCTCAACGATATCGTCGATGTAGGTAAAATCGCGACGATGCTTGCCGTAATTGAAAACATCAATCGGCTTGCCGGCAAGAATATCTCTGGTGAACATGAACAACGCCATATCCGGCCTGCCCCACGGCCCGTAGACGGTAAAAAACCGTAAGCCGGTAGTCGGCAATGCAAACAGGTTCGAGTAGGTGTGCGCCATCAACTCGTTGGCTTTCTTCGAGGCGGCATACAACGACATCGGATGATCAACGTTGTCATGAATCGAGAACGGCATGCTGGTATTCGCGCCATAGACTGAACTGGAGCTGGCATAGACCAGATGCTCACTGCTGTTGTGCCGGCAGCCCTCAAGGATATTCATCGTGCCGATGATGTTGCTGTCCATGTAGGCACGCGGGTTCTCTATTGAGTAGCGCACCCCTGCCTGTGCGGCAAGGTGAACAACCCGATCGGGCTTTTCAGAAGCAAACAGTTTGGCGACACCGTCGGTGTCTTCGAGATCGAGCTTGTAGAAGTTGAAACCGTCGCGGGCCTGCAGCCGGTCGAGCCGGGCCTGCTTAAGACTGACGTCGTAGTAGTCGTTAAGATTGTCGAGACCGACAACTTCGTCATCCCTGTCCAACAACCGGTGCGCAACATGAGAGCCGATAAAGCCCGCTGCGCCGGTAACCAGTACTTTCATGAGAGCCCTTTAGAACCGCTGTGCAGTGTCGAGTCGCTATTATGCGATATTAGAGGCGACCGTTCACATCCGCGAAAGGCAGAACATACTTGATGTCGTAGACGACATGGATATCCTTGCCCAGAGCGTGCAGATCAGCAGCCGGCATCGCGCGGAACTCGTCATGAGCAACCGCCATCACCACAGCATCGTACAAGCCTTTTTCCGGCATCTTTGTTTGCAACTCGATGCCGTACTCTTCGCGCACCACCTCGGGGTCGGCCCAGGGGTCAAACACATCCACCTGCGAACCGTAAGACGCGAACTCATGCACCAGGTCCGTTACACGGGTATTGCGCACGTCCGGGCAGTTTTCCTTGAAGGTCACGCCCATTATCAGAATCCGGGCGTCCGGCAGGCTAATACCGCGGGTCACCATCAGCCGCACGACTTCAGAGGCCACATAGATGCCCATGTTGTCGTTAATCCGGCGACCGGCAAGGATCATCTCGGGGTGGTAACCGACTTCCTGAGACTTGTGCGTCAGGTAGTACGGATCAACACCGATACAGTGACCACCGACCAAACCCGGCCGGAAGTTCAGGAAGTTCCACTTGGTACCGGCCGCTTCGAGCACTTCGAGCGTATCAATACCCATGCGATTAAAGATCAGCGATAACTCGTTGACCAGCGCAATGTTCACATCGCGCTGCGTGTTCTCGATAACTTTTGCGGCTTCGGCAACGCGAATGCTCGAAGCCTTGTGCGTGCCCGCTGTAATGATCGTCGCATACAGTTGATCGACGTAGTCGGCCACTTCCGGTGTCGAACCGGCAGTCACCTTCATGATTTCCGGCAAGCGATGCGCTTTGTCGCCCGGATTAATTCGTTCGGGGCTGTAACCGGCATAGAAATCTTCGTTGAACATCATGCCCGACACCGACTCAAGAATCGGCACACAGTCTTCTTCGGTAGCGCCCGGATACACCGTCGATTCGTAAATCACGATGTCGCCCTTGCTCAATACTTTACCGACGGCCTCGCTGGCGCGGCGCAAAGCAGTGATATCGGGACGATTAGCCGAATCGATCGGAGTCGGCACGGTAACTACATAGACGTTGCAGTCGGCCAACGCATCCATGGTGTCGGCAAAGCTCAACCGGTCGGCGGCAGCCAGTTCGTCGTCGCTGACTTCAAGCGTCTGGTCATGACCACCACGCAAGGCAGCCACGCGGGCGGCATCGATGTCGAAACCGACCGTCTCAAAATATTTACTGAATTCGACTGCTAAAGGTAATCCGACATACCCCAGTCCGATTACTGCTACTTTTGATTCTTCTACGGCGCGCATGATCCCCGTCTACCTTAGGTCTGGCCTTTGTTCACCAGCGGCATAAAGCCACACTCTCGGGAAATTATCCAGTTTCCGCCCCCAATTACCGCGAGATAACTCACATTACTGTTACATAACAGCACCGCAGCGGCACTCTAGAGCAGATAGATGACAGCCAACAGGCCGGTAACACTCATCGTGAGCGTGTACGGCAGCGCCATCCAGACCATGCGCCCGTAGGACAGCCGCAGCAAAGGCGCGACCGCCGAAGTCAGCAGGAAGAGGAATGCCGCCTGGCCGTTGGGCGTGGCCACACTCGGGATATTGGTACCCGTATTGATCGCAACAGCCAGATGTTCAAAATGCTCGCGACTGATCTCACCCGCCACCAGAGCATCCTTTACTTCAGAGATATACACCGTCGCCACAAACACATTGTCACTAATCATCGACAACAGGCCGTTGGCCAGATAGAACACCGGCGCCTGTGACTCAAGCTCCAGCGAGAACACGAACTGGATGACGGGGTCGAACAGGTGCTGCGAGTGAATAACTGAAACAATGCCGAAGAAAACCACCAACAGCGCAGTAAATGGCAGCGCCTCTTCAAATGCGTGACCGATCTGATGCTCGCTGGTGATGCCGGTAAAGGCCGTCGCCAGCACAATGACTGTAAGACCGATAATGCCGACTTCGGCGAGATGAAACGCCAGTGCAATCACCAGAAATATCGCTGTCAGAGCCTGCACAACGAGCGTGGCTGTCTGCTTTTTAGTGCGGCGCTCGGCCATGTAGACGTCGTATTCTTCAAGAATATGGCGCACCGATTCCGGCAGTTCGGTGCCGTAGCTAAACCATTTGAATTTTTCCAGCAGCACGCAGGTCAACAGACCGACAACCAGTACCGGTGCCGTGATTGGCAACATTCTGAAAAAGAACTCACCGAATTCCCAACCGGCCTCTTTGGCAATGAGCAGGTTCTGCGGCTCACCGACCAGCGTCGTCACACCACCCAACGCTGTACCAACCGCGGCATGCATCATCAGACTGCGCAAAAACGCACGGAACTGCAGCAGGTCTTCACGGTGATACTCGTCCACCTGACCATCATCGGCATGATCATGACTGGTGTCGTAGTGTTTGCCCGACGCGACCTTGTGATAAATCGAATAGAAGCCGGCCGCAACCGAAATGATAACGGCTGTCACGGTGAGCGCATCGAGAAACGCCGACAAAAAGGCCGCCATTGCCGAAAACAGAAAAGACAACAGCATCTTCGAGCGAACGCCGATCAGCAGCTTGGTGAACGTAAACAGCAGCAGGTCTTTAAGAAAGAAGATGCCGGCCACCATAAACATCAGCAGCAGAATGACCGGGAAATTGTGCAGCGTTTCTTCGTACACCGACTCCGCCGTCGTCAGGCCAATAATGACACCTTGAATTGCGAGCAGGCCGCCGGGCTGCAGCGGATAACACTTCAGCGCCATTGCCAACGTAAAAATAAACTCAAGTATCAATATCCAGCCGGTAACAAACGGGCCGAAGACCATCAGCAAAAACGGGTTCGCTACGAGAAACCCGATGATGGTCCACTTGTACCAGACTGGCGAGTTGCCGAGAAAGTTATCAACAAATGCTGAGGGCAATGACTGCTGCATGAATCCGCTGCTTTAGAATGATGAGTGACTGTTGGGGCGGCGCGCCTGCTGCACCGGCACCGCTGCGAAGGCGACGATTCTAGCAGGAAATACGCTACGGGTAGCGGTGTTACACCGCCGCTTTTTCTTTCACCGGGGTTACTTCAACTCGCGCCACAACACGCCTTCGGCCGACTGTTCGGCCAGCATATCGAGCTGTGCCTCGTGGGCCGCCAGTTCTTCAGCATTGGCACGCACCACCGGAATCGACACACCGTCACGGCTGACCGGCTCGACTGCCGCCGGCGCCTGCGTGGTTCCCGGTTCGCCATCACCGCCGAGGTCGAGCCCCGCCTGCCCGCCGGTCATGGCCAGATAAACATCTGCCAGCAAGCGCGCATCAAGCAACGCGCCGTGAACATCGCGGCGCGAGTTATCGACTTCGTAACGTTTGCACAGTGCATCCAGGCTATTGCGCTGACCCGGATGTATCTCGCGCGCAAGCAATAATGTATCGAGCACGGTGCAATGTTGCGCGAGCCTTTCTGTACCGTAGCCGCACAGCTTTAACTCGTTCTCGAGGAAGCCCATGTCGAACGGTGCATTGTGAATAATCAGTTCCGCCCCATCGACAAACTGCAGGAAATCGTCAGCGACTTCGCCGAACCCGGGTTTGTCGGCCAGCATCTCGTTGGAAATGCCGTGCACATCCTGAGCCGCTTCATCGATCGCCCGGTCAGGACGGACGTAATGATGAAAGGTTTGTCGCGTGTGGCGGCGGCCAATCAGTTCGACACAACCGATTTCTATGACGCGATGGCCGTCGGCCCAGTCCAGCCCGGTGGTTTCCGTATCGAGAACAATTTGTCGCATCCATTGACTCCGCTGAGTTCTTGTTGTGTTTGGTTCGGGTTTCGTTCAAGCCCGGTTCAGGGCTTCATCCAAACCACGATTGGCCAGTTCATCGGCCCGCTCATTGCCATGATTCCCGTCATGCCCTTTGACCCAGCACCATTCTATCCGGTGCTGCGCGGCGACTTCGTCCAGTCTCCGCCATAGATCGTCGTTTTTCACGGGTTTTCTTGCCGCTGTTCTCCAGCCGCGCGCCTTCCAGTTTTCCAGCCACTCGGTAATACCCTTCTGTACGTACACGGAGTCGGTATAGAGCACCACTTCACAGGGCTTCTTCAGCGCCGACAGGGCTTCAATAGCCGCCAACAGCTCCATCCGGTTATTGGTGGTATCGGCTTCGCCGCCGCAGATTTCGCGCTCGTAGTCGCAATTGAGCAGTAGCGCGCCCCAGCCGCCCGGGCCGGGGTTGCCGCGGCACGCCCCGTCGGTATAGATCTCAACTTTGCTCACAAATTATGCCTTGCCATCAGGTTTCAGGTTTCGTTGGCCGCAGATGATGCACACGGGCAATATTTCGGGTCGTCGGGTTCACCAGCCCGCCCACCAGCCGTGGCCGGATAAAGCGTGACGGTTTCAATGGGGTCATCGTAGCCACTTCCTTGCGGGCTTCGACGATGTAGCAGGCTGCAGTGAGCCGCCAGTTACGCCACCCCCGCAGGTTGCGCAAAAAGCCACGCCGCTCCGGCGCGGCACCTGACAAGCGCCGGTACCACCAACTTTTACGCACTTGGGTATCCATTGCAGGATCCGAGTCGCTGACAATTACCCGGTCGACCGACGCAGCCGGATGATAGTAGCGCGCCTCACCAACCGCAAAGCCCAGCAGTTTTAACCAATCGGATAAACGGTGATCACCGACAATTTGCTGCACACCCGGCAAGAATCCGCCGTCGGACAACCGTTGCCGTGCAGCCCACCATCCCGGCGAATTAAACCCCAGTACGATCAGACGCCCGTCCGGGCGCAGCACCCGGTCGATCTCCCGCAACACCTGATACGGGTCGCTGGCGGTTTCGAGTGTGTGTGGCAACAATACGGCGTCGACGGAGTCAGAAGCCACTGCCAGACTGGTTGGTTCAGTGACTGCATCGACCCGCAGCTCGCCGGCATCCCGCTGCAAACCCAATACCGCACTGGTGCGGGTGCGCGAATAGACCGTGAACTGGCCCAATTCACCCCAGACCCCGACCTGCAGCAGCACATCACCAAAAACGCTCTCGAGCGCCTCGCTGACCAGCCGGGCTTCCTGCCACAGCAGGCCTTGTCCGCGCGCTTCGTTCAACCATTCCATAGGAGCCAATCCATATCCGTCGGGGCGCCTCGCGGCGAATCCGGCAACCCGTAATGCCCGCCGACTACCTGCGAACCACTAGACCGACTATAAGGCAGCTCGCCCACGACGCCAACAAGGACTCCAACATTGTGCGGATGCACTGTAGAATAGCGACCAGACAGGGGTTCCTGTACTGAGCTACCAATTCAGCAAGGATTGAAAATGGGTTTTCTCGACGGAAAAAAATGCCTGATTGCCGGCCTGGCCAGCAA
>Ga0070729_10006169_pt1 | contig 11913 bp, 11 predicted proteins | sample tdDd472_FD_66725 | JGI IMG/M metagenome (GOLD analysis project Ga0070729, IMG submission 66725) | Marine sediment microbial communities from the Atlantic coast under amendment with organic carbon and nitrate - tdDd47.2 | ecosystem: Environmental > Aquatic > Marine > Coastal > Sediment | place...
ACGATCTCGGCGATCGACATGCGCGGGCTGAGGCTGCCGTACGGGTCCTGGAAGACGATCTGCATGTCGCGGCGCAGCGGCCGGACCTGCTTGCGGTCCAGCCCCTGGATCTCGCGGCCCATGAAGGCCAGCCGGCCGGTCGACTTCTGCAGCCGCAGCAGCGCCATCGCCAGCGTGGTCTTGCCGGACCCGGACTCGCCGACGATGCCGACGGTCTCGCCGGCGCTGACCTTCACGTTGACCCCGTCGACCGCCTTGATGTGGCCGACCGTGCGCTTCAGCACGCCGCGCTGGATCGGGAACCAGACCCGCACGTCGGAGGCCTGCAGCACGGTGCGGGCCTGGGGAGAGACCGGCTCCGGGTTGCCCCCAGGCTCGGCCGCCAGCAGCTTTCGCGTGTAGTCGTGCTGCGGCTCGGTGAACACCCGCTCGGTCGGACCGTGCTCGACGATCTCGCCGGCGGTCATCACGTTCACCCGGTCGGCGATCTTGCGGACGATCCCGAGGTCGTGGGTGATCAGCAGCATCGCCATGCCGAGCCGGCGCTGCAGGTCGCCGAGCAGGGCCAGGATCTGCGCCTGGATGGTGACGTCGAGCGCGGTGGTCGGCTCGTCGGCGATCAGCAGGTCCGGCTCGTTGGCGAGCGCCATCGCGATCATCACGCGCTGGCGCTGGCCGCCGGACAGCTGGTGCGGGTACGAGCCGAGCCGGCGTTCCGGATCGGGGATGCCGACCAGGTCGAGCAGCTCCAGCGTGCGGGCGCGGGCCGCGTCGCCGCGCAGGCCCTTGTGCAGCGCCAGGATCTCGCCGATCTGCTTGTCCACCGTGTGCAACGGGTTCAGCGAGGTCATCGGCTCCTGGAAGATCACCGCGATCTCGTTGCCGCGGATCCGCCGTAGCGTGCCCTCGGGCGCGCCCATCAGCTCCTCGCCCTTCCAGGCGATGCTGGAGCCGGGGCCGTGGCTGGCCTGCGGATACGGCAGGAGCTGCAGGATCGACAGCGCGGTGACCGACTTGCCGGAGCCGGATTCGCCGACCAGCGCCACGGTCTCGCCGGCCCGGATGTCGAACGAGACGCCGCGCACCGCCCGGTTGCCGCCGAACGCCACCGACAGGTCGCGGATGTCGAGCAGCGGTCTTGTCTGCGCCTCGGCCATCAGCGGAAGGTCTTTCGCGGGTCGAAGGCGTCGCGCACCGCCTCGCCGACGAAGATCAGCAGGCTGAGCATGATCGCCAGGGTGAAGAACGCGGTGAGGCCGAGCCACGGTGCCTGCAGGTTGTTCTTGCCCTGGCTCAGCAGCTCGCCGAGCGACGGCGAGCCCGGCGGCAGGCCGAAGCCCAGGAAGTCCAGGCTGGTCAGCGCGGTGATCGAGCCGTTCAGGATGAACGGCACGAAGGTCAGGGTGGCGACCATGGCGTTCGGCAGCATGTGCCGGAACATGATCTTGCCGTCGGACACCCCGAGCGCCCGGGCCGCCCGCACGTAGTCCAGGTTGCGGGCGCGCAGGAACTCGGCCCGCACCACCCCGACCAGGCTGGTCCACGAGAACAGCAGCATCAGGATCAGCAGCGACAGGAAGCCCGGCACGATCAGCGACGACATGATGATCAGGATGTACAGGATCGGCATGCCGCCCCAGATCTCGATGAAGCGCTGGAACGACAGGTCGAGCAACCCACCGTAGAAGCCCTGCACCGCCCCGGCGGCGATGCCGATCAAAGATGACAGCAGGGTCAGCAGCAGGCCGAACAGCACCGAGATCCGGAACCCGTAGACTACCCGGGCCAGCACGTCGCGGGCCTGGTCGTCGGTGCCGAGCCAGTGCCGGGCATCCGGCGGCGACGGCGCGGGGCGATCGAGCTCGGTGTCGATGGTGGCGTAGGAGAACCGGATCGGCGGCCACAGCAGCCAGCCCTTCTCCTGGATCAGCTCCTGCACGAACGGGTCGCGGTAGTCGGCCTCGGTCGGGAAGTCGCCGCCGAACGTGGTCTCCGGGTAGGTGACGGCCACCGGGGCGTACAGCCCGCCGTCGAACCACACCAGGATCGGCTTGTCGTTCGCCAGCACCTCGGCGAACAGGCAGAGCCCGAACAGCGCCAGGAAGATCCAGGCCGACCAGAAGCCGCGGCGGTTGCGCCGGAAGTTCTCCCAGCGCCGCCGGTTGATCGGGGTGACCGGAATGCCGAACACGCGCGGGCGGATGTCGGTGGAGTCGGCGATGGTGTCGGCGATGATGTCGGGCACGCTCAGCTCTCCCGCGCCTCGAAGTCGATCCGCGGATCGATCGCCACGTACATGATGTCGCCGATCAGGTTCAGCAGCAGGCCGAGCAGCGTGAAGAAGTACACGGTGCCGAACATCACCGGGTAGTCGCGCGACAGGGCGGCCTGGAAGCCGAGCAGGCCGAGCCCGTCGAGCGAGAAGATGGTCTCGATCAGCAGCGCCCCGGTGAACAGCACCGACACGAACGCCGACGGGAACCCGGCGATCACCAGCAGCATGGCGTTGCGGAACACGTGGCCGTACAGCACCCCGCGCTCGTCCAGCCCCTTGGCCTTGGCGGTCAGGACGTACTGCTTGTTGATCTCCTCCAGGAACGAATTCTTGGTCAGCATGGTCAGGCTGGCGAACCCGCCGATCACCATGGCCGTGATCGGCAGCACCATGTGCCAGAGATAGTCGAGCACCTTGTCGACCAGCCCGAGCTCGTGCCAGTTCGACGACACCAGGCCGCGCAGCGGGAACACCTGCAGGTAGCTGCCGCCGGCGAACAGCACCACCAGCAGCACCGCGAACAGGAACCCGGGAATCGCGTAGCCGACGACGATCACCGCGCTGGTCCACACGTCGAAGCGCGAGCCGTCGCGCACCGCCTTGCGGATGCCGAGCGGGATCGAGATCAGGTAGACCAGCAGGGTCGTCCACACCCCGAGCGAGATCGACACCGGCATCTTTTCCAGGATCAGGTCGGTGACGCTGCGCGCCTGGAAGAAGCTGTCGCCGAAGTCGAACACCGCGTAGTTGCCCATCATCAGCAGGAAGCGCTGGTACAGCGGCTTGTCGAAGCCGAACTGCTTCTCGAGCTGGGCGATGAACTCGGGGTCGAGGCCGCGGGTGCCGCGGGTCTGGCCCTCGCCGGAGGACTGCTGGCCGACGGTCTCCGAGCGCTGGCCGGTCAGGCCGCCGACGGTGTCGCCGCGACCCTCGATCTGGGCGATGATCTGGTCGATCGGTCCGCCCGGCGCGAACTGCACGATCGTGAAGTTCAGCACCATGATCGCGACCAGGGTCGGCACGATCAGCAACAGGCGTCGGACGATATAGGCGGCCACCCAGCGTCTCCCCTGCCCGTCGCGACGGCTACTTGCCGGTCCGGCGCCACGCCTCGATGGCCGCTACCTTGGCGGGGTCGACCCACCAGGTGTCCGGATAGCCGAGGCCGTATTTCGGCGTGATCGCCGGCTTGTCGAACTTGTTCCAGTAGATCAACCGGTACGACTCGCTGTGGAAATGCGGCACCACGTAGAACCCCCACAGCAGCACCCGGTCGAGCGCCCGGGTCGCCGCCACCAGGGCCGCCCGGTCGGGCGCCTGGATCACCTTCTCGACCAGGGCGTCGACCACCGGGTCCTTGATCCCGACGACGTTGCGCGAGCCCTGCAGGTCGGCGGCCGCCGAGCTCCAGTAGTCGCGCTGCTCGTTGCCCGGCGACTGCGACTGCCCGAACGACCCGACGATCATGTCGAAGTCGAAGTCGCGCACCCGGTTCTGGTACTGCGCCGGATCGACGTTGCGGACGGTCGCCTTGATCCCGATCTTCTCCAGGTTGGCGACGAACGGCAGGGCGATCCGCTCCATCCCGGACTGGCTCAGCAGCAGGATCTCGAAGCCCAGCTCCTGGCCCCGGGCGTTGCGCATGACGCCGTCCTCGGCCGACCAGCCGGCCTCGCGCAGCAGCTTCAGGGCGGTGCGCAGGTTCTGGCGCGGGTTGCCGGTGCCGTCGGTCTTCGGGACCGTGAATTCCTTGGTGAACACCTCCGGCGGCAGCTTGTCGCGGAACGGCTCCAGCAGCGCCAGCTCGGCCCCTGTCGGCAGCCCGGAGGAGCCGAGATCGGAGTTGTCGAAGTAGCTGTCGGTCCGGGTATAGGCGTCGTACATCAGCGTCTTGTTGGTCCACTCGAAGTCGAAGGCGTAGCCGATCGCCTCGCGCACCTTGCGGTCCTGGAACATCGGCCGGCGGATGTTGAAGACGAAGCCCTGCATGCCGGCGACGTTCTGGTGGTGGACCTCCTCCTTGGTGACCATGCCGGCCTTGAGGGCCGGGAAGTCGAAGGCGGTGGCCCAGCGCTTCGAGGAGTTCTCCAGCCGCAGGTCGAAGGCGCCGGCCTTGAACGCCTCGGTGGCGACGTCGCGGTCGCGGAAGTACTCGTAGCGGATGGTGTCGGCGTTCCAGCGCCCGCGCATCGCCGGGACGTCCTTGCCCCAGTAGTCGGCCACCCGCTCGTAGGTGATCGAGCGGCCGGTCTCGAAGGTCTTCACCCGGTACGGGCCGGAGCCGAGCGGCGGCTCGAGCAGCGGCTGGTTGAAGTCCCTGCCCTCCCACCAGTGCTTCGGCAGGATCGTCAGCTGCCCGAGGATCAGCGGCAGCTCGCGGTTCACGACGCCCTTGCGGAACACGAACAGCGCCCGGCGCTCCGAGGTCGCCTTCACCTCGGCGACGTCGCGATAGTAGGCGCGGAAGAACGGCGCGCCCTTCTCGACCAGGGTGTTGAAGGTCCAGACCACGTCCTCCGCGGTCACCGGCTTGCCGTCGTGCCACCGGGCCTCGGGCCGGATGTTGAAGGCGACCCACGACCGGTCCTCCGGCAGCTCCACGGTCTCGGCCAGGACGCCGTACTCGCTGAACGGCTCGTCCTGGGCCTGCTCGGTCAGGCTGTCGTAGATCAGCGTGATGCCGGCGGCGGTCTGGCCGCGGAGGATGAACTGGTTGAAGCTGTCGAAGCTGCCGGTCGCCTCGCTGACGATGGTGCCGCCCTTCGGCGCTGCCGGATCGACGTAGTCGAAGTGGGCGAAGTCGGGCGCATACTTCAGGTCGCCGTGCATGGCGATCCCGTGCGCCGGCGGTGCCGTGTACTCGGCCCCGATGGCCGGCGCCGCTGCGGGCAATCCGAAGGCTAGACCCAGGAGCAGGACGGCGGCGGCTCGGAGACGGGCTGTCGGCATCGGGATCCTCGCGGCTCGGGAAACGCGCCCGATCTTACACACGTCGGGTGTGACCGGAAAATGGCGCCGGCCTTACAAGGTAGTCATCCAACGCTTTGTGATCGGGCGGGATCGTCGCCTCACGGCTCCGCCGTCGGGTCGCCGTCCAGCGTCTGCTGCGCGCCGCGCACCAGCTCGGCGAACTCCGACAGATAGACCGAGCCCCTGACCGTGCGCTGGACCAGCACGCTGCGCCGGTCGGCGTCGTCGACCTTGCGGCGCAGGAAGCCGAGGTCGCCCAGGCGATCGAGCGCCCGGGTCACCGCCGGCTTCGAGATGCCCATGGTTTCGGCGAGGCCGCGCACGGTGTGCGGCGGCGGCGTCATATAGACCGTCAGCAGAATCGCCATCTGGCGCGCCGTGAGATCGGGCCCGTCCCGTCGCACGCTCGCGACGGTCGCCAGACGCCAAAGGTTCAACGCCCGGTGCTGATCCGCCGCCTGCATGCCGCCCCTTCTAGCGCCCCGAACAGCCCGCGACCATGGTCGTTACGCGAGCGAACCGAGCATACCCGCCCGGCGATCGTTTCGAAACCGGAAACCGTTAGCCGCCGAAACGTTGCTCGATCATACGGAAAGCGCTGCGCATTGCCATGGCCTCGCCGCCCTCGGGCCGACCCGGCCGGTCCTTGTTGTTCCAGGCCATCAGGTCGATATGCGCCCAGCGCGTCGTCGGCGAAACGAAGTGCTCCAGGAACAGCGCGGCGGTGATCGCGCCGGCGAACGGCGCGCTGCCGGTGTTCGACAGATCGGCGATCTTGGTCTTCAGCATCGCCTTGTAGGGCGCGTGCAGCGGCAGCCGCCAGACCGCGTCCTCCTCGTCGAGGCCGCACCGCATCCAGTCGCCGGCCACCGCGTCGTCGTTGCTGAACAGCGCCGGCAGGTCGGTGCCGAGCGCCACCCGGGCGGCGCCGGTCAGGGTCGCGTAGTCGAGCAGCAGGTCCGGCTTCTCCGAATCGGCCTCGGCCAGCGCGTCGCACAGCACCAGCCGGCCCTCGGCGTCGGTGTTGCCGATCTCGACGGTCAGCCCCTTGCGGGTGCGGATCACGTCCATCGGCAGGAAGGCGTCGCCGGACACCATGTTCTTGACCGCCGGCACCATGACCCGCAGCCGGACCTTCAGCCCGGCGTCCATGATCATGCGCGCCAGCCCCAGGACCTGGGCCGAGCCGCCCATGTCCTTCTTCATCAGCAGCATCCCGCTCGACGGCTTGAGGTCGTAGCCGCCGGTGTCGAAGCACACGCCCTTGCCGACCAGGGTGACCTTCGGATGCGACGGGTCGCCCCAGGTGAAGTCGATCAGCCGCGGCGCGTCGGTCGCCCCCCGGCCGACCGCGTGGATCGTCGGGTAGTTCTTCTTGAGCAGCTGGTCGCCGACCAGCACCGAGAACTTCGCCTTGAACTCCTTGGCCAGCCCCTTGGCGACCTCGGCGAGCTGGGTCGGCCCGAGGTCGTTGGCCGGGGTGTTGATCAGGTCGCGGGCCAGCGCGCTGCCGGCGGCGGCGCGCTCGACGTAGCCGCGGTCGGCGCCCTTCGGCCAGACCAGCTCGGCCTCGGCCGCCGGCATCTTGGTGTAGCGGTCGAACCGGTAGGTCGCCAGCGCCCAGCCGAGGGCGGCGCGGGTGGCGTCGGCCGGCGCGATCTCCGAATCGATCGCGTAGCGCCCGGCCGGCAGGGTGCCCGGCAGCCCGGCGTAGTCCCAGAGGCCGGTGCGCTCGGCGCTCTCGACCCCCAGCAGCACCCGCGACAGCCCGCCCTTGTCGTCGGGGATGAGGGCGACGTCGCCGGCCTTGGCCTTGAAGCCGGTGGCACGCACCCAGGCGGCGGCGCGCTTCTCGGCGGCGGCAAGCCAGGCATCGACGCCCGACGCGGTGACCGGGGTGATCGGAACCGTTCCGGCGGTCGCCCGCCCGACGAGATTGTAGGACACGGGAAGTCTCCGTAATCGCAGCAGTTTGCCGACGGTATACCGCTCGGGGCTTCACGGCGACAAGCGAGGCGCTTACATGTGTTCGTCCAGGAAGTTCCGGAGGATCGCCGCGTGGCTGAGTTCACCCTCGTTATCGGCAACAAGAACTACTCGTCATGGTCGCTCAGACCGTGGCTCGCACTCCGTCATGCGGGAATCGAGTTCGACGAGATCCTGATCCCGCTCGACGAATCCGGCACCAAGGCAGCGATCCTGAAGCACTCGGCCTCGGGTCGCCTCCCGGCGCTGAAGCACGGCGACCTGACGGTCTGGGACAGCCTGGCGATCTGCGAGTACGCCGCCGAGCAGCGCCCGGAGGCCGGCCTGTGGCCGGACGACCGCGCCGCCCGGGCGGTCGCGCGCTCGATCTCGGCCGAGATGCACACCGGGTTCACGGCCCTGCGCACCCACATGCCGATGAACATCCGCTCGCGGTTTCCGGAGGAGGGCCGCAAGCCGGGGGTCAAGGAGGACATCGACCGGATCGCCGCCCTGTGGCGGCAGTGCCGGTCGCGCTACGGCGCCGACGGGCCGTTCCTGTTCGGCCGCTTCACGATCGCCGACGCCATGTTCGCGCCGGTGGTGTCCCGCTTCCGCACCTACGCGGTTGCCCTGGGCGAGGTCGAGCAGGCCTACGCCGACGCCGTCTGGAACCTGGACGCGATGAAGGAGTGGGCGAAGTCGGCCGCCGACGAGCCGATGGTGATCGATTCGGCCGAGTTCTGACGGTAGCCGAGTTCCGACAAGGGGGGCGACTCTCGCCAAGCCGGGCTGCATCTTTTAGTATGCAGGTGGGACGGGCCCTCGAGGGAACAGCGTGACGGCCGAATCGGACGCCTTGGGTGCCGCCCGCCGGGCCATCGATCGCCGCAAGCGGCGCGAGCGACGGCGGCGGCGGCGATCGCGCCGGATGCGGAGTCGCATCGCCTGGGCCGCCCTCTATGTGGTCGCCCTGAACATTGCGGCCTGGTTCAGCCTGGAGACCCCCGAGGAACTGCTGACCTGGGGCCACATGGTGCAGGCCGACAAGGTCGAGCATCTGCTGGCTTTCTTCACGGCGACACTGGTCGCGGTCCCGCTGCTCGGACGCTGGGTCAGCGCGGGCATCCTGGCGATCATCCTGATGAACGCCGGCCTCGTGGTCGAGCTGATGCAGGCCTTCGACCCGGCCCGCAACGCCGACATCGCCGACTTCGTGTTCGATCAGTTCGGTGTCGCGCTCGGCTGGCTGGCCTCGATGCCGCTGCAGCGCTGGCTCGGCCGCTCGCGCGCGGTCGGCGCCGGGCCGGTCCGCAACGACTGAGCGCCGATCACGAGCCGAACGCCACCAGCACCGCCAGCACCGCGAGGCCGAGGCAGGCCCGGCGAAACAGCGCGAGCGCCCGCCGGATGTCCTCGGGGGTCGCCGTCGTACGACCGTCGCCCATCCAGGCATCCTCGACCGCCGTCCCGCCATAGACCCGCGGACCGGCGAGCCGCAGGCCGAGCGCGCCGGCGAACGCCGCCTCCGGCCAGCCGGCGTTGACCGAGCGATGCCGGCCGGCATCGCGCCGGACCGCCTGCCACGCCGCCGTCGGCTCGCCGTCGGGCATGGTCCAGGCCGCGGCGACCACCAGCAGGGCCGACAGCCGCGCCGGCACCCAGTTGGCCAGGTCGTCGAGCCGGGCCGCGGCCCAGCCGAAATGCCGGTGCCGGTCGCTGCGATGGCCGATCATGCTGTCGGCCGTGTTCAGGGCCTTGTAGGCCAGCAGCCCCGGCAACCCGCCGATCAGGTACCAGAACGCCGGCGCCACCACGCCGTCGGAGAAGTTCTCGGCGGCGCTTTCGACTGCCGCCCGGCACACCCCCGCCTCGTCCAGCGTGGCCGGATCCCGCCCGACGATCGCCGAGACCGCATGCCGGGCGCCGGACAGGCCGTCGCGCAGGAAGGCGTCGGCGACCGTCGTGACGTGATCGTGCAGCGACCGCTGTGCCAGCAGAACGCCGACCACGCCCGCCTCGAGCAGCCCGCCGAGCAGCCCGAGGTGCTCGAACGCCCCGCCCAGGGCCGACCCGACCGCGCCGGCGGCGATCAGCACGACCGCGAGCGCCGCGACACCGCGGTCGCGCCGTTTCGAGGGCGGATCGCTGTCCAGGTTCCAGCTTCGGTCGAGCCAGCCGATCAGCCGGCCGGCCAGCACCACCGGGTGCGGAACCCGGCGCCACAACGCGTCCGGCTCGCCGACCAGTGCGTCGAAAGCCTGGCCGAGCAGCAGAATGACAGCGCGGTCCACGCGGCCCCCCTCGCGGCTGGTTCCTCGACCGGTTCGGTACTACGCTCGCCCGGTCCCTGTCCACGGCATCCATGGCTCCCTCTCCCATCCCGCCAGCTCCGATCGCCCACGCGGTCAGCAACCAGGCCCCCGATCGAGGCGATCCGCTCGGCCGGCTGCCCGGACCCATGCGCGTCGCGGTCTGGATGACGCTCGCCGGTCTCGCCTTCGCGGTGATGGGCGGGCTGATCAAGTTCGCGGCGCGCGACCTGCACCCGTTCGAGGTCGCATTCCTGCGCTGCTTCTTCGGGCTGCTGTGGATGGCGCCTTGGCTGCTGCGGCATGGACCGCGGGCGCTGCGGACACGCAAGCTGCCGCTGTACACGGCGCGGGCGGCGTTCGGGCTGGTCGGCATGCTCGCCGGTTTCTATGCCTTGCGATACATCGCGCTGGCCGACGCCACGGCGCTCAGCTTCACCGCACCGCTGTTCGCGACGATCGGCGCCGCGCTGATCCTGCGAGAGACCGTGCGGCGGCGACGCTGGACGGCCACCGGCCTCGGCTTCGTAGGCGTGCTGATCATCCTGCGGCCGGGCGCCACCACCGTCGACCCGGCCGCGCTGTGGACCCTGCTGGCCGCCGCGACGACCGCCGCCAACATGCTGATCGTCAAGCGGCTGACCGACACCGAGCCGACCGAGGCCGTGGTCACCTGGATGGTGGTCATGATGACGCCGATGACCCTGGTCGCCGCCCTGCCGTTCTGGGAGTGGCCGTCGCCGACCCAGATCGGGATCGCCGCCGCCATCGGTCTGTGCGGCACGCTCGGGCACCTTGCGGTCACGCGCGGCTTCGCCGCCGGCGAGGCCAGCCTGGTCACGAGCTTCGACTACCTGCGCATGCCGTTCGCCGCTGCCATCGGGTGGATGGCCTTCGGCGAGGTCCCGACTCTGTGGACGTTTCTCGGTGCCGCGGTGATCGCCGGATCGGCCGCCTACATCGCCCACCGCGAAGCAACCCTGACGCGCGCGGCACGTCGACGAGCCGCCCGGGAGCGACTCGCCCTAAGCGAGCCTGACTGAAAAACTAAAACAACTACAGAGTGTTACAGCCCGAGCCCCGGAACGAGCGAGGCCCGGAAGGCGAACCTTCCGGGCCTACTGGTACTCGCGTCTCGAACCGGGCATCAGGTGGGGAGAGGGGGACGTGCCCCAGTCCGAAAGCACTTTGACTATAGGCCCTCCTGTTGTAAGGTCAATCAGAAATTTTTGTTTCCGTTCGGAAGGCGGGTGCGATGCAGCGAAGGGTCTTTACCCGACGTCGCCACGCCGAGACGAAAGCCCGACGCCGGCTGCGTCTCTGCGCCTGGCTCGGGGTTCCAGCGACGTTAACCATGATTGCCGTCGAAGTTGCCGGGCAGGCCGGCCTGCCGGCCGCCGGGGCCTCGGCCTTTGCGGTCGTGGCCTTGGCGTACACCACATCGGTGTATCGGCTGCACGACCTGACCGGCGAGTGGCAGTTCTTCTGAGGCGATTCCCGTCGCTTGCCGGACGCCCCCGTCCGGCGGTCGGATCAGAGACGACAGCCACCCCGGGTGCCACTGTCGGATCCGCCACGACCTGAAAGTGCTCAAGGCTTTTCACCTTCAGGTCTTAAAGAGACCGTCCGAGCGCGACGGATAGCCCGGAAGCGTCAGCCGGCCGGCACCCGCCACGGCCGCGCCGCCCGATCCGATCGCTCGAACGCCGAGATCGCGTCCGCGTGTTCGAGGGTCAGGTCGATGTCGTCGGTCCCGGCGAGCAGGCAGGACTTGTGGAACGGGTCGATCTCGAAGCCGACCGGCTCGCCGTTGGCCGGCCGCACGGTCTGGGCCGCCAGGTCGATGGTCAGCGGCGCCGAGGGGTCGGCCTCGGCGATATCCCACAGTCGCTCGATCGCCTCGATCGGGAGCCGGATCGGCAGCAGGCCGTTCTTGATGGCATTCGAGTAGAAGATGTCGCCGAAGCTCGGCGCGATCACCGCCCGGATGCCGGCGTCGACCAGCGCGTACACGGCCCCCTCGCGCGACGACCCCCCGCCGAAGTTGCGGTCGGCAACCAGGATCGGCGCGCCGGCCCAGCGCGGATCGTTCACCGGGAAATCCGGCCGGAGCGCGCCGTCGGCATCGCGCCGGACGTCGTGGAACAGGTAGTTGTCGTAGCCGTCGCTGCGCGGCTTGCGCAGGAACCGGCCGGGCAGCAGCTGGTCGGTATCGACGTTGGCGAGCCGCAGCGGAACCGCCGGCGCGGTCAGGGTGTCGAACGGGGTCACGCCAGTTCCCTCACGTCGGTGATCCGGCCGGTGACGGCGGCGGCCGCCGCCATCGCCGGGCTCATCAGGTGGGTGCGCGAGCCCGGACCCTGGCGGCCGCGGAAGTTCCGGTTGGTGGTC
>Ga0070729_10006175_pt1 | contig 11906 bp, 8 predicted proteins | sample tdDd472_FD_66725 | JGI IMG/M metagenome (GOLD analysis project Ga0070729, IMG submission 66725) | Marine sediment microbial communities from the Atlantic coast under amendment with organic carbon and nitrate - tdDd47.2 | ecosystem: Environmental > Aquatic > Marine > Coastal > Sediment | place...
GGGCAATTATGCAGTGCTTCCCTAACAGTCTTCGATGGTGCAACACCTGTTACGCCCACTCTCCTTGGCTTTGTAAAGTCCCTGATCTGCCGCATTCACAAGTCGTGTTGACAGAATCTCAGTAGTCGGGACAAGCGAACTGACCCCAATGCTGACAGTGACAGACGCGCAGGTTCCTGATGCGCAATGCTCAATATTCATCTCTTCGATATCTGCACGCATCCGCTGGGCAACCGTGTACGCGCCTTCCGCATCAGTGGAAGGCAAGATTACGGCAAACTCTTCACCGCCATAGCGAGAAACCTTGTCCACGTGACGTTGGAGAGAATTAGCTAACCCGTGGGCCACCATCTTAAGACAATTGTCACCCTGAATGTGACCATAATTATCATTGTAATCCTTGAAATGATCGATATCCACCATGAGCAGAGAAAGCGGAGTCTTATGACGCAGATTCCGCTGCCATTCTTCTTCCAGAAGTTCATCGAAGCGACGACGGTTAAGCAAGCCGGTCAACCCATCCATGGATGAAAGCAGACGGAGCTGTTCATTGGTTTCCTCAAGCTGCTGCTGCAACTCCTCAAGCTCGGCAACCTTGGCATCAAGCTCACGGGTTTTCTCTTCCAACTGCGACTTCTGCCGAAAAAGATCGAGGAAAATTCCGACTTTGCTCTTGAATACATTCTCATCAAGAGGCTTGAACAGATAGTCCACAGCACCGGACTCATACCCCCTGAAAATCTGGTTCATGTTACTGAGTTCGGCTGTGACAAAAATGATCGGGATATGGCGTGTGCGTTTGTTGCCACGCATGAGTTCGGCCGTTTCATACCCGTCCATGCCGGGCATCTGAACATCCATGAGTACCAAAGCAAAATCATGGTCCAGAGTCTGCGTCAGCGCTTCCTCTCCAGAATTGGCACGGATGAGCACCAATTCCGGGCTGTCGAGCAAGCTCTCCAGCGTCAGAAGGTTCTCCGGCCGATCGTCGACGATCAGAATTTTCGCTTTAATCATGCATCCTCACCCATGAGCACAGAATTGATAAAATCGCCAATCTCGTCAAGGGGCAACACATGATCGACTTCAGTGGCTTCAATGGCTGACACAGGCATGACTTCTGCTTCTGCAGTCTCGGGAGATTGCACAATAGTCAGCCCCCCGCAGCGTTTTATCATGGCAAGCCCCTGAGCACCGTCATGGTTTGCCCCAGTCAAGATGACACCAATGAGCTTTTCTCCATACGCCTCTGCTGCGGTTTCAAACAGCACATCCACAGATGGGCGTGAATAATTGACCCGTTCTTCGGTAGACAGGGCAAGAGTCCGTTCAAACTCCACTAACAGGTGATAGTTTGGTGGCGCAAAATACACTGTCCCATGGACCGGAACCTCTTTGTCCTCAGCTTCTTTGGCCTTTACCTTGGCATGCGTGTCAAAGTGCATCGCCATGAAATTGTCCGCATCCGGCCTGATGTGCTGCACGACAAACACCGGCACGGGAATGGACGCGTCCAGCCTTGGGAGGATCATCTCCAAGGCTGCCAGCCCTCCGGCAGATACACCGATGACAACGGCGTCGTACAGCTTGATTTCATCCATGGATACACCTACCGCTTTTTCCTGTAGATCTTCTCGCGTTTGGACACTATCTCGAATTTATCAGCCACTTCTGAGAAATTCAGGCTCTCTTTAGAGCCGAGGCAAAGAAATCCACCAGGACACAGAGAGTCATAAAAGAGATTGAAAACACGATTCTGCAAATCACGATCGAAATAAATGAGCACGTTTCTACAGAAAATAAGATTCATTTCACCAAACACGCCATCAGTGACCAGATTATGCGAGGAAAAAAGCACTTTCTCCTTGAGCGATTGTTTAATGACAACATTTTCATAATCGGCCGTATAGTAATTGGAGAATGAATCCTTGCCGCCCGCTTTCTGATAGTTAGCCGTATATTCGCGGATGACATCCATGGGGTAAATTCCCGCCTTGGCCTTCTCCAGAATAAGCTCGTTAAAATCCGTGGCGTAAATCTGAGAGCGATCCTTGATTTCTTCCTCTTCCAAAAGAATGCTCATGGAGTAGACTTCCTGGCCCGCTGAACATCCGGCATGCCAGATTTTGATGAATGGATACGTTCTCAAGTGCGGAATGACCAGTTCACGCACCTTGGCGTATACCCACGGATCACGGAACATCTCTGTCACGTTGATGGAGAGGTCAAGCAACAACCGATTAAAAAACAACTCATCGTGAATGAGCCGGTGCTGCATCTGTGAATAGTTTTCCATACCATCAAGCATCAGCCTGTGTTCCAGACGACGCTTGGTATGAGCACAAGCGTAATTCCTGAAATCATAACCATACTTCATGAAAATGGCTTCAAACAGCAGCTTGATCTCAAGGCGCTCATTTTCTATCTTTTCCAACTCTTTCGTCATTTAATACAACCAAACTCTGAGCATGGAGAGCAGTTTGTCGGTGTTAACCGGTTTGGCAAGATAGTCATTGGCTCCGGCGTCGATACACTTGCTGCGATCACCCTTCATGGCCTTGGCGGTCAAGGCAATTATGGGCAAATTGGCATGTTTACGGTCCTTGCGGATTTCCTGCATGGCCTCATACCCGTCCATCTGCGGCATCATGATATCCATGAGCACCAAATCAACCTTACCGTTATTGTTCAACTTTTCGATAGCTTCCAAACCATTGCGGGCAATAACCACTTCCATGGATTTCTCTTCAAGCACGCTTGACAAGGCAAAGACGTTGCGCATGTCATCATCCACCAAAAGAATCGTCTTATCCGACAACACCGCTTCCTTGTCGTGGACCATCTTGAGCATCTGCTGCTTATCGGCAGGAAGCTCGGATTCCACTCGGTGCAGGAACAAGGCAGATTCGTCGAGCAGACGCTCAGGCGATTTGGCCCCCTTGATGATGATGGATTCGGCGTACGTATTCAGTTCCTTTTCCTCATCCTGAGTCAGATCCCGACCGGTATAGATAATAATCGGCACCCGCGACATCGTCTCACTCGAACGAATTTTTTCAAGCAGGTCGAACCCGGACATATCCGACAAACCAAGATCGAGAATCATGCAATCGTAGATTCCCTTGTTCAGCTCATCGAACGCTTCAGTTCCTGTAGCGACAGCCGTAGTGTCCACATCACCATCGCCAATAAGCTGCTGAATGGAATCACGTTGAATATCGTCATCCTCAACAACCAGAAGTTTTGATACCGGCTTGGAAATGACATCCTCAATACGGGAAAAAGCCCCTTCAATCTTTTCCATGGACACAGGCTTGGACAAGAAGCCCACCGCGCCCATGCGCATGGCATCGAGAGAACTGTCTGCCGCAGACATGAAGTGAACCGGGATATGGCGCAGGTCCGGATTGTCCTTGAGCCGCTCCATAACGGTCCAGCCGTCGATGCCGGGCAATCCGATATCAAGAATGATGGCGCTCGGCTTGTAGTAATCGGCAAAATGAAGCCCTGTCTCGCCATCCTCGGCAACAATGCATTTGAAACCGCGCTCGCGCGCAAAGTCCCGCATGACCTTGGAGAAATTGACGTCGTCTTCGATGACAAGCAGGCTTTTATCTTCTCGCGAAACGCTCTTGCGATCATCCTGAATCTGACCGCCGGGAAGCTGGGCAGCCACCTGACGCTTCTCATCCATGCTCACCTCAGCAGCCTTGGGTTGAGTGGAGGCTGTTGCGGAGGTTTCCGTTGATTGGGAAAAACGCGCCCGCTCCATCATGGCATCGGTCCGCGCTGCAGATTTCTCCCCCTCGTCCACTGGAACTGCCAGGACATGAACTTCGGGCAGGACAACTGTAAAGGTACTGCCTGTCCCTTCCGCACTTTCCAGGTAGATAGCCCCACCGAGAAGCTTGGCAAGCTCCTTGGAGATAGACAGACCAAGACCGGTCCCACCGTACTTGCGGCTTGTAGATCCATCGGCCTGCTGGAATGCCTCGAATATGGCAGCTTGCTGTTCATCAGGAATACCGATGCCCTGGTCCCGAACAGCAAAAGAAACGGCAGTATCAGGAGTCAACCATTCAGGTGTTTGGTCGGCCCTGGGTCTGGAGATATCAATGGAAACTGTGCCTTCGCGGGTAAACTTGAACGCATTGGTGAGCAGATTGCGAAGCACCTGCTGAAGACGTTGAGAGTCCGTCCTGACGGTTGCGGGCATCTCGTCGGCCACCGATATGTCAAAGCCAACGCCCTTGTCTGCAGCAACATCCTTGAACAATCGGTTGATGTCGGAAACCATATCCTCGACCGGGATATCCTCAATGACCAATTCAATCTTGCCCGCCTCGACCTTGGACAGATCCAGGATTTCGTTGATAAGCGTAAGCAAATCAGAACCGGATGAATGAATGGCATTGGCCGACTCGATCTGCTTGTCCGTAAGGTTGCCACCCTTGTTCTTACCGAACAACTGGGAAAGGATAAGGATCGAATTAAGCGGCGTACGCAGTTCATGAGACATGTTGGCCAGAAACTCGGATTTGTATTTGCTGGCGATCTCAAGGTCTCGCGCCTTCTGCTTGACGACCTCCTGACTCTTGACCAGATCGGCGTTCTTTTTGCGGATAGCATCTTTCTGATTTTCCAAGGTCTGAGTATGTCCTTCCAACTCCTCGTTAGTAACGCGAAGTTCTTCCTGCTGCGCCTGCAACGCGGTTTCGGACTCCTTGAGCGCTTTGGTCTGCTCCTCAAGCTCCTCGTTGCTGACGCGTAGCTCTTCCTGCTGCGCCTGCAACTCGGCCTCGGATTCCTTGAGCTCTATGGCCTGATCCTCAAGCTCTTCATTGGTAAGGTGCAATTCTTTCTGCTGCTGATGCGAGGTTTCAAGCAATACACGGATAGTCTCACGCGACTTGGCCGCATTGAACAGAATGGCAGAATTCTCGGTATTCTGATCCACGAACTCTCTTTGCAGCCCCGTGAATGGTGTAATGGAGCCCAGCAAAAGGACGCCGATGACCAGTCCCTCAAACGAGATAGGGACAATCAAATAGTGAGGCGGCGTTGTCTCACCCGCGCCATAGTTGATACCGGGAGCACCGTCGGCGACATTGACGAAAGATATGACCTTGTTTTCAAGGGCTGCCTGACCAACCATGCCTTCGCCCACTTTGAAGGAATTGAAATTCCCTTCGCGGTCAATAAAAGAATGAGATGACAGCAGTTCCAGAACATCATCGTGTTTGATGTACAAAGCACCCAGCTCGGCACCCATGTGTGAAACGAAAAACCGCACAAACCGCTTGGCAAGATCCAGTGTTTCATGCTCACCGCGCATTTCATCATCCAGCCCTTCCTTGCCCGACTTGAGCCAATGCTGGTCATGAAGCGTGCTGGCCATGGTATTGAGAGCCCCGGCCAATTGACCAAACTCGTCTTTCCTGTCCAGGCTTATTGTCGTATCGAGATGCCCCTCGGAGATGGCCTGTGCAAACTCCATGTCCTCCACGATAGGGCGGGTCAATGTCTTGGCCAGCATCCAGGCCCCTACCGCGATGAGCAACACCATGAACCCGGCTACGAGGATCGTCAGGATCATGATATTGCGTATGGGAGCCGTGACCTCATACTGGTCGATCTTGGAAATGAGGAACCAATTCAGACCGGGAACATCAAGTTTGTCAAACGCCACCAACACGGTATCGCCTTCGCTGTCGGTATAGGAGTCTTGCCCTCCAGCCACTCCCGCCGCAGCAGCATCGACAAAATAGTCAAGCTTCCTGCCCAGGGAATGACCGACAACGTACTGCCCATCTCCCATAGTCAGCAGATTACTGCGTAGCTCGAACAGATCGGTCACCTGATCCCAATTGACAATATATGATTCGCCAGTCTCACCAAGCCCTTCGCGCGAGTTCATGATGGATGTAATAAAATCCGGCTGCATCTGTACGGCAAGCACACCGACGACAGTGTCATTCAGGTCTCTTATGGGCGTGCCAATAAATGCAGACTGGATACCACCGCGCGGCTCATATGCTTCATAGTCCACAACCGTCGTGTTGCCGGTTTTGACCACCTTGCGCCACAACTCTGCAAGGTTGGAATCCTTGAATGATCCGGTGCTCAGGTTACTGCCAAGATCGTCCCCCTTTTGGGAGGAGAACAACACGTGTCCATATTTTGAATCTATGATGAAAAGATCGTGATAATTATACTTGGCTATAAAGGACTTGAAGGACTTAGAGTAACGCCCATGCAGATCCAAATACTGCGATGTCGAGGTATCCAAAGTCCCGCCAGACCGTGTTTCCACAGCATCAGCATAAGACTCCAGGTTTTCGAGGATATCACGAACTCGCTGCGTGTCGGAAAGAATCTCTATGTCGCCGAAACGCTCTTCGATAACTGTCTCGATCTGCCTCTTGTGAATTTCCTGCACAGTGGACAATATGCTGAAGGATTTCTCCATCAAGGAGTCCACGGTGAGCGCAGTACCAAAGAGACCAACAAGAGTCAGCGGTATGATACCGGTTGCAAGAAACAGAAAAATGAGCTTGGGCCTGATCCGGATATCGACAAAACGAAACATAATAATCTCCAACCAACCATTACACCGTGGACCCGCTTGTACCGTGGTAATCCCTCTCAATTCCATGCATCGAAAGGGAGCCGGGGAACAAAACGGATTACCTCCATTAAAATCCCATAACACTTTTTGATAATAGATATTGTTGCAAACAACAATACCATTATTCTCAAAACAAAAAAGGAGTGGCAAATAGCGGCAGACAGATCGTTATCAGACTAACGCGACGGCATTAAACTGACAGCCAAGAAAGCCTGCAGTTGAAAACTGCTTACACAAGGGGGAAATACCTAAAATGGCATTGCGCTCCGAGAGCGAATTACCAAACTCGTTATCTCCAAAAATAACATTGTATAACCCTTTTACGTAAAGCACAGAAAGCAGAATCCAGCAAAGATACGACTACTCACAAAGCCCCATGACAGTGATGGTAACGCCTGAGAGGAAATTGTTCGACTTCCCATAAAGAAAGGCCCCATGGCGGTGATTGGGGCCCTTCGGGGGAGTTCCCGACGGGGAACGTCGAGAAAATATTGATAACATTTATTAAGTATTTTTGAACACATCTTCCATGCAAAAACAATGGGGGAAGCTCCTATTCTAAGCTTGCAAAGGCGGGAAAATATCCCAGGCACCAAAGACTCTGCCGATATATGCACTGACACAACGCACTCACTGATTACACATGCCAGCGATTGCCCAACTAATACCAAAAAAAAGCGCCCGCCTCTCGTAAAGAGAGGTGGGCGCAAAATGCCGTATTAAGGCGTACTAACGAAAACTACCAGCGGGGGCGTGCTTCGCGAGCTTTGGCCTCATTGACCTTGATGTTGCGGCCGCCGAAATCCTTACCGTCGAGAGCTTCGATAGCTTCGAGAGCGCCAGCTTCGTCCATTTCGACAAAACCGAAGCCACGGGGGCGACCGGTTTCACGATCTTCAATCAGGTTGACGGAAGAGACTTCGCCGAAAGCTTCAAAAGCTGCACGTACTTCGTCTTCAGTAGAGGACCAGGACAGGTTGCCAACATAAAGTTTTTTAGTCATTCAAATTCTCCTAAAAGTGATGAAAAGATAACGCCCGTGCGCCAAAAATAAAGGAGCAGTGTACAAGATGCGTACACTGCTCCTCGATATACTTGTTCAAATTCAAACCAGCTCTGGCCACATATTGACCGCGCCTACACGGGTGCGGCTGGTGCGTTGCGTCCCTCTTCCTCTAACAACTCAGAGAAGTCAAGACATTTTTTCCATAAAAACAATTTACCACCCAGATCCTGACCAAAAGCCTCTCTGCCATTGACTGCGCAACACGGCAAGAGAAGGAAAAACTGAGGAGATTTCCTTGCCACTCATATAACTTGGGGCCAGCCCTCTTTCGAGCGAAAGGCACTGAAGAGCTTTACAACATTACGCTCAAAGTGCAGATTACAATAAGCCCAGTACTCAACTCGCGGGGGCCGATTATTACAGCCCTCCAAAAGCCATGGAGGTGTTCCATGAAAACGATTATCGCACTGCTTCTCTGTACGCTGTTGCCAGCCATGGCCATGGCAGGTGCTCCCGCTCCGGATTGCTGCACCCCGGAATACGATCAGACGGTACTCGACAGCTATCGAAAGCTGATGGTCCAAAGTTCGGTCTATCAATCCCTGCCACCAACGGGCAAAGGAATCCGCTTGGGCATCTACCAGGCACAGGCCGACTGCGGCCCCGGCGCAAGCCCCAAAAACATGGATCGTCTGGAAAAAGTCGCACGAATGGCAAAAAGGCAGGGAGTACAGCTCTTGGCCTTTCCCGAGCTCTACGTGCCCGGTTATACCCTCAGCCCCGCTGAGGCAAAAAAGGTCGCAGAGTTCGCCAATGGCCCCAGCATCACCAGAGCCAAAAAAATCGCAGCCAACCTAGGCATGGCCATGCTTGTACCCTACGCAGAAAAAACCCAGACCAAAGCAGGGCTCCTCTATTTCGACTCCATTGCTGTCATCAATGAAAAGGGTACGCTGGTGACCAGCTACAAAAAAACCCACCTTTACGGCCAACAGGAACGTGACAACTGGTCTTTCGGCAGTGAACCACCACCAGTATTCGAAGCCTTTGGATTTTCCGTTGGTGTTCTGAACTGTTATGAAAATGAATTCCCGGAACTTGCACGGCTCCTGGCTCTCAAGGGAGCTAAACTCATTGTTGGCCCCACAGCGGCAGATTGCTACTATCGCCTGCCAAACGGCACCCGGAGCGCCGTACCCTACCCAGACATCTCCACCATGCTACTCCCGGCTCAGGCTTATTCCAACAACGTATTCTTCGCCTATGCCAACCGTGCTGGCTATGAGAAACGCTCAGGTGACGAATGGCACTACCGCGGCAACAGCATAATCATCGGCCCCCATGGGGACATACTTATCGCCGCCCCCCACCAGCAGGACACATTGCTAGTGGCGGACTGCATCCCGGAATACTACGGCATGACCCATCCCGCACCTAAATATGACTACCTCAGGGACAGACGCCCTGAAATGTACATCCCGCTCACGGCCCCAAAAGCCGACTTCATCCCAGGAGGCTGGACATACCCGACATTTAAAGATGGCAAGGAGATTGGCCGAGAGCAATGATAGTGATGCTGCTCGCTGGTACCATATATAGATAATTTCACTGTCACGATTCAGGAACGAATTGATGCTCTGCAACTGGACGTCCATACGTGCAAAAGACGAATGAGTGAATCCGAAACGGATTTCGCCGTAGGAGCATTGCGCCTGGATGAACTCGTGGAGAGCATGAGCAACAAACTGTACAATACGGTAGAGAAGTTCTGCAGTGTTGAACGAACAGCCTATGCTGAGTTTGAAGGGATAGGTCCCCTTGAGCAATACTTTGGAGTCTTTCTACGATGAGCGATTCGACTTATACTCTGACCTCACAGCAACGAGAAAAAGAAAAAGCTGTATTCCTGGCGCTTGTTCTGGATACATTTCTCATAGCCTTTCTCACAACGGTTGGGCTGCTTTCCGGTTCTATAACCGCATTGTCAGAAATAATCAGATGCATGCTTCTACTGATCATAGAATACGCTTCGTACTTGACATTAAGACGAACTCACAGAGGGCAATTCAATGAATTTGAATATGGAACCGGCAAGATAGAACGAATAACAAATCTGCTGGTAGCCTTTGGCCTTGTGCTGAGCAGCCTGTATATTTTTTCAAGAGTCATATCCATGAGCGATACGGCACCACTCTCCACAAACGCCCTGATGCTGACTATGTTTAGCGCCAATATGAACCTCATTTGCAACTACTATTTTTCAGTAATCTTCATCCGTGCCAACCGGACAGAAAGCTCCGTGATCCTTTCCTCTCAGATCTCTGCCAGAATCGCAAAGACAGTCGCGTCAGGCACGGTCTTCATCATCTTGATGCTCACCCTGTGGCTGCCAGACCCCAAGTCAGCCCGAATTGTCGATCTCCTGGGGTCAATAATCCTGATCATGTACATGATTGCCATCGCCTACAATCTGATCAAAGAAAGCTTACCCGAAATTCTAGACCGCACTATCCCCGAGCCAGAGCACTATCAAATATTGAGAATACTCTCTGAAAATTTCGATCAATATGACGGATTCACCGGGTACAAGGCCCGCAGGTCAGGCAAGGATTTGTTCATACTCATAAATCTGTGCTTTTTCTCCAAACAGACCCTGAAACAAATCGAGGCCCGTCTAAAACCAATCCGGCAGGCATTTGAAGCCGAACTGCCCGGCTCGATAGTCACCATTGAACCTAAGGTCATGAGTGAAAGTTAAGAAACTCTTGAGCGGCCTTGCGCCTTTTCAAAATCGGATATTCACAAAGAACAAGGCCCCTATCGCCATTGAGCGATAGGGGCCTTGCCTCTTTCATGATAAAAACAACAACTATGCTGCAGCTTTTTCAAGGCTTTGCTGCGAATCTATAGCCGCTTTCAATTCCTCTTCCGAGAATATGGCATCCACATCAACGATGATTACGAACTGATCACCCTGACGGCCCATTCCCATAATGTAATCGGCTTTGACCGCCGCCCCCATTTTAGGAGCTGGTTCAATGCTCTCTTCCGACATCTCAATGACTTCTCGAACAGAGTCAACAAGAGCTCCAAGCACCAATATCTCATTATCGTAGCGGACTTCCAAAATGATGATACACGTATTGACGGTATCTTCCACTTTGCTCATGCCCAGCTTCAACCGCATATCAACAACAGGCACCGCATGACCACGCAGATTGATGACACCCCGCATGAAGTCAGGAGTCCTGGGGATCGCAGATACCGTGGTGATTTCAAGAACCTCTCTGACTTTACTTATATCAAGTGCAAAGATCTCCTTGCCTAACGTAAAGCTCAAACACTGGCTTTGCGCAGATTCAATTAGAACACTCATAGAGCCCCCTAGAACCTTTCGAATTCTTGATCATCAGAAGCCATATCCAGAGAAACGCCGTTACCACCAGCCGAAGAATTAACACGAGGTGTCGCATTTTTCCCGGCTTGCAATGCAGGCGCCTGAGCACGAGCTACTGTCGGTCGGGAAGACCGCATGGCCTGTCCTTCGTCCTTCAGCGTGAAGAACCCGACTGCTTCGCGCAACAGCTCACTTTGACCTGCCAACTGTTCACTGGTGGAAGCCATCTCTTCGGAGGCTGATGCATTGGCCTGAATAACAGAATCAAGTTGCTGAATAGCTTGGTTTATCTGCTCTACGCCACTATCCTGTTCCCGACTTGTGGAAGATATCTCATCAACCAATTCAGCTGTGCGCTTAATATCGGGAATAATCCGGCCTAACATCTCACCTGCTTTCACGGCGACGTCAACACTCGAAGCAGAGAGATCACTAATTTCTGCAGCTGCCACGCCACTATGTTCAGCCAGCTTGCGTACTTCAGCAGCAACTACGGCAAATCCCTTGCCATGTTCACCAGCTCTTGCCGCTTCAATTGCTGCGTTAAGAGCCAGCAAGTTCGTCTGTCGAGCAATATCTTCAATAACACTGATCTTATCCGCGATTTCCTTCATGGCACCGACGGTTTCAGAGACAGCTTCTCCGCCCGCCTCCGCATCAGTGGCGGCTTGAACCGCGATCTTCTGGGTCTGTTGAGCATTTTCGGCATTCTGACGAACACTCGAAGTCATCTCCTCCATGCTGGAAGAGATCTCCTCGATACTGGCAGCCTGTTCGCTAGCGCCCTGAGCCACTCCCTGCGACGAACCAGAAAGCTCTTCGCTGCCTGCGGCCATTTCATCTGTTGCCCCACTGATTGAGGTCACAGTCTCCGA
>Ga0070729_10006178_pt1 | contig 11900 bp, 11 predicted proteins | sample tdDd472_FD_66725 | JGI IMG/M metagenome (GOLD analysis project Ga0070729, IMG submission 66725) | Marine sediment microbial communities from the Atlantic coast under amendment with organic carbon and nitrate - tdDd47.2 | ecosystem: Environmental > Aquatic > Marine > Coastal > Sediment | place...
GAGATGGAGGTGGTCCGCGACAAGGCGGACAACGCGATCATCGTCTGTTCCATCGAAAACGTCGATCCGATGGGCGTGCATACCGGCGATTCGATCACCGTGGCGCCGGCGCTGACGCTGACCGACAAGGAATACCAGATCATGCGCAACGGCAGTATCGCCGTGCTACGTGAGATCGGGGTCGAGACCGGCGGATCCAACGTGCAATGGGCGGTCAGCCCGGACACCGGCCGCATGGTGGTGATCGAGATGAACCCGCGGGTGTCGCGCAGCTCGGCGCTGGCGTCCAAGGCGACCGGCTTTCCCATCGCCAAGATCGCCGCCAAGCTTGCCGTGGGCTATACACTGGACGAGCTTGACAACGACATCACCAAGGTGACGCCCGCCAGCTTCGAGCCGACCATCGACTATGTCGTCACCAAGATCCCGAAATTCGCCTTTGAAAAGTTCCCCGGCTCCGAGCCCTACCTGACCACCGCGATGAAATCGGTGGGCGAGGCGATGGCGATCGGCCGCACCATCCACGAATCGCTGCAAAAGGCGCTGGCCTCGATGGAATCCGGGCTCACCGGCTTTGACGAGGTGGTGATCCCAGGCGTGCAGGCGGACCCGTGGGAGGACGCCGGCGCCGACAAGGCCGCGGTGATCAAGGCGATCAGCCAGCAGACCCCGGACCGGATGCGCACCATCGCCCAGGCCATGCGCCACGGGCTGACCGACGAGGAAATCCACGCCGTCACCATGTTCGACCCCTGGTTCCTGGCCCGCATCCGCGAGATCGTCGAGACCGAGGCCGAGTTGCGCAAGACCGGCCTGCCGGTGACCGAGCAGCGGCTGCGCGCGCTCAAGATGATGGGCTTCACCGATGCCCGCCTCGGCACGCTCACCGGCCGGGACGAGGCCAACGTGCGCCGCGCCCGCCGCAACCTGGGCATCAGCGCGGTGTTCAAGCGGATCGACACCTGCGCCGCCGAGTTCGAGGCGCAGACCCCTTACATGTACTCCACCTACGAGGCCCCGATGATGGGCGAGGTGGAATGCGAGGCGCGCCCCTCGGACCGCAAGAAGGTGGTGATCCTGGGCGGCGGCCCGAACCGGATCGGGCAGGGGATCGAGTTCGACTATTGCTGCTGTCACGCCTGTTTCGCGCTGACCGACGCGGGCTACGAGACCATCATGATCAACTGCAACCCCGAGACCGTCAGCACCGATTACGACACCTCCGACCGGCTCTATTTCGAGCCGCTCACCTTCGAGCACGTGATGGAGATCCTGCGGGTCGAGCAGATGAACGGAACCCTGCACGGGGTGATTGTACAATTCGGCGGCCAAACTCCCCTGAAACTGGCCAATGCGCTGTTCGAAGAGGGCATCCCGATCCTCGGCACCACGCCCGACGCCATCGACCTGGCCGAGGACCGCGAGCGGTTCCAGGACCTGGTCAACAAGCTCGGCCTGAAGCAGCCGCACAACGGCATCGCCTCGACCGACGAACAGGCGCTCAAGATCGCCGAGACCATCGGCTTTCCGCTGGTGATCCGCCCCTCCTACGTGCTGGGCGGGCGCGCGATGGAGATCGTGCGCGACATGGATCACCTGAAACGCTACATCAACGAGGCGGTGGTGGTCTCGGGCGACAGCCCGGTGCTGCTCGACAGTTATCTTTCCGGGGCGGTTGAGCTGGACGTGGATGCGCTCTGCGACGGCACCGACGTGCATGTCGCGGGCATCATGCAGCATATCGAGGAGGCCGGCGTGCATTCCGGCGACAGCGCCTGTTCGCTGCCGCCCTACTCGCTCTCGGCCGAGCTGATCGCCGAGGTCAAGACCCAGACCCACGCGCTGGCCAGGGCGCTGAACGTGGTCGGGCTGATGAACATCCAGTTCGCGATCAAGGACGGCGATATCTACCTGATCGAGGTGAACCCGCGCGCCAGCCGCACCGTGCCCTTTGTCGCCAAGGCCACGGATTCAGCGATTGCCTCGATCGCCGCGCGGATCATGGCGGGCGAAAAGCTGGCCGATTTCCCGCAGCGCGCGCCCTATCAGCAGGACGCCGATTACGACACCGTGCTGCCGCTGGCCGACCCGATGACGCTGGCCGATCCCAACATGCCGTGGTTCTCGGTCAAGGAGGCGGTAATGCCCTTTGCCCGGTTCCCCGGCGTCGACACCATCCTCGGCCCCGAAATGCGCTCCACCGGCGAGGTGATGGGCTGGGACCGCGATTTCCCGCGCGCCTTTCTCAAGGCACAGATGGGCGCGGGCATGTCGCTGCCGCGCGCGGGCCGCGCCTTTGTCTCGATCAAGGACGCCGACAAGACCGCGCTGATGCTCGAGGCCGCGAAAACGCTGGTCGATCTCGGCTTTACCATCGTCGCGACCCGCGGCACGCAGGGCTGGCTGGCCGGGCATGACGTGGCCTGTGACGTGGTCAACAAGGTCTACGAGGGGCGCCCCGACATTGTCGACATGATGAAGGACGGCGAGATCCAGCTGGTGATGAACACCACCGAAGGGGCGCAGGCGGTCGAGGATTCCAAGGGCATCCGCTCGGTCGCGCTTTATGACAAGATCCCCTATTTCACCACCGCCGCCGGCTCCCACGCCGCGGCGCTGGCGATCAAGGCCCAGGCCGAGGGGGATGTCGGGGTGAAATCGCTACAGGGGTGATCACCGGCGGAAAAACGACGAATGCCCGGCCGAACCGCCGGGCATTTCGCATTTCAGGGTCGGTATCTTTCTGCCCTCGCGATTTCGGCGCCGAACGGTGCTTGATGCCCACCGCCTCATTTAACCTCGGGAAAAAGCCTCCCGACCCTGCTGGTGCGGGGTGAACCTCTGGCGCGCCGAGGATGCCGCTTTGCCATGCGGATGAAATGCGGTATGATCCAGCGGTATGAAGGCGGAGCCCACACAAATGGCCCCTGTGGCGAAGCGCAAAACCTCCCTGACGCTCGACGTCGAGCTTCTTGACCAAGCGAGGGGCTTGGGTATCAATGTCTCCTCGGTCGCCGACACGGCGCTGAGACAGGCCGTCGCGCAAGCCCGGCAACAACGCTGGCGTGAAGAAAACGCGGAGGCCTTCGCGGCCCAGGCGGAATGGCACGAGAAAAACGGGCATCCCTTGGCCGACATCATCGCCGCGCCCGGGCGCGCGTCTTGGGACCATTGAAGCGCCATGACGTGGCAAACTACAACGGCGTTGCCATGGTCATCGTCGAAAGCGACCTGTTGCCGACGGATCCTGCCGTGGTGGTCATTCCGCTGCTTCCCGACTATCCTGCCGTGACGCATTTGAATCCCGTGATCCTGCATGATGGCAGGCGGCTGGTCTTGGCGACCCGGCTGATCGCGGCGGTGCGCCGATCGACCCTGCGCCGCGACGGGACTGTCGCGGATCAGGCCGATCTGATCACGCGCGCGATCGACGTCCTGATGATGGGCGTATAGCCAAGGCAGCAGGTGCAAGCCAAACGGTCGGGCATTTCACTTTGCGCACGACGTCGCATGTAAAACGTTGCGCGACGGATCCCGGATCAATCGCCCCCTGCCCCTCACCGCATCAGCACATAGGTGCCTGGCGCGCCGCAGATCGCATTGCCCATCTTCGGCGGCGCGACCGGCTCGCCGCGTTGCTGGCCCTTCAGCCAGTCCACCCAGGCCAGCCACCACGACCCGTCATGGGTTTCGGCCTGCTCGGCCCATTCCTCGGCCGGGATGAAGTGGTTGTTGCTCAGGATCCGGCCCAGCCGGAAATGGCGGTGGTGATGCCCCGGCTCGGATACGACTCCGGCGTTGTGGCCACCGTTGGTCAGGGCAAAGGTCACCTCGGAGCGGGTCAGCGCGCCGGTCTTGTAGGCCGATTTCCACGGCGCCACGTGGTCGGTTTCGGTGCCGACGGCAAAGATCGGCATCTGAATGTCGCGCGGCGTGACCGGGTGCCCCTCGACCTCGAACTTGCCGGTTGCAAAGGCGTTTTCAAGGAACAGCTGGCGCAGGTATTCCGAATGCATCCGGTAGGGCATGCGCGTCGAATCCGCGTTCCAGGCCATCAGGTCGCTGGAGCGCAGCGTCTCTCCCATCAGGTATTCATGCTGCAGCCGCGACCAGATCAGGTCGTTGGAGCGCAGCAGCTGGAACGCCCCGGCCATCTGCGCCGCGTCGAGATAGCCGTTCCGCCACATCATGTCCTCGAGGAAGGAGACCTCGCTTTCGTTGATGAACAGGGTCAGTTCGCCGGCCTCGGTGAAATCCATCTGGGCCGCCAGCAGGGTCATGCTGGCCAGGCGGGTGTCGCCCTCGCGCGCCATGGCGGCGGCGGCAATGCTCAGCAAGGTGCCGCCAAGGCAATACCCCACCGCGTGAACGCGGGTGGCTCCGGTGCGCTGCGTCACCTCGTCCAGGGCCGCCATCGGCCCCATCCGGCGATAGTCCGCCATGCCATAGCCGGCATCCTCGGCACCCGGGTTGCGCCAGGAAATCATGAAGACGGTGAACCCCTGTTCGGTCAGGTATTTCACCATCGAGTTTTCCGGGCTGAGATCGAGGATATAGTATTTCATGATCCAGGCCGGCACGATCAGCACCGGCTCGGGCTGGACCTTTTCCGTTGCCGGCTCGTACTGGATCAGCTCGATCAGATGGTTGCGATAGACCACCTTGCCGGGCGTGACGGCCACCGAGGCGCCGACGCGATACTCCTCCGACAGCGGTTCCTTTTCCCGCAGAAGGGCGTGCTGGACATCTTCCTGAAAATTGCGCGCGCCCTCGAGCAGGTTGGCACCGCCGGTCTTGATGGTCTTTTCCAGAATCTCGGGGTTCGTCGCGATAAAGTTGCTGGGTGCCATCGCATCGAGGATCTGGCGGGCTGCGAAATTTACCACCCGTTCATTGGCGCGCGACATCCCGCGCACGCCCGTCGTTGCCTCGTCCCACCATTTCTGGGTCAGCAGAAAGGCCTGCTGATAGGCCGCGAAGGGCTGATGCGCCCACCCTTCGTGGCGAAAGCGGCGGTCGCGGGCATCCGGTTCGGCGCAGGCCGCGCCGTTGCCGTTCATCGCGCATCGGGTCAGGTAACGGGAAAAGTCGGACCAGTTTTCAAACGCCAGATGACCAAGCTGCAACTGCTTGCCTGGCGAGCTTGCCATGTGCAGCGCCCATTCCGTGTAATGCTGCATCAGCGCCGCCGGCGACAGCCCCGAGGTCATCTGGCTGATCGCGGCGCGAAAGGCGGTGTCGATCATGTTGGCCAACTCGCGTTCGGGATCATGCGGGGCCTTCGGATCGAATGTGGTGTCGGAGTTGGTCAAAACAAATCCTGCCTGTGTCGGAGATCGGCCAGAGGCGATCCAGGGTCGCTCCGGTCCTCGCTTTATCTATTCAGTATTTCGGTTTTGTGAATCCCCTGCCGACATTTTTGTCGAGCTGCCCCCCGGTTTGCGCCACCGACAGGCAAAAGCCAGCTTGACCGCGCGCCTCCGGGCGGCCCACACTGAAAAAAAACGAGCAGAACCGGAAAACCCCATGCGCCTTGCCCTTGCCCTGGTCAGCCTTCTCGCCCTTGCTGCCTGCGGCGGGATCCCCCTGATCCCGCTGATTTGAGCGCGCGGGCCGCGCCTGACCTGTCCCGTGCTTGACCTTTGCGCGCAATTTGGGCCAGATCGACAGGCTGCGCAGGAGAGCCGAACATGCATACACCCGCGATCACGGGCAGCGGGGTCTTTACCCCGGACGAGATCATCACCAATGCCGAACTGGTCGAGGCGTTCAACGCCTATGCCGACCGGGTGAACGCCGAGAACGCGACGACCATCGCCGCCGGCGGGATGGAGCCCCTGGCCAATTCCTCGGACGAGTTCATCGTCAAGGCATCGGGGATCGAGCGGCGGCACGTGATGAACAAGAGCGGCATTCTGGATCCGTCGGTGATGCACCCGCTGTTCCGGCAGCGCAGCGACGATGAACCCTCGCTGATGGCCGAGATGGCGCTCGATGCCGCCAAAAAGGCGCTGGCTCAGGCCGGCAAGCAGCCCGAGGATATCGACCTGGTGATCTGCGCTGCCTCGAACATGGAGCGCGCCTATCCGGCGATGGCGATCGAGATCCAGGATCTGCTGGGGATCGAGGGGTTCGCATTCGACATGAACGTCGCCTGCTCCTCGGCGACCTTCGGCATTCAGGCCGCCGCCGACATGGTGCGCTCCGGCTCGATCCGCGCCGCGCTGGTGGTCAACCCCGAGATCTGCTCGGGCCACCTGGAATGGCGCGACCGCGATTGCCATTTCATCTTCGGCGACGTGGCCACCGCCACCGTGATAGAGCGGATGGAGGATGCCAGCGGCCCATTCTTCGAGATCCTCTCGACCCGCTGCGCCACGTTGTTTTCCAACAACATCCGCAACAACAACGGCTTTCTGCGCCGCTCTCGCCCGGACGGGGTGGCCGACCGCCGCGACATGCAGTTCATGCAGAACGGCCGCAAGGTCTTCAAGGAGGTCGTGCCGATGGTCAGCGCCCATATCGCCGATCACATGGCCGACAAGGGGCTGGAGGGGGCCGATCTGACGCGGATGTGGCTGCACCAGGCCAACAAGTCGATGAACGACCTGATCGGCAAGAAGGTGATGGGCCGCGTGCCGGACCCGCAGGAACAGCCCAACATCCTGCAGGAATACGCCAATACCTCCTCGGCGGGCTCAATCATCGCCTTCTCGCAGAACTCCGAGGACATGGCAGAGGGCGATATCGGCCTGATCTGTTCCTTCGGGGCGGGATATTCGGTGGGATCGGTTCTGCTGCGCCGACACGCCTGAGCGCCCGGCAGGATCACCCGGGCGCGGTCGCAGCACCCTGCCCGACCGTATCGCGTCAGGCGCTTTCCTGTTCCAGGTGCAGCTTCATGTCGATCAGCACCCGTTGCAGCAGCACCGTCTCGCGCAGCAGACGCTTGGCCTCGTTCACGGTGATGATCCCGTCCTCGATCGCCATCTGGTATTCGCTCATCAGCATGGCGAACCGTTGGCTCAGCGCGATCACGTCGCTGTTGACCCCGCCGCTCTCCGAGGCATTGGGGCGGCGGTCGTCGAAGGACAGGGAAATCTGCTGCAACTCTGCCAACGCGCTGGTGACATGCGGGTAGCCCGCCGCGGTCTCGAGCTTGGCGACGACATCGACGGGCATGAACCGGTCTTCATGTTCCGGATGGTCCGAGTAATAGCGTCCCAATGTCGCCTTCGACTTGCCCGAAATCTCGCAGGCGGCCTCGATCCCGACATCCTTGACCAACGTCTCGGTGTGCCGCTTCAGATAGCTTTCCATTTTTTCGCCCCGCCTGCCCCGTTTTGCGCCCCCAGCCCCGAGGGGGAAGCATCCACATGATTTCCCATTCTTTTGTCTTATTCGAAATGCGATTTGTTTTCTATCCCTCTGGTTTTCGAGGGCGTTAGAGAGTGGTGGGTTGTATTTTGAGCCCGCTTGATTACTGGCGACGGGTCTGCATTGTTCCTTCCCCCCCGTTGCTGAGGCCATTTTGGCCAAGGCGTCGTCGCTGTTGCTCTGCCCGTCCATCCCCAGGGTCGTTCCGTCCCGGATCGCGGCAGACACAGCGGCGGCGTCTATTTTGCGCCCCCTGCGCCTTGCCGCCTGGTCATTCTGCGCTTAGACGACCGCCATGGCAAAGCTGTTCTTCAACTACTCAACCATGAATGCCGGGAAATCGACGGTGCTGTTGCAGGCGTCGCACAACTACCGCGAAAACGGCATGAATACGCTGCTTCTAACCGCCGATCTGGATGACCGGGCCGGCGAAGGCCGGATTGCCTCGCGGATCGGAATCGCGGAAGCGGCCGAGACCTTTGGCGCCGGCGATGACCTGTTTGCCCTGATCGCCGAAAGGCACACCACCGAGGCGCAGGCCTGCATCTTTGTCGATGAGGCCCAGTTCCTTGAACCGGAACAGGTCTGGCAACTGGCGCGCGTGGTCGATGACCTGAACCTGCCGGTGCTCTGCTACGGCCTGCGGGTGGATTTCCGCGGCGAGCTGTTTCCCGGCTCGGCCGCCTTGCTGGCGCTGGCCGACGAAATGCGCGAGGTGCGCACGATCTGCCGCTGCGGTCGCAAGGCCACCATGGTGATCCGCCAGGGTCCCGACGGCCAGCCGATGCGCGACGGCGATCAGATCCAGATCGGCGGCAACGAGACCTATGTCTCGCTATGCCGCCGACACTGGCGCGAGGCGATGGACGAGCGCAAGGCCGGGATCTGAACCCTCAGTTCACCCGGTTGGGCACCTCTTCACCGGCGAAATAGGCCCGCAGGTTCTCTACCGCCATCGCGCCCATGTTCTCGCGCACATCCAGGGCGGCGGTCCCCAGGTGCGGCAACAGCACCGCGTTTTCCTGTACGATCAGTGCCTCCGGCACCTCCGGCTCATGCTCATAGACGTCGAGCCCCGCCGCGCCGATCCGGCCCGATTGCAGCGCCGCGATCAGCGCCGCCTCGTCGACGATGTCGCCGCGCGCGATATTGACCAGCACGCCGTGGGATCGCATCGCGGCCAGCACATCCGCGCCGACAAGGTGATGCGTCTCGGGCGTGGCCGGGGCGGCGACGACGACGATATCGGCCCATCCGGCCAGGTCGGTCAAATGGTCAAACCGGGTGGCAGGATGCTCCAGCGCCTTTTCCGAGCGGTTGAAGTACCCCACCTCCATACCGAAACCGAAATGGCAGCGCCGCGCCACCGCCTGGCCGATCCGCCCCATGCCGATCACGCCCAGCTTGCGCCCGGTCACGTGCAGGCCCAGCATCTGGGTCGGGTGCCAGCCCTGCCAGCCCCCGGACCGGACCAGACGCTCGCCCTCGCCCGCGCGGCGGCAGGCCATCAGGATCAGCGTCATGGCGATATCCGCGGTCGCGTCGGTGACGGCGCCGGGGGTGTTCGACACCGTCACCCCGCGCGCCCGGCAGGCGACGGCATCGATATGGTTGTAGCCAACCCCGAAGTTGGCAAGAATCCGGCAGCGCGGGCGGCCGAAATCCTGCAAAATCTCCGCCGTCACTGAATCGCCCAGGGTGAGCATCATCCCGTCGTAGACCGCAAGGCCCGCCCGGATCTCGGCGGCGGTCATCGGCTGCGTGTTTTGGCGCACCTCGACGTCGAACAGCGCCTCGGCGGCGGCGATGGTGGCGGGCGGCATCGGCCGCGACAGAAGAACCCGTTTCATCAGTGCATCCGCGCGCCGTCGGCGACCGATTGGTCCGGGCCGATCAGCACCACATCGCCATTCTCGTCGGCCAGCCCCAGAACCAGCACTTCAGACATGAACTTGCCGATCTGGCGCGGCGGAAAATTGACCACAGCCATCACCTGTTTTCCCACCAGCGCCTCGGGCGCGTAATGGACGGTGATCTGGGCCGAGGATCTCTTCTCCCCGATCTCCGGGCCGAAATCGACCCAGAGCTTGATCGCGGGTTTGCGCGCCTCGGGATAGGGTTCGGCGCGGGTCACGCGGCCGACGCGGATGTCGACCTTGAGAAAATCGTCAAAACTGATCTCAGCCACGGGACAACTCCCGCGAGCGGTCGGCGGCAGCGGCCACGGCGCGTTTCAACAGGGGCGGAAACCCGGTTTCAGCATCCATCAGCACCTCCAGCGCCGCCTGGGTGGTGCCGTTGGGACTGGTGACGTTGATCCGGAGTTGTTCGGGGCTCTCCTCGGCGGCTTCGGCCAGCGCACCGGCGCCGGCCACCGTGGCCTTGGCGAGCGTCATCGCCAGATCGGCGGAAAGACCCTGCGCCTGCCCCGCCGCCGCCAGCGTTTCGATCAGGTGAAAGACATAGGCCGGGCCAGAGCCGCTGACGCCGGTGACCGCGTCCATCTGCGCCTCGCTGTCCAGCCGCACGGTCTGGCCCACCGCAGCAAGCAGCCGTTCGGCGGTATCAAGGTCGTCGGCACTGGCGCGCGCGTTGCCGATCAGCGCGGTGATGCCGCGCCCCACCGCCGCCGGCGTGTTGGGCATGGCGCGCACGATGGGGGTGTTTGCCCCCAGCATCTCTTCATAGGCGGAAATCGGCGTACCGGCGGCGACCGAAACGAACAGCGTCCCGCCGCCGCCCAGCCTGTGCAGGCCCGGCAGCGCCTCGCGCATCATCTGCGGTTTGACCGCAACCAGCGCGATGGCGGGGCTCTCGGGCAGCGGCGCGTTCAGGTTGACACCCTGCGCCCGCACCCAGTCGGACGGGTTCGGATCGACCACCCAGACCTCGGCCGGGGGCAATCCGCGCTCCAGCCAGCCCGCCAGCATGGCCGACCCCATCTTGCCGCAGCCCAGAAGCACCAGCCCCTGGTCCGCGATACGCGAGAAATCCATCCTTACGCCCCTCCCCGTCCTGTCGGTTCGGGGCCAAGGTTTACGCGCGCCCGTAGGCCTCTGCAATGGCCGCCTGCATCGCGTCGTGCGGGCTGCGCCCGCCCCAGACCAGAAGCTGGATCGCGGGATAGTAGCGCTCGGCGCTGAGCACAGCCGCGTTGATCATGGTGTCGATCTGCTCGGGGCTGGCCACCTGCCCGCCCGCCAGGACGAGGCCATAGCGATAGACCATCAGCTTTTGCTCGCCCCAATAGGTAAATGCGCCGGCCCAGCACTGGTCGTTCATCGCGTTCAGAAGTTCGTAGAGACCGCCCAACTGGTCCTCGGGCGGGTCCATTTCAAAGGTGCAGACCAGCCGCAGCGTTTCGTCATAGCCCGACCAGGCGAGCGTGATGGAATAGGTGCGCCACTGACCCTCGACCGCCATCGCGATCTGATCATCGCCGATCCTGTCGAAATCCCAATCGTGGTGCTCGGCGATATGTTCGACGATGTCGATGGGGTGAATGTCTTCTTCCAGGTAATGCTCGGAAAGGGCCATGGTGCCACCTCTTTTAAGTTAGCGGCTGGGGCGGTTAGCGCCCCAAGCGCTAGGTGCCTGCTCAATAGGCCGGGGCGATCCCCCTTGCCCATACCAGATATGGTGCGACCTCAGACTCCATCTGGCAACCCTTATTTTGGGGATAACAGCAATAACTTGTGGAGCAATCGGCGGATACGTCAAAATATCGTCACATGGCCGGATCGCGGCCGGGGTCGCCGGCGCGTTGCGTCAGCCAGGGGCCACGCGGCGCTGTTGTAGCCTGTCAGCGAAATTTGCAGTGTTTGACAGGGAATGTTGCAGCAGAGCGGTCTTCAATCTGCGGTGCGACTGGAACTCTTGAACACCCGGTTAAAGACGAGTTTCATACAAGAATGCCTTGCAAACGTGTCCTCGGCATTTGAACGACCCCGCAAAGGCCACCTAGAGCAATGTCTCTTCATCTATCCGCGCCCCAGGCTGCCCAGTTGATAGATCCGGACCCGGATCGTCGCGGTGGCCGCGCCATAGTCGGCCGTCTGCATCGCAGCCGTGTAATCCGCGCGGGCTTCGGTCAGACCGGCCATCGTGCGCAGGACGGACACTCCGTCCAGGCTGAGGATTTCCAGGTCGTAGCGTTCCGTGGTTTCGGACAGCGGCGTGTCTACCGCCCAGCTGTCGGCCTCTGGCCCAATGCACCTCGACGCCCAGCGTCGTCAGAATGCCCGGGATGTCATCGTCCTTCACCTTGAAGCGAAAACGCGTCTTGACCCCGCCGGTCAGGAACTTGTTGGCGAATTCGCGCCCGTTCCAGTGATACTCCCAGCCGCCCCCGCGCCCCTTGCGCCGCCGCGCGAACCCGGCATGGCCGCGCCAGTCCAGACGCTTGTCCTAGGGGATCCGGACGGCCAGGGTCTTCTGCCTGCGGCAGAGGGTGGAGTAATCGGGCACGGGCCAGTCCAGCCCTGCCAGCCGCCACAGGCTCGCCACCATCCCGGCCGTTTGTC
>Ga0070729_10006180_pt1 | contig 11897 bp, 12 predicted proteins | sample tdDd472_FD_66725 | JGI IMG/M metagenome (GOLD analysis project Ga0070729, IMG submission 66725) | Marine sediment microbial communities from the Atlantic coast under amendment with organic carbon and nitrate - tdDd47.2 | ecosystem: Environmental > Aquatic > Marine > Coastal > Sediment | place...
TGCGGCACCCGCAGCGCCGCCGATCAAAGCGTTTCTTCGCTTCTTGCTCTTGCTTTGACCACTGCCTGAGGCATAACCCAAAGCGCCACCAACGACAGCACCTTTACCGCCACCCTCAGACTGCAACGTAACCCGTTCAGCGGATTGCACGACACCGACCTGAATAGACACGTTCTGACCACTTTTTTGTGCCACCGCTGAAAAACTAATCAACATCGCACCGCTTACTACTATTGAAACCAATCGCATATCAATCTCCAATTCGTTCTTTAACGAATGATCTGACTACTCGTCCGGCAATGCCCAGGCTACAACATAGTCGCCTTGCGGCAGCGGCGACCAGGCATGACCACCGGCCGACGTCACAATGTACTGCTTACCTTTATAGGTATACGTCATAGGGGTGGCGTTTGCCGAATACGGCACATCGTCTTCCCAGATCTTCTCACCGGTTTCGATGTCGTGGGCACGGAAACGTTCATCGTAAGCCGCTCCGATAAATACAAGACCACCCTTGGTAGTAATCGCGCCGCCCGCAAATGCGCCTGTGCCCCACTCCAGCGGAATAGGTACCGGCATCAGCTTATCAAGCACACCTAACGGTTTCTTCCAGAGAATCTCGCCCTTGTCCATATCGACAGCCACTAGCAACGACCACGGTGGCGCGGTACAAGGCGTGAATATCGGCGACATCAACGGACCATGATGCACGCCATACTCGGCACCACCGATATATCCCGGCGGCCCCATCGGCAGACCGCTCATCGGTTGGTCGGTGTCTTCTTTCGTAATGTCTTCAGTCGGGATCAGTTTCACGAAATACGGAATCTGTGCGACCGGTGTTACCAGGATGTTGCGGTCCGGATCAAACGTACCGCCGCCCCAGTTCATGCCACCACCGACCATGGGGTACATGACTGTACCTTCAAGACTCGGAGGCTCGTAGTAACCACCGTGACGCATGCCTGCGATTTTCTCGCGGCAGGCCTTTTTGTCGAAACCGTCGATAAAGCCCCAGGCGTCATCCACCGTGAGCGTATTTTTCACCAGCGGCGGCGGCTTCACCGGGAACGGTTGAGTTGGTGATAACTGCTCACCCATTACACCGTCGGTGGGCACCGGACGCTCTTCAATATCAAAGAACGGTTCGCCGGTTTCGCGATGGAACGTAAACACGACACCGGTTTTGGTCAGTACCAATACAACCGGAATTTTTTTGCCGTCGCGGGTGATATCAACCAGCAACGGATGAGTCGGAATATCCCAATCCCAAACGTCGTGATGGACTGCCTGGAAGTGCCAGACCAGTTCACCGGTGCTGGCACGTATCGCAAGCACCGAGTTGGCGTAGAGGTTATTACCCGGACGATGAGTACCCAGATAGTTGGGCGACGGCCCTGCAGTCGGCACAAACAGCAGATCCCGTTCACTGTCCCAGGACATCGTTGTCCAGACATTGGCACCACCGACATCGTAATCACTGGCGCCCTCACCGCGGCGCAGAATGGTATCGAACACCCACTTCAGTTCGCCGGTACGCGCATCAAATGCGCGGATCGCACCATTCATTGACTCGCGGGACTTAAACTTATTCGCGGAGCCGCCAATGATGACTGTGTCATTTACGACAGCAACCGGTGACTGCAACTGCATAGCCTGCAACTGCGCCTGCGGTTGCAGCTGCGCGATGATTGGCGTCACATCAAGATCGCCACCGTCAGCAAATCCTTCGCAGTACTTGCCGGTGACCGAATCAATCGACACCAACCGTTGATCATTGGTTGCCATAAACAAACGGTGCTTGCAGACAGCGCCGGCTTCCGCCTGCGTATCTTCCCACGGAGTCAGGCCACGACAGTTGAACTTGTTCGCGTAGTTGGTCATATCGATTTCAGGATCGAAGATCCAGCGCTCTTCACCGGTGCCCGGGTCCAGAGCGATGACTTTATTGAACGGCGTGCAGGTAACCAGATGATGTCCGGCCTCGGGCTTCAAAAGAATCGGCGTTGCCTGAAACCCGCTGACCTTGACGAGATCCGGATACTCCTCGAGCGCGCCGGTGCGGTAGGTCCAGGTCTTTTCAAGATCGCCAACATTATCCTTGTTGATCTGAGTAGCCGTCGAATAGCGGCTACCGCCTTCCTGACCGCCGTACTGAGGCCAGTCATCGCCTTCCGCCATGGCATTCATCGCCATCGCCGAGAGTGCTACGAGATTTATCAATCTAAGAATCATGTTCCGCCCGCCTTAAGATGCTTTGCGTGTATTACTAACCTGCTAATCCGCCCATTATAACGGTGAACCTATGCACTTAGCGCTCATGCCGCTGCAGACGCTTAATGCGTCTATAAGGTGGTCAGACAGCCTCCCCTCATCCTGCTAAAGTGCCCCGATACAGGGCAAACCACTAAATCAGGAATCGTTATGTCAGTTGTAGTAATCACCGGCTCCACCAAAGGTATCGGCAGAGCCATGGCCGAAGAGTTTTTGCGACGCGGTCACAATGTAGCTATCTGCAGCCGCAAAGCTGAAGACGTTGCTCAGGTCACTAAGGAACTCGACCGGATCAGCCGTGGCGGCGTTATCGGTCAGGTCTGCGACACCACCGACAAAGCACAGGTGCAGAACCTCTGGGATGCCACTATTAAAGCCTTCGGCACCGTGGACTACTGGATCAACAACGCCGGAACCGCTATCGGGCGCCATCAGGTTCATGAATTAGACGAAGCCTCGGTGCGCGTCCTTATTAACAGCAACATCATGGGCACTACGTTCTGCAGTCAGGTAGCTATGAATGGCTTCCGCCAGCAGGGTAATGGCAATCTCTACAACATGCTCGGTGGCAGCTTTCAAGGCAAGATGCTTACTCCGGGTATGGGGGTCTACAGTTCGAGCAAGTCATACATTAACCGTCTGACCGATTACCTCATCAAAGAAAGCGAAGATATGCCGGACATCCTGGTTGGCTCGATAAGCCCGGGCATGCTGATCACCGAAAACTGGTTTGAAGAACAGAAGCACCTCACTGAAGAAGAATGGTCTGAGGTTAAGCCGATACTCAACATATTGTGCGACTACACCGAGACGGCCTGCCCCTGGCTGGTCGAACAGGTGCTGGAAAACAATAAGTCGGGTAAGCGCATTGCGTGGCTGACTACCGGCAAGATGGTGAAGCGCTTTTTTGATGCCAAAGTGCTGCGCAAAAAACGCGAGATGTTTGAACGCTTTGATATGTAGTGATCTAAAGTCGATACAACAACCTGTCTGACTACGTTACAGACATAAAAATCAGGCATAAAAAAAGGCGGGACAAAAGTCCCGCCTTTTTTTGTACTTAAAAGTTATCGCTTAAGCAGCTGTAACTTTTTCAGCCTGAGGACCTTTAGGACCTGAGGTTACGCTGAATTCAACTTTTTGGCCGTCAGCAAGGGTTTTGAAACCGTCGCTTTCAATAGCACTGAAGTGAACAAACACGTCAGGGCCATTTTCCTGTTCGATAAAACCGAATCCTTTAGATTCGTTAAACCATTTAACTGTACCGGTTACTCTGTCAGACATTGTGTAAATCCTATTGTTGTTTACAAGTAAAATATGCCTTCGTTTAGAAAGGCGATTGTGTGGCGAGGGTGAAGCGTTTACTTACAAACCAACAGGACGAGCCCCGACTAACCTTGGGCGTTCTTGGTGTGAAAAATAATCGGTCGTCTTGCCAACTGACTTGAACTATATAGATGCCCACAGCACTGTCAACGTATAAAGCACTTCAGCGGCAACTATTTTTAGCCGGAAACCCCCTATTTTTCAGTCTCATGTAGCCATAGCGGGCCACCAGAGCCTCACTCCGACAAATAAATGCCTGTAGTATTGCGGTTTCGCCTCAGCATCAGTAGTATTCGCTGCCTGCGTTAAAGCGCTCTAAATTATTGATTATTAAACACTTTTAACACTTTTCGGAATAAGCACCGAACTTCACGGAATAAGCTATGCCGCACATGGTTATCGCCAACACCCTCAGAGATGGTCGGGTGGTCTTTTTGGCAGACAACGGTAAATGGGTTTCATCCATTGCCGAGGGCGCTCTTGCGCAATCTGACTCAGATGCGGAGCAATTGCTCTCTGATGGTCAGAATGCCGAGGCCCGCGATATTGTTATTGATCCTCAACTTATCGAGATCAATGAAACAGAACACGGTCGTCACCCCAGCGCCTATCGCGAATACATCCGCGCATACGGCCCCTCAGTCAGAAAGGACGATTAAACATGTATCGCTACGATGAATTTGATCACGCCTTTATGCAGGAACGCGTTTCCCAGTTCAGCCGTCAGGTTGAACGCAGGGTAAAAGGTGAAATGACAGAAGACCAGTTTAAACCGCTGCGTCTGATGAACGGTTTGTACTTGCAACTACACGCTTACATGTTGCGCGTGAACGTGCCCTACGGCGTACTGTCGAGCACACAGTTGCGCGGCCTTGCTGAAATCGCAAGAAAGTATGACCGCGGTTACGGTCACTTCACTACCCGGCAAAACATTCAGTACAACTGGATCAAGCTGGAAGAGATGCCTCAACTGCTTGCTGATCTGGCCGACATAGAAATGCACGGCATTCAGTCCAGCGGCAACTGCATTCGTAATACAACATCCGATCAATATGCCGGCGCATCTGCCGATGAGATTGAAGACCCTCGTGTGTATTGTGAAATCATCCGCCAGTGGTCAACTCTGCATCCTGAGTTCTCTTACCTGCCCCGCAAATTCAAAATTGCTGTCACCGGCGCACCGAAAGACCGTGCTGCCGTAGCACTGCATGACATCGGTTTGCGCATGCATCACAACGCTGCCGGTGAAACCGGCTTTGAAGTCATTGTGGGTGGCGGTCAGGGACGCACGCCGGTTATCGGCAAAACCATTTGCGAATGGCTCACCCCTGCTGACCTGCTGTCTTACCTTGAAGCGATACTTCGCGTGTACAACCTTTGGGGTCGGCGCGACAACATGTATAAAGCCCGCATCAAGATTCTGGTGAATGCGACAGGTATTGACGAATTCCGCAGTCAGGTTGAAGCTGAGTTCGAGGACATTAAAGCCAGCCCTCTGAAACTTGATCAGGCTGAAGTTGATCGCATTAATGAATACTTCCAGCCACCGGCTTATGAAACGCTGGACAACGCTGACCTGTCTGAGCAACGTGCCGCTAACGCGGACTTTGATGCATGGCTTAAAAGCAATATTGCCGAGCACAAAGTACCCGGCTATACCATCGTCAACCTGTCACTCAAAGGCCCTGATCAGCCTCCGGGCGATTTGCGCTCAGGCCAGATGGAACAGGTAGCAGACCTCGCCGACCAATACAGTTTCGGCGAACTGCGCGTGACACACCGGCAAAACCTTGTCTTTACCGATGTGAAGCAACAAGACCTGTTTGAACTTTGGCAAAAACTTGTTGAGATCGGCGTGGCAACTGCCAACATCAATCGTGCATCAGACATGATCTGCTGCCCTGGTCTTGATTACTGCGCACTCGCTAACGCCCGGTCTATTCCGATTTCCGAGCGTATCAATCAGCGCTTCAGTGATATCGACCGTCTCCATGATCTCGGTGAACTGTCCATCAACATCTCCGGTTGCATGAACGCCTGCGGTCATCATCACGTGGGCAACATCGGCATTCTGGGTGTAGAGAAGAAAGGCCAGGAGTTTTACCAATTCACGTTGGGCGGCTCCTCCGCTGAAGATGCGTCGCTAGGCGACCGCACCGGTCCGGGCTTCTCCACTGATGAAGTGGTCAATGCTGTAGAACGCATTCTCAACACTTATATTGATCAGCGCGAAGACGAGGACGAAAACTTCCTCGAAACTTATCGTCGTGTTGGCATGGCTCCATTCAAGGAGGCGCTTTATGGCGCTAATTAAAAACGGCGCTCTGACCGACGACACTTTTGTCGATGCTACAGAGCTGGAACAACTGCCCGAAGGTGCTGTCATTGTTTCACTGGAACAATGGCGGGAACACAAAGATGCGCTTGCCGGGCGTGAAGTTGGTGTGCGCTTACTAAGCGACCAGCATCCGGAATCGATCGCCGATGACCTGGAACACTTCAGCGTTATCGCACTCGACTTCCCAACCTACCGGGATGGCAGAGCCTATTCCTATGCCCGCATTCTCCGTGACCGTTACGGCTACAAAGGTGAACTGCGCGCAGTTGGTGATGTATTGCTGGAACAACTGCATTACATGCACCGCATCGGTTTTGATTCCTTCGATGTTGCCGGCGACCAGCCACTAGAAGACTGGCAAGCCGCGGATGCCGATTTCAACAACTGGTATCAGCCGACGAATGACGGCCGCACAACAATCCGGGACCGCCGCAACAGTCAATCGTAAGAGTTAAGGTGAAGCATGCAGGGTTGGCACGTTGGTGACGTCAAGGTCATCAGACTGGTAGAAACTGAAGACACCTCTATGGCAGCTGAATTCATGCTGCCGGATGCCACTCCCGAAAACGTTTTGCCGATTGAGTGGCTGCAACCGTTTTTTATTACCGAAGACGGCGAGTTAATTGCTGCTATCTGCTCCCTGCTGGTTGAAAGTCAGGGTAAAAAAATTGTCGTTGATACCTGCCTGGGTAACGACAAGCCTCGCGCCGTCCCGCAATGGAATATGCGCCAGTCCAATTTTCTGCAGCGAATGGGTGCGCTGGGCTTTGACAGAAAAAGCGTCGACTACGTTGTCTGCACTCACTTACACCCTGATCATGTCGGCTGGAACACGATGCTTGACGGTGACAAATGGGTACCGACTTTTCCACGGGCCCGCTATATGTTCTCCAAAGCCGACTGGGACTGGCTGGAAAATGCACCTGTCACTCCGCTCGGTGATTACGCCGGTGACTCGGTAAAACCTGTATTTAGTGCCGGGCTTGCCGATGTATACACGCCGGACTTCAAGCTTACCGATGAAATCTCTTTGGTCTCGACACCGGGCCACTCGCCGGGGCACATAAGTGTCAGCATTAAATCGGGCGGACAATCAGCTCTGATCACCGGCGATGTCATGCACCACCCCGCCCAGATCGCACATCCCGAATGGCGCAGTCCTTTTGATTTCGACGGCGATACTGCTGAAAGCACCCGCTCGGATATGCTCCGCGACAATGCCGACAAAGGTACATTAGTGATCGGCAGCCACTTTGCCTCACCCGGCGGCGGTTATGTCACGCGCAACACCGACGGCTATGCCTTCGAACTGGATCCGGATGATCTGGAAGACTAGCTAACCTGAGCCGCGCCAAGGTCAACCAGCCAGTGGGCAGATAACTTAGGAATCGTGCGTACCATCGGGTCTGCACTCAACATACCAGCATCGTCAAAAACCTAACCTAAGCGGAAGCAATCCATTCGCTTCCGGAGCACCCCCGATGGATACAGATAAAGAAAAGCTACAAGGTAAGCTGATACTGGCACTGGGTATGACCCTGTTTGCTATCGGGCAGTCTCTGTTGTTTATCGTGATTGCACCGCTTGCACAGTCCATTGGCATGTCCGAAGTGACCTTCGGCGTCATCCTTTCGGTATCAAACCTGCCACTATTAATTGCCGCGCCATTGTGGGGCAAGCGCAGTGACAAAGTCGGACGACGCCCGATCTTTATTTTTGGTTTGATGGGTTCCGGTTCAGGCACACTGCTGGTCGCACTGGCACTTCAGGGTGGCATCAGTGGTTGGTATCCGATTGCCTGGGTAGGCTTCCTCTTCGGACTGGCCCGCGCCTACTATGCAGCGACCGGCTCGGCGATCTACCCCTCTTCATCGGCTTATATGGCCGACGTCACAGCCAGAGACCAACGCGCTCAGGGTATGGCGCTCATCGGTGGCGCCAACAGCATGGGTTCCATTATCGGCCCGCTCATCGGTGGCGGACTGGCCTTTATGGGCTTGCTGTTTCCGATGTACATCATCGGCTGCATCACCTTAGGCGGTGCCGTTATAGCCTACTTTTTCCTGAAAGAACCGACCAAACACGTCGACACCGATGCTCAGGAAAGCGATCTGAAATTTATGGATAAGCGTTTACGCCCGTTCCTTATTTTGTGGGCGGCGTTCTTCCTGTGCTTTATTGCTCTGAATGTGGTTACCGCGTTTTACATTAGCGCCAAATTTAATATCACCGACCCGGCAGACGTTGCTGCAACAGCCGGCTGGGCATTGCTGGTACTGGCCGTTGTTATTACCGTGGCTCAAGGTCTGGTATTTCAGGTATTTAAACCTTCACCCACAATATTGGTAAAAGTATTCGGCCCCATTTACGTCGCCGGCTTCCTGATCATCGGGTTGGCACCATCAATAATGGTGATGTACATGGGCTACGCCGTACTCGGGCTTGCCTTCGCATTTGCCACACCGGGTATTAATGGTGCGGCGAGTCTGGCCATGCAGCCGCACGAACAGGGCACTGCTGCAGGTTATCTGGCGGCCGCAAATACCTCGGGTGCAATCATCGGGCCTCTGGCAGGCCCTGCGCTGTATAGCATCGCACCCAATATGCCGATGCTGGTCGCAGCTGGTCTGTTTGTAATACTGAGCGTCTATGCCTTGTTCATTAAGGTTGAGAAGCACAACTAACCGGACCCGACGGCTAAGATATTTTTGCCGTCACACTGTCTACTTTGTCCTGCATGCTCTGCTCCCGGTCTGTCCGGGTGCCAACCTTAAGTGTGGTGGTAATGCGTGGCGCACCCATCGCGTGCACGGCTTCATGGCAGTCCTTTACCGCAGCAAACACATCATCCCATTCGCCTTCTATATTGGTGCCGTACGCATGCAGGGTATGACTTAAATCGGCAGCCTGTATCACCCGCTCACACTCGGCGATGTAGTCCGATACCGACACGCCGACACCCAAAGGCACCACACACAAATCCACAATAACTTTCATAACACCCCTCAATAAAAAAGCCGGCTATTGCCGGCTTTTTTACGCTACAAATTATTCAAACTCAAGACAACTTAATCGGTACCGGTGCGGAAGCGCTCAAGCAACTCGGAATCAATGCCGTACTCTTCGGACATTTCAATAAAGCGTTTACCGGTTACTTCAGTATCACCCTTCTTCTGCACAAACTCTTCAACGGAAGTACAGACCATTTGACGCATCATCGTTGGTACCGCCATCAGACCCTTCTGCGACTGAGCATCCCAAGGCATAGCCATTTTCACCTGACCGCCTTTCTGGCCACCCGGTGGCTCCTGCAACTCGTGCATAGATACATCACTCGTAGACTTGCAGTGGTAATAGTAACGACGGTTCTGATCACCAAGACCAATCGGCAAATCCATAGCCTGAATTCGATCACCACGATCCATATCTTTCAGACCTTCATCCATAACGATCGCTTCAATGTTTGCATACACAATGCCGCTACTCTTAGGCAGTCGCACAATTTCATCAACGGTGCATTCCATGATCTGCGGGCATTCGGCAATGCTTGGCGGCTTAACATGACGCGACGGTATCTGGGTAAAGCGGGTGTGCTCCAACTCGTTAACACCTTCAGGCCAGAAACGGGCGGTGTCCATCATGTCGTCCAGATATTCTGCAGTCGGGCAGTTAATAACGAACTCACCCGTTTCCACGATGTTTGTAAACGAATGCGATTCCTGACGGAAGCCCACCATGATCCGTGGTGTTTTTGCCATCACATCAAACTGCATGATGTGCGAATAAGGAGCAGCGTTAACACGGCCCTCTTTATCCAAGGAGGTAATCACGGTAATCAGCTTCGGAAACATCCAGATATCGGAATACCAAAACGGTTTGATCTTAATCTCTTCTTTGCTAATTTCTTTACCAGCCATGACGGCTCCTTCAAATCTAATTCATACTATTTATGAGGCTGAACATAGCATGACAAGCACCGTGGAATAACGGCTGTTACGATTTGTTACCCCCATAATCCGCTTGGCGAACTCGCCTGGCGCTGTCATATCGCAGCACCAACCGTTAACCTCAGGCAATGAGTCATAACGCGGCACAGCCAGACCCTTGGGTCGCACAACATCTGGGCAGCCTGCCTGCCGGTGGACTGGTGTTGGATCTCGCCTGTGGTGCCGGGCGCCATAGTAAAGCCCTACTGGATGCCGGCCATTCGGTACTGGCGGCCGATATTGATACACAGTCGATCAGCGGTATGAGCCACCCGGAACTGGAGGTTTTGCAGTACGACTTTGAATCGGAGCCCTGGCCTTTTCCACCGGAGTTCTTTGAAGGAATGGTCGTCTGCAATTACCTGCACCGCCCGTTGCTAGAACCTATTGCCGCCAGCCTGAAACCTAACGGTGTATTGATATACACCACCTTCATGACCGGCAATGAAGCATTCGGCCGACCCCGCAATCCGGATTTCCTATTGCAACCGGATGAGCTCAAAACAATAGGTGCCGGCAATACTCAGGAAATTGCATTTGTTCAGGGCAGCGCCGGCAAGCCGACGAATGCCGTAAAACAATCGATCGTGCTGAAGAAGCTCGCGGCCGGGTACTAAATCCAAATACAGACCAATGACGAATACTCTGATAAGTTACACAAATGACGGACTTGTACAATGAAACCACTTTATCTGATTGTCACTCTCACTATTCTTCTGGCCGGCTGCGCCTCTAACCCCGTGCCGCCACTGCAAGCACAATCGGAAGCGATAGAGATCGAACAGTTTATGGGCGACTGGTATGTCGTCGGTTTCATCCCCATCACGATTCCCGGCTTTAGTGAGGCATCCGCACACAACGGTGTGGAAAACTACGAACTCACCGAGGATGGCACCATTCTCACCACCTACACTTTCCTCAAAGGTGGCTTCGACGGTAAAGAGAAAAAATTTACTCCGAAAGGTTGGGTCTACAACACCGGCATCAACACCGAGTGGCGCATGCAATTTGTCTGGCCTATCAAAGCGGCTTATTTGATTGCCTGGGTCGATGAGGATTACCAACAGACCATTATCGGTGTGCCTAGCCGGAAGAACGTGTGGCTTATGAGCCGAAATTGGGACTTAAGCGACGAAGAATACGCGGCCCTCGCACAGCGGGCTGTCGACATGGGTCATGATGCCAGCCAGATAAGGCGCGTTCCCCATCAGTGGGAATGATCCGTAAATAGCGCATACTAGAGCTCTGTTCACTAACGAGTTCCGCCATGCGCCCTCTTGGTCAATATGTAGTTCTGTGCCTTGTCTTACTCGTGTCCGGCTGCGCGACAGTGCCGCCGCCGGTAGAATTTTCCGATGATGCACCCACCGTATTAATTACCGGAGCCAACCGCGGACTGGGTCTGGAGTTTTCAAAGCAATACGCGGAACGTGGCTGGAACGTCATTGCGTCCTGTCGCACTCCATCGCAAGCAGCCCAACTCAAACTACTCAGTGAGCAATACCCGCAGCTTAGAATAGAACAGCTCGATGTCAGCAGTGACCAACAAACTGCGGCACTAAAGGCGAAGTACATCGATCAACCGGTCGACGTACTGCTCAACAATGCAGGGATATACGGCACGCTCGAAAAACAAACGCTCGGCAATTTTGACTTTGATGAACTTGAGCGGGTATTCGCAATAAACACCATCGGCTCACTGCGTGTCTCACAAGCATTTCTCGACAATGTGCGTGCCAGCGAGCAGAAGAAAATCATCAGTCTCGGTGGCGGCATGGGCACGCAAAGCATCGGCAGCCTGTTTGGCGGACACTACTTTATTAAGATGAGTAAGTCCGCGCATTTGATGGCGATGGGTGTGCTGCAAAAAGAAACGAAGAAAGACGGCCTGATCGTTACGATGATCTCACCCGGGCGTGTCGATACTCAGCTGATGCGCGATTCCGGCTGGACCGGTCCGTCAATCAGCGCGG
>Ga0070729_10006183_pt1 | contig 11894 bp, 8 predicted proteins | sample tdDd472_FD_66725 | JGI IMG/M metagenome (GOLD analysis project Ga0070729, IMG submission 66725) | Marine sediment microbial communities from the Atlantic coast under amendment with organic carbon and nitrate - tdDd47.2 | ecosystem: Environmental > Aquatic > Marine > Coastal > Sediment | place...
TTTAGTATTGTCCCATGAATTGCCAAAAGCTAAATATGGGCTTATGTTTTTTTTATAATTTGAGTACTTAACACCTGATGAATATTTATTAAATATACTATTTAATCATCAGAATATCAACTAATTAAGCTATTTAATTCGTTCTGTTTTAGGACTTTAAACAACTTCATAATAAAGTAGCGTTGTTTACACATTAGAGAATGCTAATATATGCAGGAATCACTTTGTCGGAAATGTGGTTCCTGTATTTTTTTATGCTATCGCTTTCCACTCACGTGATATTGGGGCCTTTAATTTTTTTTAAAACTAGGTTACCAGAGAATTGAGGACAGCTTTGTCATTATTGGATATATTCAAACACATATTGTGATTTTTTGAACATCACAACAGGGTATTATCCTTTAATTGCAAATGTATGCTTAATGCATAAAGGTTATAAGTGATTAAAAAGATAAGTTATGAAGAATAGTTTTCTGCTAGTGATGTTTGCGTTAATGGTTACTACCGCTTTTAGTCAACCTGTATCACCGGGTTCGTGCGATATATTCATTAAGTTTGATGGTACGGCAGCAGGGAAAATTACATTACCTGATCTGTCAAATACATTGGGTACAAATGTAACAGAATTTACTGTTGAGTTCTGGTGTAAAAGATATGCCATCTCTGCTATCGATTTATGGGGGCATTACTTGAAAAATGGTTACAATGAAGGAAAGGATATTGTCATACAGGTGCCAGATGGAGAAGGCTTTACTTGTATTTTCGGTAATGGAACAGGGAAACAAAAAATCTCATGTTCCAATTACATAAAAAAGATTTTGCTTTGATTGATATGGAAGGAAACAACCAATTAGAAGCAGGTGACTTTGATGTTATTATTGGGTGTTCCTCCGATTGCGATAACATAATTCCCATATCTGTTTTCTGATTTTAATAGATTGATTCCGAGTAGTAATTAAAGGGCTAGACTGTTGTTGTACTAAGGGCTTGTTAGAGAGTTAAATGCTGATGTGTAGTGTAGCTTAGATCGAAAAAGAAATGTACTTATTGAAGCTTTTGTTTAACTGGAATTTAAGGCACATGGATGTTCACTTGAGCGTTATATCATTTGTCAAATTTGACTTTTTAACTAGTTTTGCATATCAATTCTATGCTTAAAGGTGAACAAGACATACTTATCAAACTAAAGGCCGGTAACCAATATGGTCTTAAAGATTTATTTGAGCTCTATCATCAGGGCTTGTGTGTGTTTGCCTTAAAATATGTTGACGAGTTTCAGGAAGCTGAAGATATAGTTCAAGAGACTTTTGTACAGTTTTGGGAAAAGAAACATTATCAGTCTGTGTCAAGTTCTATTAAATCATACCTGTATATGACGGTGCAGAATAAGTGTTTACGTCGGCTTGAAAAACAGAAGAAAGTACGCTTTGAAAATGTAGAACACTTTGCCGACCAATTAATTAACGAGGATTGGGATACAGATGTTTTAGAGGAACGAAAGCGAAAACTGTTGATAGAATTGGATAAATTACCTCCTAAAGGACGTGAAGTGTTGGAACACATCGTCTTTCGTGGCCTTAAGTATAAAGAGGTGGCGGAAGAACTGGATATCTCTATTAATACGGTTAAGACACAATTCTCCCGATCCTTAAAACAGTTACGTAGTTCCATTGATACCATCATTATCCTGATGTGGTGAAGAGCAGCTGTTGTCACACGATGGTGAATACTGTAGACTTTTAAGCACGGAAATAGCTTTGATTTTGTGATAAGCATATGATGCATTTCTACGTTCTGCGGTAGTCGTTTCTCAGTTGCCTTACTTTTTTTTAAAAAAGATTCATTTGCTTTCACCCCTTTTGAACAATCTTGTATCATAGTATAAAAGAAGTATAAATGAACACCAACAATAAAAGGATTAATCAACTGCTGGCAGACTATTGTAGTGGACAGTTAAGCCGGGAAAAGGTACATGAGCTAAAGCAGTGGATCGATGCATCAGAGGAGAATCGAAATAAGGCAAGTCGTTATGTGGCACTTTATAAAGAAGGACGTGAGTTATTTTATGTCGATCAATACGATGCAAATGCCCTTTGGAAGAGGATTGAGCAGCAGTTACACAGTAATAAACGAAGGGTGCTACAGATGTGGGGTAGTGTGGCTGCTGTACTGGTTATTGGCTTGTCCGTCAGCATAAGTATTTGGATGTTTAACCAGACTTTAACGCAACCCCTTGCTTTGCAGGATATTGCTCAGCCCGGTTCGCCAAAGGCCATACTCACCTTATCTGATGGGGAAAAGATAGACCTGCAGCAGGCATCCCAGTTTTCGATAACAAAGGAAAAAGGTCATGTGATTATTAAGGATTCGACAGATAAAATTTCATATACAAAAAAGGATTCACATGAGGAGGTATTAAAATACAATACCATCAATATCCCGCGAGGAGGTGAATATGCAATGGAGTTAAACGACGGTACTGAAGTGTGGTTTAATTCAGAAACAGAAATGCGCTTCCCGGTTAACTTTATTGGTATTACGAGAGAAGTTGAACTACTTAATGGAGAGGCTTATTTTAAAGTCGCACATAATGCTCAAAAACCTTTTATAGTGCATACATACAAAGGCGATATTGAAGTGTTAGGAACCTCATTCAATGTATCGGCATACCGCGATGATGCTTTTATGGCGACTACTCTTGTTGAAGGTCGTGTGAAAGTTAGGAGTCAAAAGAAATCCGTAATTATAGAGCCCGGAACGCAGGCTGTTGTGACCATGGATGACGGTAGTATCGTCACAAAAGAGGTAGACGCCGCTTTGTATACCTCGTGGGTGAATGGTGTCTTTGAGTACGAAAATGCCACTCTGGAATATATTTGTCAGAAGCTGGGGCGATGGTATGATGTGGATTTTGAATTCATCGATGAGCAGATTAAAAACTTACATTTTACCGGTGCTGCCAAACGTTACAATTCTATTGAGCAGATATGTACCATGATTGAGAAAACAACCAATGTGAAGTTTAATACCGAAGACGATAAAATACGTGTTATGAGAAAATAAAAACAGAAGATGAACCAACATCTTCTGTTTATAAAAACAATGCTCTACCAAAGCATTGTACGTTTAATCTAGTTGTACAAAATTATGAAAAAAAATGAACTACTGCGAATACGCCATAGGTGTATTTCGTGTAAAATGTTATTAGTTATGAAATTAAGCTTCATGCTGATGTTTATGGCGGTTTTTCAAATCTCCGCTTCCACCTTATCCCAGGAAAAGGTTAATCTGGAAGTGAAGCAGAAATCCATGCGCTATGTCTTTAAGGAACTAAGAAATCAAACCGGACTCTACTTCGTTTTTAGTGAAGAAGAGCTGGGCGATTTTAACGTGTCCATTAACGTGAAAGATGTGTCACTGGACGAGGCATTGATCCAATTGTTTGAAGATACCAGACTTGATTATGAACTGATCGATGATTATGTGGTCATTAAAAAAAAGGAGCTTATTCAGGATAACGTCCTTCAAAATGAGGAAACAAGAATTAAGGGTAAGATCGTTGATGAAAATGGAGAACCCGTGCCGGGTGCCAATATTATCGTCAAAGAATACAGTATTGGTACCGTGAGTGGCATCGATGGTGATTTTGATATGCTGGTTGATGACTTACCCGTAACAATAGAAGTATCCTTCATCGGATTTGTGACTCAAGATGTACAAGTGAGCTCGATGGAAAGCCTTACTATTGTTATGAAAGAAAATGTTAAAGGACTGAGCGAAGTAGTGGTTACCGGTATTATTACCCGTAAAGAAGAAAGTTATACCGGTTCTGCACTTACTTTAAAATCGGATGATTTACAACGTGTTTCCAACTCTAATATTTTTCAAAGTCTAAAAAACTTAGACCCATCATTAAATATTGCGTCTAATATGGAGTTTGGTTCAGACCCAAATAAATTACCAAATATTCAGCTGAGAGGTACGTCTACTTTTCCAACGACAACAAATAGCGATTTACGAAGTAATCATCAGGGCGATCCCAACCAACCGCTATTTATTTTAGATGGTTTTAGGGTCAGTGCCGTTACTGTGTTTGACCTGGATATGGATCGGGTCCAAAGTATTACTATTCTTAAAGATGCCTCTGCTAAGGCTTTATACGGATCACGAGCAGCTAATGGGGTGATTGTTATCGAGACCAAGCGCCCTTTATCGGGTAAGTTAGTGGCAACTTACAACGGAAGTGTCGATATCACAATGCCCGATCTGACTTCATATGACTTATGTAATGCCCTTGAAAAATTGGAGGTCGAAAAAGCTTCCGGGGTGTACGAGAGCTCAAATATGAATACACTGCTTCAATTGGAAGAGCAATATAATGAGCGCTATAAGAAATCGCTCGAAGGTGATGACACATATTGGTTATCAAAACCTTTGCAAACAGGTGTTGGCACAAAGCATGCGGTGGCCATTGAAATGGGAGAGCAAAAATCAAAGTTTATTGCAAATATCTCATATAAGAATGTAAAAGGTGTGATGAAAGAATCGGATCGTACCAATATTGCAGGTTCGATGAGTGTTGATTATAGATGGAAAAAATTACTATTCAGAAATTCGATGAGTGTTAACTCAAATACGAATACGGATTCTCCTTATGGAAGTTTTGGAGAGTATGCCAGAATGAATCCTTATCAGGATGCTTACAATGCGGATGGTAGTGTTGCAATAGGTGGCGACTATGTAAATCCCCTTTATAATGCAACCATTAATACCAGCCTTACAGGTTCGTACTTCGAGTTTATTAATAACTTTTATACCGAATGGTCGATCTCTGCCGACCTGAAGGCGATTGCCCGTGTTGGAGTGACCAAAAAAGTGAGTGATGCCCATCGTTTTTTTCCTGGAAATCATACCAGGTTTAATGATTACGCCGATGAAGATATCTTTAGAAAAGGATCATATCAGTTAAATAAAGGGGATTATTCCAATGTAAGCGGTGACCTTAACCTTCAGTATTCTAAAACATTGGGCAAACATTTTATAACCTCGAATATTGGATTCAATATTGGTGAAGAAGTATATAGCGAAATCGTTAATTATGCCGAGGGATTTCCAAGCGACAGAATGAATGATATGACATTTGCCCTGCAGTATGCCTCTGAGAAAAAACCCTTTGGAGAAGAGAGTACTGTGCGTGATATGGGCTTCCTGGGAATATTTGCCTATTCGTATGATAATCGCTTTTTGAGTGATATCACTATACGGAGAAATGCGTCGTCGCAGTTTGGTACAAATAAGCGATGGGGTACTTTTTGGAGTGCCGGTCTTGGGTGGAATATTCATAATGAATCATTTTTTGAAACGATGGACTGGTTTAAAGTGTTTAAAATCAGAGGTTCGATAGGTACGACTGGTAGTCAGAATTTTAAAAGTTACCAGGCCATGTCAACCTATAATTATTATACCGACCGATCGTATAACGCCCAGTATGGTGCTTATATTAACGCATTGGCAAATGAAGACCTCCAATGGCAGCAAAAATTGGATTACAATATTGGTGCTGATATAAAGCTGGGTATTGTCAATATTAAGTTTGATCATTATAAGGCATATACAGAAAACCTTATTACGACATTATCAACGGCACCATCGCTGGGTTATCCTTCAATACAAGAAAATATAGGACGTATACTTAATAAAGGATATGAGTTGTCGGTCAATCTTCAGGTATTACAAGGTCGTAATGGTTTTTTAAATCTTAATTTTCATGCCATAACGAATGATAATGAAATTGTTGAGTTGTCTGATGCAATGCGTCAGTATAACGATAATCAAGATGAACTGGCAGCAGGTAACGAATATGGAAAACCGGTGTTGAGATATGTAGAAGGTGGTTCAATGAATTCGATATGGGCCGTTCCTTCACTGGGTATCGATCCGGCTACAGGCCAGGAAATATACGTCAAGCAAGATGGTTCCATTACATATGCCTGGGATCCTAAAGATCAGATTGTGGCTGGTAATTCATCGGAGAAGTACCGGGGGAATTTTGGCCTTAATGGTGAGTATAAAGGTTTTGGTTTTAGCTTTGTGGCCCGGTTTATTACCGGCGGTGAGATGTACAACTCAACACTTGTTAGGAAGGTTGAGAATATCGATCTGAAATATAATGTCGATCGTAGAGTGCTGACCGGTAGATGGAGCGAGCAGGGACAACACACTGCTTACAAAACATTAAGACCCTGGTACGATGAAGCTGGTAATTACGTGAGGGGTTTATCAGTACCCATAACAAAGCCGACAACACGTTTTGTGCAAGAACGATCTGAGATCGATTTTTCATCGGCAAGTATTTATTACGAATTGCCACAGAAATGGATTAAAGGTATCGGTTTACAGCGATTGAAGGTGGCCGCAAACATGAATGATATCTATAAATTCTCAACCATTAAGGTTGAGCGGGGTACTGAATATCCTTTTGCACGAACCCTGTCTCTTTCTGTAAGGGCAACATTCTAAAAATCGAACATTATGAAACCAACATATGAGTTATTTATCTGCTGAGTATACTTGGGTTGATATAATTTGTTTGAGCGTTTCATATGGCAAAAAAAAGTAAATTATAATCATATGAAAAAAATTATATATTCAATATTGGTTTTGTTTATGTTTTCACTAACCGCGTGTGAAGACTGGTTAGACATAACACCAAAGTCACAAATAAAAGCAGATAAGCTTTTTGAAACCGAGGATGGCTTTAAAGATGCACTTGTTGGAATTTATATTGGCTTGACAGATGATAAAGCTTATGGTCAGTATTTGACGTGGCATATACTTGAGAATTTTGCCAGGCAGTATGATGTCAGTAATGGTATCTACGGTGACCTGCAGATGTTCAACTATGAAGAGGGCGTTGCAAGTGATGTAATAAATGACATTTGGCTAAAGCAGTATAATATTATTGCTGAGATAAATAAACTTTTAGAAGCATTAGAAGAGAGTGAGGATGTTCTTAATCCAACTATGCATAATGTCATTAAAGGTGAGGCCCTTGCATTACGAGCCCTTTGTCATCTTGATCTAATTAGATTGTTCGGACATGGTAATCATGAGAATAGACCCGATTTGGCTAATCGACTAACAATTCCATATGTAACGAAACACACAAAACACCTGACCGGACAAAAATCGTATGCAGCAACTTTTGCCTTGATGAATAGTGATATTGAGCAAGCTCTTGAGCTGTTAAAGTCTGATCCGTATTATACCGGTGAAGTGGATCGTCCTGATGACTACGAGGATATTATCTCAACTCCATTTTTTGAGGGAACGTTTCTAAAAGGACGCGAAACGCGAATCAACTATGGTGCTGTATTGGCACTTAAAGCACGGGCATATATGTGGCAAGGTGATAAAGAAAAGGCTTTGCTTGCAGCAGAAGATTGTATTGCCGCCATTAATTATTATATCAATACCGATATAAATCAGTGGGCTACCGAATCATGGGGTGTTGGGTATTCTAATGAAAAATATAGAGATCAGGTGTTCTATTTTGAGCAGTTATTTTGTCTCGATGTAGGTTTCTTAAAAACATATATATCTGATTACTATGAGTCGCATCTTGGTGGTAACTGGAACAATGATCGGTTGATCTGTGATGATGATTTTATCAGCGATATATATGATATAGAATCAGGCGAAGGACTGTCTGATCTTCGCTATGTGCATCAATTGCAAAAGGAAGGTTCCAGTGACTGGTTAACAATTAAAGTAAGGAAGACTACAGGAGATGGTGTTACCTATTTCGCCGATGTGATTCCAATGCTTAAAATTTCGGAACCCTACCTGATTGCCGCAGAGTGTTATATGGATCCTGCCTCTCTCGATAAAGGAAAGGCTATCGAATACCTGAATTTGCTTAAGGCAAAGCGGAACATCCCGGATACGTACTTTATTCAGAACACAATTACGGATGATGATTTGAATACGGTTATTTATAAAGAGTACCGTAAGGAGTTTATTCAGGAAGGTCAATTGTTTTATTATTACAAACGCAAAGGCTTAGAAACGTACCCGGGATTAGGAAGTGTGATGATGACAGATCAGCAATATGTATTGCCATATCCTGATATTGAAGTTGATTTAGGTGGTAGAGATCAATAATAATAGGGTATATCAGGTGTATTTGAAATAAATATAATCAGATGAAACGAACAAGTAAATTTGGCATCCAAGTTGACGCACAGGAGAAGCGTGTGACCTACGAAGTCAATGATCACATTTTCTTGGGAGTTCCATATGACCTTTAAAAGTAAATAATAATCAGATGAAAAAAATAACATTACATATATGTATCGTACTGATCGGGATACTTACAATTCTATCATGCGAGCAGGAAGAAACCATGATGTATGATACGGACAGGGCATCCATTAATTTTTCGGGTTCGTTAGCGCAGTATTCATTCTTAAAGACCGGTTTGTTAACCGATACCGTTAAAATACCATTTACCATTAACGGAATGGCATTCGACATGGATAGAAGTGCTACTTTAGAAGTGGTTGTGGATAGTACCAATGCTGTAGCTGCCGACTATGAGATACTTAGTAAAACCGTTAAAGCCGGTGAATTTAATGGTCTCTTGCTCGTTAAAGTTAACCGGCCTCAAGGGGATACTTTTGATGATAGAAGAGTCTATTTTAGGGTGGTTGATGGTGATGATTTTCTAGTCGGTTTACCTTCAAGAACCGATTATGAATTGCAATTAACCAATAAGTTAACGCCGGCTTATCGGTGGACGCCGACAGGATGGAAATCAAAATATTTCTTAGGTAGTTATAGTACGGCGTACTATAAGTTTCTGATGGAAGCAACCGGGGAAACAGAGTACCCTTATCCGTGGGCCGTTCCCGGATATAACAATGATCAGAAATGGAATTCAGCAGAGAAGAATGCCTTTATTGCAAAAGCCAAGGCGGAGCTGAAAAAATATAATGAATCGATTGCTCCCGATGTGTTGCTTCACGATGACGGCCTGGCCGAAGGACAACCTGTTGTCATTGGTAAATACTACGCTAATTAGTGTGGAGGGATTATTTAGCTTAATTAAAAACGCAAAAAATGAAAAACATTAAAATATACATACTGGCTTTTTTAACGTTGGTGATAAGCCTGGTTTCGTGTTACGAAGATAAAAGTATTGTCGCAGATATCAGATATCCCGATTTAGTGGCAAATATGGAGGGTGAAGAGGAGTTAGTTGCCAATTTTGGGTCTTTATTTGAATACTCCCCTCAATTGGGTGTCTTAGATGGTAAGGATACTGTTTATTTGGATGAGGCAGGATATGAGGATTATATGTATGAGTGGCGATTGGCTTTGACTGTTTCAAGTTTTGATACCTTAACGCAGGTGATTGCTAAAGATCGGAATTTATCATTGACGATGGATATTGTACAGCCCAATTCAAGTGCTTATACTTTAATTCTTAGAGCAACCAATAAAGATACAGGACTATCATTCGCTTATGACTGGGATCTTAAAGTGCTGAGTGACTATGGACAAGGGATATTAATAGCCGAGACAGATGATGATCTTGAGAGTGATATTAGCCTGCTGATGACAAGGGCTTACAATGAAAATTTCGATGAGAATGCCGAGGATATCATACATCGGAATACATACTCTAAAATAAATAATTCAAAACTCTCCGGTGTGGTTAATGAAATGACATATATGGCAACATCCAGTGTTAAAAGTATTACTGCGCTGGTCAAGGGAGAAGCTTTATATACTATTGATCCGATCACCTACGAACCACTCAGCAATAATGAGCAATTGTTTTTTTATACACCGGAAGTGTTTAATCCACAAAAAATAGGCAACTATGGTAATGGTGCTTCCTATTTATTAAATAATGGGGTAATGCATTATTATGAGCTGCGTTATGGTATGAAATATAGCTATGTACCTGATCCGCCATATGTTTTTGGTGAAAACATGCTGATAATTGGAAATTCTGGTAGTTATTATTTTGGAGGTCATTGTTTTGGAATTGATCAGAATACAAACAATATGGTGGCGATGGATAATTATGGCAGATGGAAGGAATATCCATCTAACGAAACCGGTGAGTTTGATCCTGCTAATATGGCTGGTTTAGAAATGATTTATGGTGATATAGGTACTGATTATTGGGGTATGCGTCGCATGCTAATGAGAGAAACGGCATCCGGTAAGTTTTATGTGTATCAATTGGAATATATTGCAGATGTAGGCATAGTAGGCACTAAAATATTCGACCTGGCGTCGTGCGATGGAATAGAAAATGCAACATCATATGCTTTTTCGGCTGCTTTTGATGAGTTTTATTATGCGGTAGGTAATGAATTGCGAGTTGCAATATTAAATACGCCTAGTCCTTCTTATGAGGTGTCATACGCTACCCCTTTGGGTGAAGATATTTCTAATATCCTGATACATAAATTTTATGGTAAGACAACATGGAGCGAAGAGATGAATGATGAAACAGGTGAAATGGAACCCTTTTGGAGAGACTCCGAGAATAATGTGATTACAGTAGCATCTTATGATGCTGCAAAAGGAGAAGGCTTTATACGTACCTTGCCAATACAATATGGTGGTAGAGGTGGTATTGCAGCAGAGAAGTATGTAAAAACCTATGGCGGTTTTGCACGAATAACGGCTATTGCTTACCAGCGATAGTACAATCTATAAATAATTCTAATGGTGTCAATTGTTTGTCTGCGTATTTAATACGCAGGCAAACAGGGTACCTTGAAAAAACTAGCTAAGTATAAAGAGCATGGAAGTGCAGACAGTGAGATTATTAGCAAGGACAATACTCAAAAAACAGCTTCGCTAAAAAACATAACGTATACAAGTGATGCGCTAAAAACTGTGGTACATGGTTCCTCTTATTTCTTCCCACTTGATATGATTCATTTTGAGGTAGAAGATATTGACTTAGTTGTTTCTGAAAGGATGTAAGCATTTTTGATTATTGACATGAGGACGGAAACAATGCTGACAGACGTACGATATTTTGAGTGATATGGGTTTCAACAAAATAAAAATATTGGCAGGGATTAGTATTATTACAAATCAAATACTAATCCCTATGATGTTAGTTAACTTTATGTGTAATATAAGTGTTGCTTTCGCAAAAGTAATTGCACTTTTACTATTGTTCCTTTTAATTCCTAACTTAAAGTATTTGATTTCAATAATTAAATTGGAATATAAGAGAAATAAGATATCCTATAAATTAGTCTTATTGGTTCTATTTCCATATATCTTTTTATTTAATTATTCAATTGCAATTTTAAGAAGTTGAAAAATTGGGAGCCATTTATTTCTGTAGAATTTTCAGGACAAATATGAAATTATTAGTTGTAGCAAGCTCTTCATTGTTGGTTCGTCAGGTTTATAACGAGTACATAAAAGATTTTGAACTTGTAAGAACGTGTGGATTTTAAGCTACCTGGAAAGGGGGGTGAGAAATTTGTGCAGAAGGACTTGAAAGAAAAAAATAATGAACGATACGCCAACACGTGGTAATAAGGCATGGCGAGTTTGTGTTTATTCGACAAGGTTTAATCGCGTGCAAGGCATTGGCCTAGGCTGTCAGATTTGCTCTTGTCAATCCGCCATGATCTCATGCCACAACCGTTTTCATTAATTCTTTAACAAAATAAATTATTATGAGAAAAATTTTGATGTTATTTGCTATATTATTCGTAAGCACCATTGTCAGTTACGGACAAATACGCTTTGCCGACGATTACGAGGAGGCATTGGCGAGTGCAAAAAAATATAAGAAAAAGATATTTATCGATATCTATACTCAATGGTGTGGCCCATGCAAAGAGATG
>Ga0070729_10006184_pt1 | contig 11893 bp, 6 predicted proteins | sample tdDd472_FD_66725 | JGI IMG/M metagenome (GOLD analysis project Ga0070729, IMG submission 66725) | Marine sediment microbial communities from the Atlantic coast under amendment with organic carbon and nitrate - tdDd47.2 | ecosystem: Environmental > Aquatic > Marine > Coastal > Sediment | place...
CTACGCCACCGACCGGCTGCTGGTGCAGTTCACCGAGGACGCCATGGAGAAGTCCCGGCTGGACATCCCCTCGTTCAAGGGTGCCCGGACCGAGGACGCCAAGACGGGTCTCACCAGCGTGGATGTGCTCGCGTCCCGGGCCGGCCTGCGCGCGGTGGAGCGCCCTTACCAGGAATTCAGCGACCACAAACGGGCAGCCCAGGCCGGCGCCGACCGCTGGTTCCTGCTCCGCTTCGACACCAGTCGCGACATGGCCGAACTGGCCAAGGACCTCGCCCTCGACCCCAACGTGGCCGCCGTCTCCCTGGACTGGCTGGCCTTCCCGGCCACCACGCCGGGTGACCCGTTGCATCCCGATCACTGGGGCCATAACAACACCGCCCAGTTGCCCGGCCTCGACTGGGGCGGAACCTACTCGCACACCCTGCCCACCACCGTCGGCACCGTCGGCTTCGACGCCAACGCCGAGGCCGCCTGGGACGGCAGCCAGGGCTACGGCACGGCCGGTGTGGTCATCGCCATCCTGGACAGTGGCGTGGACATCGATCATCCCGATCTGCGCCTGGTCACGGGCTACGACTTCGGTGACAACGACAGCAATCCCGACGACAACTCGTCGGACCCCGGCCATGGCACCGCCTGCGCCGGAGTCGCGGCCTCCATGCGCAACAGCCTGGGCGCCGCCGGCATCGCCGCCGACTGCAGCATCATGCCCTGCAAGGTGGCCAACAGCGCCGGGTCCATGTACTTCAGCTCCATTCAGGACGCGCTCTACTACGCGGCCGACAACGGCGCCGACGTCATCAGCATGAGCCTGGGCGCCGCCATCAGCAGCGATTCGGCCACCAACACCGCGCTGCAGTATGCCTACAACGCGGGCTGCGTGATCCTCGCCGCCACCGGCAACGAGAACTCCAGCACCATCAGCTATCCCGCCATCAACCAGTACGTCATCGCCGTGGGCGCGGCCTCTCCCTGTGGCGAGCGCAAGCGCAGCTCCAGCAGCAGCGGCGACGTCAATCCAGGGGTCAACACCGATCCCAACGGCTACACCTGCGATGGTGAGCGCTGGTGGGGCTCCAACTACGGCCTCAACAGCCAGGACGCGGCCGGCGCCGTGGACCTCCTCGCCCCCACCATCCTGCCGACCACGGACATCGGCGGCAGTGGCGGTTACGACTCCGGCGACTACTCCGATTTCTTCAACGGCACCAGCTGCGCCACGCCTTACGCGGCCGGCGTGGCGGCCCTCATCATCACCGCCAATCCCACCTGGAGTAACGCCCAGGTCCGCGACCAGCTGGTGCAGACCGCCCAGGACGTGACCTCGGTGGAATCCGGCTCGGGCTGGGACCGCTACAGCGGCTACGGCATGATCGATGCCGAGGCCGCCGTCGGTGGCGGCGGTGGACCCGTGGCCCCGGTGGCCGCCTTCACCGGCACCCCCACGGCCGGCGACTTCCCCCTCGTCGTGAGCTTCAGCGACCAGTCCTCCGCTTCGCCCACCAGCTGGAGCTGGACCTTCGGCGACGGCGGCTCGTCCAGCGCCCAGAACCCCTCCCACACCTACACCGCGGCCGGTGACTACACCGTCAGCCTCACGGTGACCAACGCCGCCGGCAGCGACGGCGAGACCAAGACCAACTACATCTCGGTCACCGATCCCGGCGCCGGTCTGACCTATGCCACCCTGCCCTACAGCACCGGCTTCGAGAGCGGCAGCACCGACGCCTCCTGGACCACCACCTACGACAACGAGGGCCGCGTCCAGGTCTCAACCATCAACAGTCCCCACTCGGGCAGCTACCAGTTGCTCATGGACGACACCGTCAACGGAAGCGCTTACAGCACCTGCGAAGCGCGGTTGCACCTCGACCTGTCGGGCCAGGGCCAGGTCGATCTCGAGTTCTGGTGGAAGGAATTCGGTGACGAGACCCACAGCGCCGATGGCGTCTATTTCTCGGACAACGGCGGCTCGAGCTTCGTCAAGATCCAGGACCTCAACGGCGGCAGCACCAGCAACCAGACCTGGCAGAACTTCGCCCTCGACGTGGACCAGCTCGCGGCCGCCAGCGGCCTCGGCCTGACCTCCACCTTCGTGGTCAAGTTCCAGCAGTACGACAACTACGCCATGACCACCGACGGCTTCGCCTTCGATGACATCGCCGTCACAGCCGGCGCCACGGGCTCGGCACCCACGGCGGCCTTCAGCGCGGCACCCACCAGCGGCACGGCGCCCCTGGCGGTCACCTTTGCTGATGAGTCCACCGACGTGCCCACGGCCTGGAGCTGGACCTTCGGCGACGGCGGCACCTCCACCGCTCAAAACCCGTCCTACTCCTACACCGCGGCCGGCACCTACACGGTGAGCCTCACGGCCACCAACGCCTTCGGTAGCGATGGGGAGACCAAGACCGACTACATCACCGTCACCGACCCCGTCGGCGGCGGCGATTGGGTCACCATCACCAGCGACGATTTCGAGAGCGGCTGGGGCAGCTACAGCGATGGTGGCGCCGACTGCTCCCGCTACACCGGCGGCACCTATGCCCATCAGGGATCGGCCGCCCTGGACATCCAGGACAACAGCGGCGTTGCATCCTCGTTCTACCATACCAACGGTCAGAACGTGGCGGCCTACGTGGAGCTCGAGGTCGACTTCTGGTTCTATGCCTACAGCATGGACAACACCCGGGAGGACTTCTGGCTCCAGTATTACGACGGCTCCTCCTGGCAGACCGTGGAAACCTGGGCCAAGACCACCGACTTCGACAACAAGGTCTTCTACCACGAGACCGTGACCATCAGTCCGGCCCAGTACAACTTCCCGACCAATGCCAAGCTGCGCTTCATGTGCGACGCCAGCGGCAACCGGGACGATGTCTTCATCGACGAGATCGTGTTCCGTGGCCTCACCGCCGCGGCCAAGTCCATGGATGACCAGGCGCCCCAGGCGCCGGCGGTCTACAGCCTGGGCCAGAACTATCCCAACCCCTTCAACCCCCACACCACCATTGCCTTCGCGCTGCCGGAGGACGCCCGCGTCCGTCTGGTGATCTACGATCTGCGCGGCCAGGTGGTGGCCAAGCTGGCCGACCGGGTCTACTCAGCCGGTCAGCACACGGTGAACTGGGATGCCCGTCAGGCGGCCAGCGGCGTGTACTTCTACCGCCTCGAATCGCCCAAATTCACCGAGACCCGGAAGATGAGCTTGCTCAAATAGTCGGAGTCGATTGCATCATCAGGGAGGGCGACTTCGGTCGCCCTCCTTTTCATTGTGCCTGAGAGGAGGTCTCTCATGCGTCCCTCCATCATTTGCCTGGCCATGCTGGCCGCCTCGCTGGCCCATGGCGCCGGCGCCGGACCTTCGGCTGCGGACGAGGATCAGTTCACGGCCCTCCGTGAATCCATGGTCCGCACCCAGATCGAGATCCGCGGCATTCGTGATGCTCGAGTTTTGCAGGCCATGCTGGCCGTTCCCCGGCACCGCTTCATTCCACGTGAGGCCTGGGATATGGCCTATGCCGACACGCCTCTGCCCATCGGTGATGACCAGACCATCAGCCAGCCTTATATCGTGGCCCTGATGTCCGAACTGCTGGAGATCGAGCCGGGGGATCGGGTCCTCGAGATCGGGACCGGCTCGGGCTACCAAGCTGCCGTCCTGGCTGCCATGGGCGCCGAGGTCTACACCATCGAGATCGTGGAGAAGCTGGGCCTGCGGGCCGAGAAGGTCCTCGACTCGCTGAAGTATGATGGAGTGACGGTGCGCATCGGCGATGGCTACCAGGGCTGGCCGGAAGAAGCGCCGTTCGATGCCGTGATCGTCACGGCCGCTCCCGACCATGTGCCCGAACCGCTGCTCGAACAACTCGCCCCAGGCGGTCGACTGGTGATTCCCGTGGGTCGTGGTGTCCAGAAGTTGGAGGTCTACACTCGACGTCTCGAGGATGGCTACCTGGGACCATCCTACGATCGCCGTGAGGTCATCGCCGTTCGCTTCGTGCCCATGACTGGCCAGGCCGAGGATTAACCGAGCACTTCGGTGATGACCTGACTCAGCTGAGTTTTATCGAAGGGTTTATGCAGAGCACCGGCGAAGCCGAAACGCGCCGGGTTGCTCATGACCGGATCGTTGGAATACCCGCTGGCCACGATGCCGCGGACCCCGGGGTCCAGCGCCTGCAGCCGCTCGATGGCAACCTTGCCGCCCATGCCGCCGGGAATGGTGAGGTCCATGATGACCGCGCTGTAGGGCCGGTTCGCCTCCAGGGCTTCCTGAAAACGAGTAATGGCCTGCTCCCCGTCTCCGACCCCTTCAGCCTCGTAGCCCAGGCGTTCGAGCATGCGTTGCAGGAGTTCGCGCACCGAGGGTTCATCGTCGAGGACCAGGAAGCGGCCGCTGCCACGAGACTCCTCCATCACGGGCTGCGGTGCGGCGGTCGCCCGGTCGAGGCTCGCCGGGATCTGGATGGTGAACTCGGACCCCTGCCCAGGCACGGATTGAACGGTCAGCTGGCCGCCATGGCGGGTGATCACCGAGTACGCAATGGAAAGGCCCAGGCCGCTCCCGGTATCCTTGGTGGAGAAATAGGGCTCGAAGATCCTCTCGAGAATGGCCTCATCCATGCCGGGACCATCATCGGCGACCTTGATCTCGATGGCCGAATCCACATTACGGGCCGAAACGCTGACCTGGCCGCCCTCGGGCATGGCCTGCCGGGCATTGATCAACAGATTGCTGAGAACCTGTTCGAACTGAGCGCCATCCACCTCGGCATGATGAAGATCAGGTGCCAGATCGAGATTGCAGGACGTCGTAGTCCCACTGAGAGCCAGTCTGCCGGACTCCTTGATCAAGGTTCCGAGATTGGTGAGTTTCTTACGTGGCGCCCCGCCCCGGGCAAAGGTCAGCAACTGGGTGGTCAAACCCTGGGCCCGTTGGGTGGCCAGACGGATGCTGGTCAGGCTCTCGCGATCCTGATCACTCAGATCGGTTCCGACCTCCAGCACCGAGACATGACCCAGGACGACGGTCAGCAGGTTATTGAAATCATGGGCCAGCCCGCCGGCCAGGACACCCAGCGACTCGAGTTTCTGGGTCCGGATCCGTTCGTTCTCGGCACGGATCCGATAGGTGACATCCCGGAAGGCCAGCACCATCCCCGAGCCCGCGGCCCCGGCCAGGGGCGACAGGGAGAATTCCAGGGACCGCGGCACATCATCGGGCAGGATGAACTGATAGCCGAAGTGCGGACCTGTCATCCCGCCAATTCCCGGCAACAGGGCCTCCAGATCGCGACCGGGCAAGGACCCCGGCTCCTGGGTAAGGATCAACTCGGCGGCCGTATTGCCGAGCACGATGCGCCCCTGGCCATCCACCGCCAGGACTCCATCCGAGATACTCTCGAGGACGGCGCTCAGGCGCTGGGACTCGGCACGGACAGCCTGCTCACTATCAGCCAGAGCAGCAGTCCGGGCGATCACTTCGGCCTCCAGCCGGCCCGCATACTTTCGCCCTTGAACGGCCGTGGCGATGAGCAACAACATGCCCGTGATGAATGCCACACCCAGCAACTTGAACCAGACCGCTTCATGGAAAGGCGCCTGAACCTCGATGGGTTGTGACGAGGCGACGCCACTGGTCCGGCCGAGAAGATCCACGGCCTGGACATGGAAGGTGTAGGAACCGGGCGGCAGATTGGTGTAGCGGATGGACTGGTAGGGCCGCATCTGGGCCTCGCTCCAGTCACTGTCGAATCCCTCGAGGAAGGTCCGGAAACGCAAGCGCTTCTCATCCAGGAAGGACGCGCTCCGGAAATGGATCACCAGCTCTCCAGGCCCAGGGGGCAACTCCAGGGTCTGGTCTGCTGCATGGCGACCAGTGCCGGTTTCCAGGGCCTCGATCCAGATCCCGAGTTCAGCACCGGACCGATCCACCAGCCGCCCGTCATGAATGGAAACACCGCGATCGGTTCCGATCCATAGACGGCCCAACCGATCGAATTTGAAGGCATCACGATTGATCTCGCTGCCGACCAATCCCTCCCGCACGTTGAACTGCTGCAGCCGAGCACCATCCCAGACGTAGACCCCTGCATCGGTGCCGAACCAGATGGACCCCTGGTCATCTGCGGCCATGGCATAGATCGGCCGCTCGATCAGGGGTCCATGCTCACCGAGGGGGACGATCCGATCACCATCGAGCAAGCCCAATCCCCCGGCTGTCGCCACCCAGATGGCACCGCCCGGCCCGTCGAACACCGTGTAGGTGCTGCTGAGGAGACGATCGTCGGGTGCGATCCAATGGGTGACGGAGGAATCGGTGACCCGGTAGATCCCCAAACCGGCAGTCGAGATGTAGATAGCCCCGTCGTCCAGGATATCCAGCCGACGAATGGGCAACTGCCGGCTTTTCCCATCCTTCCGGACATCCACGTGCCGGATGACCCCGCCATCACGTCGATAGAGCCCCAGGCTGCTGCCGATCCAGAGGCGGTCCTGTTCATCGACCTTCAGAGCATTGACATGCTCGGGCGCACGCTCGCTGATCGAGTGCCAGCGAAGTCGCCCGGCGGGGTCGATGGACACCAGTCCAGCCTCACCCATGGCGCCCCAGATCGTGCCATCGGCCGATTCCTCCAGGCAGTTCACCCGGCTCCAGGACTCTTCGGTCGGGATGATGGGGAAGGGTTGCAACGGGTCGGACATGAACGTCAGGCCATCTTCGTGGCCCACGACCACGGTCCCATCTTGCCGCTCGAGAACGGCACTCACCTCGTTGTCCAGCAGGCCGGTCGTGCGCGTGTAGCTGGTGAATCGGCGGCTCACGAGCTTGCTCACGCCACGCATGTTCATCATCCAGATCTGACCACCACGGTCGGCCAGCAACTCCGTGGCACCATTGCCGAGCAACCCATTGGACGTGTCCAGCTGCTCCAGCCCCAGGAGCGGGTGATAGTAGAATAGATTGTGGAGATCACCGACATACAGCCCACCCTCATGATCATGGGCCGCCGTGACACCTCCTGCGGGGATGATAAGCGACAGCTCCGGCAGCTGCTCCTCGATGGTGAACGCCCCGGCCGACAGGGTGCCGAGCCAACCCTGGCCGACGAGGCGCAGGGCACCCGTCTCGGCCTGGGGCAACGCGGCGTAGACGATTCGATCCCCCACCGGTTCGACCCGTTGAACGACCGCATCGGACTCGATATCGCTCACGAAAAAAAGGCCCTGATCACTGGCCACGTAGAGCTTGTTCTCAAGCCACACCAGGGAATGGATGTGCGCTTCCGGGTCGTCGAGGCGGACGGTTCGCCACCGGGATCCATCCCAGATATGGATGTCGCCAATGGCGGTGGTCACTGCCAGGAGAACCGCGCCTCCGGATGATCGGCCGCAGGCAAGGTCGACGGTGACTCCCAGGGGAACCGCATAGGGTGGCAGAGGTTGCCAGTGGTCGTCCTCGAAGATGGTGACCCTGATGGGAGTCCGGATGGACAGGGAATAGACCTGCCCCTGATGGTCGACCGCCATGGCTTGCTGCTCCGTGCCGGCCAGGCCGTCCTCTTCGCCGTAGGCAACCCAGTCCTGCCCATCATAGCGACCGACGCCGGTCCGGGTGGCGAACCAAAGCCGTCCCAGGGAATCCTGCACGCCATGATGGACCGCACTGCCGGGAATCCCGTCGAGTTCGTTGTAGTGGTGGAAATGATAGGTTCGCGCTGTTGCTGGAGTGCTCAGCAAAGGAAGGAGCAGAATGAGTCCCAGGATGATGGGCAATGGTGAGGGGCGAAGGACCATTGATTTCCCGTGGTTGTCAGGAAGTCTCCAAGCAACGATGACGGTCAGACCTGAACCAACGACGGCAAAGTTAATCCACAATTAAAGGTCGGACAAGGCCATGTTTCCTGAGCATCACCTGCCTGTAGCGAGATGGTCAATCAACCTCTCAGATCACCATGAAAACGGCGACCAGGAACACGACGGGAAACACGAAACGGCAGCTTCGGTCGAGCTTATGACGCCGGTCTTCATCAAGACGTGACCCCACCAGATTGACCAGCATGGTGGCCGCGATGGCCAGCAACGCGATCAACATGAGGCGATCCATCAACGTGAAGTAGGGGAAGCGCGGCAGCGAGCCCGCCACGATGAACTGGTAGGCGATGATGGTGAGCATGCCCGTGGACGAGATGCCCGCCCGCCGGCCCAGCTGCTCCGTGCTCATCCAGAACACCACCCAGGAGAGCATCACGATGATGGCCATGGGCAACATGATCTTCCACACGTAGAAACCGGCTTTGCGCTCGATGGAGATGTTGAAACTGAGACGGTCGTAGGTCAGGCCCTCCTGCTTGCGTAGCACCTGGCCAGCCTCGGTGGTGAGGTCGACCAGGGTCCACTCGGGCATCTCGAAGCTGTCGTCGAAGCCGGTGAATTCCTCGGCCGAACGGAGAACCATCTGTGTCGTGGGCCACATCATCGACTCGACCCGCATGGGCAGAACCTGGGTGTCGAAGGGGAACTCGTGGAAATCGAGGGGAGCCCGGAGCAGCATCCTCATCCGTGCCCGGACGTTCACCGTGCCGTCCTGGAAAACGGTCATCCGCAACTCGCCGAAGTCGGGGCTGGCGGCCAGGTTGATCGGCTGCATGGCAGGCCACCAGAGTCGACGGAGTTCCTCCTCGGCGGGACCGGCCACCAACGTGAACTGGGTCGGCTCACCTTCGGCGGGTATGAAGGCCCGGGCGGGATCGGTCCACCGCGAGATGATGTCCGCCTCGATCTGGAAGGTGCTGTTCTGCTCGTTCAGGCTGGTGACGTCGACCACGAAGACGCCCAGTTCGACCGGGATCGGCTCCTCGGCCTGAACACCGTTGGAGAGCGTCATCGCGAACAGAAGAATAGCAGACCAGCGTAACCAATTCATGGACCCTCACTCGCTTTCGATTCGGTTCAACCAATGATGTGCAGCGCAAGATAAGGCACCAGGTTGAACAAGAAAACCCCGAGCTTGAATGTCAGGAAACTGCGGTAGTGCACCGCGTCGAACTGTTCCACCGACATCTTGAACCATTTGCTGTGCATCCGATAGATCCAATCGTGGCCCAGGACGAGTATCAGCCAGTAGACCAGCAGCATGCCCATGTTGATGAGCGTGCACCAGGCGAGGAAGTTCCTCAGCATCTCGAAGGTCATGATGAAACTCCTTCTCGTGGGACGAGTAGTTCAGTACGACATCGGGATCGCCCACAATCTACCATCATTTCGATGCTAACCACTCCCGCGATTCCCGTGTCTATCAAAGAAAGCCACCCAAGTTGAGACCGGGAGCCGACCGTGCACTTCAGCGACCACGACCTGATCGACGAGATCCTTGCCGGCTCCCACGCCGCCTTCGAGCGCCTGATCAAGCGTCACGAGGAGCATGTGTATCGCATCGGTTACTCCTATGCGCGGCAGGTCGAGGGCGCCCTGGACATCTCGCAGAACGTGTTCCTCAAGGTCCACGACCGGCTGGGTTCCTACGACCGGCGGTCGGCCTTCCGCACCTGGCTCACACGAGTAGCCCAGAACGAGAGCGTCAACTGGCTGCGCAGTCAGCAGCGGCACACCGGGCATGAAGAGCTGACGCCCGGCAACATGCCCTCGTATCAGCCGGTCCAGGAATCCGCGGTCCTGCACCAGGAGAACAAGCGGCTCCTCCTCGACGAGGTCCACCGGTTGAATCCGCGCCAGAGTCAGGCGTTGACCCTGCGCTACTTCGAGAACATGGCGCTCCGCGAGATCGCCGCCGTGCTGGGCTGCAGTGAGAACCAGGTGAAGAGCATCCTCTTCCGAGGCATGCAGAAGCTGCGCCAACGTCTTCCCCATCAGAATCACTGGGACCAGGAGCTGGAATCATGAATCAATGCCACCCCTACCAGAGCCTTCTCGAGGACCTTCTGGCTGGCACCATCACCGCGGCCGACGGCGATGCCTTGCAAGCGCATTGCTCGGAGTGCAACGAATGCGCCGAAATCCTCGACCTGCATGAGCGCCTGCTGGCCCTGGGAGCCGAGATTCCCGCTCCCGACCAGGACACGCTGGATGATCGCCGGGAACGCATCCTGGAGCAGACCATGGCTCATCGCCGGGCGGCTGGGCCAGCAGCGCCCGAGCGCCCCCGTTTCTGGAGCGACCTCGCTCAACTCTGGCAGCAACACCCGGCCGCCGCCATGCTGGCCACCGCGGCCGTTCTATTGGTTGTCGTGTTCGCCGGTCGCTGGAGCGTGAAACCATCGTCCTTCGACGACGACCTGCTGCTCCAGGCGGTCCAGCACCAGGCCGCGCAACAGGCCGGTCTGGCCGAGTACTGGGATGCGCCCTTCTCCTTCACCAATGTCTCGGTTCGTCAGCGTCCCACCGGACAGCTGGCCCTGAGCTTCGACGTGAGTCGGCACATCGACTTGCAGACCCATCAGAACTCGGCCCTGGCCAAGGAAGTGCTCCTCCACGCCATTCTCGAGCCCTCGTCCCTGGGGTCGCGCATGGGCGCCATGGACGTGTCGGCCCAGATCGAGGACCGCCGCCTGCAGGACGCCCTGGTGCTCACCATGCACCACGATCCCAGCCTCACCGTGCGGCTCAATGCCCTGTCCTCCCTGGCTCGTTATCCGTACGACGGCCAGGTCCAGGACGCGCTACTGACCACGCTGAGCAATGACCAGGAAGTCCAGATGCGATTGCTGGCCCTGGACCAGCTTGGCCGGCAGCATGTCGGCCTGGAGACCATCCGCAGCGCCCTGGGCGAAGAGGCCCTGAGGAGCGACCCGGCCATCCTGCAGCGCGTCTCGGCCATGAATGCTTCATCCACACTGAGTGACGAATTCTAGACGGGTCGGCCCACCCGTTCATTGCCCCGAACCAACGACCACGACTGAGGAGACGAAATCATGAATGCCAGGACAATCATCATCATCGGGCTGACCCTGACCACGGCGCTTGCCGCCAGTGTCGCCCTTGCCGCCGATGAATGGACCGAAACCATCGCGGTCGAGCCAGGTCAACGGATCGAAGTCAAGGCCCGCGCCGGCGGATCGCTGGAGGTCGAGGCCTGGAATCGGGATTCCGTGCGGATCACCTGCGAGGACCGTACCAACGATCTGTCCGACTATGATTTCAAGCTCAGGGAGACACGGAGTGGCCTGAAGTTCGAGGCCATCCTCACGGATGACGACATCCAGAATATTAGCCTGCGTATCCACCTGATGGTGCCACGCGAGTTCGATATCGACCTGGAGTCCGGCGGCGGTGGAATCACCATCGACGGCGTCACCGGCACCTTCGAGGGCCGTACCGCCGGCGGCGGCATCACCCTGACCAACGTCAAGGGCGAGGCCGACCTGAAGACCGGCGGCGGCTGGATCGGCATCTCCGATTCGGAGCTCGACGGCAAGGTGTCCTCCGGTGGTGGCGGCGCCCTGGTCGAGAACGTCGTCGGCGACGTGCGCGTGACCTCAGGTGGCGGCAATGTCGAGTACAAGAATGTGCGTAAGGACAGTGGCGACCTGCGGGCACCGGGACACCTCTCAGCCAAAGGTGTGAACGAGGGCACAGTGATGTACTCGTCGGCCGGTGGCGCCATTCGCGTGAAGGAAGCTCCCGAGGGAGCCGTGGTGAAGACCGGCGGCGGCAACGTCACGGTGCGGAACGCCGAGAAATTCGTGCGGGCCAGCACCGGCGGCGGCAGCATCGCGATCGAGGTGCGTAACGGCATCGTGGAGGCCAGGACTGGGGCCGGCGAGATCGAGGTCGAAGTCGATGGCGGATTCGGTCACGCCGATGTCGATGATGATGCGATCTACCTCACCACCGGCCATGGCGACATCACCCTCATCCTGCCCGAAGA
>Ga0070729_10006185_pt1 | contig 11893 bp, 8 predicted proteins | sample tdDd472_FD_66725 | JGI IMG/M metagenome (GOLD analysis project Ga0070729, IMG submission 66725) | Marine sediment microbial communities from the Atlantic coast under amendment with organic carbon and nitrate - tdDd47.2 | ecosystem: Environmental > Aquatic > Marine > Coastal > Sediment | place...
AAGAACAGCCGGTTGACCAGCGCTCTGACCATTCTGGCCGCTGAAGGGGCCCGCAATTACGGGAGCGAAGAACTACAGCAGCTGGTGGACGACTACGAGGGCAGTATCCAGGATGTCACGACCACCCTGGTGACCAGCGGATATTCGCGGGGGCTCGAGGAAGAGGCCGATCGCTCGGCCGTGACCATCCTGCGCCGGGTGGGCTACAATCCGCGCGCCTTGCTGGACATGCTGGCCCAGATGAAGGCGCGCTTGCGGCCCGGTGGGCTGGGCTTCGCCAAGACACATCCTGATCCTCAGGACCGCATTGATCTGGTCTCACCCCAGCTGACGAGTGCCCCGGCGGTGGACCCGCCCGGCTTGCGCCAGCAGCGGTTCGCCGCGGCCATGCCATGGCAGAATTGAGCAGAAGCCGACTTTCGTGCCGGAGATGGTGGCGATGAAGGCTCGCACTCGCAAGCTTCGCGACGGCGTCCTGCTGGGATTGGGAGCGACCCTGGTGGCGGGGGTACTGTGGTGGAGCGGCGCCCTCGAAGGTTGGGAGAACACGACCTGGGACTGGCGGATGCGCCAGGTCGCCTCGGCAGATGCCCGGGCCCTGGCCGAAAGCCGTGCAATCGGGGATGGCGTGACGGTGGCCACGGCTGCTGCCGATTCAATCTGCGTTATCCTGCTGGACCAGGCCAGCCTGGTTTGGGGTCGCCAGACCAATGGCTGGTCCTGGCCTTGGCCCCGGGAAGTCTACACGGCCATCATCGATTTCTGCCGGCGTGGTGGCGCCCGTTCCTTCGGTTGTGACGTCCTGTTCACCGAACCGTCGGTCTACGGCGTGTGGGATGACGAGGCGCTGGGTGGAGCCATCACCGATATGGGTCGCTTCGTCGGTGCGGTCTTCGTTCACGAGAGCGTTGGCGAAGAGGATGGCGGCCTGACCGTTCCCATTCCCGAAGTCGCCGACAACGCGCGCATGCTCGCCAACGTGAGCGGCCGGCCCGACGGCGACGGCGTATTTCGGCGCGCGACGCTCTGGCACGAGCGGGACGACCGGTTGATCGCCGGTTTGGGTCTGGCTTTGTATGGACTGGGGGCCGACGCGGCTGGTGATATGGCAGGCTTGGTGTCGACCTTACCCCAGCGCCCCATACTGCGATTCGCTGACCCTGAGCACACCTGGCCTACCTACAGTGCTGCTGCGATTATCCAGTCCGATCTGCAGTTGCGGGAGGGGGCGGTTCCGACCCTGGAACCGACGGTGGTCCGGGGACGCCATGTACTATTCGGATTCAGCGCGCCGGGATTGATGGATCTGCGTCCCACACCATTGAGTCGGGTCAGTCCCGGAGTCACGGTGCACGGAACGGTCTTGGCCAATCTGCTCGCCGACGGATTCATCCGGCCGGTGCCGTCGGTCGTCGTGTTGGTTTTCTTGCTGATCGCAGCGACGGCTCTTGCGGTCGCGGTCTTGCTGGCGAACCGGGTCTGGCTGACCGCAACGGTTCTGGTCTTCGGCCTGCTCGCATCGGCGCTGGCCGGTATGTTGTTGGCGCGGTCCGGCTGGTGGTGGCCGGTGATCCCCGGCACCGTTGGCACGGGTCTGGCCATGGCCGGCGCGATGGTACTGGCCTGGGCCACTGAGGGTCGTCAGAAACGATTCATCCGACAAGCGTTCCGTCACTACTTGAGTCCGCATGTCATCGAACGCATCGTGGCCGATCCGGACCGTCTGCGTCTGGGTGGCGAGCGGCGCGAGTTGACGATCTTCTTCTCGGATCTGGAGGGTTTCACGACCATCTCCGAGGGACTAGAGCCCGAGGATCTGGCGACCTTGTTGAACGAATACCTGACCGATATGACCGATATCATCCTGGCCGAGGGGGGCACCCTGGACAAGTACGAGGGTGATGCCATCATTGCCTTCTGGAATGCGCCGGTGGATCAACCCGATCACGCCCGCCGGGGCTGCCGGGCAGCCGTCCTCTGCCAGCAGAGGTTGGCCATCCGCCGGGCCGAGTTCGCCGAGCGGTTCGGTGTTGAAATGAAGATGCGCATCGGACTGCACACCGGTCCGGTCACCGTCGGCAACATGGGATCCCGGCAGCGATTCGACTACACGGTATTGGGTGATGCCGCCAATTTGGCCGCGAGGCTGGAAGGGGCCAACAAGGTCTTCGGAACCTATTTGATGGTCTCCGCTACGACCCGAATCGGTGCCGGCGACGAGGTCCGATCCAGGGAGCTGGGGACCTTACGGGTCGTCGGACGTAGCGAACCCGTCGTGGTGCATGAGCTCGGTGGCTTGCGGGGCGACGAGGAACCCGCCGATTGGCCGGAGTTTGCTCGTGGTCTGGAACGTTGCGTCGCCGGCGAAGCCGCCGCGGCCCGCGAGCTCTTCTCCGGTCTGCCCGACGATGCGGCAGCACGGGCCTGGACCGTTCGGCTGGCGACAGAGACCGAAGGATTCGATCCGGTCTGGAACCTGACCAGGAAGTGACGTCATGCAACTGGAGTTTGGAGGAGTACGCGGCTCACGTCCGGTTTGCGATCCGGCCCATGTCCGGTTCGGTGGCGAGACCACCAGCGTGCTGGTCACCGGCAGTGCCGGCCAGCAGGTCTTGCTGGACGCAGGGACGGGGCTCCGCTGTCTGAGACCTCGCCTCGCGTCAGATTCGGGCCGGCCACTGCTGCTGCTCTTCTCCCACTACCATCTGGACCACATCAGTGGTCTCCCGTCTCTCGAGGGTTTGTATCGTTCGGAGCAGACGCTCATGGTGTCCGGTCCCGGAGATCCCGCCGCTGCGGTGACAGGTTTGTTGAATCATCCCTACTGGCCCGTGCCCTTGGTGGACATGGCCTGCGAACTGCGCTATCAGCCCGCACCCCTCTCCGATCCACTGGAGTTCGAAGGTCTGATGATCCGGTGCTGTCCAGTGGTCCATCCCGGCGGCTGTCTGGCCTGGCGAATCGACGAAACCGCGAGCGGTGAATCGCTGGTTTTTGCCACGGATATGGAGTGGCCCCTCATGCAGTCGACGGCGCGATCGGCGTTCCTGGAGTTCTGTCGGACTCCTTCTCCGGTCGATCTGCTGGTCATGGACGGTCACTATTCACGGGAATCCTATCCGGGGCACGAGGGTTGGGGTCACAGCACGGACGTGGATGTTCTGGACGTGGGCCAGGCCTGTGGAGCAGGCCGGATCCTGATCACCCATCACGCGCCGGAACGGGACGATTCGCTGCTTGCGGATCTGGAGGGGCGGCTGGCAGAATCGGGGAACGATGCCCGGAACCAGGATGCCCCTCTACTGGCCCGTCAGGGCCTGGTCATCTCCTTGAGCGACTGCCGCCATCATCGATCCGGAGGATAGAGCGTGGCCAGATACCTGCCGACAATCATCGAGTTCACTGCCATGGCCGTGCTCTGGCTGGTCGCCACCGGAATCACCACGCCGATTCGCCGCCGTCTGTCCGGCAGCGGTGAGAGTTTCAAGCCCCGGGGCCCCGGGGGGTTGGTCGTCTACATCCTGCAACCGCTGCTGGTGCTGGTGCTGACTCAACTGGTTCTGCTGGCCTCGACGGCGATCCCATCGATCCAGGGATGGCTCGACACGCACTTCCAGCATGTCGTGGCCTGGGAGATGTTCTGGGTGGGTGTGGCGATCCTGCTGCTACTCGAAGGGCTGGGGACCCTGGTTTTCAGGCGGCGGGGCCGAGAGTTTCCCATTCCCGATCTGCTGCTGGATATCATCAGGTTGCTGCTGATCCTGGGCCTGGCCTTTGCGGTGTTGAAGATCGAACTGGGCATCGACATCGCGCCGCTGCTGGCGTCCACCGCCCTGATCACTGCCGTGGTGGGCTTCGCTTTGCAGGGGGTTCTGGGAAATTTGCTGGCCGGGATGTCCCTGCACATATCGCGCTCGGTCATGCCCGGTGACTGGATCAGCCTGGGTGAGACCGAGGGCAAGATCATGCAGACCAACTGGCGTGAGACCCGTATCCGCACCATGGGCGGCCACGTGATGGTGGTGCCCAACAGCCGGGTCGCCGAATCCATCATCCACAACATGGTGCGTCCGACGCCGGTCCGCAGACACGCCATCAACGTGGGTGCCAGTTACAGTGACGCGCCGGACAGGGTCATCGCCGCCTTGGTGGAGGCGGCCCGCGAGGTGCCGGAGGTGAACGAGAATCCGGCGCCTGACGCCTATGTCACCGAGTATCAGGACTACGGCATCAATTATCAGCTCCGGTACTGGACCCGGGATTACCATCGTCGCGTTCAGATCGACGGCGAGGTCAACCGGATGATCTGGTACAAGTTCAAACGGCGAGGTATCGAGATCCCCTTCCCCATGTCCGACAAGCTGCTCAACGATTTCATGGCCGTGGTCTACAACCAGCGCAAGCTGGATCCCCGGGACGAGGATCTCGCGCGAATCGTCACGGAGCTGACGACCAGCGGCTTGGCCCGCGATCTGGTGGTAGACGAGGCGGGTGTACCTCTGCTCGGTGCCGCAGAGTTCGAGCGTATTGCGCCGCTGGTCCGGCGGGTCCGCTACACCCACGGCGAGACCCTTTTCAAGCAGGGTGAGGCCGGAGAGACCTGCTACCTGCTGGTGGAGGGAACTCTGATCGGTCGCGTGTACAGCGATTCGGGCGAGGTGGCGGTGGAATTTGCGCTGAACTCCGGCGCGGTAGTCGGCGAGATGAGTCTCATGTTGGCCGCACCCCGAAGCGCCGAAGTTGTGGTGGATGCCAGCGCCGTCCTGCTGGAACTGGGGCCCGAAGCCTTCCGGGCGCTGCTGGAGCTGGGTGAGGGGGTGCCGGAAGCCTTTGCCGGACTGGCCGCCGAGCGAGCCGAAACCAACCGTGACGCTCTGCAGCAATGGGCTGCACAGCAGGGTGAGCCTGTTGAAGACTCCCTCAGCAAAGCCGGGTTTCTGTCGCGTTTCCTGCGAATGATTGGCCGATGAATCTACCGCGAATCAGTCACACGGACTGAAATCGACACGACGAATTCATGATTGGGGCTCCGGCCTGGGATTTTTGTGCTCCAATACTAGCCATTTTTGGAACTGATTCTATACTGATTCGGTAGGATATTTGTTCGCATCCACCGGCAATGGTAATTCTGGGATTCGTTTCCCGACGTTCCGGCCCGTGGCAGGAAAAGCTGCCGGGCTCTGAAAGGAAGATAGAAATGAAGAAATTCACTTACGCAATGGTCATGGCTCTGGCCCTCGTTTCTCTGGCCTCTCTCGCTTTCGCCGGCGGGCCCACTTGCTCGGCCAAGGCTGCTGCCGCCGACGGCAAGACCGCTTGTGCCGATGCCAAGGCCGCCTGTGCCAGCGCCAAGGCAGCTTGTGCCGATGTCGCCATGGGCAAGTGCTGCATCACCGCCGCCGAAGCCAGCAAGGGCTGCTGTGGCAAGGATGCCGATACCGTGAAGGCCACCTATGCCGCGTACACGGCCCAGACCTCTGCCAAGGCCGACATGCACAAGTGCTGTAGCGCCGCTCTGGCTGACAGCAAGGGTTGTTGTGGTAAGGATGCCGACGCCCTGCAGGCCGCCTACCAGGAGAAGGTTGCTCACGCCATGGTCGCCCAGTCCGTCAAGGCTGACATGCACAAGTGCTGTGCCACGGCCATCGACGCCGGCACCGGTTGCTGTGGGAAGGACGCCGACGCCCTGAAGGCTGACTACCACAAGAAGGTCGAGAAGGCCGAGAAGAAGGTCGCGTCCAGGTAGGACGCTTTAATCTCACGAGAACCCCTGCGACGTGCCGGTCGCACAGGGCCGCTGGACCCGGCCCGATCCACTGGGGTTTCCTGCTGACATCGAGCGCATCGGTCGACAGGAACGAAACGCGGGACTCGAAAGGGTCCCGCGTCTTGCTTCACCGGAGGTTTTCGTGCGTAAAAAAGCGACAAGAGCAGGAGCCTTTGTGATATGATGCGGGATCAGCCCATCTCGCCGCTGCGGCGGCTCATCGCCCTTCGATACACGATGGAGGATCAGAAATGAAAAAACTGGTAACGATTTTGATGCTGGGCGGGATCTTCCTGTTCGGCGCTACGGCCAGCCAGGCCCTGATCATCAACGAGCTTCTGGCCGATCCCGCGGCCGATATAACCGGTGACGCCAACGGTGACGGCGTTCGCGATGGTTCCGAAGACGAGTTCATTGAAATCGTCAACGAGACCTCCGAGACGCTGGATATCAGCGGTTGGGTCATCAACGACGCGGTCGGCCTGCGCCATACCTTTCCCGAGGGAACAGAGATCCCCGGCGGGTGCGGCATCGTGGTCTTCGGCGGCGGCACGCCGACCGGCACTTTCGGCAACGTCGTGGTCCAGACTTCGTCCACCGGTTACCTGGGCCTGAACAACTCCGGCGACACGGTGTTCATCAATGACGGTGTCAACGACGTGGCGACCTACACTTATGGCGCCGAAGGCGGCAACAATCAGTCTCTCACCCAGGATCCCGACCTGGGCGGCGGCCCGCTGGTGGAGCACAGCACCGCTACCGGCAGCGATGGCGCGCTCTTCTCGCCGGGAACGATGATCGACGGCACGTTCTTCGACGGCTGTGAGCCCGTGGGCAACGACTCGGTCAACTGGTCGAACCTCAAGGCCATGTACCGGTAGAGAGCTCGGGTTTCGTTGTACTGAATGCCGATGAACCGGGTCTGCTCCTTGTCGGAGCGGGCCCGGTTCTTCTATACTCGCGGCCGGTTCACACCGTATTCTCGCTGTTGTTCGAATTATGTCGAAGGAGATCCCATGCAACTCACGTTTCACGGCGCTGCCCAGACGGTCACCGGTTCGCGGCATTTGCTCGAGGCCGCGGGGCAACGCATTCTCGTCGACTGCGGCATGTTCCAGGGGCTGCGCAAGCTGCGACGGATGAACTGGGATGACCCCGGGTTCGAGCCGGGCTTTCTGGATCACGTGGTGCTGACCCATGCTCATATCGACCACACGGGATACGTTCCGCGGCTCATGAAGTACGGATTCCAGGGGGCGATCCATTGCACTCCGGCGACGAGTGAGTTGCTGGAATTGATGCTCATGGACGCGGCGCACATCCAGGAGGAAGACGCGTCCTTCGCCAACAAGAAGGGCTTCAGCCGGCACTCGCCCGCCGAACCGCTCTACACGACCATGGATGCCTGGGCCGCGCTGAAACTGGTACGACCGAGCGCTTTCACCAAGTGGGTCAAACTGGATGGCGGCACCCGTTTCCGCTTCGGCAACTCAGGTCATATCCTGGGTGCCGGGTTCGTCGAGTTCCGGGTCCCGATTTCCGAGGGGTCGGCTACCGGCGACGAGGCGACGGTTCATCCGGGCGAGACCACCATCATCTTCAGCGGGGACCTGGGGCGTTACGGCGTGCCGCTGCACACGGACCCCGACCCGTTGCCCGATTGCGATGTGCTCGTCGTCGAGTCAACCTACGGCAAGCGAGCCCATGAGCAGGAACCCATCCTGGACCAGATCAGGAAGGAGTTCGCCGTGACGGTCCACAAGCGGGGTGTCGTCCTGATTCCCAGCTTCGCCGTTGGCCGGGTCCAGTTGGTGGGCCTCATCCTGCGCGACCTGATGAACCAGGGGGATCTGCCGGAGATACCGATCCATATAGACAGTCCCATGGCCATCGATGCGACGGCCATCTATTCGCGCTATCTGTACGGCGGCAATCTGGACGACGAGATCACGGACGACGGCCGCAACCGCCTCTTCCCCCGCAAGGTGAGTCTGCACCGGACGGTTCACGAATCGAAGGTGCTCAACAACCTGGATGGTCCTCGGGTGATCATCGCCTCGAGCGGTATGATGACCGGCGGTCGCATCATCCACCATCTGCTGCGCAGACTGGATGACCCCAAGAATCTGATCCTGTTGACCGGATACCAAGCCATCGGCACTCGAGGCAGAGCGCTACAGGATGGGGCGGAAACCCTGCGCATGCATGGTCGGAACGTCCCGGTCAGTGCCCGTGTCGAGACCATCAAGGGTCTGAGCAGTCACGCGGACGCCGATGAGATCATGGGCTGGATCAAGACGGCGTCCCGTCCACCGCGGCGGGTCTTCGTGGTTCACGGAGAGCCCGAATCGGCCCTGGCCCTGGGCGAACGGGTTCGACAGGAGATCCGCGCCGACGTGGAGGTGCCGCAACTCAAGCAGTCTTTCAGTCTTTGATCTCTGTTTTACCCCGCCAATGAAGAGCGCCCTCCGTTGACAGCGGAGGGCGCTTTCTTCGCGACATTGGGCGCGACTCAGTTCCGGGCCAGGTAGCGCTCCAGCAGTTCGGCGAAGAGTCCTGGTATGAGAGCCATCCGGGCCGGGGTCTCCACATAGGCGACCCGCATCTGGGTTCGACCCGGGTTGGGGCTGCCCGTGGGCACGCTGTAGAACCCGGCCATGGGGGCGGTCAGCAGGGTCATGGGTTTGCCGTCGATCTGGACCACTCCGTCTGCGGCAGACCACATGACAAAATCCAGGGCGTCGAAATCTTCCGGCACCAGGTTCTTGACGTCGATCACCGAGTACAGGGCTGCATCCGGACTCGATACCACGACGCCCGGCAGAGTCTCCTTCATGCGCCGAGTGAACTCGAAGAGCATCTCACGATAATAATCCCGTTGCTTGGCGTACCAGGCCTGCAAAGTGGTGTGGTCCTCGTGGGCCACGGCACCGAAGATATACTGGCCGATGACGCTGCTACACAGGCTGACGGTATGCTCGGCAATGGCTTTGCGGTGGAAGAGCTCGTTGTCGGTGATCAGGGCGCCGATCCTCAGCCCGCAAGCGTTCCAGACCTTGGAAGTGGTCTCGACGCTGATGCGTCGGCCCTCGATGCCCGGGACGTCGGCATCGGTAACGCCCCACACGCTCGTGCATTCGTCGCCGGTGTAGTAAAGTTCGCGATAGGCTTCGTCACTGACGAGCCAGAGGTTGTGCTTGACCGCCAGCTGGGCCAGTTCCACGAGGGTGTTCTTGTCATAGTACTGGCCGGTGGGGTTGTCGAAGGGAATAACGATGATGGCGCCGGGCTGTTCCCGTTCGATCACCTGCTCGATATCGTCGGCCGCCGGGAGAGAGAACTTGCCGTCATCACCCAGGGTGCGGGTAATGGAACACGTGTCCCGACCCAGGCGTTGACAGAGGGTCTTGTAGTTGGTGTAGGCGGCGTCGATCAGCATCAACGGCTTCTCGCCACTGCCCCCTGCGCCGCAGACGCCGGTGATCAGCAGTTCCATGGCCTGGGTGCCGCCCTCGGTGATGTGGCCGTACAGCTTGTCGATATCGAATCCGCTGCTGGCGATGACATTCATGAAGGCATCCACGCACTCGGTGCTGCCGGCGGTGGCCGAGTACTTGACCACACCTTCATTGAACGGGCTCTCGGCAGCATCCAGATTGTGCAGACGATCGATCATGGCCGGATACATGGGCAGAGGGATGTTGCCGATGGCGACGTTGATCGCCTCGGTGTCGTCGTCGCGCTCATCAAACCGGATCTGGGCCATGCGGATGACCGAGGGCTGGCGACTCTCGAACAAAGCGGACATCTTCGGGGTTGCCATGTCTGCACTCCTTGTCTGTGCGGCCTTGCAGGCGGACTTCGGCGGGTGTTTGATTACCGGAAACGTGGAACGAAAACCACCGCAACGCAAGCAAAACGCCCCCGAATCGTCGGGGGCGTTCCACCGCTGCTGCGCGGGGCCGTAAGGGATCGGCTCGCTCTAGTTCTCGTAATCTTCCCGATATGCGTCCTTCAGTTCATATCGCGACAGGCCGCGCTCGTGGGAGGGGTCGCCTTCGTAGCCCAGCTCCTGCCAGTGCATGCGGGCGGTACCGTCCTTGGCGTGGCAGCTCTTGCATTTCAGAGCCATTTCTTTGGGGGCGACCATGTGGTTGATGCGCCACCAGGCTTCGGTCGCGGCGAATCCGTACTCGCCACTGTATTCCATGCCCACGCTCTTCATGCCCTGGGCGATGGCATCGTTCCAGTCGAAGGTCTTCCAGAAGCCCGTCTTGCCGAACAGTTTCGGGACCACCAGCTGTCGATTCTGTACATCGTAGGCTTGCTTGCCCCTCATGAGCTTGAAGGGGAAGATCTTGGCCTTGGGGTCGACCCGGTTGCCCTGAGGGCGGTTCAGGTGGGTCGTTTCCTCGGGATTCATCGTATCGCCAAGGATGTACTGGCTACTGACCCCGTTGTACCAAGCATAGGTGGGCGCAACGTTCTTACCCCACTCGAAGGTCCCCTTCTTCTTGACGAAGACCGGCTTGCCGAGCTCGTCGTTCTCAGCGGGCAGGTTCTGGCCGGCGGTGGACCAGTCCCACCAGGTCTTGGTGGGATGGACCCGGGCGAACTCGGGGATGTGGCAGGTCTGGCAGGCCACGGACTTGGCGTGCCAGTCGAGGATTTTCTTGCTGTGCACTTCGTCTTCGTGGCAGGCGGTGCAGTCCAGATGATTCGCGCCACTGGGTGAGGCGAACATGGCGTTGCCCTGGATGTCGTGGTTCGTCGTGGTGTGGCATTCCTGGCAGACGAAGCCGGCGCCGTCGGCGCTCATGTGCACATCCAGCTCCCGGGCGGGCTTGGTCAGCGACTTGTCCAGATCGCCGTGCTTGACGTTGTTGCCGCCACCGCCGCTGAAGTGGCAGGCCCCACAGTTTTCACGCCGGGCCATGCCCACGCTGCGGGCGATGCCGGCCAGGTCCAAGGGCTCCCAGATCTTGCCCTGCCACTCCTTGGGTTCGTAGGGGGGGTGTCCCGCACCGGTGGGGAACTTCCGGTAGGTACCGGTCTGGTCGTGGCAAACCAGACAGTCGACGTTCTCCGCGTTGGCAAAGTCGAAGCTGTCGTCCTTCCAGCCGTAGCCGGCGTGGCAACTGGTACAGCGCGGCCAGTTGCTGGAGATCGCGATACAGAAGTTGTTCACCGTATTCTTCTTGCCCAAAGGCACCTGGCCCTTGCCGATCACGTCCTGCATGGGCGCCCAGGTCCAATGGGAGGTCTGCATGAAGTCGTGGGCCTGATCCTCGTGGCACTCGAGGCAGACGGCGGTCACGCTGGGACCGTCGGTGAAAGGCCCCTCTATCTCCTGGTGCTCCTCGACCGTGTCGAAGGCCAGCGCCGGGGCGACGTGAGCGCAGAGCACTGCCACCAGGATTACAAAATTTCGGATGATCGAACGCATGAAACTCGCCTCCGGATTCGGTCTGTAGATCAGCCGGTCGAGGTCGGGTCATCCGGCACGATGCCGCCCGTCAACCGTACCTTGCGGTTGTTTAAATTCTAAATCGCTTGACGCGGCGTTCAAGACAATTGTGAGCGCTAAACCGGACTGAATAACTCTTTTAAAGTCATGGAAGTGACGTTTCCACTACGCTTTGCAGATTCAGGATCAACTGCCCGACGGATTTGCCGATATCTATAGAACGGCAATGTCAACGTCCGTTTACGGCCCTTTCAAGAGGGGCATGGAGTCCTGCTGTGGGTCTAGAATTCTGCGATCACCTGGATGAGTACGCCGGCCTTTTTACCCGAGCGGAGGCGGCCTATCAGCTCTGTATAAATCTTGTCGATCGAATCACGGCAGAGGGTCCGGGAGAGGAGTTGCCCGGTCTTCTGGAAACCGCACTCGTCGAGTGGCAACAGGAGAGCCGGCTACTCAGGGAGGCATTCCTGGAGCTCGTGACTTCAGCCCAGGTCACCATACCGCCAGCGCGGGGGGGGCGGCGGCGATTCGACCGCAAGCGCACTGGAAACCCTATATGCACCGCGTGCGGAACCCGAATCCCGCGGCTCGAGTATCCCGAATGGAAGTTCGGGCTCGATGGAGTGGTGTGGTACCGTGGGGAAACCATGTCGGACTCC
>Ga0070729_10006186_pt1 | contig 11893 bp, 15 predicted proteins | sample tdDd472_FD_66725 | JGI IMG/M metagenome (GOLD analysis project Ga0070729, IMG submission 66725) | Marine sediment microbial communities from the Atlantic coast under amendment with organic carbon and nitrate - tdDd47.2 | ecosystem: Environmental > Aquatic > Marine > Coastal > Sediment | place...
GTATTCGCTCGACTTCCTTTAAGAACAGACCCGCGCAAACAGCATCGTACCGGGCGAATAGCACGCCAAGGCAAAGCACACCGCGGAAACCTCACCCAAAACCGGTGTCGATCCCGTCGATCCCGCTTGAATTCGGTATGTACAGCTTCTACCAGGGGAAAGTGACCTACCAGCAGCTGATCGAGGCCCTGGTGTGGCAGAGGAGACAGAGGCCGACGCTCGGCGCCATAGCACAGAAATGGGGTTGGTTGTCTGAAGCCAAGGTCGCCCAGATCCTCGGCTACCGGGGAAAAGCCGTACGCTTCGGTAAAAAGGCGGTTGAGCTGGGACACCTCAAACCTCATCAGGTCGAAGCGTTGCTGAACTATCAGAGGACTCTGCAGAAGAGAATCGGCCAGTATTTCGTAGAGAAGGGTTTACTGTCAGAAGCGGAAGCCAGCCGGATTTCTCAACACCTCACAAAGCACAACAGGCAGATCAGCCAGCGGACCAGAAGCCGTGCCGAGAACCGCCGCTAGACATCATCCCGCCGGCGGTTCGGGAGTTCGACAACGCCGCGAGACGTCCGCACCCTGAGCGAAGCCCCCTTTTCCAGAAGATTTTCCGGCAGCAGAGGAACCTTGCCTTCACCTCCGGGCGGGTCGACTACGTATTGCGGAATACCGAGTCCTGAGACCTGACCACGCATTCCGGCAATAATCTCCAGGCCACGCTCCACCGGCACCCGGAAATGCGATGTACCACGGGCCTGATCCAGGTGATGCAGATAGTAGGGACGCACCCGCATCTTCAGCAGACCGCGACACAGTTCAATCATCACAACCTGATCATCATTAACGCCATTGAGCAGGACTGTCTGATTACCGAGTGGCAACCCTGCGTCCGCCAGGCGGCCACACGCTGCAGTGCTTTCGACTGTAAGTTCGCGCGGATGGTTGAAGTGGGTATTGAGGTAGAGCGGCTGGAAACGCGATAAAATCCGACAGAGTTGCGGCGTGATGCGGTCCGGCAGGGTGACGGGCAAGCGGCTACCGATGCGGACCATCTCGACATGAGGGATGCGGTAAAGTCGCGACAGGATGTCGTCGAGACGATCGTCGTTGAGCAGCAGAGGATCGCCGCCGGTAAGGATGACATCTTTGATGCCGGGGCTATCGGCAATATAAGCAATCCCTTCGACGATCTGTTCCGGCGAGAAGCAGAGCGCGGAGGTGCCGACCCGGCTTTTTCGGGTACAGAAACGGCAGTACCCTGCACACTGTCCCGACACCATCAACAGCGCCCGGTCCGGGTAGCGGTGGACCACTGCCGGGACCGGGGCAAAGGCCTGTTCGTTCAGGGAATCTTCGGGCAGGTCGTCAACCGCCAGCTCATCCAGGTCAGGGACACACTGCCGCCAGATCGGGTCACCCGGTTTTTCGATCAAATTGAAATAGTGAGGAGTGATGAGCAACGGGTAACGGGCGGCCACTGCCCGCAACGGCTCCGGATCGATATCAAAATAACCGGCCAGCTGTTCAGGGGTGGTGATGCTGTCGGTGAGTTGTTGTTTCCAGGCCATAAAAGAAGCTCGAAGCGCGAAGTTTAGTTTCAAAAAATCAAATTCATTTTTTAACCACAGATGAACACAGATAACTGCAGATAAACAAAAACAAAATCATGAGTTTATTTTTTAGGCCCAAAAAGACTTTGTTTTTCCAGATTTTGATCTGTGTTCATCTGTGATTAATATTGTAAGATTCTGCCTTTTCACGCCTCGCGCTTCGCGCTTCCAGCCATTAAAACACTGCGCAGCCACCAGGTCAGCACAACCAGGGCCATCAACCCGACATCCCGCAGCAGGGCCATCCCGGCGCTGACATCCTGTCCGCCGGCCGGGTCGAAACAGCCGCAATCGATATCGAGCCCTCGCAACAGCACCGAAACCAGCGCGACCATGAAAATCAGGGTCATGCCGCCGATCACGACCAGGGCCGGGCGGACACGGACATTCAGGAGCAGAAGGACACCGGCAAGGAACTCCACGTAAGGCAGGGTCGCCGCGACCAGGTAATTCATAGCGTAGGGGAGGATCTGGTAAGCCGCGACATGGCCGGCAAAAGCGACGACGTCCTGAACCTTCACCGCACCGGCGTAAACAAAAACCAGAGCCAGAGACAATCTGACCAGATGGTATAAGAACCATTGGAACCGATTCATTGGTCCTCTTCCGCGACCTCAAGCCCGGCATCTCGCCATTCCGGGTAGCCGCCTTCAAATACCCGGACATCGCTGTAACCTTCCTCGATCAGCCGCATGCCGAGGTCGAAGGAATCGGGGCAGCCGAAGCCGCTGCAATAGGTCACGACTACCCGGTTCTTATCGGTAAGAGCGATAAAGTCAGGCAGGATGTCATCGATATCAGCCAGCGGCAGGGAAATTGCCCCCTCGATATGCCCTGACGCGAAAAGCTCCGGGCTGCGGGCATCAACAAGCAACCCGCCATCGGTCAGCAGCTGCTGGACCTCAACCAGCAGAACCGGCATCGGCAGAGCCAGCGGGACATTCTGCTGAAGCTCCTGTTCTGCATTGACCTGGGGGACCAGGCGACCGGCGAATGCGTCCAGAACCAGTTGGTGGTTCATGGTCAGGCCGAAAAGCGCACCAAAAGCGACCAGGACGCATGCTTCAAGAAAAATGCGCTTGAGATCGTCAGTCATGATTATTCATCGGGAGACTGGGTAAGTTCTGGGCCCATGCTGCCAAGCATTTCGCGCAAGGCGCCCACCTCACGCTCGAGCCGGTCAATCCGGTTGTTCGACGCTGTCAATTCCGAATTCAGTTCATCAATCAGGTGATTCTGGTGAGTATAACGAATCTCGAGTTCAATGATCCGTGCAGTCAGTTCGTCCATGATATTCTCCTTGGCTCCCGGCATCACATGCTACCAGAAGACCCTGATCTTCGCAATCTGCGCAACGTATGAGAACCAATTGCAAATTTTTTCAAAGTTGATATTATTACCGGGATTGTCAACTTCTCAATTCTTAAACTTTACAGGGTCCTATGAATATGCAAAGAACCGTTGAACTCAGGTGGTGCGAGAGAACCTGTCCAACTCTCATCTGCGGCCTGTTTGTCTCCCTTCTCTTGCTCAATGTCCCTGTATTTGCTGCCGTTCCCCAGCACAGGCACAACGAACCGTCTGAAATGACCCATGACCAGCATGCCGCCACCGGGGACATGAGTGACCCGGCACATGAGAAACCTGTGCAAGATTCAGGGAAAATGGACGACATGAGCGGGATGGATTACAAGGACCACACTGCAGCCGGTGAGGAGGCGAGCGGACAAGTGCCTCCGGTACAAACCGAGGAGAGTGCATCCGAGGTCGGGCTCGATGAAAAGCTCGGTACGCGTATCCCTCTCGACCTGACCTTCCGCGATGAGCAGGGCAAGCCGGTCCAGCTGGCCGACCTGGTCACCATGCCGACGATTATTGCCCCGGTTTATTACCGCTGCCCCAACGTCTGTCATTTCCTGCAGGGCGACCTGGCCCGTGTGTTGCCAGGAGTCCAACTCAAGGCAGGTGAAGACTACCAGGTCATTTCGTTCAGCTTCGACGAAAACGAGGAGCCCGAACTGGCCCAGCGCAGCCGTGACACCTACTATGCCGCGATGAAAAATCAGTACCCGGACCAGGCCTGGCGCTTTCTGACCGGCGACATCGATACGATAAGCAGGCTGACAGATGCTGCCGGCTATCGCTTCCAGAAGGTCGGAACCGAATTCCTGCATCCGGTCGTGTTTTTCGTGGTCTCTCCGGATGGGATGATTGTACGTTACCTGCACGGTACCCACGTGGTACCAAAAGACCTGACACTGGCCCTGTATGAAGCCAAATCGGGGAAAGTCGGCACCACGATCCGCAAGATGGTGCAATACTGTTTCAGTTTCGATCCGGAGCAAAAGACTTATGTGTTCAACATCTTGCGCGTCTCGGCAACAGCGATTCTGACAACCCTGGCAATCTTTGCCGCCTTCCTGATATTCGGCGGCAAAAAGCCCAAGAAGGATAAGAACCTATGAGTGAAACAACCGCCCCGGCAACCAGCGATCGCGGCTTTTTCGGCGAAGCCAACTACCCGGGGATTTTCGGCTGGATATTCTCCACCGACCACAAACGTATTGGCCTGCTCTACTTCTGGTCCGTCACCATCTTCTTCTGTGTCGGAGTGCTGCTCGGCCTGATAATCCGCCTTGAGCTCTTTGCTCCCGGCGAAACGATCATGGGCCCTCAAACCTACAACGCCGCGTTTACTCTGCATGGCGTGATCATGATTTTCCTGTTCATCATTCCGGGCATCCCGGCGGCCTTCGGCAACCTGATCATGCCGATCCAGATCGGTGCTCGCGATGTCTCTTTCCCGAAGCTCAACCTTTTCTCATGGTATCTCTATGTTTCTGGCGCCGCCCTTGCTGTCGGATCGCTATTCACCGGTGGCGGCCCTCCAGACACCGGCTGGACCTTCTACGTACCCTTCTCGGCCCAGACCAGTACAAATGTTTCAATGGCCGCCGTGGCGGTTTTCCTCCTCGGTTTCTCGTCGATCCTCACCGGACTCAATTTTGTAACCACCATTCATCGACTGAAAACCGAAGGCATGACCTGGATGCGCATCCCGCTCTTTACCTGGTCGCTCTATGCCACTGCGTGGATTCAGATTCTCGCCACCCCGGTTATCGGCATCACCGTTGCCATGCTCTTCGCTGAGCGGGTTCTCGGCACCGGCCTCTTTGACCCGGCCCAGGGCGGCGATCCGATCATGTTCCAGCACCTCTTCTGGATTTATTCCCACCCTGCGGTCTATATAATGATCCTGCCCGGCATGGGTGTCATCTCAGACATCGTCCCGGTTTTCTCTCGCAAGCCAGCCTTTGGTTACAAGGCAATCGTCATCTCGAGTGTTGCCATCGCCTTTGCCGGTTCTCTGGTCTGGGCCCACCATATGTACACCAGCGGCATGTCGGACATGGCGGTCCTGGTCTTCTCCTTTTTGACCTTTATCGTCGCCATTCCATCGGCGATCAAGGTCTTCAACTGGCTGGCAACCATGTACGAGGGCTCGGTCCTGCTCGATCCACCGCTCCTCTACGCCTTGTCGTTTATCCTGCTCTTCACTATCGGCGGGCTAAGCGGACTGGTACTCGGTGCGGCGGCAGCAGATGTACACGTGCATGACACTTACTTCGTTGTCGGCCACTTCCATTTCGTCATGTTCGGTGGCACCGGCATGGCCTTCTTTGCCGCCATGCACTACTGGTTGCCGAAAATTTACGGCCGCATGTACGACAAAACCGTCGCCACTGTCGCCTGGGCCGTGATTTTTGTTGGTTTCCTCATCCTCTACATTTCAATGAAGGTCGTCGGGATGCAGGGCATGCCGCGTCGCTATTACGACTATGTCCCCGAGTTTACCGGTCTGAACCAACTGGCAACCGTCGGCTCATGGATCCTGGCGGTCGGCCTGATCCTGATGTTTGCCAACATCTTTCGCGGTATTTTCAAAGGAGACCCGGTAGAGGCCAACCCGTGGGGCGGTGCCAGCCTTGAGTGGCAAATACCCTCGCCACCACCAACTGAGAACTTCGGCGAAGAGGACCCAGTCGTCACTCACGGGCCCTACGATTTCAAGAAGGCGGGCATCCTATGAGCGGCCACGTCCATAAAGACTATACTGGCGCCAAGTTCGGCATGTGGCTCTTCCTCTTCACCGAGGTATTGCTCTTTGGCGGACTCTTTCTTCTCTACGCCGTCTACCTGGCCCGTTATCCCCAGGAATTCATTTCTGCCGGCAAAGAGCTCAACGTCTGGTTTGGCGGAGCCAATACCCTGGTACTGCTGACCAGCAGCCTCTTTGTTGCTATTTCGATCACCGCCCTGCGCCGGGGTGCAAAACGACTTTGCCTTGGACTGCTCAGTGGTACAGTTGCCTGTGCAGCCATCTTCATGATCAACAAGTACTTCGAATGGGGCGCCAAAATTAATCACGGCATCTATCCTGGTTCGGCACATCTGAAAGAGATGCAACCCGGCGAAATGATGTTTTTCAACCTCTACTACCTGACCACCGGTCTTCACGGCCTGCACGTGGTCATCGGCGCCCTGATTCTGGTCTGGGCCATGTTCCTGATCAAGAGTGACAGGGTGAATGCCAACGACTGGGTCATCCTCGAGAATGCCGGCCTTTACTGGCACCTGGTTGACCTGATCTGGATTTTTGTTTTCCCGCTTTACTATTTGATTTTGCATTAGGAGAAAGGAACGAGGCACGCGGTACGTGGGACGCGGAAAACAAAATCTTTAAACGCCCGCTCACTGCGCTCACTCAAGACGCAAAAACGCTAAGGAGAGCACCAAAGCTTTGCTTTTAAACAATTAGAGGTTTGACTTTCTCTGCGCCTTTGCGCCTTTGCGTTAAATATGATTTTCAAATGAGGTAGTTATGTCCGAAGAACATGCCCATATAGTCCCATATAAAACCTTCACGATTGTCTGGATCGGCCTGCTGGCCCTCACCGGGGTAACCATTGCTGTGGCCCAATATGACCTGGGTGCGCTGAATATCTGGGTAGCCCTTGGCATCGCCATATTTAAATCGGGCCTGGTCGTGGCTGTCTTCATGCATATGAAATACGAGAACCGCCTTTTCAAGCTATCGCTGCTTGCGGCTTTGGCGATCCTGGCGATTTTTATCGGCTTGAACTTTTTTGATGTTCTTTACCGCTGAGGAGAGTCTGTGAACACCCAACCCTTGATCACTACCACTGAAGCTGTCGACAAGGTCTTCTATGTCATCTTTGGCATCAGCGGCATCGCCTTGCTTGGCATCACGGTAGCCACGGTTTATCTTTGCTGGCGCTACAACCGCAAACGGTATCCTGTGCCGCTCAGTCAGAAGGATCACAACATCTGGCTCGAAGTCACCTGGACTGTTATCCCAACGATTCTGGTTGGGATCATGTTCTGGTACGGCTGGGAAGGCTACCTGTCGCTGCGTCGAATTCCCGACAATGCCATTCCGGTCCAGGGAACGGCACGCATGTGGTCGTGGCTCTTCACCTATGAAAATGGCAAAACCTCCGACAAGCTTTACGTGCCTGTTGGACAACCGGTTAACGTCAAACTCAACTCAGTAGATGTATTGCACGCCTTTTATGTACCAGCCTTTCGTGTCAAACGTGACACTGTTCCGGGCATGGAGACCTACGCCTGGTTTGTTGCTGAAGAACCGGGCAGCTACGATCTCTTCTGCGCAGAGTACTGCGGAGTCGCCCACTCCGATATGATCACTACCGTGGAAGCGATTCCCGCTGCCGAATTTGCCGCCTGGCTCGAAGACAAGCCCGCTGCAGCGGATGCCGGCAAGGCCCTGCTGCAGAAGCACGGCTGCCTCGGCTGTCACTCCATAGATGGCACGCCGTCGGTCGGTCCAACCTTCCAGGGGATCGGCGGCCGTCAGGTTACCGTGGTTACCAACGGTGAGACCCAAACCCTGACGACTGATCGTGCTTACCTGGAGAAAGCAATTCTGGAGCCCAACGCCGATATCGTCGAAGGCTTCCCGCCAGCCATGCCTCCATATGCCGGACGCGTCCCGGCAGAAGACATGACCGGGATTCTGGATTATTTGATGGATTCAAATAGTGGTGAAACACAGGCTGAACCTGCAGCAGAAGAGAAGCCGGAACCTGCAAAGGAAGAAGCTGACAAACAAGTAGAGACACCTGTCGCCCCTGCCGCGCCGGCTGGCCCAGTCGAGCACGGCAAGGCTCTGGCCAGCCAGAATGGCTGCCTCGGCTGCCACAGCACCGACGGCACCCGCAAAGTCGGTCCGAGCTTCAAGGGACTGATCGGCAGCGAACGTACCGTCACCAGGGATGGCCAATCAGCCAAAGTCCAGGCCGACACGGACTACCTGATCCGGGCTATCAGGGAGCCGGGCGCGGAAGTTACTGAAGGCTACCCGCCGGCCATGCCTCCCTACCCGGGTTTGAGTGATGACGATATCAAGGCAATGCAAAGCTGGATGGAAACGTTGAAGTAACATGCAAAGTCATTCCGGGACTATGACCAGTCTTACGGCCTTGAGCCGCCTGATCCGCCTGCCGCTCTCGGCAATGGTTGCCCTCTCGGCGATGGCCGGAGCGCTGGCAGCGAGTCCTTACCTGCCGTGGCTTAAGCTTTGGGGAGTCGTCTGGGGGATATTCCTGCTGAGTGCTGCCTGCTCGGTCCTCAACCAGGTCCAGGAACGCTTCACCGATGCCCTGATGCGCCGCACCTGCCGCCGGCCACTCGCCTGCGGTGCCCTGGCCCCGCGAGCCGGCATGACACTCGGCCTGCTCCTCGCCAGCGGCGGTCTCGGTGTCCTGCTTGCCACCTCAGGCACCATGGCCAGTCTGCTTGGCCTGGGAGCTACCGTCTGGTATCTCGTTGTCTACACACCACTGAAGCGGATCTCTTCTCTGGCCGTCATCGCCGGCACCCCGTGCGGCGCCCTGCCGCCCCTGATCGGCTGGATTGCTGCAGGTGGTAATCCGCTCGACCCCCGGCCGCTCTCCCTGGTTTTGTTGATGGTCCTCTGGCAGGTGCCTCACTACTGGCTGCTGGCCATGCCCGACCGTGAGGAGCTCCTGCGCGCCGGCTTCAAGGTTTTACCTGGCAAGATGTCGGGGCACCAACTGTTGAGTGTCAGCCATTTCTGGATTCTCGGCATGATCACAGCCACTCTGTTGCTACCACCCTTCAAGCTGGTTCAACTGCCTTTGCTCCAGAGCCTGATCGCCGGACTGGCGATCGCATTCGCAGTCTGGACGACCCGGGTCCAGCGCAAAACCCTCTTCATCGAAAAGACAGCCCAAAAGCTCCGCATCGGTCTGCATCTCTATCTCGGCCTGGTTTTGGGCACCATTCTCCTCAACGGGTTGTTGCTCCGATTCATCTACTAAGCCAAGGACTCCGGGCGACAATCTCTGCATCTGCCGCTGATCAAATTTGATCAATACGGATTGTCATATTTTTAATAATTCTTTTCAGCGTTGATCATCAATCGAGTCTCTTGCGATCACGTTTCTTGTCCCCCCGCTTGCGCTTGGCATCCAGGCGCCTGGCAGTGGCGGCCTTACCGGGGCGGGTCTTGATCCTGGGCCGCCGCTTTTTCAGTCGTGCGGCAAGTTTCTCCTCGAGACGCGTCATGGCCCGCTGAAGGTTCATGTGGCGAGAGCGTGACTCTGTTGCCGTCACAACGATACCGCTTGGAAAGTGCTTAATACGCACCCCCGTCTCGCTGGTGTTGCGGTGCTGACCGCCGGGCCCGGAACCGCGATAGTAATCAATTTTCAAATCTTTGGGATTTAACATATCTTAAACCGTTGCGTAGTACGTGGCGCGTGCTAAAGAGTTCGTGTTCCTTGCCTGAATTTATGATAGAAAGATAAAGTTATTCAACCATTGTGTCAAAGAGGGAGTCTGCCATGAACCATTTTGCCCTGACTATTGTTGGCCGCGACCGCCCCGGGATCGTCTCCCAGGTGACCGAGATTCTATTCAAGCAGGGCTGTAATCTTGCCGATTCGAGCTGTTCGATTCTCGGTGGCCAGTTCGCCATGATCCTGATTCTCGGCCACCCGGAATTCATCGACCGGGAAAGCTTTGGCAACGCCTTCAAGCCCCTGGAAGATGCTGATCTGACCGTTGCCCTGAGAGTTCTCAAACCGGGCGGCGAGGTTCGTTCACACATCGAAGGTGAGCTCTGCATGATCTCTGTATACGGCTCTGACAAACCGGGGATCGTTTACCGGGTAGCCAATGTGCTTGGTGAGAAGAAGGTCAACATAACCGACCTGAACACCAAGCTGGTCGGCACCGAAGATAGTCCCGTTTATGTAATGGTTATCGAAGCAACCCTGCCCGAAGGAGTCGAAGAAGAGGATATCGACAACTGGCTGTCACAAATCCGCGATGAACTGCAGGTCGACATTACTGTGCGCACCATTCCGACCGTGGAACTCTGATCATGGCCGTACGTACCATCCGGGTTTATCCTGATCCGATTCTCAAACAGGTTGCCGAGCCAGTCGATCAGATTGACGATGGTCTTGTCGAGGTTGTTCAAGATTTAGTCGACACCATGCTCGATGCCGGTCATTCGGTTGGCATTGCCGCGCCTCAGATAGGCGTTCTGCAGCGCGTGATGGTGGTCGATGTTTCGAAAAGCAAGCTCGGCCGGGACAACAATCACGGTCTGCTCGAAATGGTCAACCCGGAGATCATCGAAAGGTCAGGCAGCAAGATGATGCGCGAAGGCTGCATGAGCGTACCTGACTACACCGGAAATGTCACCAGGGCCGAGCACATAGTCATCGAATTCACCAACCGCATTGGCCAACTCCGCGTCATTGAGGCGAACGGGTTCGAAGCGGTCGCCATCCAGCATGAGCTTGACCACCTCGACGGACTGCTGTTTCTTGATCGGGTTTCGAGCCTGAAAACTGACCTTTATCGACGGAAGAGCAAATAAGACAGGCTAAACCGTTGAATTGGGCTATGTCAGTTGAAAGTTTTAACATCGCAGCAATTCAACAATCGAAAAAAACATTTAACGCAAAGACGCAAAGTTAAAAGAACGTGTTTTAACTTCTTTTTGAAAAACTTTTCCTTTGCATCTTGAATCACACCTTTGCGCCTTTGCGTTTCAAACTTTTGTTTTTTGGAAAGACAAACATCTATGGCCTCTCAACAAACAACCTTGATCTTGCTCCCCGGACTCGACGGCACGGGTCTGGTCTTCGAGCCACTACTTGAGTACCTGCCCTCAACTATCGACCCGGTCATTGTACGCTACCCCGGTGACACGCCCATGTCCTTCCGGGAGCACGTTGATTTCGCCAGGGCCCGGTTGCCGGATGAAAAGCCTTTCATCCTGCTTGCTGAATCTTTTTCCGGCCCGATCGGTCTGCAGCTGCTTGCCGAACCTCCGGAAAACCTGGTCGGGGTGATTTTTGTCGCGACCTTTGAGCGCTACCCGAGACCCTTTCTGCTCGACGTGACCCGTCTCCTGCCCCAGGGCCCGCTCCTGAGAATGTTTGCGACGAGTCTTCTCTGCCGCTTCTTCTGCCTTGGCTCGGCAAACCGTGAGGCCGTCGCACTTTTTCAAAAAGCCCTGGCAAGCGTTAAACTGTCCGCCTTGTCACAGCGCCTGAAAATTCTCGCTGAACTGCCGCCTCCGCCCGAGACGAGCTTCAGCGGACCTTGTCTGTACCTCCAGGCCAGCCACGACCGCCTGGTTCCCGAACGTGCCGCAGCCAGACTCCAGATGCATCTTCCGCAAATGCTACTGGAAAGGATTCCTGGACCGCATATTATCCTTTTGGCCCGACCTGAAGAGGCTACCAGGGCAATCAGCAACTTCATCGACAGCCTGTCGGAGCAGCCATGCACGAGCTGACCGACGAACAGCGAAGCGAGCTGTACCTGGCCTTACTCGAGCTGCGCAAGGAGCTTCAGCAACAGCTTGAAGATTCCAGCGACGGGGCGAAACCGGTCAGTCTCGATGAACCGATCGGCCGACTTTCGCGTATGGATGCCATGCAGCAACAGAGTATGGTGCAGGCCAACCGTCGTACTGCCAGAAACCGCTTGACGCGCATCGAAGTCGCCCTGCGTCGCTACGACAACGATGAATACGGTGTGTGCGTGGAATGTGAAGAAGAAATCGGCTACGCCAGATTGAAAGCCCAACCGGAAGCCCCTTTTTGTATTAGCTGCCAAGGCAACAGGGAGGCTCGAGACCCGTAACGCGAGGCGCTTTTAAACTGTTTCCCAACTACCACGGACCTCTTTCCATGTACCCGA
>Ga0070729_10006187_pt1 | contig 11889 bp, 9 predicted proteins | sample tdDd472_FD_66725 | JGI IMG/M metagenome (GOLD analysis project Ga0070729, IMG submission 66725) | Marine sediment microbial communities from the Atlantic coast under amendment with organic carbon and nitrate - tdDd47.2 | ecosystem: Environmental > Aquatic > Marine > Coastal > Sediment | place...
GCATGGACGTTCGCATGATTTCAGTGATTTCTAATGGCTTATGTGTACGGGAGCCGGCCCGTTGCAGGGGGCCTCACGGTACTGCTTTCTTGACCCGGTGGCTTTTAATTGCATCGTACTCAGCGAATCAACGTGAAACTCTTTTTGTTGCAAACAAATTAAGAAGTATAGACCCCGTTTGCCGCAGCTAGTACCGAATGGATTAAAGCCGACATCCTCCAGATGCTTGCTCCAGCCGCCGCAGCAGACTCAACCAGGGGCTTTGTAAACCCGGACCGGTGGTAACTGCCGGTCGTCAGCCAATAGCTGGGAGGCCAGCAACGTCGTCAGTCCGAAAGCCAGCGTTGCCAACATCAGTGCTCGGCGCATCATAAAACCTTCCGGTTAAATCCATGACAGCAAAAGTCTTATATCGTTAAACTTTATGTTGTCGGCCGCTGTGAGAACAAGCTTCCACCGGAAATTCCATCAGCGGGAGGGCTGCTAATAGAGGTTGCGACGTTGGTAGCCGCCGTTGCCGCCGAGGTTATAGCTGAATGAGGCCATGATGTGCAGGTACTCATTCGGATAGGCCCGCGGCAGTGGCCCATAGGTGGCGCCCTGCCGGACGGCGCGCATCGCTTCGTCGTCGAGGACGCGATAGCCGGAGCTTTCCATCAGGATGATGTCGGTAATGTTGCCGTTGCGATCGACCGTGATGCGAAGCAGGCAGGATCCCTGCTGGGTTTGCATCCTGGCTGATTCAGGATAGTTCCATACCCCGTAAATATTGTTACGGAAGCGGCGCATGAAGGAGATCAGCAGGTCCTGCTGGGTGTCCATCCAGACCGTATCGCCGCGTTCAATGTCCTTTCGATATTTCTGTCGCCAGTCACGTTCAATCTGTGCCATGGCCTGGGGTGAAATCTGGGTCAGGGTCTGCAGGTCCGGAACCTCGGGGGATGGCTCGGTTCTCTTCCGTTTCCAGCCTTCACGCGTCTCCGCGAGTGTCTGGTCAGATTCGTCGGCCTTCGGTTTCTCCGGTTTTGATTCAGGTTGTGGCGGGGTTTGCGGCTGGGGTCTCGGTACCGGTTCGGGAGCCTGGACCACTGGCTCACGATCCTCGGTGTCCCGACCCTCCGGGGCGGTCTCTTTCTCTACGACCTGGTCCTTTTCCGCCAGGCGTTTGGCCGGTTTCTCACGAGGTTTTTCCAGCTCCTCACGGATCGGCAGGTCGAGTTCCCGGTCAAGTGGTTGGGGAGGACGGACCTCGACGTAAACCGGCGGCGGTGCGATTTCCGCCGGGAACAGCCTGTCCTTCGGCACTAGCAGGAGGAGCAGGTGCAGAAGCAGGGATAACAGGACAAACCCTGTGATTATGCGATTCTGTCTTTGTTCGGCAGTCATGGTGTCAATAATTCACAAACTCCTAATTATATTACAAGAGAGGTGTAACTGCCAGTATCGAATATGCCGGCCTTGGGTTATGTCCCTGGGGAAATAAGTTGACGATTTACGGACCATCCGGTATATTTTTTATCTTTAATAAAACCCTGTTTGAAGGAGGAAATGTCGATGCAACTCGTTGACCAGATCAAGGCAAAAGCCCGCACCAGTCTCCAGACGGTCGTGCTTCCTGAAAGTTACGATGACCGCATGATCCAGGCCGCTGAAGTAATTGTCGGCGACAACCTGGCAAAAGTTGTCCTGCTCGGCGACCCTGCCGCACTTGAAGCCAAGGCCGGTGAACTGGGGGTCTCCCTCGCAGGTGTCGAAGTCGTCGATCCAAAGAATGCCGCCGGCCTGGAAGATTATGTCGCCGAAATGGTGAAGCTGCGCGAAAAGAAGGCGATGACGCCTGATCAGGCTCGCGAAACCCTGACTGGTGAAGACAACCTTTTCTTCGGCGCAATGATGGTGCATAAGGGTGATGCCGGCGGTATGGTTGCCGGTGCCTACAACACCACCGGTGATGTCCTGCGCGCCGCCTTCCAGGTGATCGGTACCGCTCCAGGTATGAAGACGGTGTCTTCGGTATTCCTGATGGTGACCAAGAACCCAGACTTCGGTGAGAATGGTGTGCTCTGTTTCGCTGACTGTGCAGTCAACCCGAATCCGAATGCCCAGGCACTGGCCGAGATCGCTGTTTCCACTGCGAGCAGCTGCAAAAGCTTCCTCGGTGTTGATGCCCGCGTGGCAATGCTCTCTTTCTCTACCAAAGGCAGCGCCAGCCACGAGGATTGTGACAAGGTCCTTGAAGCTCTCGAGATTGCCAGGAAGCTGGCCCCGGAGCTGCAGATAGATGGTGAACTGCAGGCCGATGCCGCGTTACTGCCCAAGGTCGGGGAGAAGAAAGCCCCCGGTTCTGCCGTGGCCGGCAAAGCAAACACCCTGATCTTCCCCGATCTTGATGCCGGCAATATTGGCTACAAGCTGGTTGAGCGCGTCGCCGGCGCTGAGGCTGTCGGACCTATCGTGCAGGGGCTCGCCAAGCCGGTCAACGATCTTTCGCGCGGCTGTTCGGTTGATGATATCGTTTCCGTCTCGGCGATTACAGCTGTCCAGGCACAAGGCTGATCCCCGGGCGTTCTTTGTCTTATCGAGGCTTTTAGCATATATCGGGGCTGATGTTACGCATCAGCCCTAATGCTGTACCTTTAATATTACTAAAATTGTACGAATTGCGTTTACCGGGGGAAATGCATGCTCATCTACGAAGCTGAAGGCTTTCTTGAGGTCGAAGCCGGCAGTATCAACCAGCTCTGTCGATCCAGGGATCACGTCACTTTAGGTGATCCTGAGGGAAATAGTTTTGACGTCCACGCCATCCTTTGCGATTTTCAGGATAATTCCCAATCACGTTGTTACGTTGCATTTCATGACAAGACACTGAAGAAAGCCCTGGTATTTTCGGTCAAAAGCCCAACGGAAGAGTCTGTGTGGCAACATGGACATGAAGCGCTTACCGGGCTGGGGTACCAGCTTGATGAGCTCAATCTCAAGCTCAGCCCGGCAATGCTTGAAGTTGTCCTGCGTGATATCCCGGGACTCGCGTCACCCGATGAGGCACGTAAGCAGAGGGATGAAAGTGCCCAGCTGCTGGCCGAGTTGCAAGATGCGGTCGAGACAGGTCCAACCAGCGCCGCCGGTCGCAAAGCCGCCCTCAAGCTCGGTGCCGAGCAACGTCTGGCAGAGCGGATTGAAGATCTTCGGCAACTCATGATCGATACGCTGTCTCCGGCAGAACAGCGCGATGCCGATGGCGAAGCGATGATGGAGCAGGTCACGGATCTGACGGCCAGACTGGAGGTCGCGGAAAGCCTTGTCGAGCAGGAGCGCAAGCAGAGAGAAATAAGCGAGTCGATTACCGAAGCTGCCGAGAAACGGATTCAGGAGCTCGAAGAAATTTTCATCGAAGTTGAGACTCGGTCAGCCGGAGAAATCAAGCAGAAACGAAAAATTATCGCGCTGCGGAAACGGGTTAAAGACCTTGAGGGTCAGTTGACGCTGGTCTCCGATGAGCTAGTCACTGAACGTCACAAACAAGAGCAGTTCGTAACGGATGTCAAGCAGGCTCATACACAAATTGCAGAACTGGAAGACAGGCTGCACAACGCCGAGAAGATGTTGGCGGACAGTTATGATCAACTGGCACAGGAGCAGGCCTTGAATAGCCAGATGGAGACCTCTTGCAGCGACGCAGAAAGTCGCATTCGTGAGCTCGAAGAAGAGGTCCAAGGCTTTGTTGAACAAAACGCCCGGATTGACGAAGCGGACAAGACTGTCGAAGAATTGCATTCACAGCTTGAAAAACTGGAAAGTGAGATACGCGATCTTCGTCAAGACCATCAGCAAGAATGTACTCTCCGCAAACGCCTGGAAAAAAGCTCGGCTAAAGACCACAAGCAAATACGGAAGCTTGAAGAAGCCCTTGAAGAGGCCAGGGAGAAGGCTTCAGCAGCAACGACTGAAGTGGCTGATGTTGGTGACCAGAAAGATTCCCTGCACGATGAACTGGATGACCTGCAACGCCGGCTGCGCGAAGCGCAGGCAGGAAAAGAGGGTGTTGAAGGTGAGCTTGAAGAAGCCCACAAGATAATTGACTCTCTCGAGCAAATGGTCAGGGAAACAGAACAAGCCTCTTCCATGGAAGTCACGGAAAAGCCAGAGGGTTCTCGAGAGATTCTCGAGCTCACAGCAGAACTTGCGCAGCTCAAGGAACAAATCGCGCAGGAACGCGCGAAACGGGAGGAGCTTGCGGAAGAAATTGTCGCAGCTGAAAAGAAGTCGTCAAACAAGGACGCCTCGAATTCCGTCGATTCTGAAACTGCTGAAGAGGTCGTGGATAACAAACCGGCCAAAGCGAGCAAGCCGCTGCCTCACGAACTGCGACCGGCACCGAACAAAAAGGCTCTTTTCCACCCGGACTGGGATCTTGAGGGATTGCCCTGCAAATCCGAAGAGCAGGTGGTCAGGGTCTGGGAGACAGTTTTTAACGTTCAGATCTCTTTGGAAGGTTACCCCCCACAATATTGCATGGCTTTTCTGGTTGTGTTGCGGATAGACAAGGTGAAAAAACTGTTCATGGTCTACCGCCTCAAGCAGAGTAAGCACACGCTTGTCTGCGTCCCTGCGGCAACCCCGGCAAACGAGACCCAACTGAAAAAAGTCATTAATGAAGGGTTGAAGTTTCTTAAAAAGAGTGGCTTTGAAATGGAAGAAATGCCGGAAGAGTATATTTCCAGTAGCCTGGGAAGTTATTTCCTGAAGGAGTGAGCCCAGGCCAAATCAGGCAGGAACGAGGAAAGGCCATGGTTGCCTTGGCCTTTCCTCAGATTGTTGACAAACCTTACACATGATGCGGGGTTCTTTGGCCTGGCAAATGAAGTTTCTATAAAGCGCAGGGCAACAGATGGTTAATCTGTTGCCCTTTCTGATTATGCCTTTGACTTTATTCCCCTGTTGCCGCCGCCGGTGACGAATGGATTAACGTCGATCAGCAGGGCGAACTGTCTGAGGCGCCAGCCGAGTTTTCGCCCTGCCGACGTTCATCTTTTCGGCTCCGGAAACCCGCATAGCGGGCAAGGCATTGGGGTGTGTTTCTTTGCTTACTTTCTTTCGCACAAGCAAAGAAAGTAAGGCGGCGTCAGGGGCCGCAACCCCTGCATAAACCTGTATTGATTGATTAGTTGCCGGTTGCGCCCGGCAGGCGCCCTACTTTTCTTGTCGGCCAAGAAAAGTAGGCAAAAGAAGGCCGCCCTCCGTTTGCCCGCCATAGCGCTGCGCCCTATGGCAGGTTCCCTCACGCCATGAAATCAATCCGGCGAAGAAAAAAACTCGGCTGACGCCTCAAACAGGTTTTCTTCGTTTTTCCGGATTAATTTCATTCTGTTCGGCGGCACTCAAAGGGAATGAAAGGCAAAGCAAAAACAATAAAAAAGGGCAACAGATTAACCCTCTATTGCCCTCTCTATCATGAAGCCTGGTTGAAATTTGTCAGCAGCATAAGTAAAAGCCGTACCTGATTCAGGCACGGCCTTATTTTTATGCTGACTTGCTCTTCGTTTACCCTCCGCCGGGCTTCGAATCAACCACCTCGACGTTGATCGTGGCGATTTCGGCTGGCAGGTTGCGGAACACGATGGTGAACGGAATTGATCCTCCCGTGGCGATGTTCATGTTGGAAAGGCTGTCGCCAAATTCATTGTTCATCGCTTCTTCAATGGCACTGAATGACATCTTTGCCAGCCCTGCATTGTCCAGAGCATTGCCACAGAAGACCGTTTGTTGCAGGAGGGTTTTTCCTTTGGCGTCAACCAGAGTTCCTTTGATGGTAATCGATGAGCGACTGCTCGTGTGGTTATTGACCGCGGATCCCTGGATGACCAGCATCTGGCCGGCCTGACCGTTGACATACGAACTGCCGCTGATGTTAATGCCGATCCGGTCTCCCGGAGCAAACTCCTGGGTCTCTTCGATGTAATCTTTGAGGAATGGCAGGTAGTTGGCGACGGCATTCAGGTTGACAGAACCTTCCTGCATGAACAGGAAGCCGGCCGCACCGCCCAGAATAACCAGTAGCAGAACCAGCAGCAGCACGATCCGCGACAGGGAGCTCTTTTTGGGGGGAGGAGGGATCGGTAGCGGCTCTTCATTATCGTCGTCACGGTAGGGCGGTGTTGTCTGTTCGCGCCGGGTGAAAGACTCCGGCTCGTCCTGTGCCTCCATGAGGGCTCCGGCTAAGGGGTCGTCGGTCTGGAGACTTGGCGCATCACTGTCGTCGTCATCGCTGGAGAAGTCGATTTCGCCAAACTGCAGGTCACCTTCTACCGAATCTTTCGGGGCGTTCCCCGATCCTGCTGTATCGTTGTCAAACCGGGGCTCATCGAAATCAAAGGAATCCCCGGCAGGCGAATCATCGTCCCATTCAGAAGTAGGGTCACTATCGGGCTGGATCTCGTCGTCAAAGCTGAAAGCGTTACCGTCACCCTGGTCGTCGAGGGCAAAGCCTGCAGACTCCTCCTCAGTCGACTCTTGTGCACTGTCATCGTCTTCTTCAAAAGTGAACTCTGAAGTATCCGCGGGCCCATCGTCGGTTGATTCTGAAGAGAACTCTTCTATTCCTGACGATTTCGCGACTTCGGAGGCCTGAGCCGGACTTTCCCCTTCACCAGTGATACCGGAGTCATCATCAAAGTCGAATTCGACGGGGCCACCAGGCTCCACGGTCTCCTCGGATGCTGCACCGGAATCGGTGGATTGTTCTTCTGGTTGTTCCGCTGGAGTCTCTTCGACACTGTTAGAATCTGCGTCTGCGGATGTTGCATCGTCTTCGGCAGGCTGGCTGGTATCGGCAAAGGAAAACTCTTCGGCAAGCTCATCGCCTGCATCGGCATCGCCCATTTCCTCTTCCAACCCACTGAAATCAATTTCATCACCCTGTGCCTGATCAGCAGGTTCAGTGATGTTTTCCGTTTCTGTCGCGGGAGCCGGCTCTTCCTCTTGTGCGGAGGATTCCTCCTGTGGTTCGGAGTCTCCCTGTCCCGGGGTATCGGTAGGAACTACTGTTTCACCAGGAGTCTCTTCGGACACCGCTTCCATGTTGAAGGAACCAAAATCTACGGTCTCTTCCACGGGCTCCGGTTCGGCCGGGGTGACAGTGAATATCTCCTTGCACTTCGAGCAACGGACTTTGGTGCCGCTGGACTTGATTTTTTCATCTGCCAAACGGAAACGGGTTTGACATGCTTGGCACTGAACGATCATTCAGTTTCTCCTGGTTGTAGATTCAGACGTTCTCGACTACACGGATGTCGGGCAAGTCACGATATCTTTCGTCAAAGTCCAGACCATAGCCGACGATAAACCCATCGTCCATGGAAAATCCGATGTAGTCAACCGGGACATTGGTTACCCGGTGGGCCTGCTTATCGATCAGAGTGCAGATCCGCAGGCTCGCAGGCTGGCGGTTCAAGAGCATACTGCGTAGTGATTCAAGGGTTTGACCACTGTCGACGATGTCCTCAACGACCAAAACATCCTTGTCCTTGATCGACATCTCCAGGTCCTTGCGAACCTCGATAATCCCGGACGACTGGGTTGCGGAGCCGTAGCTGGCCAGGCGCACGAAGTCGATGATGGTTGGAGATTTGACCGCCCTGACCAGATCGGCGATAAAAAGGAAAGACCCCTTGAGCACCGCGATCATCAATATCTCACGTCCATTGTAATCCCTGTCGATCTGGGCGGCGAGTTCTCTGACTCGGGCAGCAATTTCTTCCGCAGAAAACAGTTGTGTTAAAGAATGCTTATTTTTAGAGGTGTTCGGACTCGCCATGATCGGCTATTCTATAGCAAAGCGGTCGATTTATGTCAATTTTTTCACAGCAGCAAAATCCTGGTCGGGTACGGGAAAATGCTGTGCTATACTCAGCGCCATAAGGGGCCCTTGGATATGCCGCCATTTCTCTCCGGGAGTATTTCGATGCGCACCATAGTTTGTCCAGTTGTGGTCTTCTTGATCTGTTTGTACGGTTCTCTCGCCTGTGCCGCTCCGGACATGAAGTTCACCAGCACACAATTCGATTTCGGCGAAGTTCTCCAGGGTGAGAAAGTTCTGCATACCTTCGAATTTGTCAATGCCGGCCAGGACTCTTTATTGATTGACCGGGTGCGCAGTTCTTGTGGATGTACCGCCGTTCTGGTTTCGGAAAAGAACCTTGCCCCCGGCGCAAAAGGCCAGGTCAAGGCGAATTTTGACAGCGCCCGTTTCCGTGGCACAATAAGCAAGACGATTTACCTGTACAGCAATGATCCGGCGAAGCCGGTCGTGCAACTTAAAATCAAGGGCGAGGTTGTCGAGATCGTTGCCGTGGAACCGGAGCAGGTCAATTTCGGCACGGTGTCTGGCGATCAGACCCTGGTGTCGAAGGTCGTGCTTCGCAACCAGGGCGAAAAGCCGTTAACCTTGGGGACACCGAGTACCACAGCCGTTGAACTTCAGGCTGAAATGTCGGAAACCATTTTGGCCAAGGGTGAAGAGGTCACTCTCGAACTGATACTGTCGCCAAAACCCGGCACGCAGCGCTTCAGTGGCTATGTTCTGGTGCCGGTGGATGGCGTGCCGAAGAACCAGTTGCGCATTCCCGTTTACGCCGCGATTCGTAAATAACTATATTATTATCTGTCCTGTTGCCCTTTCAGCTATTGAAAGACTCAGCGACTGTATTTATACTGGACTGGTTTTTATAGCCTGGTCCCATTTAATATTCCTAAGGAGACATCCATGACTACCAATGTCTCGCCCCCCCAGCGGCGAAAGTTTCTCTTCACCATGCTTGGCGGGCTTGGCGCACTGATCGGTGCAGCCTCTGCCTGGCCGGTTTTTCGTTTTCTTTCCCCAATTGCAGCTGATGGCAGTGGCGACAAGGTGGTTGTCGCTCGCGGTGACGTCGCCCGGGGCAAGGCACATTTTTTCCAATATCACGGCAAGCCGGCCGTTCTTTTACAGCCAGCGCCGGGCGAGTTTGTTGCCCTCTCGGCAGTCTGCACCCACCTCGGCTGCGTGGTTGCCTGGCAGGAGCAGGCCGGTGAGTTCCTCTGCCCGTGCCACGGCGGCCGCTTCTCTTCGGAGGGACAGGTCCTTAGCGGTCCGCCTCCGGCTCCCCTGGAAACCCTTGTCGTCGAGCTTGATGGCGACCAGTTGAAGATCGGATAGGAGGCTTTTATGCAACCGATAAAGTGGCTGGTCGATTTCATCGATGTGCGCCTTGGCGTCAAGGATATTTACACCAAGGAGCTCAGCGGTTATTTGCTGCCGCGCAATGTCAACGCCTGGTACACCCTTGGCGCGGTACTGATCGCGCTGTTCAAGATCCAGATCCTCACCGGTATCCTGCTGCTCATGTTCTACGTACCGGACGCCGAAAAGGCTTTCTCCAGCGTCCAGTACATTATGAACGAAGTGCCCTACGGCTGGCTGTTCCGGATGCTGCATGCGGTTGGTGCCAACGTTATCATGATTGCCCTGGTGCTGCACATGCTGTCGGTCCTCTTCATGGGCAGCTACAAGGGGCGTCGTGAGTTTACCTGGCTAACCGGATTCACCATCTTGAACCTGACCATGGGCCTCTGCCTGACCGGTTACCTGCTGCCCTGGAGCCAGCTCTCGTTCTGGGCCACCACGGTCGCTACCGACGCCGCCGGGGCGATTCCGTTGGTCGGCAACTACCTGGTCGAGTTCCTGCGTGGCGGACCGACGGTCGACAACCAGACCCTGGGGCGTTTTTTCGCTCTGCATGTGGTCGGCATGCCGCTGGTTCTGCTCGGCCTGATCGGAGCACATCTCTTTTGTGTCAAGCGCCGCGGCATTTCGTCCGCACCATTTGGCTCTGAATACAAGGCGTCCGAAGAACTGCCGTTTTTCGAGCATGAGAAGCATCCAGGCGGGATCCCGTTTTTCCCGAATTATTTTGTCAAGGACGCTGCAGTCATCAGCTTTTTTATCGCTTTCCTGCTGGCGATCATCTTCTACGCACCGGGCCTGTTCTTCCCCGAATCGGCTTTCCAGCCCGCCGACCCATTTGTTACACCACCGCACATCAAGCCGGAATGGTACTTCCTCTGGGCTTATCAGACGCTGAAGATTTTCCCCAGCGAAATTATCGGTTTGGGTGTGCAGGTCGCGTTCATGAACTTCCTGGCGCTACTGCCCTTCATTGATCGGGGCCCGGAAAGACGACCGGCCAAACGGCCGTTGTTTGTAACCTGCTACGTTCTCGGGATTCTCCTGTTTGTGGCCATTTCCGTATGGGGGCACTACTCATGAGTCGCGTTGTCATCTGGTCGTTTCTGGTCGTAAGCCTGGCCCTGTTGTCGATTCCTGCCTCAAGCTTCGCTGACGAAACCGTTTGTCTGCAATGCCACGCCGGCCTTTCCGGTCATCTCAGTGCACCGGTTGCCGATTGGCAGGCCAGCGTGCATGCCGAAAACGGCATCTCCTGTCATGATTGTCACGGTGGTGACCCGACGGACATGGCCATGGCCATGAGCCCGGACAGGGGCTTTATCGGTGCCCCGGAATATGAAGGTGTCCCCGAATTCTGCGGCCGCTGCCATGTCGGGGTTTTTGATGCCTATAGTGCAGGAGCCCACGGACAGGCACTTGAAGAAGGCGGAGCGCAGTGCGTCGTCTGTCACGGCAACCATGCCATCCAGCGGGCAAGCCTCGATTTAATCAACGAAGAAGACTGCTCGCGCTGCCACACGTACGAGCGTGCTGCCCTGATCAGGCTGGCCATGGTCGAGACGGACACGATGATCAAGGATGTCGAGCATGACCTCGACCGTCTCTATCGGCTCGGTTTCGCCGTTGATGAGATGGAGGGGACCCTCTTCAACCAGCGCAATATCTTCCACCGTACTTTCCACGGTGTTGATGTGGAGCGGGTACGCAAGGAGACAGGCGGTGTGCAGGCCGAGTTGAGCAAGGTCAAGAGCGAGGTTGCCGAGGTTGACAACACGCTGGGCAAAAGGAAGCTCTGGGGCAGCGTCGTGATTAGCCTGTTTATCCTGGCCGGGGTGATTTTCCTGCTGGTCAGAAAGGCTTACGAAGAAGAAGGTGGCTGATCTCCGGAGACGGGTAAACTTCGTACCAAAGGGTGCTGCATGACGGACCTGCAGCGCCCATCCCATCGCGGATAAGATGGTTCGGATAGCCCTTTACCGGCGCGTGTTTAGCGGTTGCAATGGCCCATGAATTGGGGTATAAAGCAATCCCTTGCGCGATTAGCTCAGCTGGATAGAGCGCTGCCCTCCGGAGGCAGAGGTCACAGGTTCGAATCCTGTATCGCGCGCCAATTAAAACAATGGGTTAGCCAGTTATGTGGCTAACCTTTTTTTGTCGGGTGATAGAGCAAAGATACCCTTGAACTTGCCGTCAGAGACTAATCCGGTAAAATGGATTGCGGGTTTATTCTTCTGATACAAAACTGTATCGGATCGATTTTATTCTACGGGTTGTTGAGGAGGTTCTATGCGAATCAAGCCGGAAAGCCAATCTTTTGAAGCCGTTCGTTCACTTTTGGGAGTCGTTGGTCGCTCTTTTCTCCCTTGCCTGATGATCGTCGGGCTGTTGCTTACCGGTTCGGCCCAGTCCGTTGCTGCGGCCAGCATCGAAGAGCGACTCGAGGCTCTTGAACAGCTCCTCCAACAGGAGCGGGAGAAAAACGAGGCCCAGGCCCGGACGATCGAACAGCTGCAGAACCAGTTGGATGCGATAGAAGTGCCAGCTCCCGGGTCTGCCGTCGTCGCAGGCCAGGACGTTGCTGCACCGGCCAAGCCTGTTATCGAGTCCGGTAACGAGAAGGTCAAAGTCCAATTGTACGGTCAACTCAACCGTGGTGTGCTGAT